>Ga0070735_10000246_pt1 | contig 65217 bp, 58 predicted proteins | sample Coa_R1_FD_66443 | JGI IMG/M metagenome (GOLD analysis project Ga0070735, IMG submission 66443) | Surface soil microbial communities from Centralia Pennsylvania, which are recovering from an underground coalmine fire - Coalmine... | ecosystem: Environmental > Terrestrial > Soil > Unclassified ...
CGACGCGAACGTCCGGCATGAACCGTCGTTCCGGGAATGCGTCGTCGCTCGGCCTGCTGCGATCGTCGATGGCCATCTTCAGCACCTGTGCCGGGTGAAGCGCCTGCCGTCCGGTCGTCTGGGCGATCTGTTCTCTACAGCTGAAACCATTCGCGACGATGAGCGCGCGTTCGTCGGCCTGTCGCACCTTGGGCAAAAGCACTCGCTCGCCCACAGCGATGGACACATCGTAGTGCCGCGCCTCGAAGCCGAACGGACCCGCCATGCCGCAGCAGCCGCTGTCCGGATATTCCGATTCAAGGCCGATCGCGTCGAACAGCTTTCGCTCGCTCGATGCGTCGAGAATTGCTTTTTGGTGACAGTGCTGCTGGACGAGCGCTTTGCGGCGCAATCGCGGCGGCGCGTATTCCGGCGCTCTCTTGGCGAGAAATTCCGTGAGCAGAAAAGTGCTCTCCTTGAGCCGCCTCGCGTCTTCGTCCGGCCCGAGAAGATTGAGCATCTCGTCGCGAAATATCGAAAGGCAGCTCGGTTCCAGGACGACGACACAGACTCCAGCCCGAATCTGGGGACGCAGCGCCTCGAGGATGCGGTGCAGCATCGTCTTAGCCCGGTCGAGCATGCCGAAATCGTACAGCGGACGTCCGCAGCACAGCGGAACGGCCGGAATCACGACGCGGTAGCCCGCATCTTCCAGCACTTCGACGGCCGCCTGCGCTGTTGACGGATGGAAGTGGTTGTTCCAGGTGTCCGGCCACAGCAGCACGTCGCCTTTTGGTGCCGCACGATCCCGGGGCGGCCGCGCGGCGAACCACGCGCGGAACGACTGCGGCGCGAACAACGGAATCTCTCGCTTGCGCGCGATCGAAACGATGCGTTTTGCGATGTCGCCCACCACCGGCGCGTGCGTCAGCGCGTTGACCAATGCAGGTGCGAGCGATGCGATGCGCGCCCACCAGAACATGAGTCCGAAAGCATATGCTGCGAGCGGGCGCGGTTTGCGCTCGTAGTAGTGGGCGAGGAATTCGGCTTTGTACGTCGCCATGTCGACGTTGACCGGGCATTCGCCCTTACACCCCTTGCACGAAAGGCAGAGATCGAGCGCGTCTTTCACCGCTTCGTCCTGCCAGCCGTTTTTCATCGGATCGCCTTCGAGCATCTCGAAGAGCAAACGAGCTCGGCCGCGCGTCGAATACGCCTCTTCTTTTGTCACCATATAGCTTGGGCACATGGTTCCCGCGTCGTGCTTACGGCATTTGCCGGTGCCGACGCAACGGTTTGCCGCGACTGCAAAGCTCCCGTGGTCGGATTCAAAAGTGAAATGCGTCTTGGGCTCCCAGGGTTTGTAGTCCGGTCCCCAGCGAAGATTCTCGTCGAGCTTGTACGGGTGCACGACTTTGCCGGGGTTCATCATGTTGCGCGGATCCCAGATCGACTTGAACTCCCAGAACGCGTGGACAAGGTCATCGCCGAACATGATCGGCAGGAGTTCGCCGCGTGCTTGCCCGTCGCCGTGTTCGCCCGACAGCGATCCGCCGTGCTCGACGCAGATGCGCGCCATCTTCGTCACGAACTCGCGATATTTGGCGATGCCTTGCGCCGTGAAGAGATCGAAGTCGATGCTCACGTGCACGCACGCCTGGCCGAAATGCCCGTAGATCGAACCCGTGTAATCATAGTCATCGAGCATTTTCTGCAACGCCCGCAAATAGTCGCCGAGCCGCTTTGGGTCTACAGCTGAATCTTCCCAGCCGGGATAAAAGTCGGGTTGGTTGGGGATCTTCGACGTCGATCCGAGCGCTTCGTCGCGAAAGGCCCACAGTTGCGATTGCTGCGCGCTATCCTCCATGAGCTTCATCGCCGGCGGTTCGGGCAGGGACGTGACGGCCTGCATCAATGCGTGCGCGGCCGCCATCGCTTCGCCTTTTGTCTCGCCGCCGAACTCGCAGATCAACCATCCGTTGCCTTCCGGAAACATCGAACGTCCGGTCTCGGTCTTGCCTTTCAATTCGAGGAAGCGGAACATGGAGTCTGCGATCCCCTCGAGCGCGATGGGCGCATGCTCGTCGCAAAACGGAACGTAGTCGCCGGCCGTTGCAAGATCCGCGAAACCTAGGATCAGCAAGACGCGATGCGGCGGACTGTGCACGAGTCGAACGGTGGCCTCGAGGATCGTGACGCACGTCCCCTCGGTTCCGACGAGCGCGCGGGCCACGTTGAACCCGTTCTCAGGCAAGAGCTCGTCGAGCGCGAAGCCGGAAACCCGGCGCGGGATCTTGGGAAAGCGCGCACGGATCGTGCCGGCGTACCGGTCGCGCAGCGCCTTGAGGTCGGCGTAGATCTTGCCTTTCCGGCCGCCGTCGGCGATGATGCGCTCGAGCTCGCCCCCGGAGGTCGGGCCGACGCGCAGGCGCAGACCGTCGTACGTGACGATGTCGAGTGCCTCGACGTTCTCTTGCGTCTTGCCGGCCATTTGCGCGTGCATGCCGCACGAATTATTGCCGATCATCCCGCCGAACGTATTTCGGTTGTGCGTTGCCGGATCGGGGCCGAAGGTGAGATGCCGCTGTTCGGCGCGATTGCGCAGATCATCGTTCACGCAACCGGGTTGCACGCGCGCACGTCTTGCTTCCCAATCGATCTCCACTATCCGGTTCATATACTTGCTGAAATCGAGGATCACGGCCACGTTGCACGTCTCGCCTGCTAAGCTGGTGCCGCCGCCGCGCGAACAGACCGGCGCGCCAAAGGCGCGGCAGGCTGCGAGTGCTTGTTCCACGTCCTTTGCGTCCACCGGAAGGACAAGTCCGATCGGTATCTGACGATAGTTCGAGGCGTCGGTCGAGTACATCGCGCGAGTTCCGGCGTCAAAGCGGACCTCACCGCGTACGCGCCTGCGAAGTTCGGCTTCCAGACCCGCCGCATCGACTGCGTTGGAGCCGTTCGATTCGCGACGTTCGGCCGGCGTCACGACGCGGACATGATTTCAGGCGCTAGGAAAAGAACGTTTCCGGGCACGCTTTCACGCAATCCGTGTACATTCCGCAAATCGGTCGCTCCTTGCGGCACTTTTGCTATCAGACATGGGGTACATAAGCATAGTGGAGTCGTTATCTTCCGAGACAGTGCGCGCTCTGAAGCTGCACGCCAATGACATCCGGCAAGGCATCATTCGATCGCTCGTCGCGGCCGGTTCGGGCCATTCGGCCGGGCCGCTCGATATGGCGGACGTTTTCGCAGCCCTCTACTTTCACATCCTGCGCAATAAGCCGTCTGAACCCGAATGGGCGGATCGCGACAGATTGCTGCTTTCCTGCGGACACATCGCGCCGGTTCGCTACAGCGCGATGGCGTACGCCGGGTATTTTCCAGTCGAAGAATTGACCACGCTGCGCAAATTTGGTTCGCGCTTGCAAGGACATCCGGAGCGTATGCGCCTTCCCGCGCTGGAAACCACCTCGGGGCCGCTCGGCGAAGGACTCGCGCAAGGCACAGGAATGGCGTTGGCGGCGAAAATGGACGAGGCGCAATGGCGCACGTACGTCGTCACATCCGACGCTGAACACCAATGCGGGCTGCACTGGGAAGCCGCGATGACGGCAGCTAAATTCAAACTCGACAATCTCACCTGCATCATCGACCGGAACTTCATTCAAATAGACGGCGGCACCGAAGACGTCATGCCGCTCGAACCGCTCGCGGACAAATATCGCGCGTTCAATTGGGAAGTCTTCCAGTGCGACGGCAACGACATCGCGGAGTTCATCACCACGATGGAAAAGGCCAAAAGCGTCCGCGGCAAACCGCAAGTCGTCGTCGCGCACACGCTGCCCGGCAAAGGCGTCGCGTACATGGAAGGGGATTATCGTTGGCACGGCAAGCCGCCCAATCGACAGCAAGCCGATGAGGCGCTGAGCGAATTGTCGGCGCAGCGAGAGGCGCTGGTGAAACACGATGAGTAACGCACGCCGCACGCAGACCGCTCAGACCCAGCCGATGCATCTCGTCGACCTCGAAACCGCGAAAATTCAGCTCGTTCCGACACGCGATGGATTCGGCGAGGGTTTGATCGCGGCGGGGCGGGCAAACCCGCAGGTCATCGGGATATGCGCAGACTTGTCGGAATCGACGCGCATGGAGGGTTTCAAAACCGCGTTCCCCCAGCGCTATATCGAGATCGGCGTGGCGGAACAGATGCTCGTAGCGATGGCGGCGGGTCTGGCCGCGATCGGCAAGATCCCATTTATCGCGAGCTACGCGATGTTCGACCCGGGCCGCTCGTGGGAGCAAGTCCGGACGACGATGGCGCTGAACGAGATGAACGTGAAGATCGCGGGCGCTCACGCGGGCGTCTCTGTCGGACCGGATGGTGCCACGCACCAAGCCATCGAGGACATCGCGATCATGCGGGTCATCCCGAACATGCTCGTCGTCGTGCCGTGCGACTCGATCCAGACGCACAAGGCCACGGTCGCGGTCGCCGAACGCTTCGGACCGACGTATTTGCGTTTCGGACGCGAAAAATCCGCGATCGTCACGACCGACGACACGCCGTTTGAAATAGGCACGGCCCAGACGTTTCGCGGCGGCGACGACGTCGCCATCGTGGCCTGCGGAATCCTCGTCTACAACGCGCTGCAAGCCGCGCGAGAATTGGCGGAGCACGACGGAATCGAGTGTCGCGTCATCAACAACCACACCATCAAGCCGATGGATGAGGAAGCGATCGTCGCAGCCGCGCGTGAGTGCGGCGCCTTCGTGACCGTCGAAGAGCATCAAGTGCACGCGGGCATGGGCTCGCGGGTGGCGGAGATCACCGCGCAGCATCATCCGATACCGATCGAATTCATCGGCGTGCAAGATCAGTTCGGACAATCGGGAACGCCGGCCGAATTGATCGAGCACTACGGCATGGGCACCGAGTCCATCAAGGACGCCGTCCGGCGCGTCCTCAAGCGTAAACGCTAATCGTGAGTCCGACCGAATCGCCCTTTTTCTGGCCGAATGTCCGCGATGGGCAGACGGTGACCGGGGTATACTTATGCCTATGAACAAGCATAGAAAGGCTGGGGCCGCGGTTCTCGCCATCTTCGTGCTGGCAGCCGCGTTCGGCTATAACGCACGCGCCCGAGCCGACGAGGGTCCGACGTACGACGGACCGATATCGCCGCCCGAAGCACAATTCATCCAGTCGATCCAAAACGATTTGTACAACCGTTTCAAGCACGCGAGCGATGCCGAGAAGGCGGGCTACGTCCGCTATACGGGCGTTGACGAAACGGGCGCCATCAGCTACGCGAACCGGCAATGGATCTCCGACCCCACCCACCCCAGTCAGCTCTGGTACGATAAGGACGGCAACATTCTCGGCGCCGACTTCTCCGTGCCCAGGCCGAACGGTGAAGCGCGGCCGCATCTATGGGGCATCGACCCAGGGCGCTGGGTGGAGTTTGAGGGGCACATCCACTACGTGCTGAAGGATCCCGCCACCGGAGCATTGAGTTACGACCACTGGATTTGGAATAGCGACTTCGTCGCGGCCGGCGGCAGCCTCACAAACCCGTCAGCCGACACCGTCGTGCGTCTCGGCAAGGCGAAGAGCGCCGCAGACGTCGTCACCATCTTTGAATTTCCCACGATTTGGGATCTCATCGTCTGGGTGAAGACAAATCCCGACGGGGCATTTGCCTACAAAAATCCGACAGTGACGCCGTAGAACGCGACAAGCGCAACGGGAAGACATGCTCTAGGGTTCTTCTCGTCACTCTTCGAACGGCGAACTCATGGCCATTTGGATCGTCTTGCACGTCTTGGCGATGTTCATCGCGTTTGGGTTCACAAACGGGATAGGCATCCTCGTAAGCGCGATCGCAGATACGCGCGATGTTCGAGCAATCAGGACAGCAGTACGGATCGGGGGTCCGCTGCAGACAGCCGGCCTCGTCATCATGCTGGTCGGCGTCGTCTTTGGATTCGCATCGGCGGCGAGCGCGGGATTCAACCTCACATCGACGTGGCTCGTCGAAGCATATGTGCTCCTCGCGTTGCTCTTGATCGTCGGAGTCGGCGTGCACAAGACCTGGTTTGGCAGGCTCGCTCGGGCAGCCGCAGCGAGCAGCGATGAGAGCGCGTCACCGGAATTGTCCGCCGTGATCGGCGATCGTCTGGTCCGTATCGCAGGGCCAGTCAGCGGCATACTTTGGATCTTGTTGATCGTGGTGATGGTCGTGAGGCCCTCCTAAGGAGTCACGTTCCCATGGGCACGCTGAAGATTCGAGGCGCGCTGTGTTGCGCCGCAGCCCTCCTAGTGGGGGCTTCTTCTGCCGGCGCCGTGCCCGCTCCGACGCCTTCATCTCCGGCCGATTGCAATTCGACGCCGCAGGCTATGGCGTGCGGCGCACTTCGTGGAGATCGCGCTGAGGGGTGGCTCGCGCAAACCCGCTCGCCGGTGTTGGCGCGCAACGGCATGGTCGTCACGAGTCAACCCCTTGCCGCACAAGCCGGACTGCGCATACTCATGGCCGGCGGGAACGCGGTTGACGCCGCGGTCGCAACCGCTGCGGCGCTCAACGTCACCGAACCGATGAACGTCGGACTGGGCGGCGATCTCTTCGCGATCGTCTACATCGCGCGCGACCGCAAAGTCTACGTGCTCAACGCGAGCGGCACCGCGCCGACGGGCGCCACGGTCGCGCATTTCAACGCTCTCGGCTACAGATACGACCGGCACGACTGGGGGCCGGGTTCCGGCATGCCGTCCGGCGGAATTCTCGACGTCACCGTTCCCGGCGCTGCGTGGGGTTGGGACGAACTGCTCCGGCGCTACGGCACGATGGGTCTGGATCGCGTATTGGCGCCGGCGGTCGACTATGCAGAGAACGGTTTTCCGATTTCCGAGCGCATCGCGCGCGATTGGCAGCTGCCCGACGCACTTCCCCTGCGCGGTTGCTGCTCGCGACTCGATCCCGACTCTGTGATGACCTGGTACGTCAACGGCCGGCAGCCGGAGACCGGGCAGATCTTTCGCAATCAGCAGCTCGCGCACACGTTGCGGCTGATGCAGCGATACGGTCGCGACGTGTTCTACAAAGGAGAGATCGCCCGCGCCATCGTCGCCAAGTCGAATGCGCTCGGCGGCACGATGACGTTGGCCGACCTTGCGCGGTACCACGGCGAATGGGTTGCGCCTTTGCGCGCCGACTATCACGGCTACGACGTCATGGAACTCCCGCCTCCATCGCAAGGCTATGCGACGCTTGAAGCGCTCGACATACTCGCGCAGTGCGTTCCCAAACTTCTGCCAGGACGGTCGCTCGCGTCCCTCGGTCCTACGAATCCGCTCTACTGGCACATGCTCGTCGAAGCGAAGAAACTCGCGTATGCCGACCTTTACGACTACAACGCCGATCCCGACCATGCCGTCGTTCCGACAGATAAGCTCCTGTCGCAAGACTACGCGCGCTCGCTGTGCGCGAAGATCGATCCGGCCCATGCGGCGAACACAGGACCGCCGGGCGAATCCAGCGGCAAAGGCGACACGATCGTCTTGTCGACCGCCGATCGCTTCGGCAACATGGTCTCGTTGGTCAACAGCAACTATGACGGGTTCGGCTCCGGCATCACGGTGCCGGGTTACGGTTTTATCTTACACGATCGAGGCGGGCTCTTCACGCTTGACCCCAAGAGCCCAAATGTCATCGCACCGCAAAAGCGTCCGTTCAACACGCTCATGGCCGGCTTTGTGATGCGTGACGGTCGGCCGTTCATGACGCTCGGCTTGATGGGTGGAGACATGCAAGCGCAGGGGCACGAGCAGATCCTCGTCGATATCATCGACCTCGGCGCGAACGTGCAGCAGGCGGGTGACATGGCGCGCTTCCGCCATTTCGAAGTGACCAACAGGCTGTACTTGGAATCGCCGCTCTACGACCTGCTCGGGGAGCGGCTCAAAGCGATGGGCCACGACGTGCGTTCGTCGAACCGCGCGCCGATGGGCGGATACCAGGCGATCATGGTGCTGCCGAGCGGCGCCTATGCGGGCGGGTCCGATTTCGGCAAAGATGGCGAGGCTGTCGGGTGGTGAACGGCGGGCCGTCGCCCAGCCCACGAGTCACCGGCGCTATCTATCTACTGTATTTTCTTATGGCGATAATCGCCGTCGTGCTTGTCCGTGGGCTTGTCATCGCCGGCGATGCCGCGTCAACGGCGCACAATATCGTCGCGCACGAGACTCTCTTTCGAGCGGGATCCGCAATCGGGCTCATCGGAACCGCACTGTACGTAGCGGTGACGGCCCTCTTCTACGGTCTGTTCAAGCCGGTGAACGAGACGCTTGCGCGCCTCGCGCTGCTCTTCAGCCTTGTGGGATGTGCGATGCAGGGTGCGAGCAACGTCCTCCAACTCGCTGCGTTGGACGTTCTGGGAAGCGGCCGCTATCTCAATTCATTTTCCGTGGAGCAGTCGCAGGCTCTGGCGATGCTTTTTCTCACGCTCCACGCACAGTCCGGATATATCGAGATCATGTTCTTTGGACTTTTCGACCTCGTGATCGGCTACCTCATCGTGAGATCCACGTTTTTGCCGCGCTTCTTGGGCATACTGATGGTGCTTGCCGGAATAGGCTGGTTGACGTTTCTCTCACCGGCATTCGCGAGCCACGCGGCGCCGCTCATCGAAAGTCTCGGCTTCGTCGCGGAGCTGTGCCTGATGCTCTGGCTGATTTTTATGGGTGTGAACGTGGAACGCTGGAAAGAACAAGCCGGCTCAAGGGATGTCTAGCGATACGAAGATGAAGTCGGCGTCGCCGTCCATCACGGCGATCTGGCTGACCGGCGGACCTCCGCGGTAGCTATAGTAGGGAGCGTCGATGCAGGTCGTCACGTGATCGCCGACCCGCATCGCGCGTTTTGCCATATATTGCATGTCCGACATGGTGCTATCGTCGAGGCGAGCGCTGCGCCCATCTGAAAAGCGCATCTCCCCCGCTTGCGATTCCGCCGAGCCCGTGGGCGAATGGATCGCGGAAATCTTGGACTGCTGACATTTCACCTGCGCCGCTGCGACGGTCGGGATCGCCAGCGTCAAAGCCGCCGCCAGGATCCCTTTGATGATGCCGGTATGCGTCATACCGGAAGCGGTTGGACGCACCGCACGAGGACGCCTTTTCCGATTGTAACTTGACAATGAGCGACCGCTCGTGCATTATATCGGTAAAGACTATTTCGCGAGCCGGTGCGCCGAGGGTGCCACCGGCTCTTGCTATTTTGCGAGGGTGGCCCACCTATGGTTCGCAGCAATCGTCTGACATTTGCGCTTGGGGCGGCAATGCTCGTTTTGCTGTGCGCGAAAGCGGACGGCGCGCATGGTTCGGCTGTGCGCACCGGTACCGCGGCGACGCCGCATGTCCTGACGATCTCGGACGCAGGCGACGTCAACACCCTCAATCCGCATTTCGGGTCGACCGCAGCCGTCGCAAATCTCTCGGAGATGACGATGGCGTGGCTGATCAAGTGGGACGAACACAACCAGCCGTACCCGGAGCTCGCAACGCAGGTTCCGACGCGTGCGAACGGCGGCGTCAGCGGCGACGGCCTCACGATCACCTATCACATCCGTAAGGGCGTCAAGTGGTCGGACGGCGCGCCGTTCGATGCCGATGATGTCGCGTTCAGCACGGCGGTCGTGAACAATCGAGCCAACAACGAGGTGAGCCGCCTCGATCAAATCATCAAAGTGGACGAGCCTGACAAGTTCACGATCGTCTTTCACCTCAAGAAGCCGTACTCGCCCGCCATCGCCACGTTCTTCTCGAGCTGCTGCGCAAACCCGAGCCTCCTTCCCAAACACCTGTTGGCGCGATATCCGGACATCAACAATGCCCCGTACAACTCGCTGCCGGTCGGAATCGGACCATTCAAATTCGCACGCTGGGATCGCGGCAAGCAAGTCGTGCTTGTCGCAAATCCGCTCTATTGGCGCGGCCGCCCGAGGCTCGACAAGATCATCTACAAGATAATCCCGGACAGGGATGATCTGCTGTCGCAGCTAGCCGCACACAACGTGGACATGTGGTATCAGTTCAGCGGCGCATACCTGACGCGCATCCAAGCCTTGGATGGTTACACGATCTACCGTCAGCCGAGTTACGCGTACAACCACTACGACTTCAACCTCACCCATCCGGCAGTCGCAGATCCTATCGTACGCCGGGCGTTGCGGCTCGCGTTCAACCGCCCCGCGCTCGTCGAGAAACTCGAACACGGGGTCGGCGTCGTGCAGGACTCGGTGACGCCGGCGACCGCTCCGTATTTCGTCGACATGGGCGTGACGCCGTTCGATCTCGCGAAAGCAAATGCCATGCTCGATCAGGATGGATGGGTGCGCGGCGCCGACGGCATCCGTTCGAAGAACGGAATCAGGCTCGAACTGCGCGTGGCGGTCCAATCCGGAAGGCCAGACACCGATGCGCAAGTCGCGCTCATCGGCGACGACTGGAAAAAGATAGGCGTCTCACTGCGCGTACGCCACTACCCGCCGGACCTGATGTTCGCGCTGCCCCAGAAGGGCGGCGTCGTGTTTGGGAACGACTGGGATGTGGTCACGTTCGCGTGGGCGGCCGACCCGCTCGGCGACTATTCAGGCATCTATGGCTGCGACGCATTCCCGCCTGCCGGCCAGAACGACGCGCGCTGGTGCAACAAGACTGCTCAGCGGGCGATGGACGCAGTCTTCGGGCACTACGATCTGGCACAACGCAAAGCGGACCTCGCGGTCATGATGCACGCGTTTATCCAGGACACGCCTTCCATCGTGTCGTTCCTGAGGGTGGATCTTTTCGCGTACGACAAGAACCTCAAGAACTATCATCCGAATAATCTGACGCCGTTCGACAATATGATGAACGTCGACATCTGACGGACGCGGTTGGGCCGCCCAAATCAGGTGCCTTTTTCGGCGCCGACGTAGCGTATGAACTTGAGGATGAACTGGGGCGCTGTGGAGAGCAAAGACGCGTCGCCGTACGCGAGAAAAATCTCGCCGCCCACAACTTTTTGGTGAAACGCCGCCGAGATGTTCCATGCGCTTTGCGCCGTTGGAGCGGTGGTGAATTCGGGCGGCGTGCCGATGATGCGTCGAACGCCGAGCGCAAGAGATTGATTCGGTCCCGACTGGTACGAAAAGCTCGCGCGCTCCAGCCACTGGGTCAAATGCTCGCCGGCATCCGCGAACTGGCTCTTGTCGTCCACTGCCTGATCGGTGTCGTCGGCCTCCAGCGAAAGAGCACCGCGCGTTCCTAAGCGAACCGTGGCGCTGCGCGTCCATGTGTCGAGGCGGCCCGGACCAAATCGACCCGAATTGAAGGCGACGAAACTAGGCATTGCGCTGTTCAAATTGTATCCAAGTTGGCCGCCTTGCTGGGTGACCGGCATGAACTCACCTTCTCCATGCGGCATCTGCAAGCGCACGTACGACGAACCCGTTGAGACCTGCACGTTGAAGAGCGTGCGCGTGGTGAGGGACCCCGACACGTTGGTCACGGATTGATCCATCGCGCCCGTGTGATCGTGATACCGGTCGAGGTCCCCGTTCACATCGAACTCAATAAAGCGCGCCGTCGGCGCGAATTTGAACGGCTTAGAGAAATTGACGTCATAACCCGCGATATCCGGATGCTGCACGAGACCGTCGGTGGGATCGAAATACAGTCCGACTTTGCGCAACACGGCGAAGAGGCTTGAGCCGTTCGGGCTGAAGACACCCGCGCCGGCTTCGTAGCGCTGCGCTTGCGATCCGTCGAGCACTTGGGAGCCCGAATTGTTCCCGAAGCGCGCGAATTCTTCGAGATCCGTAAGATTGCTATGCGTGAACGTCATCCCGTCGGCGACGTCGTGCAGATCGGGCGTATCGACCATGCTTCCTTGAAAATTGAGCGCGGTCTTTTGATTTGGCGTGACGTAGTTCACCGCTTCAGCCGTATCATCGCGCTGGATGCCCGTCGTGTGCAGCATGCCATAACTGAAAAGACCTCGCTGCCCTTCGACAGCATACCCCTCGCGCGGCGTGGGAATGATCGGCGTGTAGAATTCGATGATGCCCGGGCATGCCGAACAGATTCCGTTTGGATAGCTGTAGAAATTCGCGCCCTGCGTGAAGAACGGCCGCACTTCTTGGTAGATGCGCGGAAAGACGGTGGGCGCGATCGTCTGCTGGTCGGTTTCGACGTTTGAATAGTCTGGATACAGAGTGCCCACAAACGATGTTCCTGAGATCAGCGGAATCGAAATATCGGCGCCTTCACGAATCGCAGAGCCGCCGGCGGCTGCGGACGCTGCCTTTCCCAGGGCGTAAATTCCGAAGCGCGGCTTTTCACGCAGCGCCGCGAGACGGGGCAGGCCGGAGAGCGAACCGGAATAGTTGACGTCGTTGAAATCGGTCTGGGCAGGACCGAAACTCCAGACAAACGGGTGGTTCGTCACCGGCATATAGCGGATGAACTGGATGCGCCAATCGCCCGAGCCCGTTCCGTGCATTACCGCCAATGGGATCTTCATCGTGATCGTGTAGCCGCCCGGTACGACTTTACCAGCGCTCCACCATTCCGGTTCGAACGAGTTGTTCTCCGTGGAGTATTGATAGTGCGTGCCGATGGCAGTGGACGTGAACTTGTAGCGAAAGCCGCGGGTGCCGTTCGGCCAGAGGTCCACTTGCACTTCGTCGTCGGTATCCAGACCGACGCCGTTCGTATGCTCCGTCGTGCGCACGGGGATGCTCTGTCTGGCCTCGATCCCCACGTACAAAAAGACTCCGTCCGTCAAGGTGTACGCGGCGGTGTCTTCTTTGGCCGCCGCGTGATCGCGCAAGTCGTACGAGAGATGCGCGACGGCGGCCGCTTTCCACGCCGGGTTGTCGAGCGTGCCGTCGATCGGCGGAACGGCCGCCGCATGCGGAACGACGAGCGACCCGAGGTGGACCGTTTCGCCGCGTACCCCGGCTGCCGACGAAGAGATGACGGACGCGATCAGCAGACATCGCAGTAGCAAGCGATGCGTCGTGAGCAAACATGCACCTCCACTACTAATTTCATAGTTATTCTAGCGGGTACGCGAGACTGTGTCAATCGTTTGATACGAAGGTCGCCGTACGCCGACCGCGGTATTCGAGGAAGATGTTCACGCCCGCGGAGCGCGCTGACCTGCGCGACGACCTCATCGCATCGGCGCGCGCGGACGCTCGGATCATCGGCGCCGCGCTCACCGGCTCGGCGGCCGCCGACCGAGAAGACCGCTGGTCCGACATCGATCTCGCTTTCGGCGTGGCCGCGGATGCGGATCTGGACGCCACGATCGCGGACTGGACCGGCCGGATGTATGCCGCGCACGACGCCGTCCATCATCTCGATGTCTTTCGCGGCGCTACGGTATACCGTGTTTTCTTACTCGCCAACACGCTTCAGGTCGACCTCGCCTTCTCCCCCGCCCCAGAGTTCGGCGCTATCGCTCCCAGTTTTCGATTGATATTCGGCACAGCTGGCGACCCGCCGGCAGCGAAACCTCCCGACGCGGCTAGACTCATCGGTATGGGCTGGCTGTATGCGCTTCACGCTCGCTCGAGCATAAAGCGCGATCGAGTCTGGCAAGCGGAATATATGGTCAGCGGACTCCGCGACCACGTCTTCGCGTTGGCGTGCTTGCGCAGCGGAGTTCCCGCGACCGAGGCCCGCGGCATCGATAGTCTTCCGGCCGAGGTGACGACCGCGCTGTCGGGCGCGCTCGTCCGCTCCCTCGACATCGCCGAACTTTCGCGCGCGTTCCGCGTCGGGTGCGACGCCTTGCTGAACGAGATCCGGTGCGTCGACGCGAAGCTGGCCGACCGCGTGACTGGCGCAATCCGCGAGATGGCCAATTCCTGACTAGCCAATGTTACCAGACGACCGTTCGTCCAGCGTCTCGGCTGCCCATTAAGGCAAGGTGGATTGATAGATGCGAGGAGCGGGTACACGCGTCATGCCGGCGTCTCACCTAAGAAGCCAACAAGGAGAGAACCTCATGGACGAATGGGTAACCGGGATTTTTCGAGATAAGGGAGCCGCCGATGACGCAGTCGACGACCTGCAAAAAGCAGGCTACGGGATGAACGACATCAGCGTCATGATGACGGACGACACGCGCACGAAAAAGTTCGCCGCTGAAAAAGGCACGAAAGCTCCTGAAGGCGCCGCGGCCGGCGGCGTCGTGGGCGGAGCCATAGGCGCGATATTGGCCGGGGTCACGGCCACGGGCAGTATCGCCGCGATCGCGGCGACAGGCGGTGCGGCGGCGCCTCTTGTGGTCGGTCCGCTGGCAGCCGCCTTAGCAGGCCTTGGAGCTGGAGCGGTAGGCGGCGGAATCGTGGGCGGCCTCATCGGTCTGGGCATTCCCGAGGTGCGCGCCAAGGAATACGAGCAAAAGCTTCGCGACGGCGGGATTTTGGTCGGAGTGCGCGCATCGACTCCCGTCGATGCGGCGAACGCGCGGACGATTCTCGCTACCGCTCAGGCGAGCGACGATGAGACAAAAGCGCGGCAGAAAGTCGCGGCTGCAAACGGCAACGACATGAATGCGCGCGTCGGCGCCTCGGTTGGAAGTTCGTCAAACGTGGGGCCCGACACGACTCCCTGACCTCACGGCGCACAGTACCAGGACGTAAGGCGGCCGATCCCTCGGATCGGCCGCCTTACATCCCAGTGAACGACCCCGGCGATTCGAATCTGGCTGCGCGAAGCGAGCGCTCGAATGAGCCGGCCGTGCGATCGTCTCTTCTTGCCTGATGCGCGCGCAACTCCGCCTGAAGCGAGCTTGTTCGAAGGCCCCGCTCTATTGCGGCGGCCATATCTTCCGCATCAAGAAAGGCGTCGTGGATGCCCTGCGCCCGGACTGGGTCGCGGTGATAGCCGGCATCGCCGACCAGCGCCCAACCAGGTCCGTGAGACTGCCGGTAGAAATTCGGCAAGTTCACGGTACCCTTTATGCACCCGACGTGCCGCGATGTTCGGACTCGGCCGGCAAGCTGAGAGCAGTGATCGAAAGCCGCAAAGAAATTGCTCTTCACGGACTTACGAAATTCGGGGATCAGTGCGCTGCCTATCACAAGATTGACCATCGTCAACCCGTCATCCGTCGGCGTGACGAGGAACTCGCGCGGCGGCCTCGTGTACAGCTCGAGGGTTTCGCGGTCCGTCTCACCGTCGATCGTATAGGTGTAGTAGCTTGCGGTCATGGATGGAGCCGAATTGTACTCGGCGGCACCTGCGGCGCGCGCAAGCGGCGAATCTCTTCCGTCAGCGCCGACGACGATCGAACCCCGCGCTTCAAATCGCTTTCCTGATATCGCGTCGTGAGCTCGAATCCCGATCACGCGATCGTCGTCGAAAATCAATTGGTCGAAAACGGCGTGCTCGCGGACGTCCGCCCCAGCCTCCCGAGCCGCGCGCACGAGCAGCGCATCGAGCTTGAACCGGCGGAGGCTGATGGCATATGCGATCCCGTCCACGGCTTGGAGAGCTTCGCGCCGATCGCCGTCCGGGGTGCTCGCGAACCACTGCGTGCATTTCGCTGGACCTGCCGCCAAGATCATATCGAGAACGGACCAGCGGTGAAGAGCCGCGACGCCTTCGGGCCAGATGAAGTGGGTGGAGATCGTGTCGCTGGGAAATGTGCTTCGATCGAACGCGGCGACCGAGAAGCCCTTGCGTGCCAGCAGCATCGCGAGCGGCGCTCCCGCGCAGCGAGCGCCGACGATCAGAACATCGGATGTCACGCGGCGATTCGCGCGCTGACCACCGGTACCATCCACACTGCGTATCCGTCGGGGTCGCGAACGTTCGCGATCATCTGATTGAAATAGTCGATCGCTGTTTGCCGCGAAAATCGCGTGAGCTCGCCGATCGAGTCCGCATAGCCGTCGCGCCAGGCGCCGAGGATGGCCGCGAAAAGCTCGCGCGAACGCAGCGTGTCGACCACGACGTATTCGATGGCGATTTCCGTCAGGTCTAGCGCTTTGAGGATGCTATATGTGTTGCGGCCTATGAACAGATCGGTATTGGTCGCGGCTTCGAAGCTCCTCGGCGCGTCGTGCCAGAAATCTCCCGGGTCGAGCGCCGCGCGCTGAAAGTGCAGCATGCCGTAGTCCTCGGGAATGAGATGAAGATAACCGCCCGGCCGGGTCACGCGCGCGAGCTCCGCGACGGCTTTGCCGGGATCCGGAATCGAGTGGAGGACGTGGCGGCATACCGTAAGATCGAAACTCGCATCCCGTGCGTCGAGCGCGTAAATGCTCTGATGCGCGAACGATACCCGCGGTGCTAGCGCCGCGAATCGCGATCGCGCCAGATCGAGATGAGAGTCGATGATGTCCACACCAAGCACGTTCGCGCGCGGATAGCGCTCAGCAAGTCGAGATGTTATCTCGCCGGTGCCGCAGCCTGCATCTAAGATCCGGGGATCGGGGGGCAATGCGTACCGCCCGAAAAGCAGCGCCTCTTGGGGCCATATGGCCTCCGCCTGCGCGCGAAGGTTGCGCACCATGGACTCGTCGGCCATCTGCTGTGCGTGTGGATTCGTCTCATCCATACCGCATTTTGATTCTTCGAGACCGGGTTTGGTCCCGTTTCTGAAAAGAGACCGCGCCGAACGGCGCGGTCTCTTTGTGGCGGGCTGTCGTCGTGTTGCCCTGTTCTCTGTTCGTCGTCAGAGCTTAAGATGTCCGTGGACTATCAGGAAGATCACAGCGACGAAACGCCGTTTTAATGTTCGTAATCGTTGGTGGGATGCGCCGTGGCTTTGATGTGCACCGTGTAATCGACAAAGACCAATATCGTTTTCGATGAATCGATCGTGAGATCTTTACCTTTCACAAAGTTGTGCGCGAACAGTCCAAGCGGGCCGAGCACGACGTAGCTCGCGATCGTGGCGGTGCTGGCGGCGCCTGAATTGCCTTCAGCTTGATTCGCGTGGCTGATGTTCGACAACTTGACTTTGCCGCCGTCGGCGCTATAGACGTAGTCGACTTGCAGACCCAAGCTGCCCGGGTGGCCGTGGCTGCCCGCTCGATCGACCGAGATGACTTCGCCCTGTCCGGGGGAACCCTTGGGTATCACGATCCAGTTGTTGACGACGATATCCTTCGCGGTGGTGATCTGAAAGACATCACCCACGTTTGCATTGCTGGACGATATAGGCTCGACGACCTGCACCGGAACCTGCGTTCCGCCCGGAACCGTGACAACCGTAGCGGCGGTCGCGATCGACGGCGCGAACAACGCAAAAACCAGCATGAGACCGCACATCTTACTCGTCATGATCTTCTCCCTTAGAATGATCGCGCGAACAATGAACACACGAAATGCGACCGTCTTTCAGACGGTCAAGTGCAATAGGCTCCATAGATCCTATTGCCGACGGCGACGCGTTTTTGCCCGATTTCACGAGGATTTCCTCTACAGGTCGAAGCGTCGCCCCGCGCGGAACTCAAGTACGGATGAATCGGCTTACCGCAATCGCCGCCTGTTCGCTTGTAATGCTCGCTTGCTGCGCGGCGTCTGGCCAAGGACCTTTGGTAAGGGACGAACAGGTCGTCCTTGCGAAGGGTTTCGTGGCTGCGCTTCATTCAAAGGACTACGCCCGGGTGATGAGCTTTTTCCATCCCTCGGTGCGCGCGTGCATCGATGCGAAGACTCGAGGTTTCTACAACTCCATCGTCGCCCAGCAACTTCAAGGCATGCCAAGCAGCGACTACACGAAGATCACGATCACGAAACTCGGGCCGAAGTACCAGCCGATCATCTGGGCTTTCATCCCAGCCAAAGGATTTCCGTTTCCCGTGATGCCGACCTACACCATCCAACTCGACTTCCAGTCGCCGGTGGACGGCTTGCTCACCGACGTTCTCGAGGTCGCGCCGAGCGGATCATCGTGGTACTTGGTCATGCCGTGTCCGAATGCGTTTGGACTCGCCTTTATGCATGAGCTGCAGGCTCGCGACGATCGTCAGCAAGCGAGGTTGAAGCAGCTCGCTTCTGCAGTGCACGGCACGCTGCTCGCGCAGATCGACAAGCTGCTCTTGCGGGGCGACACGTTCGGTGCGGCCAAGGCATATCAGAAAGCGAGCGGCTGCGATTTCGCGACGGCGGCCGAGGTCATAGACATTCTCGACCATCAAAAGCCATGATTTTTTGAGGAGTGTGACATGAGACCGGCTGCGACAGCCTGCATGGCCAGCGCCCTTTCGGGCCTTGCCATTCTTATTTCTGCAAATGCCGCAGCAGCGGCCAACTTCGCCGGCACGTGGGCTGTGAGCGGCACGATTGGAAATCCGGTGATCGCCCTCGCTACGCCGAATTGCACATTCAAGCAGGACGGCGACACGATTTCGGGCGCCTGCGAAGGCCCAGGCTCAAAAGGAACGGCGGACGGCGTGGTGGATGGCACGACGATCGTCTGGCATTGGCACGCGGTCGCGAAGACCAAGACCGGTCTCTCCGGCGAAGCTGTATTCACCGGCGTCATGGGCACCGATGGAAGTATCAGCGGAACGTGGACGCATTCCGCCGTCACCGGTATGTCCGGGAAATTCACGGCGCAGAGGCAGGTGCAGAGCTCGCCGTCGCCCGCTACGAGCTCGGCGCCGGGAGCGTGATCACGTCCATTCCCGCCGCCCGAAAGAGGTCATCGACCGTCTTCAACGACGCTCCGACCTTGTTCACGATCGCGGCGCCGCCGGCGCTCGTGGCAGCCTTGACGGTGCCGTCGGCAAGGTAAGTCACCTGAACGGAGCCGGTGCCGGCGAGGTCGACCGAGGATGGGTGATTCGCGGCGCTGTCGGCATAGTTGAACCGTAGGGCCATTGCGCTGCCAGTGACGGCAGCGACACGACCGTACTGATCGTAGCCGATCGAGAAGTCGTGTTGGTCGTTGTCGTATGCATGCACGAGATTGCCCTTCGGATCGTACTGGAAATGTTCGGTCAGAACGGCGTCCTTGTCTGTCGTCGTGGCGATCGATACCTTGCCGCTCGCCGGATCGTATTGCCATTGATAGACGGTTCCCGATGGCATCTGCTTCTTCATCAGCCGACCGAGAGAGTCGTATGTGTACGACGTGGTGCCTTGCGGCGTGGTGACGGTTAGCGGCGACAGGTTGCGGTCGAAGGTCGTATCGGTGGCGACGCCGTCATCGGTATCGATCTCTCGCGCCAGATGATACACAAGTGAATCGAGATCGAAGAAATACTGCGATATCTTGTGATGACTTTCTCCGTTTGACTTCCGGATATCGGTCTTCACGGTATCGATCCTCGACGTCTGCGTCAGCGTCGTCGAGTAGCCGTACGTCGTGACGGTGCCATCGGGGTCGCGTAGCCGCGTTGCCAGACCTGCGTCGTTGTATGCCACCTGCGTGGAAGTGCGGCCGCCGACGATCACCGCTGTCAGCCGGTGTTCCGAGTCGTAACGGTAACGGGTTATGGCGCCGTCTTCGTCGACCGATACGAGATTGTCGTTGTTGTACTGATAGCGGACTATGCGGCCTTCCGAATCGTCGATGCTGCGGACGAAGCCGTCGGACGTGAACGAGAACACAAAGCGGTGACCTTCATTATCCAACGTCTGACTCAACCGGCCGTCCGACCCATACAGAAGCTCGACGTAGTCATGGTCGGCATCCCAAAGGCGAGTCAAGCGCCCCGAAAGGTCGAATGCCTCGTAGATCGTCTGGCCGTTATACGTGGATACGCGCTGATAGCCCTCGGGCACGCGGGTGAGGAACTCCGTCGCGAATCGTCCGCTAAAAAACGTCTCTCCCACGGCCGGCTCTGGAGACTTGAGCAGACCGAGGCTGACGAAGGTCTCCCAAGCCTGCTCTTCGTTATCGCGATTCCGGCTCAGCCAATCGCGATACGCGCTCCGATCGGCTTGGCTGCCGAACTGTCCGGCCTGTTCGGCTGCGCTCATGATCTCGTCGATGATCTGCGCTCGAGGTCGCATAGTGGACGTCGTGGGCGTGAACGTGTTGTTGGCACCGCCCCCATATTCGTGGACGACGATCGAGCCATCGTCTTGGAGCTTCAAATAATCCTCAGCCCGCGAGCCCCATCCGGTGCCGAAGATGCCCTTTCTGTCGCCGTCGAACGAGTTGTAGATGCGCGTCACGTCCATGCCTAGACCGCCGGGCGCGTGAAAGTCCGTGTGGTCGAGATAGAAATCGCCGTAGTGAGTCACCTCGTACGATGCGGCCGCGCGCACGGGCGTGAGGATGAGAAGCGCGGCGACAGCCGCGAAAACGAAGCGGATGATCGCATCCGTTCTGCGCCTATTTGCCACTTGCGGGCACCTTGCGCAAGACGTCTATCGCTTGACCGACCAAAGGATCGGAGACTCGCGCCACATCGCTTTCGCGAAGCACGAGGCCCGCGGCGGCGCGCGGATCCGGGAGATCCCCGAGGATAGGCCAGAGGAATATCCCGCCGTTCTCTGCGCCGATCACAACCGCCGAACCATCCGGAGTGAAGGCTGCAGCCGTCGCGCGCGAAGCGGGAACCGACACCGATGCGACGAGATCGCCCGAAGCTCGATCCCAGAGCTTGAATGTTCCGTCGGAGACCGTGGCCAGAAGAAACGTCGCATCGCCGGGCGAGAATGCGGCCGACTCGATCTCCCCGGTCGTACCTTGCAGGGTAACCTGAGGTCGTCCGGGCTCATCGAGGTTCCAAATCGCGCCCGGAGTACCGCCGATGCCGCCGGATGCCAAGAATTTGCCGTCAGGCGTAGAGGCAAACGCGAGCACGCGCTTGTCGTCGCTCGGCCAGCGGCTTATTTCTGTGCCCTTTGCATTGACGAGGTGAATCGTGCCTCCGACACCGCCCAGCGCAAAACCGGATCGCGCCTGGATGCCTTCGGCCACGTCGGACCATGCGCCGTAGCTGTGCCTGTCGTCTGACGAAGCGAACGATGCATAACCCGACGTGCTGATCGCAAGCACGGTGGCGCCGTCGGCGGTGAGTTGAAGCTCGCGGATGCTCGTCTGCCAGCCGGGCTCCTTCGCGAGCTGCCTGACGCCGTCGGCGCTCCACACCATCCAGCCGTTCGTCTTGTAGTCTGGATTTTCGAAGTTCGCGTCCGTCTGCGCCGCGATGACATCGTAGCCGCGACCCACGAATGCGGCTTGCGTGAACCGTTTGCGCAGCGCCGTGGAATGGATCGTGGCTAGCGGCGTCGCCCGACTTGAGGCTACGCTCCAAACTTTCACGGTGTCGCCGCCGGCGGTGACTATCCGCTGGCCGTCGGCGCTGAAATGCGCGGCGACAACCCAAGATCTGCCGGGCGATTGCGGCAAGACCCGCTCGAGTCGCGGTTCGCCCTCGATGCGCCAAAGGTCCGCCGTGCCGTCTCTGCTCGCCGTGAGCATGCGCCCGCTGCGGCGATCGAATTCGATCGAATCGACGATGTCGCGGTGAGACGCGCCCGCGCGCTCCAGCTGCGACGAGGTGTGCCAGAGAAGAACCTTTCCGTCGTCGCCGCCGGTCGCAAGCAGGCTGCCGTCCGAAGAATAGCCGGCGACAGGCGCCGCGCCGGTGTGTGCGCTCAGAACGGCGACCGGGTCGCCGTCTTGCGTCCAGAAGTTCACCGATCCGTCGGCGTAGGTCGTCTCTATTCCGTTGCCCGAAGGATTGAACGTTCCCGTCAGAGCCGCGGGCGCGCTCGCCTTTGCGGGCAGCGTTTTCTCCGTGCTGCCGCTGCTTGCGTCGAAGATCATCGCCGTTCCGTCTTCGCTTGCGCTCAAGCCGCGCGTGCCCGTCGGATCAAATGCGAGCGCATTGATCGCCGCGGTCTGATCATGCCGCTCGATCGCCTGCTTCGTGTCGACGTGGTACAGCAACACCGTTCCGTCGATGGCGCCGGCCACGATACTTTTCCCGTCGGGCGATACGGCGAGGCGCACCAGCGGACTCTTCGATGAGTCGCTGCTGGAGCCGATGACCGCGCCGGTCGACGAATTCCAGATGCCGAGCGAGCCGTCGGCCGCGCATGAAACGACCGTTCGATCATCGGGACCGAACTGCGCGGCATTGATGGCGACACCCGGTGCCGCACCGTTCCATGCCAGGAGCATTGCGCCGTTCGCGGCACTCCAAACTTTGATCTTCCCATCGCTGCCGGACGTCAGGATGCGCGTTCCGCCGTGACTGAACGTGACCGAATTCACGCGTCCGGCGTGTCCTTCCAGATCATCCCTCTTATCGCGCAGCGCGATGGGCGATGCATCCGTGTTCGGACCGATCCCGTGCAGGTCGTAAAGTTTTGCCGATCCATCGCGGCCGACGGTCACCAACTTCCGTCCGGCGGGATCGAACGCAAGAGCGGTGATCAGATCACCTTGATCGCGGAATTCGTGGACCAACTGACCAGATGTGGTCCAAAGCTTTGCGGACCCGTCGGCGCTCGCAGTCGCGATCTGCTGCTTGGATGCCGCCGGGTTGAACGCGATCGCCGTGATAAGATCGTCGTGAGCTTGAATCGATCGAGCGCGAATCGAAAGATTCTCGAGAGCTTGCCGCAGCAACAACTGCAGAACGGCGTCGTGCGAATCGTCGCTGTACGCCGCGGCCAACAGCAGACCGGCCGACTCGTCGTCCCCGTCGAGCAGTTTTTGGCGGCCTACTTGAAGGAAGACTTGCGAGCGCTCGCTCAGAGCCTGCATCTGCTGACGGTACGCGGAGGCGCGCTGCCGCTTCGCCTCCGCGCTCTGATCTTGCGCGACTTTCGCCTCAGAGCGCGCGAGGACGGCTTCTCCGGCCGCACGCACAGCGGCTTGCCGCTCGTGCAGCGCGGCGATGGATTCATTCTTTTGCGCGGTGTTGGCTCGCCCGGCCATCGTCTGAGCGGTGATCGTCGCTTTGTTGGCGGCGTTCGTGGCGGCTACCGCTCTGACGAACGCATACGACGCGACACCCGCGAGAGCCAGGGCGAGCAGGGCGACGATCGACATCGCGATCGCCGCTTTACGCGTGCGATCCGACAGCCGCTGTGCGGACTCGGCGCGCATCCGGTCGACTTCCGCTTGATGCTGAATGCGCTCGCGCTTCGCCGCCTCATCGGCCTCGATCTTGCGTCGCTCTTGCTCGCGTTCGCGCCGATCGGCTTCCTCTTCGCGCACGCGTTCCGCGGTAAGCGCTGCGAGGCTGCTTTGGAACAGTTTTTCGACGTTCGCGAGGTTGCCGCCGTACCGTTCGGCCCACGCTTGCGTTCTCGGACGCGACTGCCACCATCGCCAGCGAGCCTCGACCTGGTCGAGAGGAAGAGTCACAGCGCCGGTTGCGGATTCGGCCTCGAGCAGTGCCAGCAACGCGCGATAGAGTCGGCCATCGCCCGCTTCCGCTGCGAGCCATCCCGTCTGCGTACGCCCGTCGAAGACGTGGACCTGTTCTGCACTGATCCGCGTCCAGCGGCGCAGGAGCGCTTCGTGCACGACGTCGATGCGCGAATCGTCCCGGAGCACCGGCACGGCGGACGGCGGCGGGAGTATGAACGAGCAGTCGTCGGCGCGGAATCGATCGAGCACGCGAAGGAGTGCGGTCCGCGGTACGCCGCACTCGGCTAAGAGCCGCGAGAACACGAGCGCTCTTCGGGTGGCGCGGCCTTCTTTGTCGACCTCGCTCAGCGCACGAAAGACTTGCTCCACGGCCAACTCTAGCCCGGGCAACGACGCCATCACTTCATCGGCGTGTTGGGAGAGCGCACCCGACATCGTGCCGATCTCTCGATACTGATCGATGCCGAGCCGCGGAGCCGTGCCGGCTGGAGCCTCTGCTTCCGCGCGGTCCCATAGTCGCGCAAGGCAATGCTGCAGCACGGGCAGCTGATCGATCTCGCTCCCGGCATCGTTCAATAGAAGCTCAACGAGCGTCGGATCGATCGTTGCGCCGACTTTCTCGACCGGTTTGCGGATGACGTCCTCGCGCTGGTCGCGCGTCAACGACGGCACGAGGAACTGCGCGGCGCTCACCGCTTCGGGCAACCCGTGGAACTGCGAGCAATCGCCGATGAAGTCGGAGCGCATGGTGATGAGAACGTAGACCGAGCTTGAGCGGCTGCGCGTCGCTTCAAGGAGCAACTGCACGAAATTCGTCGCCTGGTCGCGCCACAGCGCATCGGCGGCGCCGTCGTGCGTGGAAGTGGCGGCATATCGGAACAGCTCTTCGAATTGGTCGACGACGAGCAGGACCGAAGCGCCCGCGAGACTGGGAATGTCGTCGAGCGCTTTCGTGAGTCCGAAACTCGAACGCTTCAGCGCAAACTCAGTCCGGTCGCGGCGGATCTCGTAGTCTTCGGCGCTCGTTTGCGCCAATTCTGCGACTGCTCCGGCGAGCGCGTTCAGCGGCGCGTCTCCAGGATGAAACGTCACGAACCGCCACATGCGGCCGCCTGAGCCTGCGCTTTCCTCTTCTATCACCGGCAACAGGCCGGCGCGGACCAGCGATGACTTGCCGCTGCCGGAACTGCCGACGACGGCTATGAATCGGCTGTGCTCGAGCAGCCGGTAGAGCGAGAAGACCTGATCTTCGCGTCCGAAGAAAAAGTCGCGATCCTCGATCCCGAACGGGCGCAGACCCGGAAACGGCCGCATCGAGTTATGCCGCGCCCTTCGGCGCTTGCGTGGCGCGGATCAAGGGGTCGAGCGCTTCCGGCAGCGGCTTCTCATAAGCCGTCAGGTCGACGACCACGTCGATCTCGTTGCGCGGCGGCAGCTGGACGAGCAGATCTTTTCGTTCACCCGGCGGCGGGCCCGCGACAAGGCCGCGCACGGCAAAGCGCTTGTCGCGCCCGAGGTCGCGCCAATTCTTCAATTCGCGAGATTGACTCTTCACCCACACTTCCGCCGCCTTCGCCCAGCACAAGATGACGGCGTCGCATTCGGCTAATTCCTTGCGATGGAGCGCGGCGAGCTCTGCGGGGTCGCCCTCGAATGCCGGAAACACCGGCTGAATCCCGCGAGCTTCGAGCGCTCGTGCGATCTCGACGGCGTACTGCGTATCCTCCGGCCGATGATAGAGGTAGACGCGTGCGTTTGCGTCGATGACGTCGATCTCAGGAACCGGCGGAACGTTTTTGTCCAGGTGCTGGATCACGAACTGCGCGAACGCGCTCAGTTCGCTGCCGTCTACGGTATCGCTATCGCGTTTTTGGTCGAACTTCTCTAGGATCGTGAACGGATCACGAGCTTCCGCCGCGGCGGTCTGCGCATGATCGTCAACGAGTATCCGCGGCGCCCAGATGATCCGGCGGGCGCCTCCGCCCGCTGCAAGCTTGAGCTGAAGCGGAACGATCGGCTCGCAATCCTCCGGCGCCCAACCGGGTTTCGCGCCCAACAGGTGGATGGAAAGCTCCGCGCCTTCAAGAGCCGTCCGGACAAAGTCGGGCGCGCGACCGTCGGACGGTATCTCGCTTTCCGGCGCCGGCGCGACGATGTATCCACGCTGCCGCAGCTCGTCGACGAGCCGCGCATAGGCGGCGCGCATGTCGGCTGCCGGCTTTGCGAGATAGATCTTGCGCCCGCTCGATGGAACCGGCGTCCAAACCGGCCCGGTCGGACCTGATGCCGGCGGCGGCACGTTCGCGCGTTCGCACGCGCGGCGCCAGATATCTTCTGCGAGTTCCTGCGTGCGTTCGTGGAACTCTTCGCGCGCTTTGCCGCGAACGAAATACTCCCGGAATCGATTTGGATTGTCTTCGTCGGGCGCGTAGAAGAGATAGCCTTCTTGGCCCTGAAGCAGCGGCGGCCGCGCGGCGGGTTCGATATGATTCTTGCCCGCGACGATGATCCGCCCTTTGACGCCTGCTTCGCCCTCAGCGCCCCAGCGTTGGTTGAAGAGGTCAAGTTCCCTCAGGCAAAATTCGCGATGGACCCAATTGTTGGAGAGGACGACGAGAAGCAGATCGGAATCTCGAATGCCCTTGTCGATGATCGGGTCGAACTGTTCGCTGCGCGCGATCGCGCGTTTGTCGCGCCAGATGACCGGGGTCGGCTCGCCGAAGCACGTGAAGTGAAACTCCAAATGCTTGATAAGGGTCGTGACAAAGCCCTTGCCTTCACCGTCTAAGGGCGGCAAGTCATCGTTTCGCGCGTATGACACGAAGATTTGGAACGGCATCATCTACCCAAGGCTGACCAGGTAGCCAACCGAGAGATTCCCTCGCATTCGGCAGAGTCCTGGGCTGCCGTCGCTCGCGTCACGTGTGCACGAAAGACAGCGGGCGCTCGCGGTGCAAGATCAGCCATGCCGCGTGTTCGGAGAGAGCTTCGTGCCCCAGCTGTTCCAAGACTTTGCTCGGATCGCTATGCTGATCGCGCAGACGCCGCTTCGCCGCGTCGAACACCGTGAACATGTGCTGGTATCGCCGCGCGTTTTCGGTGAAGCCGCGCTGCTGCGCATAGAACCGGATGATGAGCGCGAGCATGCTCCCGAGCGCGAGCGGCATCGTCTCCCAATAAGCCAGAGCGCCCGGCGAAGACGCGGGCAGAGCGAAATTCGCGGAGACGATGTGATGCGACAGCATCCAGCCGACGATGAATGCGAGCGCAGAGACGGCAAAGCCGCCGGCGGCTGCCGCGACGGTCGCTCGCTCGGTTCGGTGCAGGTTCGCTTCTTCGCGCTTCCCAGCGGCTTCGTAGTATTCGACTTGGCCGTCGACCCAGCGCACGCTGGCCGGATGAGACGGTGAGTCGCCGGCTTGGGCGGCGCCGATGCCGGTGATCAAGTAGGCGGTCCGAAGCGCTAGACGGATCCACGCAAGTTCGCTCTGCTGCATCTGCAGATACGAGGCTTCCACGAGGCGATTGCGCAGACCGGCGCAGCACCACGCGTACTGAACGCGCAGGGCCTCCGCGATCGCCCGATAGTCCTGATAGCGGTTCTCGTAGTCGCTCCGCTTCGCGACCGCGAACACGATGAACGCGATCGCAAGAAAACCCACTCGTGCGGCGATACCGGCCCAACTCGGGATATGAAACGATCCATCCGTCGGCAGCACCAATTGCGCTGCACCGGCCAATGCCGCTGCGATATACAGTCCGCGCAGCGAGCGAAGGGTCAAGTGTTGCTGCCGATTGGACGCCGCGTCCACGCGATCGCTCAGAGCGGCTAGCCGATTCGGCTCCGCCGAGACCGGCTCGCGCGAAAGGTCGCGGTTGAAGCGCTCGACGTGTGCGATGGCGTCTTCGAATTCTTGCTCCCCAGCCCGGAGAGCAGTAGTGCGCGTGCGCGCTTTCCAGCCTTGACGCTCGGGGTAGATCTCGCGAGTGGAAAGGTTTTCGCTAGGCGGCGTCTGACCGCGGCGCGGCGTCACGATCTGGAAGACGGGGCCGACGTCGGGGACGTACGCGACGAGCGCGTCGCCGACCCTGCTCGGCACGCCGCCCTTTCGAAGCTCGACGACTTGCGCCGTTCCGCCGGGGCCGCGCGCCTCCAAGCCATCCCAAAACGCTACCAGCACGTGACAGTAGTAGGCGATGAAGTCGGCGACGTCGACGTAGCCGCCTTCGCGTCGCGACGAAGTTCCGACGACCGCGACCTCCGCGCAACGCGGCAGCACGCGCCGGAAACGCTCGAGCTCGTCGGGTGAGAAATCTTTCTCGTATTCCGATTGCGGCATCGGCAGACAGGCGAAGACCGCGATACCGCGTCGCTGCGCTTCCTCTGCCGCGAGAATGTCGGCGCCCGCCGCGAGTCCCGATAACACGAGCAGCTGCATCGAAGGAAACCGCTGCTGCAGTCGTTCGAGCACATCCCCGAATCGCGCGCGCAACGGTTCCTCGGCCTCCGCTGGAAGATCGCGGTGTCCGGTCACGCCGACGACAAGCGGAAGCAGTTCAAACTGCAAGCTCACGATCTTGAAATTCGGTGTGCGGTCATCCGAACCCCGTGCGGCGCCGCGCCTCGCAAGATGAGCGGGCGGCGCGATGCCCGAAGCCCGGCGTCAAATGGACTCGCATCTCGACAAGCTCATCGACGGCGCCGGCCCGAAGAAGCTGCTCTCGATCGACGGCGGCGGAATTCGCGGCTTGATCGCGATCGAATTCCTCAGCCGCATTGAAGCCATTCTGCGCGACAGATCAGGCCGCTCCGACTTGGTGCTGGGCGACTATTTCGACTACGTCGGCGGCACAAGCACTGGGGCGATCGTCGCCACCTTGATCTCAATGGGGTTCGCGACGAAGGAGATCCGCGAATTCTACGTGACCGGCGCGCACACGATGTTCGATCCGTCGAATGTTTTTCTGCGGCTCGAACGCAAAGTCTCCCCAAACTCGATCTGGGCAAAACTGTTGAATTCGATCGGAATGCTGACGTCGTCTGCGATGTACACGCAGAAAGCGCTTGCGGCGAAGATCAAGTCGGTCATCGGCACCGACGGAGACGTCGAAGCCACGCTCGGGACCAGCAAGCTTCGTACGTTACTGCTCATCGTCATGCGCAACGCATCATCCGACTCTCCCTGGCCGATCTCGAACAACCCGCGGGCGAAGTTCAATCGCCGCGGGCTGCCGGACTGCAACTTAGACTTGCCGCTCTGGCAACTCGTCCGAGCGAGCACGGCGGCGCCCGTCTTCTTCCCGCCCGAAGTGATCAATATCGGCGATCAGCAGTTCGTCTTCGTGGATGGCGCCGTGACCGTCTACCACAATCCGGCGTTTCTGCTCTTTCTCATGGCGACGCTGCCCCCTTACGAGTTGCAGTGGCCGACGGGTGAAGATAAGCTGCTCCTCGTTTCAGTCGGTACCGGGTTGAGCGAAAACGTGAACTTGCGGCTGCGCGCGCAGGAGATGAATCTGCTCTACAATGTGCAGTCTCTTCCCGCTGCGCTGATCCACGCCGCGACCGTGGAACAAGACTTGCTGTGCCGCGTCTTCGGCAAGACGAGAGCCGGCGACGCGCTCGACGCCGAGGTCGGCGATCTCGTCGGCAATCGGGCGCCGCTTTCCGAAAAGCTCTTCACATATGCGCGCTACAATGTCGACCTCTCGCGGCAAGGTTTGGATAGGCTAGGGTTGAACGCCATCGACGAGAAAGCGGTTCAGCCGTTTGACATCGAGCATCTCGACGACTTGCAGACCGTGGGTAAGACGGCGGCTCGTCGTTGTGTTTCGCCCGAAGATTTCGCGGGATTCGCGTAGGGCAGGCATCGCTTGCCCATCGTTGTAGGGCAAGCACCGCTTGCCGCGGGAGGGTGCGCGTTATGCCACTGAAGGCTTTTGCATTTGTTACCGCCTGCAGCCTGATCGCCTCGCTCGCTGTGGGTCCAGCGGGAGCGCAAGGTTCGTCACAAACGCTCTCCCCATCGATCTGCGGCACCGGCGACCTTGCCGGGGTCGTCGCGATCTACGACTTCGACTCGCCGACATACAGAAGCGCGCCCACGTCCGTACCCGCCGGCGTGAAGTCGTACCTCGCGCAGCTTCTCACCGGGCGTCTTCAGGCATGCGCGGAACACGCCGGACCCGCCGCCGCGACCGCGTGCTCCCCGGCTCCTCGCGAGTCCGACCCTCACGCGCTGTGGGAGCAATTGAAGTTCTGCGAAGGCGTGCTCGGTCTCACGCCGCTTTCAAAATCGGGCGTGCCGCTCGTCTCGGCGCAGGAGCCGACATTCTATGTCGTCCTCGGCGTCGGTGCGGGCCCGGGCGGACCACCGGGGGGTCAATCGTCAGGGGGCGGCGGCAAGGGCGGCGGCGGCGGCGGCGCCACAGGCAGCACGTCAACTGGATCCAGCGTGGATAACCCGGCATACTTCTTGCTCTTCCTCGTCGCGCAGCGGCTCGAGCGCGACATCTGCGCTCGAAGCGGCGTCTCGATGGCGGACTGCGACGCGCAGCATCCGGTCGCTGTCTTGCCCGAATCGACGTGGAATCTCGAGGATCTGCGGACGCAGTGCGCCGATGACCCGTATGTGGCGAACGACCCGGCTAATCCGTACGGCGGCCCGGGCAATCGGTCGCCGGCAGGACATGGCACGCTCGGCGCGATCGTCCTCAATGGTTCGACCGTCACGGCCGACGGCACGTTCGCGGTGTTCACCGTCTACGGCAGCAGCGAAGCGAACTATTCCGCACAAGCTGTGGAGTGCAGTTCCGGCTCGGCGCCATTCCTCTCGACAGTTTGGTCCGACAACATCTCCAACGGCAATAAGACGACGGCGTTGTCGTTCTTCCCGATCGCGCTCGCCGGCACTCTGATAGCAGCGCACTCAGCCGCCAAAGAGGCATCGCTGCCCGCGCCAAATCCGTCTTCTTCTCCGAGCGTGCTCAGCACGTACATCAACTATCAAACAGATGTGGCGCTCGGAACATTTGCAGCCAACACAAGCTCGCTGGCCCTCGGCAATCCGTCCTCCGGACTCACCTTCCGTCACACGTTCGAAGCCTGGTCGACCTCGCTGGCTCATGGGCTTGACGCGTTCTGTAAGGTGAACTCAGCGCAGAATATCTGCAAGGCCTTGAAGCTGCCGACGTCACCCTAGCGGCTAGCTCGGCTGCGAGCCACGTCGCGATAAACGGGCACTTCCCCGATTGCCGCATCCGCAGAGTGGGAATATGTCCGTGAGATGAAAGACGATCTGGTTGCACCGCCCGGCGAAGTGCCGAGGGCCGCGCCCGCATTACGCAGAGCGCTGGTGCTTTTCAACGACAGGGCACGGCGGGTAGCGCCAAATGTGACGCGGATGCTCGATGCGATCGAGCGCCGCGGCTTCGAAATCGTTCGTCCGGCGGCTCCTTCGCGATCCGCGCTTGCCGAGGCCATCCGCGCCCGGCAGCACGACGTGGATTTCGTCATAGCCGGCGGCGGCGATGGGACGCTCAACGCAGTGCTCCAGGGATTGGTTGGCACCGGCCTGCCTCTCGGTCTGCTGCCGCTCGGCACGGCCAACGATCTCGCGCGGACGCTGAAGATCCCGAGCGACCTCGACGGCGCGTGCGACGTCATCGCGGCGGGGCATCAGGTTCGAATCGACGTTGGGCGGGTCAACGGCGTGTACTACTTCAACGAGGCGAGCATCGGATTGAGCGCGACGCTGTGCCGGCAGATCACAAGCGAGGAGAAAAAGCGCTTCGGCATCCTCGCGCTTCTCTACAACGCTGTGCGGCTTCTGATCAAGATGAGGCGCTTTCGTGCGTTGGTTCGCATGGATGGCGGAGATGAATTTGCGCTGCGGACCGCCCAGCTCACAGTCGGAAATAGCCAGAATTTCGGCGGCTTCATCGCCACTGACGACGGCGCCATCGACGACCGACTTCTCGACCTTTACAGCGTCGGCTTCGAGAACGGTTGGAGCTACTTCGATGCGATGATCACCCTGCTGCGGCGGAAATACGACGAGGCCCGCAGCGTGAGAACGCTGCATGGAAGGCGTTTCGAAATCCGCACCGGCAAGCCTAAGCGCATCGAAGCCGACGGAGAACTCGTGACGCAAACGCCCGCCGTGTTCGAAATCGTTCCGCATGCGATTTCCGTCTTCGTGCCCGCGCCGGTCGTCGAGGCTCCCTCTCCGTGAAGTTGCGCAACCCGCGCCAGTTGATGCGCCCGTTTCGTTTTGTCGCCGGGGTGAGCAGCATCTCGCTGCAGGAGCTCGCAGACGAGGGCATTCGGGGCATCGTGATCGACCTCGATAATACGCTCGTCGGCTGGAAGCTGCTCGAGCCGACGCCCGAAGTCGCCGCGTGGGTCCGCGCGGCCCTCGACCGCGGCTTTGCAGTCGCCATCGTCTCCAACAACGTTCGCGCGTGGGTCAAATCCGTTGCGACGCGGCTCGGGATCGTCACGTTTGTGCACACGGCGTTGAAACCGCTCCCGTTCGGGGTCATCCAAGCGGTCAAGCAACTGCGCGTCCGGCGATCGGAGACTGTGGTGGTCGGGGATCAGCTTTTTGCCGACGTGCTCGCGGCGAAACTGCTGGGTATCCGGGCGATTCTCACAGAACCGATCGTGAAGCGTGAGCACCGAGCGATGTCGCTCATCCGCGCGTTCGAGCGTTTCATCCTCGCGAGCTCGACGAAGAAATCGCCGTGATTCGCGCCCTCATATGGCTGGCCGCGGTCATCGCGCTCTTGACCGCGGCATGGCTGACCTATAGATACTTCTTCGGAGATACAACACGACTGACCGAAGTGCCGCCGCTCATCCCGAACAATACGCGCAGCAGCATTCTAAGGAGCGTTCGACCCGCTCACGTGATCGTAATAGTCGAGGAGAACAAATCGAACGGCACGATCATCGGGAATGCAAAAGCGCCGTACCTGAACCAGCTAGCGCGCGCGAGCGCGCTTTTTGTGAATGCGACCGGCGTAGCGCATCCGAGCCAACCCAATTATCTCGCCCTCTTCGCCGGGCAGACGAACTCCGATGCAGACAGCTGCCCAGAGAAGACCGTGCCCTCGAGCGCACCCAGTCTTGGCGGCGCGCTGATGAGATCCAGGCTCACATTTTCTGGTTACGCGGAAGCACTTCCCAGAACCGGATTCACCGGGTGCAGCGGCGGCGATCGAAACGACGAATATGCTCGAAAGCACGCACCGTGGGTGAACTTCGCGGATGTTCCTCCTTCGTCGAATATTCCGCTTAGCAGCCTCCCGTCTCTCGACAAGCTTCCGACGGTGTGTTTCATCATCCCCGATCTCGAAAACGACATGCACTCCGGAAGCATTGAGAAGGCGGACGCATGGCTGCGCCGGCATGTGGAACCGATCGTCACATGGGCCAATGCTCACAATTCGCTCGTTATCGTGGCTTGGGATGAGAGCGATACGACCTACGGCAACAGCGTGCCGCTCATCATCGCCGGAGCCAGGGTGAAGCCGGGCACGTACTCCGAGCGCGTGGACCACTACCGGGTTCTTCGCACGATCGAGGAGCTGTACGGACTACCATACTTAGGGTATTCCGCGAACGTGGCGCCGATCGACGATATCTGGAAGGTGGTCCAAGCGCGGACGCGGCGGGCATCGTAGTGCGTGCCGCGCCTTAGGACGCCTTCTCGACGAGCTTCTCGTCGACAGTCTCGTCCCGCCGACGTCTGAAGAGAAGCGCGTCGAGACTTGCATATTCGCCCGTCCGGCCTGCTAGCAAGAGAGCGCAGCACACGAACAACAAAGCTTCAATCGATTCGATCCCGAGATAGACCTGATATTTTCCCTGCGCGAAGAAGTAGTTTGCCGATAGGAACATCCCGCCGATGGCGCCGGCACGCGTCAACAAGCCGAGTGTGAGCGATATTCCGACCAGGGTCTCGCCGTATGCAATGAGCAGCCCAAATAGCTGCTGGTGCGGCAGAACGACGTTCGCGATGAAATCGTGCATCGGGCCATGGATCGAGCCGGCGCTGAACTTCGCGGCCTCGTAGAACTCGCCGTTCGGCGCGGCCCAATTGGGCTCTAACTTCGACGATCCGTACGCAAGCCATAACGCGCCGACATAGATACGCAGAACCGTGAGCAAGCTTCTCGTCCGGTCGTCGTTCATGGCGCGCCTCCGAACGGATTTCCGTTCTTAGCCCGTCGACCCGGTCCTATTTTCGTTAACCAATCGGTAATCTAGAAGGCGCGATTGGCGTTACGTTCCTTCACTCTTTGATTTGATCGCGCGCGCGAGGCTTTCGTTCATCCCGACCGCCGCCATCCCGACCAGCAAATGAAGCAACTGTATGACCCAGTGCGATGAACCGGGTAGGAGGCTTGTCTGCGCCATCCCAAGGCCGACGACGACGAATCCCCAGACGATCGCGAGAAGTGGCTGGCCGATCGGCACCCGCGCGGCAAAACCGAGAATAGCGGTGATCCATAATCCGACGACGAGCGCTATTCCCAGAGCCATATGCAGTGGGACCATATTGAAGGCGTGACCCGTCCAGAAGGCGATTCCTAAGATCACAAGCCCGGCAAAACTCAATCTGACGATCCATTGCAGAAAGACGGCGGCAGTTTTCATCGCTTCTCACTTTCCTCCAGCTGCGACAGCCGTTACGGTGCCATCAAGCGAGAACCTCTCGTTCGCGCGTCCAATGCTTGTTAGCGGCTGTCCGCGAAGTGCCGCCCTACCGCTTCTGCTCGAGGGGCCTATCCTGCTCGTATCCGAGACCAAACCGTAACGCGGTCTCGGCCTTTTCGAACTCGGCGCCGAGGTACGCGGCGTGCGAGAGCTGCGTCACGAGTCCTTCGCGTACGAACGCAAGCGTCATGCCCTCTGCCGATCGGCCGCGCATGATGTGAGCAGGCGACCCGTCCGGCAAGTAGTGCCGGGCGATGATACGCGCGGCTGCCCGCTCGACGTCGATCACGACGAAGCCTTTGGGATCATACGCAAGAGGCTCGCGTCTGCCGCCCGGCAGCAGCGTTTTGAAGCGCGCGTCCTCATGCTCTGACGACTGGGCGAGATTCGGCCGCTCGGACGTTTGCGGTAGCGCAACGCTTGCAGCGGCGGGAAATTCGGCGACGAGCTTTCGCACTTCCGCTTCGATGTCGCGCAAATCCGTCTTACCGGTGCGGTCGACGAGAGTGACTTGGCGTCGGAAACGCTCGATCGTGTGCGCGTCGATGCCGCTGAGCACAGGAAGGTAGCCCGCAGCGCCGTTGATGCGGCGTTCGGCATCGAACCCGCCTTCGACGAGTGCCCGAAGAGCCTGCGCCGGTTGGAATAACGGTGAGTCCTTGCCGCACAGAAGAAGCGCGCGGATGCGCTCGTTCGCGACGACGTTCGTCACGATTTTCTCGATGCCGAGGTTGCACGTGTACAGACGCCCCGCGATCGCGACACCCTGAAGCGCCGCCACCTCCGAGGCAAGTGCGGCGCTCGTCAACGTGCAGACCGCTACGGATCCCGCGCGATCACCGACGACATACGCCCCGGGTACGACGGGCCAAACCACGTCGCCCGGCGCGCTCCCCGAACGCAATCGCAAGACGCCGCTATACGCCGCGTCGAGCCGGCGGAACATCAGGGCACCGAATCGTTCGAGCGCCGCATACCAACGGCGGCACGCCGCTCTCAACGCCGGCTGCCCGCTGATGCGCTCTCGCTTTGGAGCGTCGCTATGGATCGCTTTATCCAACCGATCTCGGCGTCCACGAGCGTCAGCATGTGATCGGCGGCAATGCGCGCATGCGGGCCGCGCTTGCCCACGTCGCCGAAGGCCGCGGCCACCCGCTTGCGATGAAGCTCGACGATCTGCAGCCGTTTCTGCAGCAGCGCAATACCGGCCGCCGGCGTGAGCTGCGCGAGAAAGATGACGGCGACTTCGATACCGGTATGCACGGTGCCGAAGCGCGTCACCTCAGAATCGAGCAGCTCTCGAAAGCGCCTTTTTCCCGCAGCGGTCAGCGCGTACAGCAGGCGTTCGCCGCGCCTGCCGCGCGTGCCGGCTTCGGCGCGCACGCGAAGGTATTTCTCGCCGGCGAGCCGCTCGAGCAGATAATACATATTCGGACGCTTGAGGTCGGCGAACAGTTCGCCGTGCGCCCGCACGATGCGGTGGATATCGTAGCCGCTGATCGGACCGCTGTCCCCGACGAAGCCGAGGATCAGCAGCTCTTTATGCATGATAGTCAGTATTGACTTTAGGGATGCAATTCCTCTATACTGACGGGCATAAAGTCAATGCTGACTAAAAGGCTGCTCACCGCTATCTTCTTCCTCGCGGTCATCGCGGCAATCGCGATCCCCGCCCTCATGATGCGCGACATGAAGATCGCGCCAAACGCATTTTCGGCCGAAACGTTGCGCTCGGCTCACTCTGGAACGGCGGTCGACGTCGTCATGCACGTCGCGTCGACCGGCTCGGACGGTCTCGTCGAGGGCACGCTGCTGAAGGCAGATCCGGACGGTTCCTACTCGCGGACGGCGGACGTCGTGCTCGTCCGGATGAGCACTTCAACTTCGTTCGGGATGGGAAGGCTTGCGGATATCCGGCCCGGGGCACTTGTGAGCGTAAAAGGCACATGGACAGCGGCGCGCGCGACGATCGAAGCCGGCCGCGTCGTCATCCTCACCGGCTACCTTCGGCTTCGTTGACGTGACCGAAGCCTCTGCGTTGATCTACCTATCCGTTGCGAGCGCCTGGCTCGTCTGGGTGCTCATCGCAGCGGCGATCGTGACCCCGTACCTCTTCCGGCCGACGCGATTCGCGCATGCGCTAGGGCTGCTCGGTGAACGCGGCGGCGCGATGCTCGCGCGCATGCGCCCGCACATGTGGTTGGGGTACGGTATCGCCTGCGTGATCGTGATGCACGCGCTCGACGCGATGCGCGCCGGCGGGTTCTCGCAACTCGATCGAACCGGTATCTGGCTCGCAGCGGCCGCTCTTGTCCTCTCACTTTGTCAGCTCGTCATAGGTGCTGCTCTTGCCCAAAAGAGGTGCGCTCGCCGGCCGCTGCTTCGTCGCGCGCATTTCTGGACGATGATCGGGCTTGTGTTGACGGCGCTGGGTCATACCGTTCTGAACGCGCCGGGATTGTAGGTGTCGCCTTCTATGAAAATACTGCCGAAGTGGCTCGTCACGGTCGCACAGGTCGGGCTAGCGGGAGCCTGGCTGATGTCGGGCATCATCTATATCGCAACCCCAAAGGCCATGGAGCGCGTGCTCGGGATGCCCGACGATGTACGGCTTGCGCTCGGTGTCGCGATGCTCGTGCTCGCGATCGTTCTTCTGGCCGGAGCTGCGACTCGGCGGTCCGCCGCGTTTGCGATCGGCGGACTCACGGCTGCGACCTTCGCCGGCTTGCTCTGGGTCGTATACGACATCGTGCGAGCGTGGGATGCGTTCGCGCTCTTTCACGGCGCGCTTAGCGCGCTCGCCGCTGCACTCTTATTGAAACGCATACGGGCGAGCTGACGACGATGGCACTACTGGCGCTCGCAAAGCCCGCCAAGCTATACCGCTTACTCGCAAGCGCCGGGCTTGGAGTGTTGGTCGTGTTGCCGCTCACGGCATTGCAGTGGCCGCGCGTCGTCTTGGCGCTCGTCGGCGGCATCGCCGCGGCCGCTGCAGGCAACGCTTTGAACATGTATTTCGAACGCGATCTGGACGCGTCGTGCGCATCGACACGTTCGCGACCGCTTGTGACTGGTGCGGTGACGCCTGCTTCGGCGCTTGTCTTTTCGGCCGCGTTGCTCACCTGCGCATCCGTATTGCTGCTCCTCGCCGGCATTGCGGTCACAATCGTCACCCTTCTCGCCGTTATCGTCTATGCAATCGTGTACACGCGGCTGATCAAGCCGGTCACGCCGTACCACACGATTCTCGGCGGCGCCGTGTGGGGAGCACCGGTTCTGGCGATCTGGGCCGCATCCGGGAAGCCGTTCTCACCCGTGCCGATCCTCATCTTTCTCCTCGTCGCTTGCTGGACGACGCTCCACACGTGGTCGATCGCCCTCACCGAATCGTCACTGCGCTATCCCGCGGCAGTGCCCGTTTTGATCCGCGCGCGCGGTCCGGCATACGTGCGAGCGATGTTGTTCGTTGTCGTGCTAGCCTTGGCGACGATCACCGCGCTCCTACGGCAATGGCCTGCGCTCTGCGCTTCAGTCGCGCTCGTCGCCGTCGCAGCGATCGCCTACGGCGCTCGAGCGGCGTGGTCGGACAGGCTGCTGTCGCGAGCTTCACTGGTCTACATCGGCGCATTCGTCATCTTCACCGCGGCGCGGTTGATGCACAAGCTTTAATCCGGCGCTTCCTAGATTCTTACCGCCCTCTCATCTGGCGTACAGTGCTGTCGTCGATAGAAACGGTATACATGATCAGGGGCGATAGGCCTCAAAAGGAGCCTAGATACCATGACGAAGATCTTGACGAAATATGGCGGTGCGATAGCGGGCCTCGCGTGCGCCGCGGTTCTTGCGATGGCCGTGACCCCAGCGCTGGCGGCGTCGCCGACGACGTACTCGACGACGATCACGCAGGTCCAGCCGGGTCCGACGGCTGGTGAATACGACGGCAAACTGCAGCTCAGCATCTCGCCGGATGGGATCATCAGCGGATACTATATCCCGGAATACGACGGCAGTTTCGTGCCGGTCACGGGCGGAGAGCAGAATGGTTCGTACTGGCTCGACATCGCCGGTTCGACCGATCTGCACATCTACGGCCGCGTCGATACCGACGGATCGCTCGTCGGCACCGCCACGACGATGCCGGACACGAACTTGGATGGCACTGCGCCTTTCACCAGTACGTTTTCGTTCGTCGCAAAGCCGCAAGCCGCGTCCTCGTATTGATTGATCGATGGGCCGACTGATCTGAAGGGGCCGACGCCAGTCGGCCCTTTTTTTTAAAGTCGGGACCTATCTGCGATGTGGAGTAACACACGCTAGGCCGCTCGAACAGTGGCTGCGTATGCCAGAGCGCGCGAGCCGAAAACGACGAACCGAAGCAATGCCGCGCCCATCAGGCACGATCGCGTTTCTGTTCTCCGACATCGAGGGCAGCACGAAGCGCTGGGAGTCGCATCCGGAAGCGATGCAGACCGCGCTTCGCCGCCATGACGAACTCATGAAGGCGGCGATCGCTGCGCATGACGGACACATATTCAAGACGATCGGCGATGCATATTGTGCGGCGTTCCACCGCGTACCGGAAGCGGTTGCAGCGGCGATGGCCGCACAGCGCGCGGTGAGTTCCGAGGACTGGCAGACTATCGGGGGATTGACCGTGCGGATGGCGGTTCACGCCGGACTTGCAGACGAGCGCGACGGTGACTATTTCGGCCCCACGGTCAACCGCGTCGCGCGTTTGCTTTCAATCGCGCACGGCGGCCAGATCATCCTCTCGAGCGCGGCGGCCGGTCTGATCAAGAGTGCACCGTCTGCGCGTGTGCAGCTTCGCGATCTCGGCCCGCATCGGCTGCGCGATCTCGCAAATGCCGAGCAGGTCTATCAGGTGGTCGCCGATGATCTGCGCGGACAATTCCCCGCGCTGCGTTCGGTCGATTCGCTGCCGAACAATCTCCCGCTCCAACTCTCGAGTTTTGTCGGCCGAGAAGCCGAGGTCGCTGCGCTGCGGAAGTTGATGGAAGAAACGCGGATCGCGACGGTTGTCGGCACGGGCGGTATCGGCAAGACGAGGGCGGCGCTCGAGGTCGCGGCAGACATGCTTGAATCCGCGCCGGACGGCGTATGGTTTGCCGACCTGGCGCCCATCGCCGATCCGATTCTCGTTGCGAGCGTGTTGGCCAATGCGCTCGGCGTCCGCGAGAGCGAGAGTCGAAGCACGCTTGAGGAGGTAGTGGACCACCTCCGTCTGCGCAAAACGCTTCTCATCTTGGACAACTGCGAGCACGTCGTAGCCGAGGCCGCACGAGTGGCGGACGCGATTTTACGTCACTGTCCGAACGTGAAGATCCTTGCGACAAGCCGTGAGGCTCTTGCGATAAACGGCGAGCACATTTTTCGTATGCCGGCTCTCTCGATGCCGAGCGCAGACGTGAAGCTCACGCTGGAAGATGCGCTGACGTTCAGCGCCATCGCGCTCTTCGCGGAGCGGGCGCGAGCATCTGATCCCCGCTTTCAACTCACGAGTGAGAACGCGCCGACCGTCGCGGAGATCTGCCGCAGCCTTGACGGCATCGCGCTCGCGATCGAGCTCGCTGCTCCCCGTGTGAAGATCTTCAGCCCGCGCCAGCTCGCGGATCGCCTTGACGAGCGCTTCCGCGTTCTGACCGGCGGCAACCGAGCTGCGTTGCCGAGGCAACAGACGATGCGCGCGCTGATCGGCTGGAGTTACGATCTGCTTGCCGACCGCGAGCGAGCCTTCTTCCGCAAACTCGGCATCTTCTGCGGCGGTTGGGATCTCGACGCAGCGACGGCGATCTGCGGCGAAGATGAGTCGGCCGATTGGGAAGTGCTCGACCTGATGTCGGCGCTGGTCGACAAATCGCTGGTCCACGCCGAGATCAAAGGCGACGTGCAGCGTTTCAGACTCTTGGAATCGACCAAAGCCTACGCTGTTGAAGAATTGCGCCGGACCGGGGAATTCGACGCTACCTCGGCTGCGCACGCTCGGATCTATCTCGACGTCGCGCGACGCGTCGACCATCTTTTCATCCGAGAAGGCAAGACCGACGACGCGTCCGAGCTTGCCATGGCCGAAATCGGGAACCTCCGCGCTGCGATGCAATGGTCCCTGATCGATGGGCACGACGAGGCTCTCGGTTGCGAAATCGCCGCACGGCTTTCGATCCTCTGGTGGCGTGCGCTTCGAGTCGAAGGCACGCGCTGGCTTAAGGCAGCGAAGCTCTGCCGGCTGGACTCCCCCGAGATCGAAGCACGCATCTTACTCGCGCTTTCGCACGTGCTGCCTGACAGCCCCGATCGGACCGCGACTGCCGCCGCTTCCGCGGCGGCGTTTCGTGCGCTCGACGACCCGCTCGCGACGGCGAGCGCGCTCCATAGCGAGGCGGAAGCGCGTCGGGCCCTCGGCGAGTATCAAGCGGCGAACGGTGTGCAGACTGAAGCCGTGGCGCTCTACCGCGCGCACGGCACCGACTTCCAGGTTGCGACGGCTCTTCTCACGCTCGGCAGCATCGAGACGATTGTCGGCAATCGGCAGGCGGCGCGGATGCTTCTCGAAGAGAGCCGCGCGTTGGATCCTCGCATCGGGAGTGCTGCGACAAACCTCGGGGAGCTGGAATTCGCTGATGGAAATTTCGAACTGGCCGTCACGTACGGTCAGGAGGCGCTCAACTACTTCAGAAACAGGAACCGGCTGAACGAATGCGTCGCGCACTGCAACCTCGCGGCGTATTTCCTCATGCTCGAGCGGATTTCCGAAGCGCGCGATTCTGCGAGACAAGGTTTTGAGATCGCGCTCGCTATGAGAATCCCCGATCTCGTCGCGCTCGCGATCCAGCATTTGGCATCCATCGCCGTTGCGTCCGGCGCTGCGGAGCAGGCCGCGCAGTTGCTGGGCTTCGTAGAAGCGCGCTATGCAGCGCTCGGTTTGCACCGCGACACGAGCGAACAGATGACGTATGAGCGCCTCCGGGCCAAGCTCGCCGACATATTCTCAGATGACGACTTGCAGGCCCGGCTTGCGAGCGGCGCGGCGCTGACCGAAGAGCGGGCCGTGTCCGAAGCCCGCCTGATCTGAACCCTAGTCTTGGACGATCGGCAAGCGCGGTTCGTCTTTCCCGAACGGCTTAGCCACGATGCGGTAGCTGAACTGCACGTTTGAGCGGCCGCCCTGGCTTTCGCGGACGACAAAACCTCGAATCGAACGCTCGGCGACGTACAGTCCTTTTGTGTCGCCGTCCGGCGTCAAGAACACGAGGTAGTCCCTGCTCTGGTCGATCGCGTTCGCGAACGCGGGATCGATCCGTACCGCGGCGATGCCGTTGACCAACTGCCCTTCGCCGAAATCTTCCATCGTCGGCGAACTCTCGCGCGGCATGTACGAGACAAGACGTGCGCCGTGGCCGTTGCGCGATTGCGAGCAGCCCTCGTTGCACGAGCCGCCCGTCTTGATGACTCCCGAAATCGTGAGGTTGCCGCCTTGATCGAGTGAGAGCGCTTGGCCGCCGCCTGCATTTGTGGCGATCATCAGCGGACCGGAGCCAGTCGCCTGGAGACCGAGCGCCGGCATCGTCGCACTTGCGCTGCGCCCAAATATGCCGGTGCCGCTTTTCGATTCTCCGAAGAGACCAGCCGCGCTTCCCGATGAGCCGAACACGCCGGTGCCGTGATATGAGCGGCCGGACACGCCGAAGTTCAGGATCCCACCGTCGCTTGAGAGATCCAACCCGATGACACCCGACGCGCAGTGCTTCGTGGTACCGCTCAGATTGTGGGTCTCACCGAACAGAGCATTTCCACTCTTGGAATGTCCTTCAAAGGAGTTTCCGAGCTGCGACGCCGCAACGATACCTTCGCCGGGACCGTTTTGCACGATGCTGAAGCAGGACGAACCGTTAGAGCACGCTTTGTCCGGCGAGACGTCCCAACGTGCGGCGTGCGCGCGGCTGATGCCGGCCACCGTCAAGCCGAACGCCAAAACGCCGATCGCGCAGGCCGATAGGACGCGATCGCGTGAGTTCCCCAAATGAGACATTTCGTATCCCTTCTCGAGCGGGCAAGCGATGCTTGCCTTGCTACAGACCGATCGGATAAGCTTCCTCGCCGTGGAGCTCGATGTCGAGTCCGCGCTCCTCGGCTGCCGGATTGACTTTTGTCTGCGTGATGCGGCTGATCAGGGCCAGCATACCGTAGGTGAAGAGGAACGCCCACAGGCTGCACACTGTCGCTGCGACCAGCTGTTTGCCGAAGAACGCCACGCCGCCGAGCAGCAGACCGTCGGCGCCGTTTGGATTCCACGCGCGCGATGCGAAAACGCCCAACAGCACGATGCCGAGGAATCCACCGACGCCGTGCACGCCCCACACGTCAAGCGCGTCATCCCATCCGGCCTTGTTCTTCAGAGCCACCGCGAAGTAGCAGATGAGACCCGATAGCAAGCCGTAAACCACGGCCGTCGTCGGGGAGACATAACCGGCTGCCGGTGTGACCGTGGCAAGGCCCGCGACCGCTCCGGTCAACAGGCCGACGAACTTCGGTTGCCGACCGTACGCCCATTCCACGAACAGCCACGTGATGGCCGCGAAGGACGCGGCGATGTCCGTATTGAGAAACGCTGCCGCGGTGACGGAGTCGACTTGCAGCTCCGAACCGGCGTTGAAGCCGTACCATCCGAACCAGAGCAAGCCAGTGCCGAGCGCGATCAGCGGAACATTGTGCGGTTTGTTTTCGATGACATGGCGCCGGCCGATGAAGATGACCGAAGCAAGCGCCGCGAATCCCGCGGACGCATGGACGACGATGCCGCCGGCGAAATCCAGCGCGCCCCACTTCGCGAGCAGACCGTCCGGGCTCCAGAGCATGTGCACGAACGGGAAATATACGAAGATCAGCCAGCCGGTGAGAAAGAGGAAATATGCCTTGAAGGTGACCCGATTTGCGAAGGCACCCGTGATCAACGCCGGCGTGATGATCGCGAACATCATCTGATAGGCGATATGCACGACGAGCGGTATGCCGGCATTGTTGCCGGTGAACATCGTCTGCAGGGTCACGTTGTGAAGAAACGCGTAGTAGCGTGGATCGCCGACGATGCCATGCCAGTCCGGGCCGAAGCACAATGAATACCCGAACGCGTACCAGATCACGGTCGTCCATCCGAGCGACATGAAACTCTGGATCATGATGGTCAGAACGTTTTTCCGACCGACCAGGCCGCCGTAGAAAAACGCGAGCCCTGGGGTCATGAGCATGACCAGGCTCGCGCAAATGAGCATGAATGCCGTGTTGCCGATATTGACGGAGACGAGCGGAGTTGTCACGATCGTTCCTCAGCCTTCGCAGCGGGCAAGAATGAGGCGCTCGAGAGACAGTCTCCCGAACGCAGAGGGTGCAGCTTCAACTGATTCCGGCGAAGCGCTTAGCGGTCGGCCGGCGAAATCCTAGGTCGAGATCACGGCAACGCGAGAAACGTGTTGTACATCGTATCCGCGTTCGGTACGCCCAGGCCGGTCACGTCGTTATACGGGGAATGCACGAGATAGTATCCATTCGTGCCGGCAGTGAATCCAAGAAATAATCCCGTCGTCTTCCGTTTGTTGTAGAGCAACTTCGCGACGTTCGTCAGTACCTTCTTTTGAGCCGCAATCCGACCGCTGTCGACAAGCGCGATCATCCCCGCCCATGTCGGGCCGGCAAAACTCGTGCCGCAGAACCAATAGTTGCCCTGCACACCGCCTTGCGGCGTCCAGACGGCAGCGTAGCCGGTGCCGCAGTCCGCATCGAGAGAGACATCCGGCGCATTGCGCATCGTGGTGCTTGCGGCGCCCGGAATTCCCTTTTGCCATTTCGGGATCGCAAATTTGCCGCTGACGCCGCCCCCGCTGATCCCCCACGCGATCTCTTTGAGACGCGTGGGATTCGTGGGAGAGACGGACGTCGCCGTCGTGCCGCCGACGGAGATCACACCGCCATCGGACGAAGGATACCAAGGGTCGACCTCGCCGACGTTCAGCTGTTGATTGAACGGTTCGTAGGCGCCCCAGTCGCCCGATACGGCGAACACCGTGCTGCCCTGCTTGTTGAGACTCGCGATGTCGGCGCTTTCAGCCGTGAGATCGGCGTCAGCCTTGTAAAAATCATAGTCGTCTTCGGTTGCGCCGTACGAGTGGCTCACCACCGCATAGTGCGCCGTGGCGTCGTCGGCGGCGATTTTCGCAAAGCCGTCGGCGAGATGACCGAAGCTGCAATCGTTCGGGACCACGTACAGCGTGACACTCGCCTTCGGGGCGGTGCCGATCAGACGCTCGACGTCGCCCGTCGGTTCGAGATCGGTCACGGTCGTGCCGCCGTCCACCAACACGATCGTCGGGATGTTCGTGCCCAAGTGGAAATTGCTTTCGAATTTGGTTATATCAGCCGGTGTGATCGTGGCGCACGCAAGCACCGCCGCGCTCACGCCTGCGCCGAACACGTTGCCGCTGTAGATCGGCTGGATATCGTAATACGCGGCGATCTGCGCCGGCGAATAACCGCCAGGCGGAGCCACGCCGCCGCCGCCAATCGCCATACCTGCGGACATCGCCGCGGGACCTTCGTTCATCGTGGTGTCGAGGATAAATCCAGCGACGGCTGCGGGGTAGCGTTCCGGCGCGGCGAGGCCGACGTAGCGCTGATTCTTTGATGCGTACGCGGCGAAGGATGTGCTGCCCGCGGCGGCCGCCTGCCCGTATGTTCCGTGCACGAAGAGGATCGTGTGATCCGGTGACGATTGCACCGAAAGCCCGAAGCGCTCGAAATAGCGCGTGACCGCGCGTTCGCCTAAGATGCCGGCATTCGGCTGCAGGTTGACCGTGAAGTATTTCTCGGCTCCGGCCGCTACGCCGCCGACGCGCACGATGCTCGCGCTGACGGGGCGCGCATCTGCCGGCGCAGCGCAGCAGAACCACGCCGCGGCCAGCATAGCGGCCGCCGCAACGGTGGTGGAACGCATCGCTCTTCCCTTCTTCTCTTGCGCGCGCATCATGGCAACCCTACGAGTGTCGAGTACACAATGCTCGCATCCGGCACGCCGAGCCCGGTCACATTGTCGTAGCCGGAGGCTGCGCAGTAGATCCCGTTGCACCCCACCGTGACGTCGGTGAACAAGCCGCTGACCTTGCGTTCAGCGTACAGTTTCCCCGGAACATTTGCGAGCGGTGACTTGAGGGCGTTTGCGCGGCCTGCGTCGACCAGCGCGAGCAGTCCGGCCCATTGCGTGGCGCCGAACACCGACCCGCACGCGAGGTACCGGCTGCCCGCATAGAGCACGTAGTACTCGAATTGACAATCCCCGTTGAACGACACGTCGGGGACGTTGCGCATGGTTGCGCTTGCGATGCCGGGAATGCCCTTCTGCCACTTCGGGATGGTGAACTTCGCGCTCACGCCGCCGCCGCTGATATACGACGCCGGCTCGAAACTGCGTTTGGGCGGCGATGAAGACGATGCGACTGCCATCGTCACCCCGACCGAGACGACGTTCGGGTCGGAGCCTGGAAAGAACACGCCGACATCGCCGGCGGTGAGATAACTGAAGGCGCCGGCGTCCCCGTTGCTCGCAAATGTCGTGGTTCCTTTGGCGGCGAGGCCGGCGAAATCCGCATCCTCTGCGGTGACATAACCGTCACCGCCGAACGAGTGGTACGCGTCCTCGAAATCTCCGTAGCCGATCACGAGCGCTTCATATTTGGTCGTGCTGTCGTCCGCCAGCACTTTCGCCACGCCGTCCGCGATGTCTCCGTACGTGCACGCCGAAGGTACGATATAGGCGGTCACCGTGGCGGAGTTCGCTGTCGCGAAGATGAGCTCGACCTGGCCCGTCGTGTTGAAATACGTTCCGCTGGATCCGCCGTCGACGGGAACGACCTTCGGCACATTCGTGGGAAGCCCGAAGAAGTTCTCGTAGCTCTGGACGTCTGGCGGATAGATCCCACCGCACAGAACGACGGCGATATTCGTTCCGCCTCCGCCGTGGCCGAGCGACTCGATGGAGCCGTAATCGTAGTAGGATGCGATGTCCGACGGACCATACCCCGACGCCGGCCCGACCTCTATCCCGTTTGGATTCGCAAACGACGACACGCGCGCGGTGGGTCCGTCGGCAAGCGTCGTCGCCATGATGTGCGCCGCGATATCCGAAGGATACGTCTCGCGTCCGGCAATCGTGATAAAACGGCGTCCGAGATATGCGGCGCGCACGAATGTGACATGCGCTGCGGCGCCGGCCTGCGCGTACGTACCGCTCGCGAATAAAATATCATCCTGAGAATCGGTGTTGATCGTGAGGCCGCTGCGGCGAAAAAACGCCGCGATATGCTCGGCTTGTCGAGCAGACGTACCCGGCACGAGGTGCACCGTGAAATACTTGCGATCCGCGCCGTTCACGCTTCCGATAGCGTACGAGCGAAAGTCTATCGGGCCGGCAGCCGCGCCGGCGCGTGCGATCGATGGGTTCGCCACGACCATCAAGAGAAGCAACGCCGCGAAGGCGGCTGAATGGCGAACACATCGGGTGATAAGCATCTCTTCTGGTTCTCCCACGATTCCGTTCATTTCATTGTAGGCAACTGCCGTAGCGCTGACATGAGTCATTATGCCTAAACGGCGTCGGCGTTCGTGCGTGAGAGCTGAACGGGCGCGATTTCGAGCGGGTCGCGATAGAAATCGGGCCGATATTTCACCCGGTATGTCACGAGCGGCACGATACCGAGCAACAACAGGCCGACCGTCACGGAATTCGCCTGCCAGGAAGCTCCGGTCATCTGCACGATGCTGACCACCCACAAGAACACCGCCGCGGAAACAGGCCAGATCCCGCGCAGCCAAAACGCCGCGTGGTCGTTCGCGTACGTTTTCCGGTAGTACCACGCGCACGCAAATCCCGAGAGGCCGTAGTACATCGCGATCTGGATGCCGATCGCATTGACCGAAGCGATGAGCAGCGCGTTGACGCTCGGACTAACGGCAGCGATCGCGAAGAGCAAAAGCGCGATCGATGCGAACGCGATGCTTCCGAACCAGGGTGTGGCGAAGCGCGGATGCAGGTCGGCGAATCGCGTGCTGATCACGCGATCGCGGCCCATGGACATCATCGTTCTGCTCACCGCGAGAAGACATGTCTCCAGTGTGCCGATCGTGCTGACGATGACGATGAGCACGGCGATATCTCCCCACGGACGGGGAAGGATGGCATCGGCAAATCGTTCGAGGACGTTGGTGTTCGCGGCGGCGATGGCCGTAGTCGAGAGCGAGAGTTGCATACTGACTTGCGTCAGGACGAACAGCGCGAGGATCACCCCCATGCCCAACAGTCCGCCGACGCCCGGTGTCCGGTTTCTATCCTTGGTCTCCTCGGCGAGATTCGCGCTGACATCCCAGCCCCAGAAGTAGAAGAGCGTGACGAGCATGCCCGCCACGAACGATGAAAGCGATCCGCTGCCGAGCGGAGAGAACCACGTGACGGAAAAATGCCCGGCGTGCGACATCACGCCGCGTATGATGCCGACGATAGCGATGAACGCAACGCCGAGCACTTCGATGCTCGTGACGATCTTCTGGAACTGCGCGGTCGTGCGTATCCCGACCAAGACGATGATGGCGATGAAGACGAACCACACGGCGCCGAGTAGCGTCACGGCTAGCACGTTGTCCGCGAGTTGCGGCGCGAATAAGTACAACGTGGCCGACGCCGCGGGCAGCGAACCCGCGACCATGAAGAGCAGATTTGCGATCAGCACCGACCACCCGGCCATGAACCCCAGCACCGGATTGAGGCTGCGGCCGACCCATGCGTAACTCGCGCCGGCATCCGAGCGCCAAGCATTGAGGTAGAAAAACGCGATCGCGATGCCGAACATCGCGATCGCGCCGAACAGAATCGAACCGGGTCCGTATACACCCACCGCAACCGCGAGCGCCGCCGTGCTGACCGCTATCGCATTGGCGGGCGCCGTTCCGGCGATGGCGACGAGTACGGAGTCAAATCGGCTGAGCGCGTCGTGACGAAGAGTTTTTGTCGCGTTCGCGTCGTCTGCGACGGCGGCATCTTCGCCGATCAACGCGCCCGGCTACCGCACGATGGGCCGGCTGTGCCCACGTAGCCGTTGTTAGAGAGAAACGCGGCGAGACGCTCGGCGTAGTCGTCGGTGATATCCGTGTAGCCGGTCTTCATGATCTTCTTGATCGCTTGCTGGCCGACGCCGAGCATGTATTCGTCGGCGGCGTAAGCCGCAAGAACGCCGGTCACCGGCTCGCCGGCTTTCTGGTTTTCCACGGCCGCCGTCCAGTTTCGTGCCGCCTGTGCCGCGATGAGCGCAGGATAGCAGCGTGTCACTTCGATCAGATCTCCGGCCGAATAGCGCCAGATCTGTATCGGAAATGCCGATGCTGCGTAACTCGTGAACACATATGCGAAGCGAGCGTCGCCGCTGAAGAATTGCGGATAGGAAATTTCTCCGACCTGCTTCAGTTCAAAGCCCGTGTCGCTGAAGTCGCGCGTGACCTCGCGATATGTGCCGGCTTGGCGATCGTAACCGTAGATCACCACGCCGAAGCAGCAGTGCGCGCCGCCCGTGAAAGTCGAAAGCACGACTTCCGGTTCGCCTTCGTCATCCAATTCCCGAACGGCCAGAAGAGGCTGGCCCGGAAGGGCGTCGAGGATGGCCTGCGTGAATCCGCCAGGCGGTGCGCCATCGTACGCCACTTTGCCGTCGCGGGTGATGCGAATTCGCTGCAGGTCGACCATCAACGACTGTTGCGCATGCGCGTACTGGACGACGGCTCGCACGCCGCCGGATTGAGCGGTGATCTGGTCTGGATATGCCGGCGCAGCGCATGCAAATAGCGAAGCGCACAGCACGATGAACATGCGTTTCATGGGCCTTTCGTTCGCCTTCCATGCATCCAAACCCGCACGCGATTCGTATATTTGGTAGATAGGTTCTGCAAGAGATGCCTGAGGACACGATGACGAGATCCACGTTCTTAATCGCTGCGGCCGGGCTTTTCGCGCTCGGCGCCGCCCCTTCCGACCCTCACGCTGTGGTCACTCACAGCGATGCAGAGTGGCGCAAACTGCTCACGCCGGAGCAGTACGACATCCTGCGGCAGCAAGGCACGGAACCCGCATTCTCAAGCCCGCTCGACCAGGAGTTTCGCAAGGGCACCTACGACTGCGCCGGATGCGACTTGCCCCTCTTCTCTTCTACGACAAAATTCGATAGCGGCACCGGCTGGCCGAGCTTCTATAAGCCGCTGCCCAACGCGGTCCAGACGCGAGAAGATAGTTCGTTCATGATGGACCGCACGGAAGTTCACTGCCGGCGCTGCAGCAGCCACCTCGGGCACGTCTTCGACGACGGCCCAGCCCCGACCGGCCTTCGCTACTGCATGAATGGCCTGGCGTTGAAGTTCATCCCCGCCTGACGATCCAATTGTACGGCGGGCCTTTATGGCCCGCCGCGGCGTTGTAGGGCGGGCCTTCATGGCCCGCCGGTGGCGTTGTAGGGCGGGCCTTTATGGCCCGCCGCGGCGTTGTAGGGCGGGCCTTTATGGCCCGCCGGTGGCGTTGTAGGGCGGGCCTTTATGGCCCGCCGGCGGCGTTGTAGGGCGGGCCTTTATGGCCCGCCGCGGCGTTGTAGGGCGGGCCTTCATGGCCCGCCGGTGGCGTTGTAGGGCGGGCCTTTATGGCCCGCCCCCGGACCATGAAGGTCCGCCCCACACCGAATCAACGCAAGGCGAGGACCGCATCTGCGAAGCGCTGCGGAGCGCCGTCGGCTAGGGATAGGAACAACGTCGGCTCGATGAGCTCGAACTCCATCACGATCGGATTTCCGGCGTCGTCCGGCACCACGTCGACGCGAGCGAACAGGCAGCGCGCCTCGAGCGTTGCAATCGCCTTATCTGCCACAGATCGTTCTTGCGGCGTGGCGACGACCGCCGCTTCGCCGGCTCCGCCGACGACGGCCAGGCGCTGGAACGCCTCCTTGCTCGCCGCGTGAGAATAAACGCCGTCGAGATAGACGAGAGCGCGTTCGCCGTACGTGTGCACGGACTCGAGAAAAGGCTGCACCATCGCAGCTCCGGTCGTGAGAAGCGCATCAAGGTGCTGCCGAGCGCTTCGATCTCCCGCTTCGACGATACGTACGCCGGATGTCGCCAGGCCGACCACGGGTTTGATCACTGCTTTGCGCCAGCGGCGCCGCGCGAGAAGTTTATCGAGATCCACAGGCCCCGCCGGATCGATCCATTCCGTCGGCACGATCGGCACACCGCGCGCGTCGAGATCGCGCAAATACGTCTTCACTGCATTGCGCTTGATCACGCTCGGCGGATTCCAGATCTGCGTGACTGCGCCGACGCGATCGAGCCAGCGCATGAATTGATCGAAGCGTTGATGATAGTCCCAGGTCGAGCGGATGATCACGGTGCCGGCTCGCGCCCAATCAACCTCGTCGTCGGTCCAGACCGCGGTTTTGACCGAAAAGCCGCGGCGCTCGAGCTCGTCCGCGCCCAATCGGTCGTCTGGATCGAGATCGGGCAGATCGGAGTAGGTCACAAATGTGTAGTCAGGCATGGTCTGCTTTGCGGCCGAACGTCACGCTCGCGAGAACGCCTGGCGGTGCGTCTTGCGCGAGTTGCAAATCTGGCGGCGTTCCGAGCGCATCGTTCACCGTGCAAAAAGCAAGCCGAAACGCGATAAGGGCGGTCGCATCGAATATATCCTGTTCCGATAGTCCGGCGGCGCGCAGCGCGTCGATGTCGGCGCGGGTCGTGCTGTTCGGATCGGCGGTCACCGCCGCAGCCCACGTGCTCAAGGCCCGCTCGCGCACCGTGAATGCCGGGGCGTCCTCCCCTCGCAAGAGCGACGCCGCGTTCGCATCGTCGCACAAGTCGGCGAGTTTGGAACCCCACGCAAGCGAGCAAGCCGAATCACCCAAGCGCGACGCCGTGCTTGAATTGAGGATCGCCACTTCGCGTGCGGAAAGCCGCGTTTGCGACGCGAGAAGCTGCCGCGCGTGAGAATAGGCGTGATGCACGTCTGGCCGCCACGCCCAAAGCCGCACGTAGTTCATGACATAGCCGTCATCGGACCGCGCCTGCTGTAGGAGCGTTTGGACGGCGTCATCCGCCGGCGGATCTGAAAGAAACATCTTCATGGCCCTTCTCTGACTTGAAGCCACGCGGCCTTACGGCGGCGTCACGTTGTTAGCCTTTCGGTGGAGCAGCGCGGCATCGCGGGAACGCAACTGAACACGACCGAACCGCATCGCGCATGTCCGTCGATGGTCCGAAACCGGTAAAATCGCCGCCCGCGTGGCTGGCGCGCATCGTCAGCTGGACGCATCGATGGTTGGGCTCGATGCGCCGCGCGATCGTGCCCCCGCAACTCTATTTGTTCGAGTTGAGCACGGCCCTGTGGACGGCGCAGTGTCTCAGCGCGATCGCGCGTCTCAACGTCGCGGATCGTCTGGCCGAGATGCCGCTATCGGCCCAGCAGCTTGCAGACGATCTCGGTCTTCATGCGCCGTCACTCTATCGCGTGTTGCGGTTGCTGTGCGGCTACGGCGTTTTTCACGAGGATCGGTCAGGACTCTTTTCGTTGACCCCGATCGGTCAGCGCCTTCGTTCGGATGTTCCCGACAGCGCGCGGGCGATGCTCGTCTACAACGGCCAGCCGTGGCAGACCGAACCATACTCGCACATCGAATACACGCTGCGGACCGGGAGGCCTTCGTTCGACCAGATCTTCGGCGCGCCGTTCTTCGAATATGCCGCCGGTCAACCGGAAGTTGCCAGGATCTTCGATGAAGCGATGACCTCAGTCGCATCGCTGCACGTCTCCGCGGTCTCACGCGCGTATGACTTCGGGGAAGTCGGGCTGCTCGCCGATATCGGCGGCGGTAACGGGTTGTTCTTGTCGCATCTGCTGGCCAAGCATCCTCGCCTGCGCGGCGTCCTCCTCGACTTACCGCATGCGGCGGCGACCGCCGCGGCAGCACTCGCGCGCGCCGGCGTTTCCGATCGCTGCACGGTCGAAGCCGGGAGCTTTTTCGATCGGGTTCCCGAAAACGCCGACGCCTATCTGCTCAGCCACGTCATGCATGACTGGGACGATGCGCGTTGTCGCGCGATATTGCGCAACTGCCGCCGCGCAATGCGCCCGAATTCTCGACTGCTCGTGGTGGACGTCGTCCTCGGGCGAGCTGATAACCGATTTGCTCAGGGCAAGCTCGCCGACATCCAGATGCTGCTCGTCCTCAGCGGACGGGAACGCACGGAGCCGGAATTCCGCGGGCTGCTCGAAAGCGAAGACTTTGTCATTCAGCGGATCGTGCCGACATCTGCGCCGGAGTCCATCATCGAAGCCGTTCCCAGGGGCGTGCGCTCGAGCCTACGAACGAACAACGCATGAGCGCAGACCGGGCCGCTGTAGACCTCGATCAGCTTCGCCACACGGCGGCGCACCTGCTCGCGCACGCCGTCGTCGATCTGTTCGGCTCTGACGTTCAACTTGCGATCGGTCCGTCGATCGAAGATGGCTTTTACTACGATTTTCGCAAACCCGCGCCGTTCGTGCCGGAGGACCTGCCTCGGATCGAGCAGCGCATGCGAGAACTCGTCGATAAGAATCTCCCGATGGCAGGCCGCGAGGTCAGCCGGTCCGAGGCGATCGCATATTATAAGGATAGAAATCAACCGTTCAAGCTCGAGCTCATAGACGGAATCCCCGCGAACGAACCCCTTTCGCTTTACACGATCGGCGAGTTCACGGACCTGTGTCGGGGCGGTCACGTCGCGTCAAGCAAGGAGGTAGGCGCTCTCAAGCTTACTTCTCTCGCGGGTGCATACTGGCGCGGGGACGAGCATCGGCCGATGCTCCAGCGCATCTACGGAACCGCGTTTGCGACGCAGACGGAGCTTGACGAACACCTTGCGCAGATGGAAGAGGCCGAGCGCCGCGACCATCGCAAACTCGGAAAGGAGCTGGACCTTTTCTCGATCGAGGAGGAAGCCGGCCCCGGACTGATCTTCTGGCATCCGAATGGCGGGCGCGTGCGTCAGGTCCTCGAGGAGTTCATTCGCGGCGAGTTGAGAAAGCGCGGCTACGAACCCGTCTACACGCCGCACGTCGTCAGCGAAGAGCTCTTCAGGATTTCCGGCCACGTGCAGTCGTTCTCCGAGAACATGTTCGCGCCGATCGAGGTCGACGAACAGCGCTATCGGCTCAAGCCGATGAACTGCCCCGGTCATATCCTCATCTATAAATCGCAGCCGCGCTCGTATCGCGATCTGCCTTTGCGTCTCGCCGAGTTCGGAACCGTCTACCGTTTCGAACGATCGGGGACGCTCCATGGACTCTTGCGCGTCCGAGGGATCACGCAAGACGACGCGCACCTATTCTGCACGCCGGAGCAGCTGCAGCAAGAATTCGAGAACACGGCCGATGCCGCGCTCACCGTTCTCAACGCGTTCAAATTCGAGAAGTATCGATTCTCCATCGGGACGCGGCCGGACAAGGCGATCGGCGAACCCGAGGTTTGGGAGCGTGCGACGAACGCGATCAAGCGGGCATGCGACAATGTCGGCCTTGCCTATGAGATCGAAGAGGGCGGCGGCGCTTTTTACGGACCGAAGCTCGACATCAACGTGAAAGATGCGATCGGGAGAGATTGGCAGCTCTCGACCATTCAAGCCGATTTCAATCTTCCGGAGCGATTCGATCTGAAGTACGCCGGCGCAGACGGAACGGATCACCGGCCGGTGATGATCCATCGGGCGCTTCTCGGCTCGCTCGAGCGGCTATTCGGCGTGCTCATCGAGCACTTCGGCGGCGCGTTTCCGGCGTGGCTCGCGCCGATCCAAGCCGTCGTCATGCCGATCACGGACGGCCAACTCGACTACGCGCGCCGTATCAATGAGACGCTGTTCGCAGGCGGATTCCGCAGCGAAGTCGATGCCTCGAACGAACGATTGCAGAAAAAGATCCGAACGCAGCAATTGCGGAAGATCCCGTACATGATCGTCGTCGGCAAGACAGAGGCCGCCGACGGAACGGTCAACATCCGGGCTCGCTCCGGTGAGCAGCGCACGATGACGCTGGAATCGTTCGTCGCCGAGCTCGCCGCAGAGGTGGCGGCGCGCGCCTGATCGCGCTGTCGCTCGATCAGCTCGCCTCGGCGGTTTCCGTGCTTGGCCTTGGCGCCTTCACCATCTCGGGCGTCATCGAGGCCAGACGGAAGGATATGGACGTCGTCGGTGCCGCCGCCGTCGCTTTTATCACGGCGGTTGGCGGTGGGACCGTTCGCGATGTCTTACTCGACCGCTATCCGATCTTCTGGATCCAGGACCAGCGTTATGCGATCTATATATTCGCGATCGCCGTCGTCTCTTTCTACAGCTTGCGATCTACCCGCCTCGCGAAGAGCGCAATCCTGATACCTGACGCGCTCGGGCTCGGCCTTTTCGCGGTTACTGGAGCGACGTATGCGATGGAGAGCAACGTTTCGTTTTTCATCGCGCTGCTCATGGGCGTGATCACGGGCGTGTTCGGCGGTGTGCTGCGTGACGTCATCTGCAACGAGATCCCGACGGTATTCGCACGGACGCAGCTTTATGCGACGTGCGCCTTGTTCGGAGCGCTCGTCTTCATGGTACTGGATCGAGCCGGCGTCGCGGCGGAGATCGCGGTTCCTTCGGGTGTGCTCGTCACATTGGCGCTGAGACTTGCCGCGATCCGCTTCAACATCACGCTCCCCCTCCCGCGCTAGAGCACAATCTTACCGAAGGGCCGATGAAGGGGCCGACGTCAGTCGGCCCTCGTTTCTTTAAAGCGGCCGACGTTTTGCCGCGGAGAGCCCGAGAACCGTGGTAGCAGCGGCAAGCGTCACGATGAGAACCACGTCTGCGATCGACGTAAACCCGAAGCGCCACGAGACGCCGGCGGCGGCGATCTCCGGCGCATGAATGGCAAGCGCACCAATGGCCCAGACCAACGATGTGGCAATGACCAAGCGCAGTCCCCAAATCGAGCCGCGCAAGCAGAGCACCGCGCCGAAGATCTGCACCGCATACGCCGCGCAGAGCACAATAACGGCCGCCCAGACCGAAACACCGAGTCGCGCCGGCTCGCGGAATTCAAAGTCTTCCAGCACGTGCGGCAACGTCGCGACGAGCAGGACTAACGAGAGCAGACCCGCGCGAAGGTGTGCCGACCGATGCGCCGTCAAGGGCACGAGGTGCGGCTCTCGAATCGAAATCCCATGCGTTTGCTCGGCATCGAAACCTCGTGCGACGACACGGCCGCGGCGGTAGTCGTGGATGGCCGGATCGCGGAGTCAAACGTTCTGGCCAGCCAAGATGAATTCCACCGCGAATATGGCGGCGTCGTGCCGGAAATCGCCAGCCGAAAACATGTCGAGACGGTGAATGCCGTGATCGAAGCGGCGTTGGCGCGCGCCAACCGCACGTTCGACGACATCGACGGAGTTGCTGTCACGTGCGGTCCCGGCCTCGCGGGATCGCTCGTTGTCGGCGTGGCCGCGGCCCAAGCGCTTGCCTTTGCGCGCGACCTGCCGGCATATGCTATCAATCACCTGCACGGCCATCTCTTCGCGAACTTTCTCACCGATCCAGACGAGCCCGACCGCGCGACGCCTGAGACCCCCTTCGTCTGCCTCGTGGTCTCAGGCGGACACACCGATCTCATCGAGGTTCAAGAGCCCGGTCATCACCGCGTCATCGGGCGGACGCTCGACGACGCGGCAGGCGAAGCGTATGATAAAGTAGCGAGGTTGTTGGGGTTGGGCTTCCCGGGCGGCCCGCTGCTCGACGCGCTGGCGCGCGATGGAAATCCGCGCGCGTTTCGCTTTCCACGTGCGCTCATGGACGATTCCACATTCGACTTCTCGTTCTCCGGACTCAAGACTTCCGTCCGCTATCACCTCGACGCGCATCCTGAGGATGCGCAACTGCGCGCCGCCGATGTCGCCGCGAGCTTCCAAGCCGCCGTCGTCGATGTGTTGTGCGCGAAAACGCTTCGCGCCGCTCGGGCTCTGGGAGTGCGGACGATCGCCCTGGCCGGCGGCGTGTCCGCAAACTCGCTTCTCCGATCGCAGCTGCGTGCGCTCGGCCAAGCCGAGGGCTTGCGCGTCCTTGTGCCGCCGCTCGCCTTCTGCACAGACAACGCGGCGATGATCGCGTGCGCCGCCTATTATCGCGGCGATCTCGCACGCGTCAATCCGGACGATCTGCGCGCAGATCCCAACTTCGCATGGTAAAGGCATAGAGGTGACGTCGATGATCGCTCCATTGCTTCTCGCACTCTCGATCGCGCCGCCGCATAGCGCCCACGCCTCGACGTGGAGTTCGGGTATTTCCAGCGGCTCCGCACCGGTCGCCGTCGCCGTCGGATTTCGTGCCCCAGATTTCTCGCTCCCAACTTTGGACAATCGCACCGTCAGACTCAGCGACTACCGCGGGAACGCCGTGCTCCTGAATTTCTTCGCGAGCTGGTGCCCGGCGTGTCAAGATGAAATGCCGATCTTTGTGAAGACGGCCCCGGTGCTTGCTTCGTCGCATATCGACTTCCTCGGCGTTGACGTGTCGGAAGAAGACTCCGTCGTAGGCGATTTCGCCAAACATTACTCCGCCACGACGTACCCGCTTGCTCTTGACCGGAACGGTGACGAGTACAGGGCGTACGGCTTCAAGGCCATCCCGACCACTCTCGTTCTCGACTCGGACGGCATCATCGCCTATCGTCTGACCGGCGGCGAGACCGACGCGAAAGACCTCTCCGACATACTGCGCTCTGTTGCACTCCGACAGGAGGGCGACATCGTGGAGGGGGATGCCGTGATCCGCACGATGCGCTACGACATCGCATCCGGATCCGATCGCGGTGCTCTGACCGTGATCGTGATCGACGACAGTAACGGTTCGTTGGGCGTGCGAGTGACGGAGAAATGGGCGGACCTTGGAACCGTCGCCTCCGCCGTCGGCTCGATCGCGGCCGACGGTACGATAGACTTCGGCTCGCAGCGGCTGCCGCCGCTATCGCGACTCGTACTGCCATATTTTGCGAACGAGCTCGAACAGGAGGCGGCATCGAAGTCGACGGTTTCGTCGGTCACGGGAGGTTTCGCCACTAGCGTTCGGTTTGCGCTTTCGACATCGAAAGGGGGCGGCCGGGAGACGATTTCGGAACGGATGACCGCGCAGGATGTTTCCGGTTCGCAAGGCGGATACGCGGCCTCGGGGATAGTTCTCTACAGCACTTCCAGCAAGACTCCCATCGCCGGAAAGTTTGCGGTTTCAGCGAGCGGGCAAAGCGACACGCCCGGCACGTACAGTTTCACGTTACAATCGAAGCCGAGCCGGTAGAGATCTGACAGGGCGCCCGTTCACACCGCGGCGCCGGCTTCCTTGCCTTCGCCCGCGCGCATGATCTTCAGGAAGTTCGTGCGGCCTCGCACGCCGAGCGGCGTGCCGCCCACGACGACCGCAGCCTCGCCATGCTGGATCACGCCGCGCGCGAGGAGATCGGCTTCGACTGCCTCCATCATCTCCTCGGTCGTCCGCTCGAAGTCCGTCACAGTCGCGAAGACGCCCCAATCCGTGGCCAGACGGCGCGCGACGCTCGAGTCCGGCACATACGCGTAGACAGGGACCGGCGGCTTATCCTTGCTCACGATGCGCGCGGAAAAACCTGAGCGCGTGAATGCGGCGATCGCGCGCACATCCATGTGTTCGGCGATGTGGCATGCGGCGTTCGCGATAGCGTGCGAATCTTCGCGCACGCGGCGCCGGCGGCGCTCGCGCGGCGGAAACGCGGTCTCGGCTTCGCGCGCGATGCGCACCATCGTCTGCACGGCCTCCACCGGGTACTCGCCCGACGCGGTCTCTCCGGATAGCATGATCCCGTCGCTTCCGTCGATGATCGCGTTCGCCACGTCCGATGCCTCGGCGCGCGTCGGACGCGGACTGTGGATCATGGACTCGAGCATCTGCGTCGCGGTGATCACGGGTATGAGGTGTTCGCCTGCCTTGGCGATGATGTGTTTCTGCATGGTGGGCACGCGCTCGGGCGCCATCTCCACGCCGAGATCTCCGCGCGCCACCATTGCGCCATCCGAACGCGCAAGGATCTCGTCAAGCCGTTCGATGGCTTCCGGCTTTTCGATCTTTGCGAACACCGGCGTATCGCCGCCGGCATCGCGGACTGCGTTCTTCGCGTCCTCGACGTCGTGCGGATGCCGGACGAACGAGAGCGCGATGAAATCCGCGCCGAGTTTCACCGCATAGGCAAGATCGATACGGTCCTTCTCGGTGAGTGCCGGCGACGAAACGTTGACCCCGGGCAGATTGATGCCTTTATGTTCGCCGAGCAAGCCTCCGCACACGACGACCGTTTTGACCGACGTGCCGGTCGTGCTGATCACGCGTAATTCGAGATTTCCGTCGTCGAGCAAAATTCGATCACCGGCACGCACATCGCGCGCGAGCGCCAAGTACGGCGTGCTGACGCATCGCGAGTCGCCGACTCGGGCGACTGTCGTGATCTCAAACTCATCGCCGACAGAGAGCGCTATCGGACGGCCGTCCACGAGATCGCCGATGCGAAGTTTCGGTCCCTGAAGATCTGCTAGAACAGCGACGTGTCGGTCGGCTTCTCGCGCTGCAGCGCGAACGAGATCGAGCGATAGGGCGAAATTCTCATGGGACGCATGGGAAAAATTTACTCTGAAAACATCGACGCCCGCGGCAACGAGCCGACGGACGGTGGCTTGGTCGTTGCTTGCAGGACCAAGCGTCGCGACGATTTTGGTCCTGCGAATCCAAGTGTTGACTGTATCGTCCATGAAAATATGATTTGTGCCACAGGCGGCTATGCGCCTCCAAGCGGCGGGTGATGCAGTGCCTGCGCCGAAGCGTTACAGCCAGCTATCATCCGCGAAGGAGAGCGCGAATGTTGCCCATCTATCGACGATTCGGGTCCGCCGTCGGAGCAGCTTTGCTCGCTGCTGCGCTGTTCACCATCGCATCGTGCGGCGGCCAGAACTCCGTCACCCCAACCGCGCATCCCGGCCAAATCGGCAACGCTGAACGAGTCGCGCAGCCCGCGGCGACGGCGTCACCGATTCAACTTGTCCCCGGCACCACGATCGGCACCGATGTCTTCCCCAGAGGTGATACGTCCACCGGCGGCCAGGGGCAGACCGTGAACGGCATCCCGTGCCAAAAATCGCTGCAGCCAACGTTTCATCACCACGTCCATCTCTCGCTTTTCGTCAATGGCGAGCAGATCGCGATTCCGATCGGCACCGGGATGAAGAATCCCGGACATGGGAATTACATCTACCACGCGGACTGCTTCTACTGGCTGCATACGCATGACGAGACGGGCATCATCCATATGGAAGCGCCGACGTCGCGCTTCTACAACCTGCACGACTACTTCTACGAATGGGGCGAACCGTTGAGCTCTAACGATGTGGCCGGATATACCGGCACGGTCACGGTTTTCCTCAACGGCGTGCAGCAATCGATCGATCCGCGAACGATACAATTCAGCCCATATCTGCAGATCACGCTTGAGGTCGGCTCGCCCGTCGTGACGCCGCCGACATACATCTTCCCGCCGAACTACAAGTAGCCGGCGGCCGTCAGCCACGAGCTGACGCCTTCGGCGACCACCTCGCGCTCGACGTCGTGCAGACGTTCGAGCGCTTTGTTTTCATCATCGCCCGGCAACAGCGGGCAGGTGCGGCGCGCCAGCACAGGCCCTCGATCGACGTCGGCCGTGATCTGGATCAGGGTTGCGCCCGTCATGCGAGCGCCGAAGGCCAACGCATCGCGCAGGGCGTGTGCGCCGCGAAAAACGGGAGTCACGCTTCCGTCTGGCAGCGCGACGTCGTCGGCGAGCGGGTCGTCGGGAAGAAACGCCGGATGAAGGTTGAGAATGCCTGAAAAACCGGCGTTGACGAACGACGCATCGAGGACATGCATCCAGCCGAGCAAGAGCACAAGCTCGATGCGGTGCGCCCGCGCGTCCGCCGCTAGGCGTGCGCCGTATGCCGCGCGCGATTCGGCATGCCGGTCGAACGGGGCGATGAGCACGGGAATGCCGGCGCGCGACGCGCGCTCAATCGCAAACGCATCGCGCGCCGTCGAGACCACGAGCCGGATGTCGAGGGGCAACGCTTCCTTCGCCGCCAGGTCGATCACGTGTTGCAGATTGGTGCCTGCACCCGAGACGAAGATCGCGGTCGGGATTTTTCGCCCGCGACGCGAGGCGGCGGACTCGTTCACGCGATGATGACGGCCGGTCCGCAAGCGTGCCGTGGTTCGATCTCACCGACGACCGATGCCGTGGCGCCCGCCGCATCCATGACCGGGTGGTCTTTCAACGCGGCGCGCGCCGCCGCAAGCGCCGCAGCCTTGTCGGCGGCGGCGACAACCATGCAGAATCCAACGCCCATGTTCAGGGTGCGATGCGCATCTTCCATTGAAAGTTCGGCGGCTTCCGCGATCATCGCGACGATAGCCGGTAGGGACCAAGCACTGCGGTCAAACCGGGCCGCAAGATGACCGGGTAGGATGCGCGGCAGGTTCTCGATCAGGCCGCCGCCCGTGATGTGCGCCATCGCCTTGACGGTGACGCCCGCGGCCTGCACCGCGCGCACGTACCGAAGATAGCTCGGATGGACGGCGAGCAGCGCGTCGCCGATCGTCCGGTCGGATCCCGCGAGCCGTTCAACCCAGCGCTCGGGTGTGAGGACGCTCCGCGCAAGCGAGTAGCCGTTCGTGTGCAGTCCGTTCGCCGGCAAGGCGATGATGGCGTCGCCTGCGCTGACAGTCGACGGGTCTGCGAGAGCATCCCGCTCCGCCGCGCCGACGATCGTGCCGGCGATGTCGAAATGCGCTTCGGCGTACACGCCCGGCATCTCGGCCGTCTCGCCGCCGAGCAGCGCCGCGCCATTTTCAGCGCACGCTTTTGCGACGCCACCGACGACGCGCGCCGCCACATCCGGATCAAGCTTGCCGACGGCATAGTAGTCGAGGAAGAACAGCGGCTGCGCGTTGACGCACAAGATGTCGTTCACGCAATGATTGACGAGATCTTGGCCGACGGTATCGTAGCGATGCAAGGCCGCCGCGATGAGCACTTTCGTGCCCACGCCGTCCGTGCTCGCGACGAGCACAGGATCGCGATAGCCGCGAAATTCGAAGCAGCCTCCGAATCCGCCGATGCCGTCCAGGATACGCGGATCCCGGCTGCGCTGCGCGATCTCGCGATAGCGTGCGACCGCCTCATTTCCGGCAGTGATGTCCACGCCTGCCGCTGCGTAACGGTCGGTCATGCGATCACGTTCGGTGGGGCCTGAGCGTCGTCATTCAGCGAGCAGCGCGCGGGAATCGCCGTTCGAGTTCGTCGGCGACGGTTTCGATACCGTGCACGAGACCATCGGTGAGGTCGCCCTGCTTGATACGCGACGACACGGCTGCCGCGACGTGGTCCCAGAATTCCTGGCCGACTTGTTGGTGAATGCCGACATCGCCCAGCACGACGAACTCGCGTCGCGTTGGCGCGACGAAGAAAAGAATGCCGTTTCGTTCGGGCGTTGCCGTCAATCCGAGTCGATCAAACGCGCGTTCCGCGGTCTTCCTCAACTCCCCCCAGAAATGCGGAGCGAGCGAGACGTGTATCGGCGCCGACGTGCGGAGCTCCGCTGCGGCTATGGCCGATTCGATGCGCTTCGTATCGATATGCCGCACCAATCTGCGGTGCACGAAATGCTTCACCATGATCCCGAAGCGCCTCCGCCGCCGCCCATGCCGCCGCCTCCCGAAAAGCCGCCGCCGCCGGAGTAGCCCCCACCGGACGACCCGCCGCCGCGTCCACCGCCGAGGATGCTGAACAACAACCACATCGCCATGGCCGGACTGCGGATGAACAGCAGGATAAAACCGATGATGATGAGCCCGATGATGATCGCCCCGATGGGGCTGAACGATGTATCGGACGATCCCGAGCCTTCGTCGCCGCCCATCGGCTGCAACGGCACGCCCTTCATCTCCGGTGCCGGGCTGCCGTCGATGAGTGCGAGGATTTGGGCGACGCCATTCGTGATCGCCGCGTCGTTGTCTCCCGCCTTGATCGAAGGCGTGATCACGTTGCGGACGATTTCGGACGCGGCCGCGTCCGTCACGGAGGATTCTAGTCCGTAGCCGACCTCGATGCGCAATTTTCGGTCTTGCGGAAAAACGAAGAGAACGAGACCGTCATCGAGCCCCTTGCGCCCGACTTTCCACGCGGTGAACGCGTTGATCGTGTAGTCCTCGAGGGCGACGTCGCCTGTGGTCGTGCCGATGTAGACCAGGACTTGGTGCCCGGTGCGCTGCTCGTATGCTTGCAAGTCCGCGTCCAGCGCCGTTCGGGCTTGCGCTGAAAGAAAGCCGCTCTGATCCGTGACCCAGCGCGCGGGGACCGGCGGCGCAGGCGATGCCGCGCGCACAGCGGGCGCACCGCCGCACAACGCGAGGACGGCGCACAGCGCGAAGCATGTCCGGACGAAGGCAGACCTCACGCGTTAGAATGTCACCTTCGGTGCATTCTCTGCTCCGCTTTGCGCTTGGAAGTACGGCTTCTCTGCGAATCGCGACCCGAAGAAGTTGGCGAAGAAGACCGTTGGGAAGCTCTGCCGCGTGGTGTTGAACGCTTGCGCCGCCTCGTTGTACCGCATGCGCTCGACGGCGATCCGGTTCTCAGTGCCCTCCAATTGCGCTTGCAGCGTCAAGAAGTTCTCGTTGGCCTTAAGATCCGGATAACGCTCGACGGTGACGAGCAAACGCGAAAGTGCAGACGTCAACCCATCCTGCGCTTGCTGGAACTGCGCGAAGGCGCGCGGATCGCTCGTGATGCCGGCAGTGCCGCCGGCTGTGACCTGCCCGACCTTCGAGCGCGCTTCGGCCACGGCGATATACGTGCTCTTCTCGAAGTTCGCCACACCCTTGACGGTGGCCACGAGATTCGGTATCAGATCTGCCCGCCGCTGGTAGACGTTTTCGACCTGGCCCCATTGCGCTTGTGTCGCCTGATCCAGCGTGACAAGGTTGTTGTACGCTCCGGCGGCGCCGCCCGCAGTGATGAGCGCCACGATAAGAATGACCAAGCCGCATCCCAGCGCGGTTTTATTCGCCACCGGCTAACCCTCCGATAAGTAATCCATAAGAATTAGATAGCGCTTCGTTATCCCCAGGTCGTAATGCGCCCTGCGGCGAAATTCGCGCCGCTTCGTGATCATAGAGCATTAGACGGCCTCCGCCATCCGCGCCGGCCTCCGAAAGGACTTCCAACAGCGATGAAAATCACCGTCACCTCCGGCAAGCCGGAGGCGGTAAGCGCCGACGCCCTTGTCTTGAGCCTTCACTCCGACGACGATCTTCCGGCAGCGGCGCGCTCGATCGACAAGAGCCTGAGCGGCGTCATCACCGACCTTCGCCGTTCGAACGAGTTCAAAGGACGGCGCGGCGAAGAGACCGTGATTCCGATCTCGGGTGGTCTCCCTGCAAAGCGACTGATCCTTGTGGGGCTCGGCCCTCAGGCAGATTTCGCGCCCTCAGCGTTGACCGCTGCTGTTGGCGGCGCCGTGCGCGCCGCGGCCCGGCGTGGACTCTCGTCGATCGCATTTGCACTGCCTGACCTCAAAGCGGCTGATCTAGAAGCAGCCGGAGAACTTGCGGCCGAAGGCGCCGTCATGGCGACGTTTGATCCAGCTTCGTACCGAAGCAAGCGCGAGACGCGCACGGATGCCGTGAAATCCCTCACGCTCGTCGCCACGAAGGCCGGCGCGGTGCGAGCGCTCAAGTCGGGCGTGAACCGCGGTGTCATCCTAGGCGATGCAGCAAATATCGCGCGCCGTCTCGTCAACACGCCATCGAACGACATGACGCCGACGGAGATGGCTAAGCGCGCGAAAGAGATCGCCAAAGAGTTCGGCCTGAAGTTCCACGTGCTCGAACGCGCCGACATGAAGAAACTGGGTATGGGTTCCATGCTCTCGGTCGCAGCCGGCAGCGAGGAGCCGCCCAAGATGATCGCCATGGAATATCGAGGAGATAAGAAGAGCAAAGACGTGCTTGGCTTCGTCGGCAAGGGCATCACGTTCGATACGGGCGGTATCTCGCTCAAGCCGGCGCAAGACATGGATGCGATGAAAGGCGACATGGCGGGTGGCGCTACGGTCATCGGCGCGATGGCGGCGATCGCCCAACTCAAACCAAAGGTCAACGTCGTCGCGGTCATCTGCGCCACCGAGAACATGCCGTCCGGCAAAGCCACGAAACCCGGCGACGTCGTGCGCGCGATGAACGGCAAGAGCATCGAAGTCATCAATACCGACGCCGAGGGTCGCCTCGTATTGGCCGATGGGCTGTGCTATGCGCGCAAGTTGGGCGCGACGCGGCTTTTGGATATCGCGACGCTGACCGGAGCGGTTGTGGTCGCGCTCGGCAACACCACGACAGGTGTGCTGTCAAACGATCGCGCGTTCGTCGACGCATTCCACGCCGCAGCCGACCGGTACGACGAGCGTTATTGGGAGCTGCCGTTATATCCGGAATATGCAGACTTGATCCGCAGTCCGATCGCCGACATGAAGAACAGCGGCGGCCGACCAGCCGGCACCATTTTCGGCGCTATGTTCATCAAAGAGTTCGTGGACGACCGGCCTTGGATCCACCTCGACATCGCCGGGACGTCTACCACCGATAAGGACCAGGGACATCTCGCGAAGGGTCCGACAGGTGTGGCTTTGCGCCCGCTCGTGCGGCTGGCAGAGCTTTTGCCGTCGCGTCGTCTCAACGGCAAAGCGGATGAGAAAGCTCACGCCCGCTTCCGCCGGTCCTAACGCCGAAGGGGCCGACGTGTCGAAGGGGCCGACGCTCGTCGGCCCATGCGGAACGATTCGAAGGGGCCGACCCTAGTCGGCCCACGTTCGCGGCCCATTAGTCCCTGAAGGGGCCGGCGTTACGCCGGCCCAACTCGATTGCATGGTGAACGTGAATCGAGCGTTGCTCGTATGCGCCGTCGCTGCTTCGCTC
>Ga0070735_10000248_pt1 | contig 64886 bp, 58 predicted proteins | sample Coa_R1_FD_66443 | JGI IMG/M metagenome (GOLD analysis project Ga0070735, IMG submission 66443) | Surface soil microbial communities from Centralia Pennsylvania, which are recovering from an underground coalmine fire - Coalmine... | ecosystem: Environmental > Terrestrial > Soil > Unclassified ...
TGCAGCCGACGTAGACGCGCCCGCGATCGTCCTCCACGGCCGCTCCGACGGCAAACGAGGAATACGGCGCGTAGGCGCGCTCGCGCACGGCGCGGGCCGCTTCCATAAGCGCCCGCGGATCGCCCATCGGACCGCTCATCGGTCTTCCTCTTCCTCGTGCCGACGCCCGTCGAGCAGCACCCGGACGGCCAGGATCCGCCGACCGCGCGTGCGCTCTACTTTCAGCCGCACGTTCTCGCCGGCGTCGATCTCCTCGCCCACCTGCGGAAGGCGCCCGAAGAGTCCCACCGTGAGCCCGCCGATCGTCTCGAACTCATCGGTCGGCAACTCCGTGTGCAGCACGGCGTTGACGTCTTCCACATTTGTGGACGCCTCGACCACCGCCTCGTGCTCGTTGATGCGGCGAATGGGCTCTTCCTCGACCTCGTCGTGCTCGTCTCGTATCTCACCGACGATCTCTTCCAAGAGGTCTTCGAGCGTCACCAAGCCGGCCGTACCGCCATACTCGTCGACCACGATCGCCAACGAGTATTTCCCGCGCTGCATCTCGCGCAGCATCTCACTCACGCGCTTGTTCTCTGGAACGAACTCGACGTTGCGCATCAACGACGTCAACGGCACGTGCGTGATGGTCCCGTTCGCCAGCGCGATCAACAGCTCGCGCTCGTGAACGACGCCGATCACGTTGTCGATCGTCTCTTCGTAGACGGGGATCTTCGCGTATCCTTCCTTGATCACCAGCTCGAGCGCGCGCGTGGCCGGCATCGAACGCTCCACGGCCACGATGTCGGGGCGCGGCGTCATGACCTCCCGCACGATCGTGTCGCCGAATTCGATGATGGAGTGGATCATCTCGCGCTCGCGCTCTTCCAGGACCTTCTGCTCCGCGCCGACGTTGACCAGCGTGCGGATGTCTTCTTCCGTCACGAACGGACCATGGGCGCTCGGACGCCCGCCGAAGAGGCGAAGGATGCCGTTGGTCAGCCAGAGGAACGTCGCGTTGACGGGGGCGAGGACGAAGGCAATGCGCTCCAGCCATGGCGCCAGGCGGCGCGCCCAAAGCTCGGCATTCCCGACGGCGATCGTCTTCGGAACGATCTCGCCGAACGTCAGAAGCACCAGCGTCATCAGCACCGTCGACCACACGGCGGCGTGGGGAACGCCGCGCTTGATGAAAACGTATGTCGCCAGCGAGTCGGCGGCGAGCAGGACGATCGTGTTGCCCACCAGGACCGTCGTCAGGAAACGGTTGCGATCCTCGATGAGGCGCACGACGGCATGCGCGCCGCGCTGACGGCGCTCCAGCATCGCGCGGGCATTCACGCGCGAGATGCTCACGAGCGCCGCTTCGCTCGCCGCGAAGAACATCGCCAAGAGGATCAGGCCGATGAGGCCGGCGACCTCCACTTCAAGCGAGGCGCCGTTCACTCGGGTTTCCTTGCGCGTCGGGGGGCAAGAGCCCCCCGTCTACTGCCACTCTTCAAGCGGTTCATACTATAGGACAAATCCGCGTAGTGCTCCTGTGCCGCCTTCAATCCATATTGGTCACGGCAGCAAGTGACCAAAGCGCAGCGCCAGAAAGATCGCCATGGCGACCACCGCACCGAGGGCCGTGCCGAACACTACCTCGAGTACGGAATGGATCCCGCCTTCCACGCGGCTCTGGGCCACGAGCAGCGCCAAGACGAAGCCCAGCGTTCCCACCAGCGGATTCGAGCTCAAGACGAAGATGAAGCACGCCGCCACGAAAGCGAGCGCGGCGTGGCCGCTGACGGCTCCGCCTTGGAGCGGTGAGCCGCGCCCCGCATAGACCTTGAGCAGAATCGTCAACGCCAGCGTCACGAGCATCGTGATGAAGACCACGCTCAGCGGCACGGAGCGCAGCTGCTGATACACGAGCGCGCCGCCGTGCTGGATCGCTTCGTAGAAGACGAGATAGCCGACGACCATGGCCGTGATGGACAGCGTGAGCACAGCGCCGGCAGCGGCATCCTTCGCCACCTTCGCGAGTGGATGATGCGAGAGCGTCAAGAGGTCGACGATGGCCTCGATGGCCGTGTTCATCAGCTCCAGTGCAAGCACCAGGCCGACGAGCAGCACGATGATGACGACATAGACGCGCTGTAAATGCAGAAAGAGCATGGAGACCAAGACGAACAGCGCGGCAAAGAGATGAATGCGCATGTTCGGCTGCGACTTGGCAGCATAGACGATGCCGTGGAAGGCGTAGTTGAGCGAAGCGATCAGCCGGTTGTAACCGGCGCGCCGTCGCCGCGGCAACCGTTCGCGCTCGTGCTCGCTGGGCCTCACGGCAGTCCTTCCTCCCCCGGCCCATAGACCCATGGCATTCCAATGCCTTCGGCCAGCCTCTTCTCCTCCGCGACCATGCGCGCGCGCTCTTCCGGCTCCATGTGGTCGTGTCCGAGCAGATGGAGCAGGCTGTGAATCAACAGACGCTCGATCTCCCGCGCGATGGGCGCGCCGTAGTCGGCCGCCTGCCGCGCCGCGGCATCGACGTTGATCACGACATCGCCGAGCATGCGCTCACCACCCTGCGGCGATGACTCTCCTTCTACCAGCGAGAACGAGAGCACGTCCGTCGTGCGATCCTTTCCACGGTGCTCGCGATTGAGCTTGCGCATCTCCGCGTCGCGCACGAACGTGATGGAGACGCTCGATCCGCGCTCTCCGAGGAGCGTCAGAAGTTTCCGCACGGTTCGCCGGACGTGCGCCACGTCAATGCCGCTGCCGCGCGTGCGATTCGATACATAGATCATCCGGGGAAGCTTCAATAGAGCGGAAACTCCGGGTCCACCTCGCGCTGCCAGCGGTAGAGGCCGCCGTCGAGGAAACGGATCTTACGGAATCCGTGATCCAGCAGCAATTGCACGGCCGCCGCGCTGCGCGCCGCGACACGGCAAACCACCACGATCTCGTCGGCCGTGCTCAGCTCGTTGAGGCGTCCCTGCAGCTCGGAGAACGGCACGTGCCGCGCCCCGGGAAAGACGCCGGCATGCGCCTCTTGGCGCTCGCGCACGTCGAGCACGTGCACACCCCCGTCTTCGAGACGCTTGCGCAGCTCGCGGGCGCTGATGCCGTAATCTTCGATGAACCCCGGATCGCGTTCCGGCCTGGCCTCGATCCCGCAGAAGCGCTCGTAGTCACCCAGCTCGCGGATCGACGGCGCTTCTCCGCACAACGGACACCGTGGATCGCGCTCGATGCGCAGCTCGCGTATGCGCGTGTCGAGCGCGTCCACCAGGAGCAGCCGGCCGACGAGGGGCGTCCCCACGCCGAGCACCAACAGCAACGCTTGCTGGGCCTGCAGCATTCCGACCAGTCCCGGCAAGACGCCCAGCACGCCGCCTTCGGCGCAGCTGGGTACCGTGCCGGGCGGCGGCGGCACGGGATAGATGCAGCGATAGCACGGCCCGCGTCGCGGCTCGCGCGCGCCGAAGACGCTGACCTGCCCGTCGAAGCGAAAGATCGATCCGTAGACGTAGGACTTGCCCGCCAAGACGCACGCATCGTTGACGAGATAGCGGGTGGGAAAGTTGTCCGTGCCGTCGACGACCAGGTCATACCGGCTCACGAGCTCCGTCGCGTTGTCCTTGCCGAAGACGCCCTCGACGGCCTCGACTTCGATCTCGGGATTGAGATCGTGCAGGCGCTGCGCGGCGGCGCGCGCCTTGGGCACGCCCAGCGAAGATTCGCCGAAGAGCACCTGGCGCTGGAGATTCGAGCGATCCACGACGTCGTCGTCGACGATCCCGATCCGTCCAACGCCGGCGGCGGCGAGATACAAGGCGACAGGCGAGCCCAGGCCGCCGGCGCCGATGCAGAGCACGCTTGAGGCCGCAAGCCTGCGCTGGCCTTCGAGACCGACCTCCGGCATCAGAAGATGACGGCTGTAACGTTCTAGACTGGTGGCGCGCATTGTGGGCTATCCTCGGGCGCGGCGACGCTCGACCGGCAGCCGGAGCAGGCCGCGGCCGTTTCCGGGGCTCGACATAGCCGGATATTCGATGCGCTGATGATGAATGCCGAAGAGCACTTGAATGCACGCCTTCTCGATGGCGTGAAGATCGCGCAGCGTCAGATCGCATTCGTCGAGCTCGCCATTGTGGAGCAGCTGGTCGATGATGCGGCGCACCTGTGTCTCGATCTTCTGCGGCGTCGGTTGCTTTATGGAGCGAACGCTGGCCTCGATGCCGTCACAGATCATCACCAACGCCGCTTCCTTCGTCTGCGGTTTCGGTCCGGGATACCGGAAGTCATCCGGAAGCGGCGTGAATTTGTCGCTCCCCTCTTCCTGCGCCTTGCAGTACATGAACGAGACCAGCGATGTGCCGTGATGCTGCTGGATGATGTCGACGACGTTCTCGGGCAAGCGGTGCTCGCGTGCGGCTTTCACGCCGTCTTCGACGTGCGCGATGATGACGAGCGACGAGAGCGAAGGCGCCAGCGTGTCATGGGGATTGGGTCCGCCGCCTTGGTTCTCCACAAAGTACTGTGCCCGTTTCATCTTCCCGATGTCGTGATAGTATGCGCCGACGCGCGCCAGCAACGGATCGCCGCCCACGGCCCGCGCGGCGGCCTCCGCGAGATACCCGACCGTGATCGAGTGCACGTAGGTTCCCGGCGCCTCGATCAGCAGACGCTGCAGCAGCGGCTCGCTGCTGTTTCCCAGCTCCATCAGGCGCAGGGGCGAGCAGAGATGGAAGGCATGCTCCAAGAACGGCAGCAAACCGACCGTTTCGATCGCGCTCAACAAACCGGCCAAGAGCGAGACGACGGCATCCAGCGCGGCCGTCCAGATCCCCGCCCCGCGCAGAATGTCGCTGCTGGCGAAGACCACGGCGCCGATGCCGCCGGCGATCCACCCCGCGCGCAAGAGGTCGCTGCGCCGGCGCAGGGTCCCCACGCCCAGCGTTGCAGCGAAGCCCATGCAAAAGAGTCCCAGCGCGAACGGATAGCTCTGCGGATTGGCGAGACCGGCGGCAAACGAAACGACGAGGACGCCGTAGATGCCCACCCGCACGCCGGCGAGGATCGTCAGCAGCATGCCGACGGCCCCGGCGGGAACAAGCGCGACGCTTACCGCGTCAACGCCGCCGATGGAGACCGTCGGCGGAATGAACTTCGCGCAGACGACGCCCAGCAAGGTGACGGACGCCGTCAACCACAGCAAGCGCCAATCGCGGAAGACCTCGCGCGCGAACACCAGCACCGGCACGGCCAACAAGCCCAGCAGCACGAGGGCAAGCACGGCATATGACGCCAGGCGAGGCCAGTCCAGTGCCGGGCGCGCGATCCCGGCGGCGCGCAGCGTCTCTACTTGCGCGGGCGTCACAAGATCGCCCTTGTGGACGATCACGGTGCCTTTCGCCAGCGCGATGCGCACGGGAGCCACGGCCGCCATGGCGCTGCGCTGCGCGTCGTACGTCGCCGCCAGATCGACCGAGACATCGTGGAAGACCAGCGCACCCGAAAGCACGGTCGCGACGCGTTGCGCCATCGGGCCCAACTTCAACCCCGCGATGGCGTCGGCCACTTTCGAGCGCGCGTCGGCCAGATCGCTGTCTTCCACGCCTACGCCCAAGGCTTCGCGTTGGGCGACGGCCGTGGTGACGTCCGTCTGCACGATGCTGCGCTCCGCAGGCGTCAGCGACTTCCACTGCGCGATCGTCAAGTCATCGACGCCCATCCCGCGAAGGGCGGCCAGCGCTTTCGGCGACCCATCGCCGAGCTGGGCGAAGAGGCGGCTTGCGGCATCGGCCAGACGCGTTTGGGCATTGGCGTCGACGCGATAGAAGGGCGCGACTTGAGCCGCCGCCCGCCGGCGCGCCTCCTGCGTAGCTTGCTCGTCGACGTAATCGACGTTGGCCGGCGCCACGACGTCGGTCGGCGCGATGTCGCCGACGCGCAACGGAACGGCTGAGGGTACGTAGCTGACCGCCAGCACGACGAAGAACGTGCCCCAGAGAAGCGCCGCTGCGAGAATCCATTGATGCCGCAGACCGAATGGGGGCCGCCATCGAAGCAGGGCCCCGAAGAATTGTTTCACCCGCTCTTACTCCGTCGCCAGGTCGTCGCGGCGATAGGCCTCGACAATACGGCTCACCAGCGGGTGACGTACCACGTCGCCCTCGTCCAACTGTACGAGGGCAACCCCAGGAATGCCTTTGAACAACCGCTCGGCTTCCAACAAGCCGGAGCGCGTGCCGCGCGGAAGGTCGATCTGGGTGGCATCCCCCGTGACGACCATGCGGCTGCCGTTCCCCAGGCGCGTGAGGAACATCTTCAGCTGCTCGTGCGTCGTGTTCTGCGCCTCGTCGAGAATGACGAAGGCGTCGGAGAGCGTCCGGCCGCGCATATACGCCAGCGGCGCCACTTCGATGACGCTCCGCTCGATGTACTTCTGCACGACGCTGGCATCGATCAGCTCGCCCAGCGCGTCGAAGAGCGGCCGCAGGTACGGATCGACCTTCGCGGCGAGATCGCCCGGGAGGAACCCCAGCTTCTCGCCCGCTTCCACGGCGGGGCGCGAAAGGACGATGCGCGAGACGGCATGCTGGCGTAGCGCCCGCACGGCCATCACGATGGCCAGGAACGTCTTTCCCGTGCCGGCCGGGCCGATGGCGAACGTGAGCGTGTTGTTCTCGATCTGTTCGACGTACCGGCGCTGTCCGCGCGTGCGCGGCCGCACCTCTTGGCCTCGGTGCGTGACATAGAGCGTGGCGGGGATCGTGACGGCGGGGAGATGATCGCCGAGCTCTTGCTCGGCGGCAAGCTTCACGTCATCAGGCGTCAACAGCTTCCCGGAGCGCGCCGCGGAGAGCATCGTGCCCAGCACGCGCTCCGCGTGACGCACGGCCTCGATCTCGCCGGCGATCTCAATCTGATTCCCTTCCACGCGAAGCGTAACGGGGATCAGGGACTCGAGCGCCGTGAGGTTGCGGTCGAACTGGCCGAAAAAGCGCAGATGATCGCCGAGTCCCTCCAGCTCGAACGTCCGTGCCCCCTTGATGTCTGACATGCTGCTAGAGACGGCTTCGACGCCGTCGCCGGTTTCACCAGCCCGGGTCGAGGGATCGCGGTTGACCGAGAATCGTCGCCCAGATGATGCCCTTGCGGACGTCGGCCGGATCGATCGCCGGCGCTGCTCGAGCCACCTCGCTGGCAATTCCCGCCGGACCAGGCTGAGATTCCGACACCGGCGGCTGCGCTGTCCCCTGGGTCACGGCGGGGGGCGGCGGCGCCTGCTGCGTCGGCTTCGAGGGAGGATGCGCGGCCGCGAGTCGCCGTTCGGCGTTGCCGATAATTGCCGCAGAATCGCTGATGATCCGTTGGACCCGGCGGCGCAACGGCGGCGGGACGTACCCCATCGAGCCGTGGAGGCGACGCGTCGCCGACTTCGTCCGTTCGATCAGCGCGGGATCGGCCTTGCCGGCGCGCCCCTGCTGGGCCAGCTCGCTCGCCAAGGCGATGACCAGCGAAATCAGATCTTCCATCCTCGTTCCTCGCCCGACGGCCCGCGCTACCTCATCTACTCCGGTTCAAGGGGTGGAGTTGCACCGGCGCGGGCGGCACCGCCCGCCGCGAGCGCGATGCCGGCCACGGCGACGGCGGCCCCGAGCACTTCCGTCGGCACGACGGGCTCGCGTAGAAAAAGCCATGACCACACGTGTCCGAAGACGGGGACCAAGAAGAGCAGCGCGCTGGCCCGAGCCACGGGCATCACGGCGAGAACGCGGCTCCAGATCACATAGGCCAACGCCGTCGCCGCCAGCGACACGTAGGCGATCGACCACCACGCAGCGCCGTCGAGCGTCACAGGATGGATCTCGCCTAGCGCCAAGGCGATAATCGCGAGAACGCCTCCTGCGCCGACCATCTGCGCGGCGTTGGCCATCACCGGATCGAGGTGGCTGGCGCGCTTCATGGCGATCACGTTGAACGAAAGCGCGAAGGCTCCCAAAAGCATCGTCGCCATCGCGAGGAGATCTCCCGGAGCGGCACGGATCGCCGGCAGGGCGATGATGATGACGCCGACCGCGCCGAGGGCCGTGCCGAGGACGGCACGCGCGTCGACGCGCTCGCGCTCGATGAACGCGGCCAGCGCGACGGCGAAGAGCGGCGAGGAGTTCGCCAAGAGCGAGCTCAGCGCGCCCGAAAGGCGCTGGGCGCCCAGAAAGGTGAGCCCGAAGAAGACCGCCGTGGTGACGGCCATCCCTCCCAGCGCCGGAAGATCTTCACGTTCGGGCACGCGCAGGCGGCCGCCGGCTGCCGCCAGCAGCGCGAGCAGCACGCCGGCCGGCAACGCGCGCACGGCCGCGAATGCGAAGGGCCCAAGGCCCGCGCCTTCGGCGACTTTCACGGCCACCCACGTGCCGCCCCACAGGGCGCACGGGGCGAGGATGGCTAGACTTCGCGGTCCCATTTCGCGAAGGCCGCGGCGATCTCGGGGCCCTCGCGCCGCTCACCGTGCCACTCGAAGGGCTGATAGCGGGTCCCCATCCATTCGGGTCGGTAACGCCCTTCGAGGCGAAACGTGTACCGGCGCCCTTCGGCGGCGCATTCGACGTCGATCGCCGCATAGCGCGGCGGCCCGGTTTCAGGTGCATTGCGCGCAACCGTGAGCTTCGGGATCAGCTCCACGTGCGGTGATCCGCAGAACGGACAGTACATGACCCGTGGGGTTTCCCCTCGCGCCGTTCCCGTCCTCGATGCCACCCTCTACGAGGGCTGCGCTCCCGCCGGCGGCGTCGGCGGTCCGGATGGCGGCGGGCCGCCTTTCCCTTGCGTCGTCTGCGCGATGCCGCTGCGCATCTCCGTATCGGCCAGCACATTTCGGTAGCGCACGTAATCCATGACGCCAAGGTTTCCGCTGCGGAAGGCTTCGGCAATCGCCAGCGGCACTTGCGCCTCGGCCTGCACCACGTTCGCCTGCATCTCTTGTGTGCGCGCTTTCATCTCTTGCTCGAGCGCCTGCGCCGCGTATTGACGCTCCGCCGCTTTCGCTTGGCCGATGCGGCGGTCGGCTTCAGCCTGGCTGATCTGCAGATCGGCGCCGACGTTCCGTCCGACGTCCACGTCGGCGATGTCGATGGAGACGATCTCGAACGCCGTTCCTGCGTCCAGACCCTTGGCCAGCACCGTGCGCGAGATGCGATCGGGATACTCCAGCACCTCTTTGTACGACTGAGCGGCGCCCACGGCGGAGACCACGCCCTCGCCGACACGCGCCACCACCGTCTGTTCGCCGGCGCCGCCCACGTAGCGCTCCAGGTTGGTGCGCACGGTGATCCGGGCTTTGACGTTGAGCTGAATGCCGTCCTGCGCCACGCCTTGGAAGATCGGCGTCTCGATGACCTTGGGATTGACGAACGTCTGCACGGCTTCGGGAACGTCGCGTCCGGCGAGATCGATGGCGGCGGCGCGCGGCCACTCCAGCGAGATGCCGGCGCGCTGAGCGGCGATCATGCCCAACGTCACTTTGTCGACGTTGCCGCCCGAAAGATAGTGCGACTGCAGTTGATCGATGTCAATCGACAAGCCGGCCTTGCGCGCGCGCACCAAATTGGCGACGATGATCCCGGGCGGGATCCGGATCAGCCGCATGCGCACGAGCGCGATGATCGAGAGTGGGACACCCGCGGCGATCGTGCTCATCCAGAGCCCGAACGGAAAGTAATACAAGAACGTGAGGACGCCCACGACGATGAGCATGATCAAGAGCAGGCTACCGAATCCGACAGCGATCATCGTATCCTCATCTCTGTTCGCGAACGACGAAGATGCGCCCACCCTCCACGCGTTGCACGTGAACGGGCGAGCCGGCTGGAACGTAGTCGCCTTCCGTCAGCACGTCCAGGCGGCGTCCTTGCAACTCCGCCACGCCGCTGGGACGCAGATCGGAGAGGGCGACGCCTCGCACGCCCACATAGCCGCGATAATCGGCGCTGGCGACGTACTCGGGGCCTTGCGCGCTCGTGAAGGCGATGCGCCGAAAGAAGGCGTTTTGCGGAAAGGCGCGAGTGGCGAGCACGAAGAGGATCGCCGTGGCGACGATCGCCAGCGCCAGCGCTTGGACGGCGACGCCGATGAAGGCGATGCCGAACGCCAGGATGACGGCCACGGCAAGCATGACGACGCCCAGTATCCCAAACACGCCGTGCCCGGGAAAGACATGCAGCTCCGCCAACAGCGCAAGGAGACCGAGCACGGCCAACACGATCACCAGCTCGTTCGAGAATCCCGCGATGATGTGCGCTCCGAAGAACAATCCCAAGGCGACGACGCCGACGAATCCCGCGATGCCATGCAGGGTCTGCATCTCGATCAAGAGACCGAGGAAGCCGATCGTAAGCAAGAGGCCGCTGACGACGGGATCGGTCGCGAAGCGCGCCAGTTGCTCGCCTAACGTGTAGTGCACCGTGCGCACGGTGCTGCCGGCGAGGTGCTCGTCGACAAGCACTTCCTCGAAATTCTTCACCGTCTCGTTGGAGATGCCCAGCGTGCGCGCTTGATCGGCCGTGAGCGTCAGGATCTGGCCCTTCGCGTCGTACGGCGGGAACGGGCGATCCTTGTCCACCATGGCGGCGGCGATCTTGGTGTTGCGGCCGTTGCGCGCCGCCGTCGACTCGAACTCCGCGCGCAACGCGGAGACGGTCTTCTCCGTCGCGGGGATCGGCTCGGCGGCGCCGATGCTGGCTGCGGCCGCCATCGCGACGCGGGGCGCCGCCAGCGTCACGAGCGCACCCGCGCTCCATGCGCGCTCGGACACGTAGGCGATGACGGGGATGTGCGCGGCGAGGAGACTGTCGCGAATCTGCGTCGCGGCGTCGACGAGGCCTCCGGGCGTGTTCACGTCGAGAACGATGGCCTTGGCCCCCGTCGTATCGGCCTCCGCAACGGCCTTTTGAACGAGATGGGCCATGCCCTGGTCGATGGTCCCGTGGATCGGTATTACCACGACTTCGCCCGGTTGCGCCGCGCCCGCGGCGCGCGCGAGCCCAAAGCCGACCAGCGCCATCGCCACGAGAAAGACCGAGAACCGTCTCACGATGGCCATCCTCCAGTTCGTTCTACTCGGAGGTCGAGAGAAAGTTACGGTGCTCGGCCCGAGTTGAACCGTTACTTCGCGAGCTCGACGGCGACCATCTCGGCGACGGACTTGCCGTCGGCCACGCCCCTCACTTTGGCCATGACGGCCTTCATGGCGGCCCCGCGGTCGGGCGGCTGGGGAAGGGCGGCGATCGTCTCGCGGACGACGGCCCGCAGCTCCTCGGGAGTCAGTTGCCGAGGGAGGAAGGCCTGCAGGATCTCGCGCTCGCGGGATTCCTTTGCCGCCGATTCGGCGCGTCCGGCGCGCTCGTACTCGGCGATGGCGTCGCTGCGCTGCTTGACCTGCTTGCGGACCACGTCCACCTGCTCTTCTTCGGAGAGCTCGTGGCCCACTTCGATGCGGCGGTAGTTGAGAGCGCTGCGGAGCATCCGCAACGTGTCGACGCGGACCTGATCGCGAGCCTTCATAGCCTCCTTCAGATCCGCGTCGATCTTGCCGTCCAGCATGAGTGCCGCTACTCCTATGAGCGGCGCTTGCGCGCGGCCGCAGACTTCTTCTTGGCGCGCACGCTGGGCTTCTCGTAGTGCTCGTGCTTGCGAGCCTCAGCGAGAATCCCAGCCTTCTGCGTCGCCTTCTTGAAGCGACGGAGGGCGGACTCGATGGACTCGCCGGGAGCAACTCGGATTTCCATGGAACTTCAACCCTCCTTTCGCGCCGGCCGACACGGCCGAATTCTCCGTTGACCCCCGCGTTGAGAGTCAAACAGCCCTCATACTATACCAACTCCACGCCGCGAGTCAATCGCGTGCGGCCGGAAGTCAATCGCAGAGCGGCAAGGGCGCTCCGGGGCTCGCGGGTAAGAGGCGTCCATGACTGCAATGAGTTGGATCGGGAGCTCGCGGCGCCGCATCGAGGGCGCGGACAAGGTTCGCGGAAGGACGCGGTTCGTCGGCGATCTGCGGCTCCCCGGAATGTTGTATGCGCGTCCCGTCGTGAGCCCGTATCCACACGCGCGCATCGAGCGCGTCGACACGGCGGCGGCGCGCCGTCTCCCCGGCGTGGTGGCCGTCTTGACGGACGAGGACCTCGGCGTCCGCCAACTCCTCGCCCGCGAGTACGTGAACTACGTCGGTGAACCCGTCGCATTGGTCGTCGCCGCCGACGAGGCCACGGCCTACGACGCGGCCGAGCTCGTGGAGATCGAATACCGCGAGCTCCCCGCCGTGGTCGATCCGCTCGCCGCGCTCGCCCCCGATGCGCCGGCCGTCGCCGATCCGACGCTTCACCAAAGCGACGACGCGGGAGCGCACGGCGCCGCCGTCGGCGGCGAGGACACGTCAGAGCCGCGTCCCGTGAACATGCCGCAGCGCATGCGCTTCAGCCGCGGCGATATCGAAGCGGCATGGAACGCCGCCGATGCCGTGGTCGCGCAGACCTTCACCGTCGCGCGCGTGCATCAGGGATATCTCGAGCCGCAAGGCTGCATCGCCGAGCCGACCGCCGACGGCGGCGTGACGATCCACGCCTCCACGCAAGGGCAGTTCTTCCTTCGCGCGGAGACGGCGAAGACGCTCGGTATCCCGGACAGCCTCGTGCGCGTGGTCGCGTTGCCGGTGGGGGGCGGCTTCGGCGGCAAGATCTTCCTCTTGGAACCGTTGGCGGCGCAGGCGGCGCGCGTCTTGGGACGCCCCGTCCGCCTCTGCCTCGATCGCAGCCACGACTTTCTGATCGCGCAGCCGGCGCCGGCTGCGCGCATCGCCGTCAAGATCGGCGCCAAACGCGACGGCACGCTCGTCGCTCTCGACGCCGACATCCTTTTCGACGGCGGCGCCGCCTCCGGGTCTCCCGTCGGCATCGGGGCCATCCTTCTCGGCAGCACCTACCGTACGCCGCATCTGCGCATCGTGGCGGCGGAAGTGCTCACGCACAAGACACCCAACAGCGCCTACCGCGCGCCGGGAGCGCCGCAAGCGTTCTTCGCGCTGGAGTCGGCCGTGGATATGCTCGCACGCAAGCTCGATCTCGATCCCATCGAGTTCCGTTTGCGCAACGCCGTCGTCGAAGGCGACCCGCGCGCCGACGGCCGTCCTTGGCCGCGCTTGGGTCTGTACGAGTCTCTCGAGCGCGCGCGCGATAGCAAGCTGTGGCGCAACCGCGCGCGTGACCGCGGCGCGGACGAAGGCTATGGCGTGGCCGTCGGCGGCTGGCCCGGGGGCCTAGAGCCCGCGGCCGCCGGATGCCGCATCGACGGCGACGGTTCGCTCACGATCCAAGTCGGCTCCGTCGATCTCACGGGCACCAACACGACCTTCGCGGCGATCGCGGCCGAAACGTTCGGCATCGATCCTTCGAAGGTCCGCATCGTCAACGGCGATACCGACACGGCGCCGTACTCCGGCATGACGGGCGGAAGCAAGATCACGTACACGGTCGGTCGTGCCGTCGCCGATGCCGCCGCCGATGCGCGGCGTCAGCTGCTGGAGCTGGCGGCCGATCAGCTTGAAGCCAATCCGAACGACCTTGTCATCGAGGACGGACGCGTGCACGTGCGAGGCAACCCCTCGGCGGGCATGGAGATCGGGGAGCTCGCGAGACTGTCGATGCAGTACGGAAGCACGCATCCTCCGCTGTACGGTCACGCTCGCATCGCCAATCCCGAGCAATCGCCCGGCTTCGCCGTGCACGTCGCGCGCGTCCGCGTCGATCGCGCGACCGGAGTCGTGCGGCCCGTCGCCTACCTCGCCGTGCAGGACGTGGGCAAGGCGCTCAATCCCGCGGAGGTGGCAGGCCAAATCCACGGCGGAGTGACGCAAGGCCTCGGTCGCGCGCTCAGCGAGCAGCTGGTGCACGACGAGTCGGGCCAGCTCCAAAGCGGCTCGCTCCTCGAATACGGCATCCCGCACAGCAGCGATCTCCCGCAGCTGCAGGTCGAGATGGTCGAAGTGCCGTCCAAGCATGGGCCGTTCGGCGCGAAGGGCGTGGGCGAGCCGCCCGCGATTCCCGGCGCTGCGACAATCGCCAACGCCGTCGAAGACGGCGTCGGCGTGAGGATATGCGATACGCCGCTCACCGCCCCACGCGTTCTTTCCGCGCTCCACGCCGCAGCGGTGGGCGTCGGCTGACGCGCCTCGTGCCGGCAGGTTAGGAAGTCGCGGCTATGCTTGCGGCTAGTGACGAGAGACGGCGTACGACAAGGAACCGACCTGCCGAACAGGAGTGTGCCATGGGCGACTGAGAGAAGCGCGCGCCGCTCGTCGTCATCCCGGAGGCCAGGTGAACGGCCGGCCGGCCAGCACGTGCAGATGAAGGTGATAGACGGTCTGACCGCCGTCGCCCCCTTCGTTGATCACGACGCGGTAGCCGCGCTCACCGCCGTACTTGGAGCCCAACTGCCCGGCGACGCGCACCAAATGCGCGAGCTCACCGTCTTCGCCGTGCTTGGCGATGTGCTCAGAAAGCGTAGCGGCGTGCGCCCGAGGGATGACCAGCACGTGCGCCGGGGCACGCGGGTTGATGTCCTTGATGGCGATCACCCGCTCGTCCTCGTGGACGCGCTCCGCAGGGATCTCTCCGGCGACGATCTTGCAGAAGAGGCAGTCGGTCTTCACTTCAACTCCGCGGGATGCATGAGCTCGTAGTAGACGATGGTATCGGCGTTGGGGACGTAACCGCCGATCGAAGCCTTCCAGACGATCGGCACGGTGGTATGCACCATCGGAATGGCGGGCACCTGGTCGTGGACCATTGCGTCGGCCTGCTCGTAGATGGCTTTGCGCTTGGCTTCGTCCACGGTGCGCTGGCCGGCGAGCATCAGCGCGTGGAACCTCGGGTCGCGCCAGAATGAGTAGTTCTGCGCGGCGCCCTTCACGGCCGAGTCTTGGTCGAGCAACGTGTAGAGGAAGTTGTCGGCGTCACCGTTATCGCCCGTCCAGCCGATCAGGCACATCGGATGTTCGCCGCTCTTGATCTTCTGGAGGTAGACGGCCCATTCGAAGGGCTCGAGCGTCACGTTGATACCCGCTTGCTTCAGCTGCGCCTGGATCGCCTCGGCGATGCGCTGCGGCTCCGGAAGATACGGGCGCGGCGCCGTGCCGTAGTACAGCTGTGTCGAGAAGCCGCGCGGGAAACCCGCGGCCGCAAGGAGCGACTTCGCTTTGGCGACGTCGTGCGAATAGGCTTTGACCGGCGCGCCGCTTCCGTCCATCCCCGCGGGCACCCACGTATCGGCGACCTCGGCGCCGGGCCCGTAGAGGCTCTTGGCGATCGCCTTGATATCGAGCGCGTAGGCCACGGCCCGGCGCACGCGCAGATCGTCGAAGGGCTTACGGTCCACGTTCAGCGCCAAGTACGCGACGTTGTTGGCCGGCTGCTGGTACACCTTGAGCGCCGCGTCGTCGGCGAGGCTCTTCGCGTCTTCGGGGCGCGGATCGGAGAGGCCGTCGATGGAGCCTTTCCGCAGCTCCAGCACGCTGGTGGCTTGGTCAGGAATGTCGCGGATCACCACCGTTTGGTAGGTCGGCTTGGGATCGTCGAAATCGGGATTGGCTTTCAGCGTGATGTGGTCGTCGTGAACCCATTCAGCCACGGTGTAGGGCCCGTAGCCGACGGGGTGCTGCGCGAACTTTTGCGGATCGGCTTTGATCGCCGCCGGCGAGCCGATGGCGAAGGACGGCATCGCCAAATCGCGCAAGAATGGACCGAACGGCGTGGTCAGCGTGAATCTCACCCGCGTCGGCGAGACGACCGTCACGTCCTTGATGATGCCGGGCTGTCCGCCGAACATCGAGATATAGTATGAGAACGGCTGCGTGCCCGCATAGGGGTTCTTCGGCAGGCGCCAGCGGTCGAAGTTGAACTTCACGGCCGCAGCGTCGATGGGAGTGCCGTCCGAGAACTTCAGGCCGGGCCGCAGATCGAAAAGCCACACCTTCCCGCCGTCTTCGGAATGCCAATCCTTCGCGATGGCGCCTTCGACGTCAAACGTGCCGGGTTTGAACTTCACCAGCCCGCGCATCACTTCGATGCTCACGTTCAACGAAAGGCCGTCGGTCGCCACGGCGGGGTCGAGGCTGACCGCATCCTTGACGCGTGCTTGCACCAAGGTCGAAGAATCCGCCGCACGGGCATGCCCACCACACCCTGTCAATGTCAACGCGCACACGAGCAGGCATCCGAGAACAGCTTTCACACCTACCTCCTCTTCGTCTTCGCCGGTCGGCGTCAGCGACTGATGGTGAAGCTCCAGGAGCGTGAGACCACGTTCCCCGCGGTATCCGCGACGCTCACGGAGACATTGACGGTGCCCGGCGCCATCGCCTGCCCGGGAGAGTAGACGACGAAACCGGAGTTGCGCGTCGCCAGCGACGTGACGTCATGGCCGTTCACCACCAGCCGGATGCTGTTGGGATCGATGCCGATCTGCGTGGGCGAGGTGAACGTCGCGAAGATGTTGGGCTGATCGTTGTTGACGCTCTCGCCGCTCATCGGCGCGATGTCCGTGATTTGCGGCGGCGTGGTGGCGATGGAGAGCTGGGTCGGCGCCTCGGCGCGCGGCGCGCTCATGCCGCCCACGGTCAAGTTGCCGAAAACGGAGATGTCCGTGAGGTTGATCCCCTCGGTAACGTGGAAGCTCCCGCGATAGTGACCCGGAGAGACCTCCGTCATCGGCAGTCCCTGGATGATCGGGCCGAGGTCGAACGTCGCCGTCCCGCCGGGCGTGCCCGTCATCGAGACGTTCAGCGTCTCTCCCGCGCGCAACGGGCGCGCGGCATCGATCGTGAAGCTGGATATGCTCACCGCTGCGCCCGGCGGCGGCGTTCCCGCGCTGGGACGCGAGACGATCACCGTCTTGACCTCGTCGGTCTGCGGATTGTACCGCAGCGTCACGCGATCGCCGACGTGGAGATCGCTCACGCGCGCGGGCGCGCCGTTGAGCGTCACGACGCTGGTGGAAGGCGGCGTGACGACACGTCCGTCCTTCAACACGAACGTCGAGCCGGAGACGGCCGCGATGGCGCCCGCGTGCGAAGCAAAGAAATCGACGACTTGGATCACCGCGCCGCTGGGGTCGATCGTGGCGGCCAGTTCATCGCCGGGTTGAATGTCGGCCAGCGCGCCGGCGAAGGTCGTGTGCACGGAGACGTCCTGCAGGATGACTTTCGCCTGCGAGGTCATGCTGATCGTGCGCGGAACGTTGTTCTGCAGCACGGTCACCGTCGGCGGCTGGCTGTTGCGATCGACGGCGCTGACCGTTCCGGCCACTTGCGCTACGGCACCGCGCACGCCTTCCTCCGTCGGCGGCGCTTCCGACGCGCCGGCGAAGATGCTGACGATCGCCACGCGTTGCGCGGCAGCGTCAAAGGAGACTTGCGCTCCGAGCGCCGCGCTCACGAAACGCAAGGGCACGTACGTGACGCCGTCGATCCGAAGAATGGGGGCGCCGATCCCCACCGTTTGGCCGGCGCTGGAGAATTCCGCCGCGCCGACGGTGAAGTCGACCGTGCGATCGGGAAGCTCCAGCTCGATGCGATCGCCCTGCGCGCGCACGGGGACTTGCAGGGCTTGCGCCAGGGGCCGCAGCGGCAGGTAGAGCCGCCCGGATACTTCACGCGCCGGCGGCGAGAGGCGCACGTCCTTGCCGTTGAGCGTCGCCGTGATCGACGCTCTGATCGTGAACGCCGGCGCGCTCGCGGGCGTCGGCTGTGCCGCGAACGCGCCCGTCGTCGCGCTCGCCGCGGCGAGAGCGACCATGAACGACGCCTCGCGAACCACGGCCAGGGAGTACGACCGAATCATCGTCGAGAAAGCTCCTCCAATACCGTACGATACAGCGCCGCCGTCGCCTCCGCCGTCCGATCCCACGTCAAGCGGCGCGCAATGCTCGTACCCTGGATCCGCAACCGTTCGCGCAGCGCTTCATCCCGCAGAACGCGCTCCGCTTGCAGCCGGAGCGCCCGCGCATCGGTGGCCGGGAACCCGAGCGCGGCTTCGCGCAAGGGCGCGGGGATGCTCCGCTCCGACGCGATCACCGGTGTGCCGAATGCCATCGCCTCCACCATCGGAAGGCCGAAGCCTTCGACGAGCGCGGGGTGCACGTAGGCGCCGGCCCGCCGATAGAGGGCGGCCAGGAGCGGACGATCGACATCCCCCACGGGGATCACTCGATGACCGTCATGCGCGTACTGCGCCAAGCCGCCGGGGAAGTCGTCGTGCCCCGTGATGACGAGGTCGCATGCCAAGCCGCGCCATGCTTCGAAGAGCGTCGCGAGGTTCTTGTGCGCCCGATGATTGCCCGCGTAGAACAGATATGGCCGCTCACCGACGCCCAACCCGCGCAGGCGCATCGGCTCGTCGGGAGCGGGACGCTCGGCCAACTCGAGCATGGCATCGTCGGCGGCCAGCGGAATGACGGCGATGCGCTCGCGACGCGCCCCAAGGAAACGCACCAGCGACTCCACCGTCGCTTCGTCATCTGTGACGATCCGACGCGCGCGCGCCACGTGGCGACGCGTGAAGAGGCGGTAGTACGCTGCGATCGTCGGCTTGAAGTACTCGGGAAACTCGAGATGGATCAAGTCGTGGATCGTGAGCAGGAACGGCACGCCCGGCTCGTACGGCGCGTACAGCGAGAAGTGGTGCATCAGCGCCGCGTTCAGGGCGCGCGCCGTGAGCGGCACGACCAGCTCTTCCGTCACGCCGAAATTGCCTCCGCCCACACGCACGACCTCGGCGTCGGTCTCGATGGGCGTATTGGCGATCGCGACGATCTTGAGGTCCTTGGCGACACGCGGAATGCGGCGGACCAGCTCATGGACGTAATGGCGCATGCCGACGCTGTAGCGGCGCGTGATGCGCGCATCGAGCACGACGACGGGTTTCACTGCTGGTCGCCTTCCACGCGCGGCCGCGCTACCAATGCCTTGAGCTGCACGACGGCCGGATAGAACGCGCTCATCAGCGAGATGTACGCGCCGCGCCAGCCGTCTCGCCATCCGCCCTTCCCGACGTACAGCCAGCCGGCGCGCAACACGGCGAGCGCCAGCGCGCCGGCGGCGCGCCATGGCGAAGGCGCCACGCCGCGCGCCTCGAGCGTCGTGTAGCGCGCGAACTTCCGGCGATAGTCCGCCAGCGTGGGATACGATCGATGCTCCAGGCGCCCGGCCAAGCGCGAGACGGGACCGTCGGCGACCCAGCGCTCGTGGAGCTCGGCATGGCCTCCCGCGGCAGGCCGCGCCTCCAATCTCACGCGATCGCGCCGAAACAGGCGCACCAGCGGCTCGCCCCCCCAACCGGCGCCACGCATCGGTCTTCCGCAGAATTCCGTCGTGCGAAGGATCTCATAGGCGACGGCGCCGTCGCTCGGCGCGTCCACGACCGCCGCCCGCAGAATGGCGTCGAGCCGCTCGTCGGCGTCGATGAAGAGCGCCCACGGCGTCTCCACCATCGCCAGCGCCGCGCGGCGCGCAGCCACGAAGCCTTCCCAGGGGCGCACGATCACGCGCGCTCCCGCCGCTTCGGCCAAGGCGCGGGTCGCATCGGTCGACTCCGCGTCGACCACCAGCGTTCGAACGCCGCGCGGCAGAGACCGCAGGCAAGCCCCGATATTGGCCGCCTCGTTCTTGGTGAGCACTACCGCGGTGATCTGTCCTGGATCCACAAGCTCCTAAGCGGTTGCGGAGCGGCGCAGCCGCCGTTCGAACTCGCTGGTCTCCGCGCCCGCATGAGCGATCGCCGCGCGCACGAAGTGGTCGTAGAGCGGCGCGGGTCTGGTGGGACGAGACTTGAACTCGGGATGCGCCTGCGTTCCCAAGAACCATGGGTGAGCGCTCCGCGGCAGCTCGATCATCTCCACCAGCTGCTGCGTCTCGCTGACGCGATGGAAGCCGCTGAAGATGAGCCCGTGGGCCGACAGCTGCTCGCGATACTTGTTGTTGAACTCGTAGCGGTGGCGATGGCGCTCGTTGATCGAAAGCTTGCCGTAGGCGGCGGCAGCCAGCGTTCCAGGCACCAGATCACAGCTGTAGGCACCCAACCGCATCGTCCCCCCCATCAGCTGCAAGTTGCGCTGGGACGGGAGGAAGTCGATGATCGGATCCGGCGTCGTTTCGTCCACCTCCGTGCTCATCGCGTGCGGGAGGCCGGCAACGTTGCGCGCGAACTCGACGCACGCCAATTGCATGCCGTAGCAGATGCCGAGGAACGGAATGCGCTGCTCGCGCGCGTACTGCACGGCCAAGAGCTTCCCTTTCACGCCCCGCGCGCCGAAGCCCGGGGCGACGAGGATGCCGCCCACCCCTTCGAAGACGCCCAGCCCTTCCGTTTCGATGCGCTCCGAGTCGATGCGCCGAATCTCGACGTCGGCGCCGTTGGCGTAACCGGCGTGGTAGAGCGCTTCGTTGATGGAGATGTACGCGTCCTTGAGCTCCACGTATTTCCCCACGAGGGCTATCGCCACGCGTCCCGTCGGATGGAGCACGCGCTCGACCATCTCTTCCCACGCGCGCATGTCGCGCTGGCCGCTCTCCAACCGCAGCTTCCGTATGGTGATGTCGGCCAGCCCTTCCGCTTCGAGGTTCAACGGCACCTGATAGATGGTCGCCGCGTCGACGTTCTGCACGACGGCGCTTGGCGCCACATCGCAGAACAGTGCGATCTTCTCCTTCAGCTCCATGGAGATCGGATATCCTGAACCCGTGCGGCAGACGATGGCGTCGGGTTGGATACCGATGGCGCGCAACTCGCGCACGCTGTGCTGCGTCGGTTTCGTCTTGAGTTCGTCGGCGGCCCCCAAGTGCGGCACGAGCGTCAAGTGGATGTACATGACGTTCTCGTCGCCCAATTCGTGCTTGAGCTGGCGGATCGCTTCCAAGAACGGCAGCGACTCGATATCGCCTACCGTGCCGCCCACCTCGACGATGCAGACCTCGGCCCCAGCGCTCTCGGCGACGCGGCGAATCTGCGCCTTGATTTCCGTGGTGATGTGCGGAATGACTTGGACGGTCGCACCCAGGTAGTGTCCCTGGCGCTCCTTCTCGATGACGCTCGCGTAGATCTGGCCCGTCGTGACGTTGTTGACGCGCGTCAGATCCTCGTCGATGAAGCGCTCGTAGTGCCCGAGGTCGAGATCCGTCTCGGCGCCGTCCTCCGTGACGAAGACCTCGCCGTGCTGGTACGGATTCATGGTGCCGGCATCGACGTTGATGTACGGATCCAGCTTCTGAATCGACACCTTGACGCCGCGGCTCTTCAACAACCGTCCCAGTGAGGCTGCCGCTATCCCTTTGCCCAGCGAACTGACGACGCCGCCCGTAAAGAAAATGTACTTAGCCATTAGTGCGGTCCCCCCGGCACAGCGCGACAATCGCTGGGTCTAGGAACTCGACGATCAAGGAGCGAGGAGGGAGCATCATCGCTATAGGCCCAGCCCTTCGGGTCGCGGCGGTGCGGGCGGCGACCGCGTCGCGACTCGCTCCCATACCACTGGAAGTATTGATCGCTCGCCGTGCCTTGTCGCCGCTCCGCAGCGCTCACGACGATTGCCGTGCTATGACGGGGATACTGCACCAGAGACGCTCCAAATTGCTCAACTCGATCGACGGCGTACCCGCGCAACAACCCTCGCCGCTAGGCGTGACTCGAGGACGGCTCGCTCTGGGTTGACGAGCTTCGGGGCGGAGCGTCCGGCTCCCTGGTCAGAATGCACACCACGCGGGCGCGCCCGCCGTAATCGGCGATGATCTCCACGGTGGCATCGTTGAAGACGCGCCGCGCGAGCGCCGCCAATCCGCCGATCGTGGGCGGAGCCGCTTCCAGCACGATGGCGCCGCCGGGCCGGACGACGCGCGGAAGCTCCGGAACGAACCGGCGGTATACGTCGAGTCCGTCACTTCCGCCGTCCAGTGCCAGGCGGGGCTCGTACCCGGCGGAATCGGGCGGGCGCGGGAGATCTCGCGTCGGGATGTAGGGCAAGTTGGCGACGACGACGTCGAACGGGCTGTACTCGGTCGCCGGATGATGAAGATCGCCCTCCAGGATGACGACGCGATTGGCGACGCCGAGGCGCACGGCGTTCGTGCTCGCCAGCTGAACGGCGCCCGGGGACCGTTCCGTAGCGACGACGCGCGCGTTTGGACGCTCGCACGCGATGGTGACGGCGATCGCCCCGCTCCCCGTGCCGACGTCGAGGACCACGGGGCGCCGGCCTCGGGCGGTGGCGCGATCGATCTCCACCAGCGCGCGATCGATCAGATGCTCCGTTTCCGGGCGTGGGACCAGTACGCCGGAATGGACGGTGAACTCGCGACCGTAGAACCCGGCCGAATGCGTGAGATAGGCGACCGGAACGCCTTCAGCGCGCCGCGCGACCAAGCGCACGAAATGCGCGTGCTCGTTGGCCGGAAGTGGAGCGTCACCGTGCGCCAACAGCCACGGGCGCTCCCGCTTGGTCACGTACGACATCAGCAACTGCGCATCGAGCAAAGGTGAGTCACTGCGCGTGCGCAGATGCTCCGAGGCGTGGGCAATTGCCTCGACGATCGTGGTCACCGCCGTTCGGTCCGACAGGCCCTCAGGCGGCAGAGTTGTCGCCGGCCGCGAGGAGTTCGGCCTGTTCGCGCTGCCAGAGCAACTCGACGATCTTATCCATGTCGCCCTCCATGATGCCGCGAATGTTGCCGAAGTTTTGGTTGATGCGGTGATCGGTGATGCGATCCTGCGGGAAGTTATACGTGCGGATCTTTTCCGAACGCTCTCCCGTCCCCACCTGCGTGCGCCGCATCGAACTGCGCTCTTCTTCTTGCTCTCGAATCTTACGATCCAGCAGAGCAGCGCGCAACATCTGCATGGCACGCTCGCGATTCTGTAACTGCGAGCGTTCCTCTTGGCAAGCAACCACAAGTCCCGTTGGAAGATGCGTGATGCGGATTGCTGATTCCGTCTTGTTGACGTGCTGACCGCCCGCTCCCGAACTCTTGTACGTATCGATCTGGAGGTCGCGCGGATTGATCTCCACGTCCACCTCTTCCGCTTCAGGCATCACGGCGACCGTGGCCGTCGACGTATGCACGCGACCTTGCGCTTCCGTGGCCGGCACGCGTTGAACGCGGTGGACGCCCGATTCGAATTTGAAATGCCGATACGCGCCCTTACCCTTGACGGCAAAGACGGCTTCCTTGTAACCTCCGGCATCCGCTTCGGAAAGCGAAAGCAGATCCACTTTGTAACCGAGGCGCTCAGCATAGCGCATGTACATGCGCGCGAGCTCCGAAGCGAACAGTGCGGCCTCCTCGCCTCCCGTACCGGCACGCACCTCGATGAAGATGTTCTTGTCGTCGTACGGGTCTTTCGGGAGCAGCAGGCGCCGCAGCTCCTCGTGAACGGAGGCGATCTGCCTTTCGAGATCCGCTGCTTCCGACTGCGCGAGTTCTCGCAGCTCCGGGTCGCTCAGCAAGCCGCGCACGTCCGCCAATTGCCGCGTGAGCATGCGGTAGCGACGGTAAGCCTCGACGGGCTCCTCGAGCGTGGAACGCTCTTTCGTGAGCGCGACGAGACGCGCTTGATCGGAGGCGGTGCTCGGGTCCGCCAGCTCGGCGTCGATCTCTGCCATGCGCGACTCCATGGCTTCGAGTCGCGCGAAGATGCCTTGCTGCTCCATCACACAAGCGAAAGCGGGCACGCTCGCGCGAACCCGCCCCTTGCGCGCCTTACGAAGTTAAACGTTGGCGCCTGAGGCCTCCGCCTTCTTCTCCTTGCGGGCCGTCGCTTCGGCCTGCTTGGCTTTCGCCTTCGCGACCTTCTGATTGAACTTGTCCACGCGACCGGCCGTGTCGACGAACTTTTGCGTCCCCGTGAAAAACGGATGGCACTTGCTGCAGATCTCGACGTTGATCTCGGGGCGCGTCGAACCCGCGGTGAAAACGTTGCCGCACGCGCAGTGAATGCGCGCCTCCGCATGCCACGTGGGATGAATCTTCTCTTTCACGCTGTCCTCTATGCTGCCCACCGACCGCGCACGGGAATAGCCCCCGCGCGTAGGCGTTGGATGCACCGCAACACAGTATACCACGGTCCGCAACGCCCCCGCTCCGGCAGGCGGGCCCGCCGTCGTCGCGAAGCACCGTGCGCATGTCTGGACCGCGCCTCTGGCTCGCACTGCTGCTCGTCGGAGCGGCCGCCCTTTCCCTTGCTCAAGCTCGTGCCGCCGGAACGCCGCACGCCGCCGTGGCGGCGCCCACGTCCCCCGCCACGGAGACGCCGACTCCCGGCGTATCGCTCGATCTTTCCACCATCGCCGTGCCGGACGTCAGCGGCGTGTGGGAAGTCGCGCACGAGGAGCCGAACGGGCGAACGACCTACACGCATTTTCGCTTCCATCAGTCGGGGGCCAACCTCACGGGCGATTGGCTGGACGGCAGCGGTAAGGCCTACCCTGCCACGGGCAGCCTCAACGGCAACACCCTCAAAGCGCAGATCAACGGACCCCAGGGCGTGATCGCCGTCCAAGCCCAACTCGATCCGCCGGCCAACATGGTGGGCCTCTTCGTCCAGCCCGACGGCAAGCGGCTCATCTTCACCGCCAGCAATCAGGCAAAGTATACGCCGGAGCCGGCCGAGAGCCCCGAAGGCGGCGGCGACAAGGGCCTACCGCACTAGCGGCTTGCTGAGCGAGCGCTTCTCGTAGGCGCGCGTGAAACCGGCGCGCGTGATATTCCGCTCGGAGACGCTGTCGATCGTCGCCTCGGCGCGTGCGGTCGTGCAGCCGGCGTTCGCGGCGAAGATCAGCCGCGCGCAGATCAACGCTTGATGCACCCCGTAGCCGCGCCACGGCGGTAGCGTGCTCATGCCGAAGAGCGTCGCGAGATCGCCGTCGACGGCCAGGCCGCTCCCGCCCACCGGCGTCCCCGCTATCGAGGCCAGAAAGCAGCGAACGTTTCCCATGCTCGCGAAGATCCGGCCGAGCGCCACGGATTCGCCGCTGGTCTCCGTTCCGCTTTCGACGCCTTCGAATCCCGCCGCGATGACCATCGCCCAGAGCTCGCGTTCCTCGGGCCGGGTCGCCTCCGTCACGGTGATCGCTGAGCGCTTGGCGGTCAAGTCATCGGCGCGTTCGAGAGGCCTCCACCAAGCACTGAGGCGCTCGCGCAACACGTAGCCGCTCCGCGTCAAGCGCTCGGCGAACGTTTCGTCGACCAGCGGCGTCACGTCGATCCGCGTCGGCACGCCGCGAGCGGCGTAGAAGGCCTCGATCTGCGCGACGTCGTCGTCGGAGACCGGCGCGGTGAGCCCTAGCCCCCCGACGAACGTCAGCGGCGAGCCGATGCCGGCGAACAGCGCAACGCCGCCGCCCACGTCGAGGATCGCCGGGAACGTCCCGGGATACAGCGCGCGCTGCACCTCCGCGAAACGACGGAGGCCGCGTACCCCGCTGGACTCGAACCGCCGGATCACGTCGACGCCGATCACGCGACCATGCCGGCGTCTTCCGTCACACGCCGGCTCGCTCGCGAAGGCGTTGCTCGACGTACGGCCGCAGACCGCCGGCGTCCACTAACCGACGCATGAACGGCGGAAGCGCCTGCGCCGTGAAGCGCGTTCCCTTGGTCACGTTCTCGATCGATCCCGTGGCGGGATCGACGCGCACTTCGTCGCCCGGCTCGATGCCGTCCACGGCCTCGGGACACTCGAAGACGGGAAGGCCGATGTTGAGCGAGTTGCGATAGAAGATGCGCGCAAAGCTCTTGGCGATCACGGCCGAGACGCCGGCGCCCTTGATGGCGATGGGAGCGTGCTCGCGGGATGAGCCGCAGCCGAAGTTGGTACCGGCAACGATCACGTCACCGGGCTGCACGCGTCCTACGAAGTCTTTGTCCAAGTCCTCCAGCGCGTGCTTGCCAAGCTCGGCGGCGTCCGTGAGATTGCAATACCGCCCGGGGATAATGACGTCGGTATCGACGTTCTTCCCGTACTTGTGCGCGTGTCCGTGCAGCACGTTCTTCCCCTCCTAGACGGCGGCCGGCTCGAGGGCCAGACTGCGCGGATCGGTGATCCTTCCCGTGAGGGCGCTTGCCGCGCAGGTTGCGGGCGAAGCGAGATAGATCGACGCCTTCGGTGAGCCCATCCGTCCGACGAAGTTGCGGTTGGTGGTGGAGATGCAGACTTCTCCTTCGCCCAGCGTCCCCATGTGGCCGCCGAAGCACGCGCCGCAGCCCGGCGTGTTCACGACGCAACCGGCGGAGGCCAACGTGCCGAGAATGCCCTCGCCGGCGGCCTGGATGTAGACCTTCTGCGACCCCGGATTCACGATCACGCGGACGGAATCGGCGACTCGCTTGCCTTCGAGAATGCGCGCTACTTCGCGCAAGTCTTCGATGCGCCCATTGGTGCACGAACCGATGAAGACCTGGTCGACTTTCGTTCCTTCACACTCGGTGACCGGCACGGTGTTCTCCGGCGAATGCGGCATCGCCACCGTCGGCACGAGCGCGCCTGCATCGATCTCGACCACGCGCGCATACTGTGCGTCGGGATCGCTGAAGACGGGCTCGAAGGTGCGATCCGTGCGCTCGCGCACGTAGGCGAACGCCTTCTCGTCGGGCGCCATGATGCCGTTCTTCGCGCCGGCTTCGATCGCCATGTTGGTCATCGTCAGCCGCCCCGTGATCGACATCGTCTCGATCGTCTCACCGGTGAACTCGATGGCCTGATAGGTAGCGCCGTCGATGCCGCCCAGCATACGGATCGTATGCAGCATCAGGTCCTTCGCGTAGACGAAAGGCCGCAGCGCGCCTCGGTACACGACTTTGACGCTGGCGGGAACCTTCAACCAAACCTCGCCGAGCACGAAGGCCGCCGCGATGTCCGTCGATCCCATGCCCGTGGCGAAAGCGCCTAGCGCGCCGTACGTGCACGTGTGCGAATCGCCGCCGACGATCAGCTCGCCCGGCGCGACCAGTCCCTCTTCGGGCAACACCACGTGCTCGATGCCGCCCTTGCCGACGTCGAAGACGTGCATGATGCCCTGTTCGCGGGCCCAGCGCATCATGCCGGCGGAGACCTCCGCGCTGCGCGGGTCCTTCGCCGGCACGAAGTGGTCGGCCACGAGCGCGATGCGCTCGCGATCGAAGACGCGCTCGGCGCCCTGAATCTTCTTGAACTCTTGAATGGCAACGGCGGCGGAGAGCTCGTTGGCCAGGACGAGATCGACCTTGGCATTGATGATCTGTCCGGGAACGACCGTGTCGAGTCCCGCGTGCCTCGCGAGAATCTTCTCGGTGATCGTCATGCCCATGGCGGCGCGCGAAACTCCTTTCCGGGGCCACTCGGCCCGAGTGCCTTACCATCGTTCGCGGGGATCTTGAACCATTCTTTCCTTCTCGGCATCTGCGATCGTGAAGCGATCCGGCGCTCGGCATCCTTCGACGGAAGGCAGCCGTCATCCAAAGAATACTAAATCAATCGTATTAACGTTCTTTTGACCAGAAAGCCGTTGATCCAACAGAACGTGCCGTCTCCGCCACGGACTTCACCGCGCGACCGGCAGGCGAAGACGGCCTGCGCTACCACAAGTAGTACGAGCCGTCGCGCTCGGCAATGCGCACGTCGATCCCGAAAAGCTCGGACATGCGCGCGGCCGTCAACAGCTCGCTCTTTGCGCCGTCGGCGAGAATGCGACCGCCGCGCAACAAGACGACGCGATCGATCTCCCCGACGATGTCGGAGAGATGATGGGTCACCAGCACGATCCCCAAGCCCGAACGCGCGAGCGCGCTCATGATGCCGCGCAGCTCCCGCTGGGCCGCCAGATCGAGGCTCGTGCTGGGCTCGTCGAAGAGCAACGCGCGCGGCTCGTGGACCAGTGCGCGAGCAATGAGCACGCGCCGGCCTTCACCGGACGACATCTCACCTAGGGGGCGATCCGCCAGATACGTCGCGTCCAAGCGCTCCAGCGCCGCAAGCGCTCGCGCGCGCATCTCCCGCGTGATCCGCTCGCGCGCGCCGATGCTCACGCTGGCGAAGAACCCGGAGAGCACCGCCTCCAGCCCCGTCACGTTCGCGCGCTGCGCTGCCGCCAGGTCGTGCGAGACGATGCCCAGGAGCGAGCGTAGCTCGAAGACGTTCCAACGCTCCAACCCAAAGATGCTCATCCGCATCTCGGGACGCGCAAGGGGATAGAGCTCGCGCGTGATCGTCTTGATCAAGGTCGACTTTCCGCTTCCATTCGGGCCGAGGATGGCCACGCGCTCGCCGACCTCGATCCGCAAGTCGAGATCGCGCAGAGCCGCACGCGTTCCGCGGACCACGGAGACGTGCCTGAAGTCGATCAAGGGCGGCGCTGACTCAGCCATCGGTGGAGGAATCGGCAGTGGAGATGTCATGGCCGCCTTGATACGCCGCGCGGCTCGCAAGGACCGCTCCGGTCCTTGAAATAGCTCAACGGGCATGGGGAGCATGGGTGGCTCGTTTGGAGCGAGGCGAGCCACGGTAGAACTACGGTGTACCATCCCGGGCCGGCCGGCAGCGAGCATGTTATGATCCTCCTCGCGGACTTTCATTCCCCCAACGACGAGCGCGCAGGCGGAACGATCGCCTCCATCGAGCACGCGTCCATATGATCGACGACGATCTGTTGCCGCCTCATCCTTCTCCTTTGCGCGACGACGGCCGCCTCGACGCGGTGCCGTATCTCTGCGAGTGCGAAGGCACCAGCGACGAGAACTTTCCGGAGGCAATGGCCCGCGTGCGAGCAAGCGCGCACGGCAGGCGCGCCGCTGTGTTGTCGCGGCAGCAACGGGCGCCGGCGTGGAAGCAACGAACCGTCGGAGCGTTTCTGGAGGGATATCGCGAGACGATCGGCGCGCGCCCGTACGCACCGCCGCGCGGCATTGCCCGCCGCTTCGGCCTCCACGGGGGCGCGCCGTGATCTTGCCGGGAAACCCGCATCCCCTGGGGGCGACCTGGGACGGCAAGGGTGTCAACTTCGCGCTTTTCTCGGCAAACGCCGAACGCGTGGAGCTCTGCTTCTTCGATGCGCGCGCCCGCCGGGAGCTCCGGCGCATGGCGCTGCCGGAGTACACCAACCAAGTGTGGCACGGCTACGTGCCCGATGCCGAACCCGGCATGCTCTACGGCTACCGGGTCTATGGCCCGTACGACCCGCCGCGCGGTCATCGCTTCAACGGCAACAAGCTATTGATCGATCCCTACGCCAAGGCCCTCAGCGGCACGCTGCGCTGGAGCGATGCGCACTACGGCTATCGCGTCGGAGCTCCGCGCGCCGATCTTTCGTTCGATCGCCGCGACAACGCGTCGGGCGTGCCGAAGTCCGTCATCGTCGACACCGCCTTCACCTGGTCCGACGATGCGCGTCCGGCGCACCCATGGTACGAAACGATCGTCTACGAGCTCCATGTCCGAGGCTACACGATGCGCCATCCCGACGTTCCACCCGGGATGCGCGGCACGTTCACCGGGCTCTGCTCGCCCGCCGTCGTGGAGCACTTGCGAAGTCTAGGCGTCTCGGCGGTGGAGCTGCTCCCCATCCATGCCGCCGTCGACGACCGCTGGTTGGTGCAGGCCGGCTTGCGGAACTATTGGCAGTACAACACCATCGGGTTCTTCGCCCCGGAGCCTCGTTACATGAGAGGCCGCGCTCTCGGCGAGTTCAAGACGATGGTCAACCGGCTGCACGACGTCGGTATCGAAGTCATCCTCGACGTCGTCTACAACCACACCGCCGAAGGCAATGAGCTCGGCCCCACGCTTTCCTTTCGGGGAATCGACAACGCTTCGTACTACCGACTCGTCCCGGGTGACGAACGCCGTTACCTCGACTTCACCGGTTGTGGCAATTCGCTCAACCTCCACCATCCATTCGTGCTCAAGTTCGTGCTCGACTCACTGCGCTATTGGGCGCAGGAGATGCACGTCGACGGCTTCCGATTTGATCTCGCGACGACGTTGGCACGAGAACGGTACGATTTCGATCCGTTCAGCGGCTTCCTCGACGCCGCGCGCCAAGACCCCCTACTCTCGACGATGAAGCTGATCGTCGAGCCGTGGGACGTCGGAGAACGCGGGTATCAGCTCGGCAACTTTCCGCCGGGCTGGGCGGAGTGGAACGACAAGTACCGTGACTGCGTGCGACGTTTCTGGATCGGCCATGGTAGATTGATTCCGGAGCTGGCGACGCGGATCACCGGCTCGAGCGACCTCTTTCAGCGCGATGGCCGCAGCCCGTGGGCCAGCATCAACTACGTCACGGCCCACGACGGTTTCACCTTGCGCGACTTGGTGAGCTACAACGGGCGTCACAACGATGCCAATCCCGCGCTCGACGGCGTGGAGACGAACTGGAGTTGGAACTGCGGCGTGGAGGGACCGGCGAACGATCCCGCCATTCGCGCCTTGCGCCTGCACCAGATGCGCAATCTGCTCGCGACGTTGCTGCTCTCCCAAGGCGTGCCGATGGTGATGGCGGGCGACGAGTTCGGCCGCACGCAACGAGGCAACAACAACGCGTACTGTCAGGACAACGAGATCAGCTGGGTCGATTGGGAGCTTTGCGCGGGTGAAGCAGCCGAGCTGGTGGAGTTCGTGCGGCGGCTGATCGTCGTTCGCCGGGCCTATCCGGCCTTGCGCCGCCCTCACTTCTTTCGCGGCCTGCCGCTGCCCGACGCAGATCTCAAGGATGCCGGTTGGATACGGCCGGACGGGCGCGAGATGGAGGCTTCGGATTGGCAACGGACCGACGCGCACGTGCTGGGCCTCCTCATAGGCGGCGATGCGCGACGCGGCTTGCTGTTGCTGCTGAACGCGCACGCCGACAAGATTCCATTCACCTTGCCGTCCGCGGGCGGGCTGACGATTTGGCGGACGTTGATCGATACGGCGCGGCCGCGCTTCACCGATCCCGCCGAAGCGTTCCGGCTCGGCTCCGCGTTCACGCTCCGAGGGCGATCGCTCGCCCTCTTCGAGGGTATGCCATGAAGCGAGCGCACGCCATGCCGTTCGGGGCTTCCCTGGAAAGCGACGGCATCACGCGCTTTCGCCTGTGGGCGCCCACAACCGAACACGTGACGCTTTGGCTGCGGGATCACGTCGGCGAGCGCGAGCTTCCGATGCAGCGGCGCGGAGACGGCTGGTTCGAACGTCGCGAACCCGACGCGAGACCTGGGAGCCGCTACGCCTTTCTCGTGAACGGTGACGAACGGCGCCTACCCGATCCCGCCTCGCGCTTTCAACCCGAGGACGTCCATGCACCCAGCGAAGTGATCGATCCGCAGGCGTTCTCGTGGGAGGATGAAGACTGGCGGGGCCGGCGGTGGGAGGAGACCATCCTCTACGAGCTCCATGTCGGAACGTTCACGCCGGAAGGAACGTTCGCCGGCGTCGTGGAGCGCCTCGACGCGCTTGCCGAGCTGGGCGTGACGGCCATCGAGTTGATGCCGATGACCGGTTTCGCCGGCACGCGCAATTGGGGCTACGACAGCGTCTTGCCGTACGCGCCGAGCGCATGCTACGGACGCCCCGAGGATCTCAAGCGCCTCGTCGTCGAGGCGCACCGGCGCGATATGATGATCTTCCTCGACGTGGTCTACAGCCACTTCGGCCCCGAAGGCAACTACCTCAACCGCTATGCGCCGCAGTTCTTCACCGAGCGCCACCAGACGCCGTGGGGGACGGCCATCGACTTCGACGGCGAGCACAGCCGGACCGTGCGCGACTTCTTCATCCACAACGCCCTCTATTGGCTGAAGGAGTACCATGTCGACGGCTTGCGTCTCGATGCCGTGCACGCCATTCACGACACGTCCGATCCCGACATTCTGACGGAGATCGCCGTAGCCGTGCGTGCCGCCGTACCGTCGGACCGTCACGCGCACCTCGTCCTCGAAAACGATGAGAACGCGGCGCGCTACCTCTGCGACGGCGGCGCTCGCGCGGACTGCTACGAGGCCCAGTGGAGCGACGACGTCCACCATGCGTTGCACGTGCTCCTGACGGGAGAGCAGGCGGGATACTACGGCGATTACGTCGACGCGCCGATGCGCCATCTCGGGCGGGCCTTGACGGAAGGCTTCGCGTATCAGGGCGAGCGCTCCGTCTATCGCGGCGGCGCCGTGCGCGGCGAGCCCAGCAGCCATCTCCCGCCGACGGCGTTCGTCGATTTCCTACAAAATCACGATCAAGTCGGCAACCGTGCCTTCGGAGAGCGCATCACGCGCGTCGCACCGCCGCAAGCCGTGCGCGCCGCCGTCGCCGTGCTGCTCCTGGCACCGTCGATTCCGCTCCTCTTCATGGGCGAAGAGTGGGGCGCATCGACGCCCTTCGTCTTCTTCTGCGACTTTCGCCCGGAGCTGGCGCGGCAGGTGGCCGAAGGCCGGTGGCGAGAACTCGAGCGCGTCCCCAATCCGAGCGCTCGGCAAACCTTCGATGCCTGCGTTCTTCGATGGGATGAGATCGCGCGCCCGCCTCACCGCGAATGGCTCGCGTTCTATCGCGATCTGCTCGCGACGCGCCGGCGCGAGATCGTGCCCCGCCTGCCGGGAACGAAGGGAGGCCACGCCCGCTTTCGCGGGATCGGTGGGCGTGAGCTCTTCGCCGCATGGAAGCTCGGCGACGGCAGCTGGCTCGTGCTGGCGGCAAATCTCTCCGCCGACCACGTGGAAGCATTCGACGTGCCGTCGTCGGCGCGCCGTCTCTTCGCAACGCACGAACGGAGCGGCGCGACGTCGCCGCCGTGGTCGGTGCAATGGTTCCTCCAGTCATGAGCCAAACCGAGCGCGAGAGCCCGGGGCGCTTGTCGTCGCTGGCCGACATCGCGGCTGGCTCTCCGCGCGGCGTTCCCCGTCGCGCTCGTGGCGCCGATCGCTACCGGGGCCACGGAATCGCCGTCGTGAACAGCATCTGCCATCCCGCTGGCGCCGATCCCCCGATGGACATGTCGCGCTCGACCACGAAGCGCGCGTGCGGCGTCACCATCAACGCTCCCGTCAACGCGACGGTGCGCTGCTGCGTGGGATTGGCGATGGCGTCGTAGCGCGCGCCGAGATAACCGTGGGGCCCGGGGCGGTAGAGCAGCAGCGCATAGCCGCCGGAGGAGCCCAACGGCGAGCCGTGACCGTCGACATTGGTGTCGTGGCCGAAGAGCTGCTCGCCCCAGAGTTCCCACTTCCCGCGCACGGCGCTCAACGTGACGCCGTCGCGACGATAGACGTCGCTGAAGTCCGCCGCGCCCTCCGGCGCGATCGTGCGCGTGCCGCCGATATGCTCCACGCCCAGCGTGAGAACGTTGAAGAACTCCCGGCGCACGAACAGCGCGAGCTCCGGCGCGCTGGGACGCGTCGTGTAGCCGAGCGCAACGGGCGCACCGCCGTACGCCGCGCCGTGGAACTCGCCGTGGTCAACGGCAGCGGCGAACCACCACGGGCCGCTCCGATGCTCCGCCTCCAAGCCGAGACGCGGCTGTTGCAGCGAGAGATCATCGTGACCGGCGGTCATCGCGTAGATCGCATATGGCGCCGCCGTGATGAGCCGCTGCTGCGGCGACTGCTGCAACGGCAGCTCGAACAGCCCTACCCGATAGAGCACGCTGCTGCGATCGTCATACGTGGCGAGGTATCCCAAGAAGAGTCCCGCGGGTCCGCCGCCGGCGCCCAAATTCTCGTGAACGAAGGCTTCGACGTGGCCGATCTCCTCCGCCCCTAAGACGATGCCGCCGCCCGTCGTGCGCCGCGTGTCCGGCAGAGCCACGTTGCTCTGATATGACTCTTGATAACGCAGCGCGATGGGAATCGTGCCGTGTTTGGGCGCCGGGAGACGATACCCGCGATCACGGAAGGCGCGCCCGAACGAATTCAGCTCCGGAAGAACGGAGTGGCACGTCTCGCACGAGAAATGGTAGCGTTCGGCAAAGATCGGAACGGCGGACGCAGGCGCGCGCAGCGCGACGAGCGTGACGCATGCCGCGATCAGCGCAACGACGTTATTTGACAACGATCGCTCCTCGCATCGGCGTGCTGTAGTGGAAGAAGCAGCCGAACAGATAGACGCCCGGCATGTCCGCCAGAATCGCCTGCGACGACGCTCCGGAATTGAGCTGTCCGCTGGTCCAACCCACGTCGCTGAGACGAGCGCCGCCGGGCTGGAGCGTCGCGATCGTGAACGGACTCGAGGCGGGGAACGTGGAGCCGGCAATGGCGCTGGCCGTATGCGGGAAACCCTGGCTGTTGTGGAAGACGATCTCCGTGCCTACGGCCACGTTCGTCGGGTTGGGCGCGTAGCCCGCCACGACGCCGAACGCGCTCTGCAACGGAGGGTCGCCGAGATTCACGTCGACGCGTTGCACCGGCGCGCCGGTGACGGGGGAGGCCACGCCACCGGCGCTAGCCGGAATGGCGTTCGGCGTGCAACCGGCAAAAGCGCCGAGCGCCACGATCGTGATGCAGAGCGGCCTCGTCATGGTCTCGATCGTAAGAGAGATTCCTGAGGGAAACCTGTACTGGCGAGCTAACGAGCGCGCAGTTGATGGAGCACGTCGTCACAGAGCAAGCGCATCGAGGGGTCGCTCGTCAGGGCGCGCGCGTGAGCGTACGCCTTTTCGGCGCCGTTGCGGTCGCCTGCGCGCAACGCGATGCTGCCCAACAAGAAATAGCCTTTGGCAAAGGTCGGCGCCAGTGCGACGGCATGCTGGGCCTCGACGCGCGCATCATCGATGCGCCCGGCGCGCAAGAGCGCCAGACCCAAGTTGTAACGCAACGACGCCACGCTGGCATTGCCCGGCAACAGCGCCGCGAACGCGCTCGCCGCGAGATCGTAATCGCGGTTGAGCAGGGCCGCGTATCCCTCTTGATATCTCGCCAGCGCGGAGCTGGGCGCGCTGGCGCGCATTGCGCGTGCGTCGCGCTGCGCCTCTTCGTACTTGCCGCGCCGCAGGTCCACATAGACCAACCCGAGCCACGCGGGAAGGATGCCGGGATCCCGGCCCAGCGCCGTGTCGAACGCGCGGGCCGCTTCGTCGTACCGACCCGTGCGCGCGAGCACGAGACCGAGGTCGTACTGCGCCGTCGATCCTTGGGGCTCGTCTGGATTGCGCGCGATGGCGGCGCGGAACTTTCTCTCCGCGCCGGTCAGCTCGCCGCGCTGATAGAGCGCGAAGCCTTCGTTGATCTCCGTGAAGGCCAGGCGCATCTGCGCTTGGCGGCTCGTATCGATCGCGTCGTGGCGCTGCAGCTCAGGAGGCGGCGTCTCCGTACCGTAGGGAGCCGCCTGTGCCGTTCCCCATGCCAACGCAGCGATCACCAGCCCCCCCAGCAGCGATTTCACGGCCCGGGCCGATCCTCCGACCGTGGCTGAGTGCGCTCTTCGGGCGATTGCGGGAAAACCGGATCGAGCGTCGGCGACTCAGCCTCCAGCTGGGGCCAGCAGTCCCATGCCTTCCGGCCGCCGGCCGAGATAGGGCCGAGCAAGGCGTGGTTCGGCGGCTCCGGTGCGAGGCCGCGGCTTGCCGTTTCCCAACCGGCTGGCCCCGGCGCGGTGACGGCGCGCGCCGAGAAGGCGACGGCGGCCACGAGGAGCGCGGCCAGGAAGGCCAAGAGCGCGAGATAGCGAGTCATGTTCGTTCGGCTCCTAGCCTACCTCCTGATTCTGCAGAGTCCCTGAAGGAACATGGGCTCAGGCACTATGAAGCGGCAATCGCAGGGTGAAGGTGGAGCCTCTCCCTGCTTCGCTTTCCGCGACCAGCGTGCCTCGATGGGCGGCGGCGATCCAGCGACAGATCGCGAGACCCAGTCCCGCCCCTTCGGCGCTGTCGCTGGGCGAGAGACGAACGAAGGGCTCGAAGATCTCGCCGAGCCGCTCGCGCGAGATGCCGCTCCCCGTATCGCGCACTTCGAGCACCACGTGACCGTGGTTCGAACGCACGGCAATCGTGATCGTTCCTCCCGCCGGCGTCGCGCGCAGCGCGTTCGCCACGAGATTCCCCGCCAGCTCCAGCAGCCGCTCGCGGTCCCCCAACACCAGTGCGAAACCATCGCCTTCGCGTTCGAGTCGAACGCCTTTCCCGCGCGCAGCCTCCGCGAAGCGACGCGCGGTGGCCGCGGCAATCTCCTGCAGATCGATCGGCTCGCGCACGACGGCGAGGTCACCCGCCGGGCGCGCCAGCGTCAGCAAGTCGCCCGCGAGCCGACCCATCCGGTGCGCCTCTTCGACGATCGATTCCAACGCGCGCCGTGCTTCCCCATGATCGCCCGCGCGCAGCGCCACTTCCGCCTCCGCCGCGATGACGGCGATGGGCGTGCGCAGCTCGTGCGAGGCTTGTCCGGCGAAGCGGCGTTGACGCTCCAGCGACTCCGCGAGCGGCGCGACGGCGACGCGTCCCAACGCGTACGCCGCTGCCGCGGCCGCGAGCACGATGGGGACGTTCGCCATCGCGATGCCGGCTGCCAGCGCATGCACGTAGCCGCGGATCGCCGCGTCGCCGATCGGCGTTCCCGCCAGCTCCGCCAATTGATCGCGCTGACTTCCCACGGCTACGAGATAGAACGCCGCATCGGCGGCACCGAGCACGAGGAGAAAGGCTAAACCGTTCCAAAGCGCCAGACGCAGGGCCGCCGCGCGAATGCTTGGTTCCACGGCGCTCCTACGGTCCGCAATCGCTGCCGCGCCCGGCGATGACTTGGTAGCCTACACCCCACACGGTCTTAATGGGATCGGCGCCTCCCGCGCGCTTGATCTTGCGACGCAGCTGACTCACGTACACTTCGACGATGTTGCCGGAGCCCTCGTAGTCGTACTCCCACACGCGGTCGAGGATCTGCTGGCGCGTCAAGACAACGCCGGCATTCGACAGCAGATACTCCAGCAATCGAAACTCCGTAGCGCCCAACTCCAGCGGCACGTCGCGCACGGCGGCCGTGCGCGCCACGCGATCGAGACGAACGTCGCCGGCCGTCACGACGTCGGACGCGACGGGACGCTCGCTGCGGCGCAACAGCGCACGCACGCGCGCGATCAATTCGTCGATGGAGAACGGCTTGATCAGGTAATCGTCGGCGCCGGCATCGAGTCCGGCGACGCGATCGGTCACCCCATCGCGCGCCGTGAGCATGAGAATCGCCGTGGCGATGCCGTGCTCCCGTGCGACGCGGCAAACCTCGATGCCGTTGCGCTTGGGAAGGCCGACGTCGAGGATCGCCAAAGCGTAGCTTTCCGTCAACAGCTCCTCGAGGCCGGCCTCGCCGTCGCCGACGAGCGTGACGGCGTAGCGAAGCTCATCGAGCGTCCGTTTGATCGAGCGTGCCAGGGCCTCGTGATCCTCCACCACCAACAGGCGCATGCGTAGTGCGACATTCAAGGCAGGCAGCACGGACCCTGGCGCCCAACCATGCGCCGACGTGAACCACCAGACGGGCAGTGCCGCCGCGCTCGACGAGCGCATTCTCCGGGCCATCGCGCGCGGCCTCGACGACGCCGCCTTCGACCGCCTCGCGGTCGATCTCTTCGCGTATCAGCTCCACGCCAACGTCCCGTACGGGCGTTGGGCGCGCTTGCTCGGTTGGAGCGAGGAGCGATTGCCGCGAAGCTGGCGCGAGATCCCGGCCATTCCCAGCGCCGCGTTCAAAGAGGCCGATCTCGCCACGTTCCCCACGAACCGCGCCGCGTTGCGCTTCGAAACCAGCGGCACGACGCAAGGGCGCCCCGGCGTCCACTACGTCGAGGAGCCCACACTGTACGAGGCCTCGCTGCTGGCGGGCTTTCGCCGCTTCGCGCTTCCCGACGGCGCGCGGCTTCGCTACCTTAACCTCGTCCCCGATCCTGCGGAGTGGCCGCAGAGCTCGCTCGGGTACATGATGCGCACGGTCGCGCGCGAACTGGGTGAAGACGGCGGCTTCTTTCTTCATGGCGGCAAGCTCGAACTCGACGCCTTCGTTCGCGCCGCGCGCCGCGCGCAAGACGATGGGATCCCCGTGTGCATCGCCGGCACGGCCTTCGCCTACGTGCATCTCTTCGACGCGCTGCGCGGCGCGGGCCTGAGGCTCCATCTTCCCGAGGGCTCACGAGCGATGGAGACGGGCGGCTTCAAGGGACGCTCGCGCGAGGTCGGACGAGACGAGCTCTACGCGGATTTTCCCGCGCTGCTCGGTATTCCGCAGGACCGCGTCTTCGCGGAATACGGCATGACGGAGCTGCTGTCGCAACACTACGACGTCGTGCTGACGGAGCCGGAACGCGCGCTCCATGTGGGACACCGCGTGAAGTCGTCGCCGCCGTGGGTGCGCGTGTTGGTGATCGATCCCGAGAGCGGGCGTGAGGCGCCGCACGGCACGGTCGGAGCGCTGCGCCATGTCGATCTCGCCAACCGCGGCAGCGTCGTCGCCGTTCAGACGGAGGACTTGGGATACGCGCTCGACGCGACCCATTTCGTGCTGTTGGGGCGCCGGCCGGGCGCCGTCTTGCGCGGATGCTCGCTGGACGCCGAGGCGCTGGCGGTGCTGCATGCCGGATAACGTCTCTTTGCCCGTTCGCAGAATCGTGCGCGCCGTCGCCGACGCGGCGCGGCGTTGGATGAACGCGGACTTCCCGCCTCGCGTGCGCGCGCAGGCGGCGCTGGAGCGGCGCACGGGCTTCAGCGCTCCCGTCGTGGAGATCGCGCTCGACCGCATGATGGAGCGGCTCACGCGCACCCAGCTCGAGCGGACGCTGATGGGAGATCTGGGATCGTTGGAGGTCATCGACGGCGTCGCCGACGGTCCGTACGGCACGCCGGCGCACGCGGCCCCGGCGGGCACCGTCGTCGTCATCTCCTCGACGACGACGATCGGCGTCGGCCTTTGGCCGGCCGCGCTCGCGCTCTGCTGCAAGAACCGCGTCATCTTGAAGGAGCCGGAGGACACGCTGGGCGCGGGCTTTTTTGCCACGATCGTCGAGGAGGAGCCGACGTTGCGCGGTGCGATCGAAGCCGCGTCGTGGCGCGGCGGCGACGAAGCGATCGAGGGCCCGCTCTTCGCAGCGGCCGATACGGTCGTGGCCTTCGGCGACGACGAGACGCTGCGCGCCATTCGCGCGCGTCTTCCCGTCGCGACGCGCTTGGTCGGCTACGGTCATGCCGCGGGCATCGGCATCGTGCTGCGGGAAGCGCTGAGCGACGAGCCGACGGCGGCGCGCGCCGCTGACGGTGCCGCCGTCGACCTCTCGCTCTACGAATCGACGGGCTGTCTCTCTCTGCACGCATTGTATGTCGAGCGCGGCGGCGCCGTTCCGCCGGAGCGTTTCGCGGCCTTGCTCGCCGCGGCGCTGGAGCGGCGCACCGTCGAGTTTCCCGTCGGACGTCGCGATCTCGCGGAGAGCGCCGCCATTCGCAGCGCGCGCGAGCTGGCCGCATTTCGCGCCGCGGGCGGCCGGGGTAGCATCCTGGGAGCGCCCGATCTCGCGTGGACGGTGCTGGTGGATCCGCCCGAAGGCGAAGCGCCGTCATTTCTTCCGCGCACGTTGGCCATCACGCCCGTCGACAGCGCCGACCAAGCGGCGGAGCGCATCGCCGCGCTCCGCGTTCCCATCGAGACGCTGGGCATCGCGCCGTCGCCGCAGCCAAGGTCGTTCGCCCAGGTAGCTGATCTCGCGCTGCGCGTGAGGGCCTCGCGCGTCTGCGCTCTCGGCAGCATGCAGCATCCCCACCTGGGCTCCCACCACGGCGCTCGGCCGCGAGCCGCCGACTTCGTTCGTTGGATAGACGTGGAGCCATGAGAGCCGCTGCCATTGAGCTGCGCACGGAGATTCCCGGGCCGCGCTCGCGCGGTCTCGCGCGCGAGCTGCGCGCGCACGAGTCGCGCAACGTGACGTACGTCTCGCGCGACACGCCGATCTTCTGGCAGAGCGCCTCCGGCGCGCGCGTCACCGACGTCGACGGCAATCGCTTCATCGATCTCACCGCCGCCTTCGGCGTCGCGGCCGTCGGCCATGCCAACCCGCGCGTCCGGCAAGCGATCGCGCAGCAAGCGGCACGCCTGCCGCACGGCATGGGCGACGTCTATCCCACGGCCATCAAAGTGCGCCTCTTGGAGCGTCTGACGGCGCTCACGGGCCTGGGCAAGGTGGTGCTCTGCGGCGGGGGATCGGAGGCCGTTGAAGTCGCGCTCAAGACGGCCTATCTGGCGACAGGGAAGCCGCGCGTGCTGGCCTTCGAAGGCGCCTATCACGGCTTGACGCTGGGCGCGCTCCGCGTGGCGGGCATCCCGAAGTTTCGCGAGCCGTTCGCCGCGCTCGTCGACGAGCCGCCGCTGCTGCCGTACGGGTGCGACGCGGCGCTCGTGGAGCGCGTGCTGGAACGCGATCCGACCATCGGCGCCGTGATCGTCGAACCGTTGCAAGGGCGCGGCGGAGAGCGCATCCCTCCGCCGACGTTCTTGCGCGATCTGCGGATCGTCACGCGCAAGCACGGCGCGCTCTTGATCTGCGACGAGATCTACACGGGTTTCGGCCGGACAGGCGTGATGTTCGCGTCGCTCGATGCGGGCGCGGCACCGGACCTGCTCTGTGTGGGGAAGGCGTTGGCCGGCGGCTTCCCGCTGGCCGCCTGCATAGGGACGGACGCCGTGATGGGGGCGTGGCCCGAGTCCACGGGCGAGGCGCTCCATACCTCGACGTATTTGGGCAATCCGATGGCGTGCGCGGCGGCCCTCGCGACGATCCACGAGATCGAGCACGAAGGTCTCGTGGCGCGCGCGCGTGCGCTCGGCGATCGTATCGCCGCAGGGCTGCGGCCGCTCCATTCGCTGGCACACGTACGCGACGTTCGCGGCCGCGGCGCCATGTGGGGCATCGAGTTTGACGATCCGCGGCGTTCGCTCTTCATCGCGGCCGAAGCGCTGCGCCGGGGCGTGATCGTCTTGCCGTCGGGTCCCCGCGCAGAGGTGGTCTCCATCACGCCGCCGTTGGTCATCGACTTCTCCGATCTCGAAGAGGCTCTTGTGGTTCTCTCCGGCATCATCCGGGAGCGCGCTGCGTGACTCAGCCCATTCGCACCGCCGTCATCGGCCTCAGCCACGCCGCCACGGTGCACGTTCCGGCCCTTCAAGCGCATCCGCGGTTCCAGCTGGCGGCCGTCGCGTCGTCACGCCCGGGACGCGCCGTCGAGGTGGCGAGGCAACGCAACGTCGACCGCGCGTGTGAGGATTGGCACGAAGCGCTCGCCGACCCGTCCATCGACCTCGTCGTCGCGGCCTCTTCCGTGCCGGCGCGCACGGCGCAGATCCAAGCGGCGCTCGCCGCAGGAAAGCATGTGCTGGCGGAGCCGCCGCTGGCCGAATCGATCGACGAGCTGGACGCCTTGCTGGCGGAAGCGAGGCGCGCGGAGCGCGTCGCCGCCGCATGCTTTCCTCTACGCTATCTCTCCGCCCGCCAGGCGCTGCGCGAGCTGGTCTGCAACGGCCACCTCGGCACAGTGCGCTATGCGTCGTGGCGCCAATTCAGCGCGACGTGGCATCCCACGGCGCCGGTCCACGCTGTCGACACGCTGCGCTGGACGCTGGGCGGCGTCGAGCACGCCACCGTCCACCGTCTGAAGGGCGATGATGCGCTTTACCTGCAATGCCGCCACGCCGGCGGCTGCGTGACCCAGGTCGTCATCGACGGCGACTCGCCGACCGAGGACTTCTCCTTCACCATCGCCGGGACGGGGCGCGCCGCGATGGTGATCGGCGACCATCCCGACGTGGGAGAGCTCCACCTGGTCGCGGGAGAGGTCGACGACGAGTACGCCGTTCGTCCTTCACCGTATCAACGTTTCGCCGCTGCCCATCGCCACGTGCCCCCGATGATGGAGCTGCTGGACGACCTAGCCGCCGCCATCGATGGAAAGGTCTCGACGGTGCCGACGATGGCCGATGCCGCCGAAGCTCAGCGCATTGCCGGTCGCTGACCCGTCATGCGCTGTTCCCGGCGATCAGCTTGGTGCACTCCGTCGCCGAGAGGGGTTCGCTCAACAGATAGCCCTGGAGCTCGTCGCAGCCGATGGAACGCAAGAGGTCGCATTGATCCTCGCGTTCGATGCCCTCGGCCACGACCGTGAGACCGAGGCTGTGGCCCAGCGAGACGATCGACTGGGCGATGGCCAAACCGAAGGCGTCACCCGGTAGGTCTTTGACGAAGAACCGATCGATCTTCACGGAGTGGACGCGCATCGTCTTGAGGTACCGCAGCGAGCAGTAGCCCGTCCCAAAATCGTCGATGGAGAATCGCACGCCGAGACGCCTCAACTCGTCGAGCGCGGATGCCGTCCGCGGCTCCGCGTCCAACACGACGCGCTCCGTGAGCTCGAGCTCGAGAAGCCGCGGATCGAAACCGGTCTCTTCGAGGATCGAGCGCACGCGATAGGCAAAGTGCTTGTATCGCAGCTGCTTCGGCGAGAGGTTGACGCAAATGCGAACGGCACCGAGTCCCGCATCTTGCCACGCCTTGCCTTGCCGGCAGGCCTCGCGCAGCACGAAGGCACCGATGGAGCGAATGAGGCCGGCCTCTTCGGCCACCGGTATGAGCTCGTCCGGATCGACGGCGCCCAGCTCGGCCGAATCCCAGCGCAGGAGCGCTTCGACGGCAACCACCCGGGAAAGCGCAGCGTCCCAGATCGGCTGGTAGACGACGGAAAGCTCGTTGCGCGCGAGGCCAGCGCGCAGCGCCCGTTCGATCATCAGACGGCGATGGGCCGCGGCATGGAGCTCCTGCGCGAAGAAGAGATGGCTGCCGCGCGCCTGCTCCTTGGCGCGATACATCGCCGCGTCGGCCGCACGCAAGAGCACGTCCTGGCTCGTGCCGTCGCGCGGAGCGATACTGATACCGGCCGTCGCATCGATGTTGTAGGCGTAGCCGCCGATCAGAAAGCTCTGGTCCAAAGCCTCCAAGATGAATTCGACCCGCTTGCTGACCTCTTCGGGGCCTCGACGGCAACGATGCACGATCACGAACTCATCGCCGCCCCAGCGGCAAAGCACGTCGTCGGAGTCCAACCGCGAGCGAAGCCGCTCCGCAACGGCGATCAAGATCTCGTCACCGCAGGTGTGGCCGAACGTGTCGTTGATGTACGCGAAGCCGTCGAGGTCGATGAAGATGACGGCGAGCTCTTCGTTCGCCCCATCGATCTCCGCGAGGCGTCGCTGCAGGACTCGCTCGAGCTCGATGCGGTTGGGCAAGCCGGTCAACGCATCGTGGTGCGCGAGGTGCTTCAGCCGGCGCTCGGCCTCGACTTCCGCCGTGACGTCCAGGGCAACGCCGATCACGCCGACGATCGCCCCCGATGCGTCGCGCAACGGCTCGGCGTGCCCTCGCAGTATGACCGACCCCTCGACGATTTGGTAAGGCGCCGTCTCTCCTCGGAGCGCGATCTCATGGGCCGCGAGGACGCGACCCTCCTCACTGGGCCAGCCATGCCGGTCCGCCAGCTCCTGGAGCGTGGCGCCGACCGCCATCTCTTCCGTCAAGTGAAGCTCCGCAGTGGCTTTGCCGGCGACCGAGGCAATGCGCAGGTCCCGATCCGTCGTCCAAATGACGGCCGGCAATTGCTCAATGATGACGCGAAGGCGGTTCCGCGCCTCCTCGATCGCGTGCTCGTTGTCCTTTCGTTCGGTGATGTCGAGCGACGTACCGATGAGCTCAACCGGCCGCCCCTCGGAATCGAGCGTCGCCTCAGCGCGTCCATGGATCCAGCGAATCGTGCCGTCCGGCAGCACGATGCGGTAGTCGAGCTCGTAAGGCGTGCCGTCTTGGACGGCGCGCTCTATCGCCGCGCGCCACGCAGGCCGATCGTCCGGGTGGGCGCGCTCCACGAAGAACGCGGGAACCGGTTCCTCGGCTGGGCGCTCCAGGCCGTAGAGTCGATAGATCTCATCGGAAATCGACGTATAGCGGCCAGCCATCACGTCGTATCGCCAGCTGCCTACGCGAGCCATGCGCTGGGAAAGCGCGAGAAACCGTTCGCTTTCCTCGAGACGCCGTTCCGCCGCTTGTTGTTCCGTGACGTCATTGATCATAACGGCGCTGCCGGCTTTTCCTCCCTGATAAAACCGCCAATGGAATCCCGCGCTTAACCAGATCTTTACCTGAAGAATATGACTCCCTATCGGACAGTGATCGCGGTCTCTTTACAAAAGCTTTGCGATTATCCGTGGCCGTATGTAAAGATTCTGTAAAAGCCCTGGCGTGGAAGGGCATGAGACGAAACAGTGACGGCCGCGGAGTCTCTCCGCGGCCGCTTGCCGTCGCTCTCATTTCGCGTGTTATCTGAGCACGAAGCCCGAGCCGACTTGCTGCACGGTGATCGTGCCGTAGTTGTACGAGCCGGCCGCGCTGTACAGGTTCGGTGAACCGGCGCCGCCGGCCACGCCGAACCAATCGCCTTGATCGACGACGCCGTCGTGGTTGACGTCCAGCCAGATGCCAACTTCGTACGTCACGCCCGCCTGGATGTCGGAGAGGCGGAAGGATCCGTCGGCATTGACCGGCACGCCGTTCGGATACTGCTGATCGAAGATCTGCGGCGTGCCGTTCGCCCCTGGTCTATAGGCGATCGCGACGAACGAGCCCAGCGACGGCGGCGTTCCGTTGCTTTGCGACGCCGTCCCCCCTGCGGCCTGGAGAACCTTGAGGACGCTTAGACGGCCCGCGCCTTGGCCGGGGACGTTGAGATTGTCCTCGTTGCTCGTATTTTGGAAGAGCGCGAGGATCTGCGCCGGCGTCAGCGAGGGCGCGATGGTGCGAATCAATGCCACCGCGCCGGCGACGTGCGGCGTCGCTTGCGACGTGCCCGCGAAGTAGCTCGCGCACACGCCGCCCGTGCTCGAGGGGTTACACTGAAGGCCGGGTGCCGTTACGCCTTTGGAGTAGAGGTTGAAAATCCAGTGCAGGCCGTCCGAATCGGCGTTCCCGTTGGGATCACCACCTGGCGCGACGAGCGTTGGTTGGTTGACCATAGTGGGGTTGGTCGGCGCATCGGCCGTCGGGCCGTAGTCGGAGTATGATGCCAGGCTTTCGACGCCGCTCGACGTGTCGCAGGGGTTGGTAGCCGACGTGACGCCGTTCGTGCACGAGTCGCCATGGATCGCGCTGGCGCCCACGGAGATCACGCCGCGATAGCCGCCGGGATACTCGATGCCGTTTGAACTGGCGTCGTTGCCGGCAGCCGCGACCACGACGATGCCCTGAGCGATCGCGCTCTCGATCGCTGTGTACTCGGTAACGTCCGGCGAACCCAGGGACCCGAGGCTGAGGTTGATGACCTTCGCCCCGTGGGCTTCCGCATCGGCGATCGCCGCGGCCTCGTCAGTCGAGCTGGCGCTGCAATCGTACGGGTCCGGCTGCGGCAAGGTCGGCACATTCTCATATACACATGGAATACTGTTGTGATCCTCATCCGCGAAGATCTTGTACTCAAGCAACGACGTCTGCCACCCGACGCCGGCGAAGCCCTCGCCGTTGTTCGTGACGGCCGCCGCGATGCCGGAGACGTTCGTGCCGTGGCCGTCCGTGTCTTCGTACTGGGGAGTCGCGACGATGGTGCCCTTTCCCGTGTAATAGACTTGAGCACGTGTAACCTTACTTGCAAGATCGGCATTGTTGACGTCATAGCCCGTGTCGATGACGGCGATCGGCACGCTCGTCGAGCCTTGGGTGATGCCCCACGCCGGACCCATCGAGATGCGGAACATGTCCCACTGATCGTAGGGGTCCATGAACGTGTCGTTGGGCAGCGTGGTCGCATCTTGCGGGCGCAACGCGGACTGTACGCTCGCGATCGCCTGCAGACGGCGGTAGTGCGCCGGGTACACGGCGGCGACGTCGGGGCGCGCCTGCAGCTGCGCCTGCACGGCGGCAGCCTGCGCGGGGGCGACGCGGATCGCTCGCCACGTCAAGCCGTTGAAATTGCCGATCGCACGGCCTTGCAAACCCAGTGAGCGCTCCACGTCGTTCGGCGTGCGTCCCTCCATCGAGAGCGCGCCCGGACGGTAGACGACGGAGAACGCGCCCGGAATCACATCGTTCACGCGAGCGCCGCGGCGCACCGCGCGGCGAACGACCCCGGCCAGGTTCGCGTGGGCGCCCGCGGGGCTGCGCATCGTCGAGAGCGTCCCGCTTCCCGCTTGCGCGCTCCCGCTCGAGTCCGCAATCGCGTTGAAGTAGACGGTGGCGTTCTGATTGCCGGCGACTGTCGTCGTCTGCGGCGTCTGCCCCACGCTGCCGAGCACGGTCACCTTGATGCCGGTAAACGTGGGATTGAGGTGACAAGTTTGCGGCGTCTGGCCGAGCACGTACGTCGTGGTGCCGGCAGCGTTCGTGATCTCCACCCACGCGTTTTGCGGATTCGAGTTGACGGTCAACGCCGCGGCGTTCTGCGCGGGCGCGACGCAGTAGCCCGATGGAAGCGGTTGGAGGCCCGGCGCCGGGGTGGCTTGCACGTACGGTCCGCCCGGTCCGGGCGGTATCACGCCGCCGCCACCGCCGGTTCCGCCGCTACCGCCTCCACCTCCGCACGCTGCAAGCGCGGTGACGCCGGCCAGCGCAGCCGATAGACACAAGATCCGTCGCATAACAGCTCTTCTCCCGGGGGTGCGAACACGCGACGACCCCATCCGAACGCCACGTCGCATTGCTAACGCAAGAAGGTATCGGCAAGTTTCGGCTTGCGCGCCGCTCGCCATCTCTGGTATACTACCCGACATCGCGGCGCCCGGCTAGGCCCGCGGGAGAAAGGAGGCGCGAACCCATGGTCAAGCTTCGCACACGAAACGCTGGCCCCGTACCGACGATCGGGACATCCGATCGCGGCTTGTCCGCCTCCGTCCGATGCCGTTGACTTAGCGCGCTCCGTCGCGTTCGGCACACGGCCGCGGGCAAGCGCTCGCGGTTCTTTCGTTTTCCCGCCCCTGAATACAACTCCACGCTTCAGAGGACTCGCTCATGTTGACGCAACTCACCGTCGAGCGCTTGCTCGCCGACGCTGAGGCGGAGCGTCGTCGGCAACGGCGCCACGCCGAACTCGTCCGTCACGCCCTCAGCGCTCACCGATCTCGAAAACCATCGCTGCGCGTTCGCCTCGGCCATGCCCTCATCCGCACGGGAGAGGCACTGGCGGCACAAGGCTGATGCACGACCATGCGGCGACAAACGTCACTCGCCACGCTCCAGCGCGCGCCACAGGCGCGCCAAGGCCGCGGTGCTCGCGCGGCGGATGATCTCCGCGCGAGTACCGGGGAACTGCAGGCGCTGGGCCGTTGTGCCATGGGGCGTCGCTAGCCCGATCCATACCAATCCCACCGGCTTCTCCGGGGAACCGCCCTCCGGTCCCGCCACGCCGGTCGTCGAGAGCCCGACGCTCGCGTTGAAGCGCCGGCACACGCCGATCGCCATCTCCATCGCCGTTTCCTCGCTGACGGCTCCATGTGCCGCCAACGTCTCCTCGCGCACACCGAGCACGCCGGTCTTCACGTCGTTCGCGTACGCCGTCACGCCGCCCACGTAGATCTTCGAGATGCCGGGCACCGCGACGAGATCCGCGGAGATCGTTCCGCCCGTGCAGCTTTCCGCCACGGCCAGCGTCCAGCCGCGCGCGTCGATGGCGGCCCCGATGGCGCCTGCCAGCGTCTGTTCGTCGACGCCGTAGATCCCATGGCGCACGCGCTCGCGAATGCGCGCCTCGAGTTCGTCCAACATGGCCGTTGCCGTGTGACGGTCGGGGGCGCGTGCCGTCAACTTGACGTCGACGGACCAACCGAAGTGCGCCAACATCGCGATGCTGGGATTGCGCTGGCTCTCAAAGAGATCGCGAATGGCGGCATCCAGATGCGACTCGCCCCAGCCGATCGTGTGGATCAAGCGCGACACGGTCGTCTGCCTGAGCCCGTAGTGCGTGACCAACCACGGAATCAGCCGCTCGTGCAGCATGGCGCGCATCTCGTGCGGCACGCCCGGCATGCACGCGATGACCTTGCCGTCGTCGCGTTGCGCGATGAAGCCCGGCGCTGTGCCGTTGGGATTCTCCATCACGACGGCGCCCCGAGGGATCATCGCTTGGACCCGATTGTTCTCCGTCATCGGCCGCCCCAGTGTGGCAAAGCGCGCCTCGATGGCGCGCAAGCTCTCCTGGTGGAGCTCGAGCGGCGCTCCCGTGACGCAAGCCACCGCCTCGCGCGTCACGTCATCGACGGTCGGCCCCAGTCCGCCCGTGCAGACGGCGAGGTCGGCACGGGAAAAGACCGACTCGAACAGGCGCACTTGGCGCTGGACGTTATCGCCGATTCCGTGCGTGGCGAAGACGTCGATACCGACGCCGTTGAGCGCCTGCGCAACGGTGCGGGAGTTCGTGTCGACGAGATCGCCGAGCAGCAGCTCGGTCCCGATCGCGATCAGCTCGGCAGCCGGCATCGGGCGTGCGTGGCTCTCCTTACGCTCGTTGACCGGCGCGGACCCGGCGCGCGCTCAACCGCGCCACAAGCTCCCCGACGATGCCGCGCCGGAAGATCAACACCGTGATGACGAAGATCAATCCGATGAAGACGCCGGGCGCGTTCACCAGCAGCGCCAAGCGATCGGAGAGCAGCAGGTAGAACGCGGCGCCGATGACGGGACCGTAGACCGTGCCCATGCCGCCCAACAGCGTCATCATCACCACTTCACCGCTGGTCCGCCAGTCGACGTTATCCATGACGGTGAAGTGTTGGTGCACGACGAGCATGCCTCCCGCCAGTCCGGAAACAGCGGCCGAGAGGATGAACGCCATCAGCTTGTAGCGCTCGGTGTCGTACCCCAAGCTCTTGGCGCGCGCTTCGTTCTCGCGGATGGCGCGCAGCACTTGGCCGAACGGCGAGTGAATCACGCGCTGCACAAACGCGAGGACCACGACCGCCACCACGAACCAGACGTAGTACATCACGCGATCGTCGGTCAGCGGGATGCCGAAGAACGTTCCGCGCGGCACGCCTTGGAGGCCGTTCTCGCCGCCCGTGAGCCCGATGAACGCGCCGCTCACGCCGAAGTACACGACTTGGGCGAAGGCCAGCGTGATCATGGCGAAGTAGATGCCTTGACGGCGGATGGACAGCGCGCCGACCACATACGCAAGCACCGCCGCGAAGACCGCGCCGGCGACCAGCGCCAACGGCATAGGCCAGTGATAGCGAAGGATCACGATGCCCGTCACGTAGCTGGCGCCGCCGAAGAACATGGCATGGCCGAACGAGAGCAGACCGGTGTAGCCCAGCAGCAGGTTGAACCCCACGGCAAAAAGCGCCCAGACGATGATGTTGGTCGCCAACACGGGGTAGACGATCCAGGGGAGGGCGATCCCCAAGATCAGCAGCGCGAAGCCGACATAGTTGCGAGCGCGGCTGGTGTCAGACTGGCCGGTCGTGAGCATTACCGAATTCCCTCCACGCTGCCGAAAAGGCCCGCAGGCTTCACCAGCAAGACGAAGGCCATGAGGATATAGATCAGCGTGCCGCTGATGGGCGGATAGAAGAACGCGCCCAGCGCAACCACGACGCCGACGAGAAAACCCGTCACGATCGAGCCGATGATGGAGCCCATGCCGCCGATCACGACGACGGCGAACGTCGGAATGATGATGTCGTCGCCCATCAGGGGAGCGACGTTGTTGACCGGCGCCGCCAGCACGCCGGCGAAGGCGGCCAGCGCGCAGCCGAAGCCGAAGACGGCCGTCACCATGGCCGGGACGTTGATCCCGAACGCGCGTACCAGCGCGGGGTTCTCCGTCGCCGCGCGCAGCGTGGCGCCCAGCGGCGTCTTCTCGATCAAAAGCCAGACGGCGATGCAGACCGCCAGCGACGCGACGATCACGAACAACCGGTAGGTTGGATAGATCATGAACCCCAGATTGAGCGCTCCCTCGAGCTGACTGGGAATCACGTACGGCGATCCCTGCATGCCGAACTTCAGCCGCATGGCGTCTTCGATGAAGAGCGTGATGCCGAAGGTGAGCAGCAGGTTGTAGAGGACGTCGAGTTTGTAGAGGCGGCTGAGGAGCACGCGCTCGAGGATCATGCCGACGACGGCCACGATGATCGGCGAGGCGATCAGCGCCACCCAAAAGTTGAGGCCGAGGCTCTGCGCCCCAATGTACGCGACGAAGGCGCCCAACATGTACATGGTGCCGTGCGCGAAGTTGACGATCCGAAGGAGGCCGAAGATGATCGCGAGGCCGAGACTGAGCATCGCGTAGAACGCGCCGCTCACCAGCCCGTTGAAGATCTGTCCGCCCAATGACTCGAGCACGCCCGCTCCTCTCCGGAGGTAGATGGACTGAAGGGGGGCCGCCGCAGCGACCCCCGCATCGCTTTCACGCTATTGCTGCAGATTGCACTTGAGCTCCGAGGCCGGCCGGAAGGCCCGGTTCCCCGGGATCGTCTTGAGGATCTTGAAGTACGCCCACGGCTGCTTGACCTGCGACGACGGCAATACCTCGGCCAGATACATGTCGTGAATCAGCAGGTTGTCTTGCGGCCGGATCCATCCATTGTGGACGAAGGCGTCGTTGATGCGATGGCCTTCCAGTTGCTTGACGACGGCATCGGCATCCGTGGTGCCGGCGCGCTTCACCGCCTCGAGATATTGGTAGACGGCTGAATAATTGGCGAACTGCGACCAGGTGGGCATGTTCCCGTGGAACTTGGCGGCGAACCGCTTGGCGAAGGCTCGCGCCTTATCGTCGAGATTCCAGTAGCCGCCGATCGTCACGACGGAGCCCGACCAGTAGTCCGGTCCCAGCGCGTGAACGTCCGATTCGAAGAGCAGCATGACGCCGACCTTCATGCTCTTCTTCAGCCCGAACTCGTTGATCTGCTTCATGGCGTTGACGGTGTCGTTGCCCGCGTTGTCCAGGCCGAGCACGTCGGGTTTGGCCGCCTGCGCCTTGAGCAAGTACGAGGAGAAGTCCGAGGTTCCCAGCGGCACCATGTCGTTGCCGACGACTTGGCCGCCGTTGTACGCCACCGCGGCCTTGACGTCGTCATAGAGCGCTTGGCCGAACGCATAGTTGGCGGTGATCGTGTACCACTTCTTCCCGCCTTCCTGCGTCAGCGTCGCGGCCGTGCCGTGAGCGAGGGCGTAGACGTCGTAGCCGTAGTGGAAGGAGTACTTGTTGCAGTACTTCGGATCGTTGGTGATGGCGTCCGTGCCGCCGCCCGTCACGATCTGGATGACGTGCTTTTCCTTCGCGACGTTCTCGCCGGCCAGCGCCGTCGCGGAGTTCGTATAGTCGATGACGAGCGTCGCATGGTCACGGTCGATCGCCTCGCTCGTCTCCTGATTGGCGAGGCCCGCATCGTTGCGGTGATCGTAGCTGACCAGCTTGATAGGCTTGCCGAGGACCTTTCCACCGAAGTCGTCGATCGCCAGCTGGTCGGCGACCACGGCGCCTTCACCGTCGAGCGCCGAATAGACGCCCGACTTGTCTCCGATATTGGCGATGACGACCTGGTCGTTAGCGGCGGCCTTCGCCGGCTGCGTCGAGCTCGCCATCGGGGCGAGCATGGCACATGCCGCCAGCAGCGGCAAGAGTTTCCCAAGTCTCACGTGATGATCTCCTATTAAGACGTGGTCAGACGCCGAGATGGGCGAGCAGCTCGCCTTCGCGGTGAACGACCTCTTCGTTGCTGAGGGTTTCTACGATCTTTCCGTGGACCATCAGATAGTGTCGATCCGAAACCTTGGTAGCGAAGCGGAGATTCTGCTCCACCAACAAGACGGTGATGCCGTCACGCTTCATGTCACGCACGAGATCGCGAATGGCATTGACGATGACGGGGGCGAGCCCTTCTGTCGGCTCATCCATGAGCACCAGGCGCGCGCCGGAGCGAAGAATGCGCGCGATGGCGAGCATCTGCTGCTCGCCGCCGGAAAGCTTGGTACCGATGCTGTTCTTGCGCTCGTCGAGGATGGGAAACAGCTTGTAGATGCGATCGATGCTCCAGCCGCCCTCGCCGATGATCGGCGGCAGCATCAGGTTCTCGCGCACGGTCAGTGCGGAGAAGATCCCGCGCTCCTCGGGAACGAAGCCGATCCCGAGACGCGCGATCTTGTGCGAGGGGAGTCCCAGGATCTCCATGCCGCGGAACTTCACGCTGCCCTTCGCGCCGGAGAGCATCCCCATGATCGACTTCAGCGTCGTGGTCTTGCCGACGCCGTTGCGTCCGACAAGCGTCACCACTTCGCCCTCGCGCACGTCGAGATCGACGCCGAAGAGCGCCTGGCTCTCGTCGTACCAGGCCTGGAGATTGCGCACGCTCAGCAATGCGTCGCTCATCAGTCCTGCTGTCCTCCGAGATACGCGTCGATCACCTGTGGATTGGAGCGGACTTCGTCGTAGGTGCCTTCCACCAGCACCGAGCCGCGCTGCAGCACGGTGATGCGGTCGGAGAGCGCGGAGACCACCGAGAGATTGTGCTCGACCAACACGACGGTGCGCCCCGCGGCGAAGCGGCGCACGAGCTCCGTCATGCGTTCCACGTCTTCGGCGCCCATGCCCGCCATCGGCTCGTCCAGCAAGAGCACGGACGGCTCGAGCGCCATCGAGATCGCCAACTCCAGCGCCCGTTTGCGGCCGTAGGAAAGGTGCACGGCGAGATCGTCGGCGTAAGGGCGCAGCCCGACGGCCTCGAGCAGCTCGTACGCGCGCGCATCGAAACGCGACGTGCTACGCTCGGAAACCCAGAAGCGTTTGGGCAGATCGGTCTGGGCCTGCAACGCGACCTTCACGTTGTCGAGCACGCTGAGGTGCGGAAAGATCGAGCTGATCTGGAACGACCGCACGATGCCCAGCTTGGCGATCGCCGAGGGGGCCATGCGCGTGATCTGCCGGCCGCGATAAATGATGTCGCCGGCCGTCGGCGTGAGAAACCCGCTCAGGAGATTGAAGACGGTGGTCTTTCCCGCGCCGTTGGGGCCGATCAGCGCGTGGATCGTGCCTTCACGGACATCGATGTTAACGTTGTTGACAGCACGAAAGCCGCGGAACTCTTTGCAGAGGCCCTTGGCAGATAGCACAACCCCAGGCTCGGCCATGGTAGATGCGACTCCTGAGCGTATGGTTGGGGCGGGTTGTTTGCACCAAGCGCGGAACATTCCTGCGAAGCGAGACGCGAACGGCAAAGCTCATCGCCGCAGCACGTTCGGACGCTGCGCCGCCTCGCGTTCTTCGAACCATCGGGGATACCGGATGGTGACGTCCACTTCGAAGCCCGCCGCCGCATCGCGCATCCGTTGCTTGCGTGTTTCGCCGTCGCTGGAGCGCCGCACGCGACGCCGGATCGTTTGCAGACATGCCATGAAGCGCGCGAAGCGCTCGTCGAGCGCCCGCGACAGGGCGCGCCTCAGCGTCGAGCCGACCGCCGGACTCACGCCGCCGGTGGAGATCGCCACGCGCACGGGACCGCTCTTGGCGACGGCCTGCATCGCCACGAACCCGTATGTCGGCTGATCGATGCAGCAGAGCAGAAACTTGTGGCGATCGGCGTAACCGCGCATGCGGGCGGAGAACGCCGCGTCTTGCGGTGTCGAGATCACGAAGAACGCGTCGGCGACGTCGGCTTCCCCCACCTGGGAGGGAGAAGCCAGCCGGACGACGTCGGCGCCGACTTCCCGTAGCGCCTCTTCTTTCTCCAACGCCTCGCGATCGTCGCCGATGACCACGCAGCGGCGCCCCCGTAGATTCAACCCCACGGGAAAGAACAGCTGGTCGTACTGCATGCGCGTCGGACGGCTCCCTAGTAATCCACGGGGCGGAGATAGAACTCGTTGATGGCCGTGTTGGTAAGCATCGCCGTCGTCGGCAAATGACGCTTCCAATGCGTCGACGCCACGCGATGGTGCACCAACCGCACCTCTTCCGGGGCGAAGCCTTCGCGCACCAGCGTCTCAGGGGGGTAGCCCATCAGCAGGTAGGCGAGGATGGGGTCGGCCTTTTGATAGCTGATGCCGAGCTCGCCTTCGTCGGTCTGCCCGACGACGAGATCCGCGGACGGTGCCTTCTCGACGATCTCGGACGGCACGCCGAGCCGGCGCGCCAACTCCCATACCTGGACTTTGAATAGGTCGCCCAGCGGGTTGAGCGGCGGCGTGTCGTCAGCGTGCCACGTGAAGTAGCCCAGGAGACGCTCCGACTTGTTGCCCGTCCCGATCGGAAGCCCGCCGTACTTCTGCGAGAGATCGAACAGAATCAACATGCGCGTGCGGGCCATGACGTTGCCGCGACGCCGGCCGTCGGCGTCGGGCTCGAACTGCAGGTAGCCGTCGACGGCGGCGGTGATCTCGATCGTGCGCTCCCGGCAGCCCAGCGCCTCGATCACCATGGCGGCGTGGTCGAGGCTGTCTTTCGACGAGGTTCGGTAGGGCATGCGGACGCAGCACACGTTCTCGGGGCCGAGCGCGCGCGCGCAGAGATACGCGGTGACGGCGGAGTCGACTCCGCCCGAGAGACCGACGACGGCCGTGCGCATCCCGCGTCCGCGCACCAGCTCATCGGCGATGAAGCGCACGAGCCACGATTCGACGAGCGCCGGATCGATGGCTAACGGATCGGGCGGCAAGATGCCTTCGCCGCGATACGTCGTGAGTGGTGCCGTCTTCATCGAGCGAGGTGGCCTCCTCGCGGCACAGGAAGCTCCTCGTCGAGCAAGAGATCGGGCAGCACGTCGTGCAAGTCGCCGATGAAGGGAAGGCGCGCGCGTGCGACGTTGATGGCGTCGCTGTCCATCGTCGCACGAACGACGCACTCCTCGAAACGCTGGCCGGCTGCCACGATGCGCCCATCGGGGGCGACGATCATGGACGTGCCCGTGAAGCCTTTGCCGCCCTCGAAACCGACGAGACCCGCATACACGGCGTACACGCCGTGCTCGCTCGCGGCGCCCTGCAGAGTGTTTCTCCATTGCGTGATCGTCTCGATCTCGGGACCTGAGATCCCACGTCCGGGCGAAGCGCTGGGGACGATCATCACCTGCGCGCCCTTCAGGGCCGCGATCGTGGGACAGATCGAGTGCCAGACGTCTTCGCAGATCAGGATCGCGCTGGGGAAGTGACTGGTCTCGAACACGCCGATGCGGCGGCCGCGCGTGACGAAGCGCTGCTCGTCGAAGACGCCGTACGTCGGCAAGAAGAGCTTGCGATGGACGTGCCTGATGGCGGGCCGCTCGCCGCCGAGCGTGACGTAGAGCGCTGAATTGTAGACCGTGCCGGCGTCGCGCTCGTAGAAGCCGATCACGACGTCGGCGCTGCGGGCGCCGGAAACGGCCGAGCGCCAGCGCTGCTGGAGGGCTTCCGCATACTCGCCGGCCGAACGGGCCAGCTCATAGACGGCGCCTTCGAGGAAATACCCCGTGGTCGACGCTTCGGGGAAGACGATGAGGTCCGGGAGCCCCTCGTCCGCCAGCTGGCCGAAGATCTCCGCCATGCGATCGAGGTTGGCTTCGATCTCCCCTTTGCGCGGCTGGAATTGAACGGCGGCGACACTCGCGTGCATGGTGTGGCGTTTCTACGCCGTCGCGCCGCCCGCCCCCGCTATGGCTTGCGCCGCTCGACCCGCCGTCATCGCGTCCGCGATCTCCTCGGCGGGATAGGTCATGATCTCCGCCATTGTCGGGTGCAGATGCGGCATGCGCAGCACGTCGTGAACCGTGGCCTTGAAGTGGAGCAGCGCGATCGCCTCGTGAATCAAGTCGCTCGCCTCGGGGCCGATGATGCCGACGCCGAGGATGCGCCCGTTGTCGGGATCGGCCAGCATCTTCACGAAGCCCTTGGTGCGGCCGACGCTGATAGCCTTGCCGAGATCGTCGAAGGGGAAGCTGCCCTTGAGGTACGAGCGGCCTTCGGCGATGAGATCGCGCTCGCGATACCCGGCGACGGCCACTTGCGGGTCGGTGAAAACGGCGTGCGCGGCGACCATCGCATAGTCGACCCGCTCCTGTTCCGGGAGGAACGCATTGCGCGCCGCCACTTCGCCTTCGTGGATCGCGACGTGCACAAGCTGGAAGTTGCCGACCACGTCGCCGGCGGCGAAGATGTTGGGGTTGCTCGTGCGCATGTACAGATCGACGGTGATGCCGTAGCGGCTGTACGTGACGCCGGCCTTCTCGAGATCGAGCCCCATGACGTTCGGGCAGCGGCCCTGCGCAAAGAAGATCTCTTCCGCTTCGGCTTCATGCACGCGACCCTCGCGACGGAACGAGACTACCTTGCGACCGTTGCGCAGAAAGGCGCGCTCGATCGTGGTGCCGGTGTGGACGGTGATCCCTTCCTCCTTGAAGTAGCGCGTCAGAGCTTCGCCCAGATCGTGGTCCTCCAGGGAAAGCAAGTGCGCGCTGCGTTGGATGAAGGTCGCCGGCACCCCCATGCGATGCAGGAATTGCCCCAGCTCCGTGGCTACGTAGCCGCCGCCGAGCACGACCACGTCTTTCGGCGGCCGTTCGAGCTCCAGGACCTCGTCGCTGGTCAGGTAGCCGATCTCCTCCAAGCCGGGGATGTCGGGCCGGGAGATCACGGAGCCGGTAGCGATCAAGAACTTCGCCCCGCGCAACCGCTCGCCGCCCACCTCGATCTCGCGCTCGTTGACGAAGCGCGCCGGGCCCGTGAAGATCGGGAACTCCCGCAAGCCCTCGATACGGTAGTCGGCGAAGCCGTTGATGATCTCGCGCTTGCGAGCGATCATGCGAGGCCAGTCGAAGCCTTCGATCTTCGCTTTGACGCCCATCTCCGGCGCCTCGCGCGCGAGCTGAGCCAACTCGGCGGAGCGTAGGAGCGTTTTGGAAGGCATGCAGCCGCGCAAGATGCACAGGCCGGCCAGCGGCCCCGGATCGACGAACGCCACTCGCTTGCCTAGGCCCCGAGCCGTGCGCGCGGCGGCGTAGCCGGCGCTCCCGGCTCCGACGACGATGAAATCGAACTCTTGCATCGCTCTCCTCGATAGGTCGTGCGGCTGGCTCCTCCACCGGCCATCCACAGCTTTCCGTAGTAATCCTCAGCCCATGCGCAAGGGATGCACAAGGCCGCCCACATGGGCGCCGTGCAAGAAAACGCCCGTGGTTTTCTCTGGTCTCTAAGGAACAGGCCGGGCGCCCCCTGTGTCGAACATATGTTTGCGATAACGCACATCTTGTGTTCCCTTGGACCCGAGAGTACAATATGTAGTGCCTGGCTCCCCCGCGAACCACGAGGGCTTCGCTGTGGGGAGCTTTGTCGCCCCCGACCGGGCACGTATCACCCCTCAACGCCCAAAGGGAATGAGGCAGACGCATGAAGCTTAGCCGCACGTACTCCACGCCGGGCAATCCATACGCCCACGTCACGTTCGAACCGCGCACGTCGAAGATCGTCAATCCCGACGGTTCCACGATCTTCGAGGCCAAGGACATCCTCGTCCCCGCGCATTGGACGCAGGTGGCCGTGGACATCCTCGCTCAGAAGTACTTCCGGAAGGCGGGCGTACCACAGGCCCTCAAGCGCGTGCCCGAGGACGGCGTCCCCGAGTGGCTCTGGCGCTCCGTGGCCGACGAGGAGCGGTTGGCGCAGCTGCCGCGCGAGCGGCAGTTCGGCGGCGAGCGCGACGCGCGTCAAGTCTTCAACCGGCTGGCCGGGACGTGGGCATACTGGGGGTTCAAACACGCCTACTTCGACACGGAAGAGGATGCGCGCATCTTCTATGAAGAGATGTGCGCGATGCTGGCGCTTCAGATCGGCGCGCCCAACAGCCCACAGTGGTTCAATACCGGCCTGCACTGGGCGTACGGCATCGAGGGTCCGCCGCAAGGGCACTACTTCGTCGACCCCAAGACGGGCCAGCTTCAGCGCTCCACCAACGCGTACGAGCATCCGGCTCCGCACGCGTGCTTCATTCAAAGCGTCGCCGACGATCTGGTGAACGAAGGCGGCATCATGGATCTGTGGGTCCGTGAGGCGCGCATCTTCAAGTTCGGTTCCGGCACGGGCTCGAATTTCTCGGCCATCCGCGGCGAAGGCGAGAAGCTCTCCGGCGGCGGCACCAGCTCGGGTTTGATGTCGTTCCTGCGCGTGGGTGACCGCGCCGCGGGAGCCATCAAGAGCGGCGGCACCACGCGCCGCGCGGCCAAGATGGTCTGCCTGGACGTCGATCACCCCGACGTCGAAGAGTTCATCCTCTGGAAGGTCAAGGAGGAGCAGAAAGTCTCCGACCTCGTGGCCGGCTCCATCGCCTGCCAGAAACATTTGAACGCCATCATGGCGGCGGCGCACGACGAGACCGTGCCGGAGGCGGCGCGCCTCGATCCCGCGCTGAACCCCGGTTTGAGGAAGGCGATGCGCTCGGCGCTGGCGGCGGGCATTCCGCAAGCGAACGTCCAGTACGCGCTCGACTTCGCGCGCCAGGGCTACAAGAGCCTCGAGATCGAGACCTACGATACGAATTGGGATTCCAAGGCGTATGCGACCGTTTCGGGGCAGAACTCGAACAACTCCGTGCGCATTCCCGACGCATTCTTCGACGTGCTCGATCGCAACGGCGAGTGGGAGCTGAAGCGCCGTACCGACGGTCGCGTCGCCAAGAAAATTCCCGCCGCCGATCTGTGGGAGAAGATCGCCGTCTCGGCGTGGCAGTGCGCCGATCCGGGCGTGCAGTACGACACCACGATCAACGACTGGCACACCTGCCCTGAAGACGGCCGCATCAATGCGAGCAATCCGTGCTCGGAATATCTCTTCTTAGATGACACAGCGTGCAACTTGGCCAGTCTGAACTTGGTCAAGTTCCTCGACGAGCGCAGCGGGCGCTTCGACGCCAACGCCTTCGCCGAGGCCTGCCGCATCTGGACCCTCGCGCTGGAGATCAGCGTTCTGATGGCGCAGTTCCCGTCGCGGGTCATCGCACAGAAGTCCTACGATTACCGCACGCTGGGATTGGGCTACGCCAATCTCGGCACGCTGCTGATGCGCTTGGGATTGCCGTATGACTCGGAACAGGCCTTCGGCTGGTGCGCTGCCATCACGGCGTTGATGACCGGCGCGGCCTATGCGACGTCGGCGGAGATGGCGCAGCAGCTGGGTCCGTTCCCGGGCTTCCGGAAGAACGGCCAGCATATGCTGCGCGTCATTCGCAACCACCGTCGCGCGGCGTACCAAGTTCCCGACCATGAATATGAGGGGCTGAGGATCAAGCCGACGACCCATGCGCCGGATCTCTTCACGCAAGAGGTGTGGACTCTGGCACGGCAGATGTGGGATCGCGCGCTGGCCGTGGGAGAGGTCGCCGGCTTCCGCAACGCGCAAGTCACGTGCATCGCGCCGACGGGCACGATCGGCTTGGTGATGGATTGCGATACCACCGGCATCGAGCCCGACTTCGCGCTCGTGAAGTTCAAGAAGCTCGCCGGCGGCGGCTACTTCAAGATCGTCAATCAGTCGGTGGAGCCTGCGCTGCGTCGTTTGGGATACTCGGCGGAGCAAATCGAGGCCATCGAGACGTTCGCGAAAGGCACAGGCACGCTCGACGGGGCGCCGCACATCAATCGCGCCACGCTGCGCGCCAAAGGCTTCGACGACGAGACGCTCGCGCGCGTGGAGGCCGCGCTTCCCGGCGCCTTCGATCTCGGCTTCGCCTTCAACCGCTTCACGCTGGGCGACGAATTCTGCCGTGAGAAGCTGCGGCTCACCGACGAGCAGCTCAACGATTGGAGCTTTTCGATCCTGCGCGACGGCCTCGGCTTCACGCAGCAGCAGATCGAAGAAGCTAGCGACGTCATCTGCGGCCGCATGACGTTGGAAGGCGCGCCGCACTTGAAGGACGAGCACCTGGCCGTCTTCGATTGCGCCACGCCGTGCGGCAAGCACGGCGCGCGGTTCATCCGGCCGCTGGCGCACATCGACATGATGGCGGCCGCCCAGCCGTTCATCTCCGGCGCGATCTCCAAGACGATCAATCTGCCGCGGACGGCGACGGTCCAGGACGTCAAGGACGCCTACCGCTACAGCTGGGAGAAGATGATCAAGGCGGTCGCGCTGTACCGCGACGGCTCGAAGCTCTCGCAGCCGCTGGCGGCGTCGTACGATCTGGGCGGCGACGCGGAGGTCGAGGAAGAGGCGGCCTTCCAGACGCCGGTCAAGATCGCGGAACGGATCGTCTATCGCTACATCGCCAAGCGGCGCCGCATGCCGCATCGCCGCAGCGGTTACACGCAGAAGGCGATCGTGGGCGGACACAAAGTCTACCTGCGCACGGGAGAGTATGAAGACGGCACGCTCGGCGAGATCTTCATCGACATGCACAAGGAAGGCGCCGCCTTCCGCGCGATGATGAACAACTTCGCCATCGCCGTCTCGCTGGGGCTCCAGCACGGCGTGCCGCTCGAGGAGTACGTGGAGGCTTTCACCTTCACGCGCTTCGAGCCCAATGGTCCGGTGATCGGCCACGACAACATCAAGATGGCGACGTCGATCATCGACTATATCTTCCGCGAGCTCGCCGTGAGCTATCTCGGCCGCTACGAGCTGGCGCAGGTGCAGCCGGACATGGCGATGGACGCGATGGGACCGGAGCCCGAGTTCGTCGCCGAGGAGGAAGGCGAAGTTCGCTACGTGACGCCGAAGGCCGAAGCCGTCAAGGAGCAGTTCCATCCCACCAGCACGCACTTCCATCCGGCGCCTATTTCGGTGAAGACGCCGGCCGGCACGCCGCAGGCGTCGGTTGCGGCCACGACACCGTCAAGCGCCGTGCGTTCGGGCGCGGGTGCGGGTGCGCTGAGCCGTCAGGCGGAGCTGGCGCGCGTTGCGATCGCCAAGGGATACGAGGGCGACGCGTGTCGCGAGTGCGGCCAGTTCACGATGATCCGCAACGGCACATGCCTCAAGTGCGACACCTGCGGCACCACGAGCGGGTGCAGCTAGAAAGGCGTGAAAGACTCGAAGGCGACGCATTTCATGCGTCGCCTTTTTCTTGACGAAGAGAATTGAACTTGTGCGTTAAACGCCACCAGGCTTGACGATACCTACGCGCACGTGCCGCTGAGTGAGCTGTTGACGCAGCGACTCGGTGAACCCCGTCTACGCCGAACTTGGTGAAGCTTTAAACGCCGTAGGCCGCTCCAGTCGACGCGGCCAGCGATCGAGATGATGTTGATGCTGTCGGCGACCCGCCGCCACGCCGGTCAGTTTGGGTGTCATCGTGACAGCGCGGCGTCGATGGCTAGGTTGTCGGACAGCTCGCGGTGGGCATCCACTTGTGCGAGGAGATCCTTTGCCTTCTTCTCCACGGTCGCCACTGCGTCGGCACCAGCCACGAATCGCAGCGGCGGCTGCTCCTCGTTCGCGAGCTGGACGAGCGCGTGGGCGAGCTTTGCTGGGTCACCTCCCTGCTGACCGTTCATGCTCTTCCACGCCGCGACGGTCTGCTCACTGCGCTCGGCGTAGTCGTCGACCTCGGACTTCGCGTACTTCGTAGACTCCGGCGTGAGCAGTTCGGTACGGAAGAAACCTGGTTCGACGAGCATCGTGTGAATGCCGAAGGGCGCGATCTCGGGGGGCAAGCGACTCGATCCAGCCCTCCAGCGCGAACTTGGAGGCTGCGTAGGCGGTGCAAAACTCCTGGCCCACGATGCCGGCGGTCGAGGAGATCACGACAACGAGGCCAGAGCGCTGTCTAAAAGTTGCGGCGGCGTACGCATTGAGAATTCGCACAATGTATCTTCTTGTCGGTGACGGTCTAAAGATCCCCACTTCCGACGGTGTAAGAATCCCCACCCCATAACGAACAGAAAGCCGAGAGGAGGGCCATCCAATCGTACGGAGATTGTGGATGCAAGTAAAGATCCAAGATGCTCAAGGGGTCCCGCTGACGCGGATCGCTGCGAATCTGAGCATCGACCGCAGGACGGCGCGGCAACAGTAATCGTCGAAGTGTATCGAAACGGATTTCTTGGACAGGCGTAGTGGTGTACATCACGCAGCGTTCTTGGCGGTGTAGTCAAGTAGGACGGACTGCGTGGTGCGGTGCCCGTGGCGCTCGGTGCGCCAATGCATATTGTAGGTATCCTTGAACTCGAGGAGCGCCCTGCGCGGATCCTCTACCGTGTCGAACCAGCGGATCAAACCACAAGACGGAAGCGGATGCGTGGCCTGTCTTCTCGTACTTCGTGTCAATGATGACGGATTGGCCTGCCCGAGTTTTCGACCACATCGATGGCGACGTCGACGCCATGATCGATTTCCTCGCCGATCTCGTACGCATTCCAAGCGTCACCGGTTCGGATGCCGAGCATGAGGCACAAGCCTGGCTTGCCGCGCGGCTGCATGACGAAGGGCTGGAAATCGATCACTGGCAGATCCCCCTGGCCGACCTCTTGTCTGCCCCCGATTTCCCCGGCGTCGAAGCGCCGCGCACCGCGGCGTGGGGCCTGGTCGGACGACTCCCGGGGCGCAGTGGCGGGCGGTCACTCATGTTCAACGGCCACGTGGACGTCGTGCCGCCGGGCGATTTGAACGCATGGAGCACACGGGATCCGTTCAGCGGCCGCATCCGCGGAGAGTTCGTCTACGGTCGCGGCGCGTGCGACATGAAAGGCGGTCTTGTGGCCGCGATCTTCGCAGTACGCGCACTGCGGCGCGCGCGCGTCCCGCTGCGCGGCGACGTGATACTGGCCTGCGTGCAAAGCGAGGAAGACGGCGGTCTCGGCACGTTCGCGACGCTGCGCCGCGGCTGGCGCGCCGACGCATGCGTCATCGCGGAGCCGACAAGCCTCGACATCGTCCCGGCAAACGGCGGCGCGTTGACGTTTCGCCTGCGTGTGCATGGGCTTGCGGCTCACGCCTCTCGCCGCACGGAAGGTGTGAGCGCCATCGAGAAACTCTGGCCCATCTTCCAAGCGTTGCGATCTCTCGAGCGACACCGAAACACCGACGTGGATCCATTGATGCGGCGTTGGGATATCGCCTATCCCATCGAAATCGGCACCGTTCGCGCCGGCGACTGGCCATCCTCGGTTCCCGACAGCCTCGTCGCCGAAGGTCGTTTTGGAGTGATGCTCGACGAGCCCGTCGGGGCCGCACGGCGTGCGCTGGAAGACGCCGTCGCGGAAGCCTGCGCGGCGGATCCCTGGCTGCGCGAGCATCCCGTCTCGGTCGAGTGGTGGGGAGGGCAATTCGCTTCTGGAAGGCTTCGCGCGGAAGATCGAGACCTGCTGGAGCGTATGCGTCGCGCGCATGCCGCGACGTGCGGCCGAACGCCGGACGTCTATGGCGCACCCTATGGGAGCGACTTGCGGCTCCTCACCGGCATCGGCGATATCCCCACACTGCAGTACGGCCCCGGAGATGTCAAGCTGGCTCACGCAACCGACGAACGCGTGTCGATCCCCGACGTCATCACGGCGGCGCGAGCGCTTGCACTGCTCGCGCTCGATCACTGCGGGATTCTATGAGCCCCCTCGCAGGCTCCGCGAAAAGAGAGGTCGCCATGATGCCCCGCCCGACTCGCTTTTCAGAGGACCGGCCAACGCCATCGCGACCAAACGCGTCCGGCCTAGGTGGGCTCGGCTGCTTTCCTCGCTCTTTCGCGAGATCTGCACATTCGGCGAGTACGTAAGACGTGGAAGGGGTGAAGATGATGAATGAAGCGCCTCGCTATCAGCCCTTGAGTCCGGCAGCAATGGCCGCAGCCTTTGCGGCACTTGCTCTGCTCGCGTCGCTGTCGACGCTTCCCATGCTGTTCTGGATGCCCATGATGGGTGGCCCGTACTACGGAGGTCCGGGGTATCACATGGGCTACGGCCCGCATGTAGGAGCCGGACTCTTCGGTTTCGCCTGGTTCATCGGCATCGCGGCGCTCGGCGGCGCGATCGTCGCTTGGGTCTATAACTATGTGATCGGCATGCGCGGCATGGGCGTGGAAAGTCCGCGCCCCCCGACGCCGACCAGTCCCTAATACGCATGACAGGCGCCTCCCACCACGCGAGCATGGTGGCCGATTACCGTCGCCGGTTTTGGGTAGCGCTGGCGTTGACGGTCCCCGTCCTTGCGCTCTCTCCGTTCATTCAAGGCCTCTTCACGGGTGGGCGACACTGGACGTTCCCCGGCGCGCTCGTCACCCAGTTCCTGTTGGCGTCGGGCGTCTACTTCTACGGCGGTTGGCCTTTCCTAACGGGTATCGTCGACGAGCTGCGCACGCGCCGACCCGGGATGATGACGTTGATCGCGCTTGCCATCACCGTTGCCTACGGCTACAGCGCGCTCGTGACGTTCGGCGTTCCTGGAGACGTGTTCTTCTGGGAAACGGCCACGCTCATCGACGTCATGCTGCTTGGCCATTGGATCGAGATGCGGTCCGTGATGGGTGCCTCTCAAGCGCTGGAGGCACTCGTGGCGCTCATGCCCGCGGAGGCGCATCGCATCGCGAGCGACGGGTCCATCCGCGACGTTCCCATAAGCTCCCTGCAGCCCGGAGATCTCGTTCTCGTCAAGCCCGGCGAGAAGATCCCCGTCGACGGCACGGTCGTCGAAGGACGGACGACCGTCAATCAAGCGCTGCTCACTGGAGAGAGCCGCCCGGTCGAAAAAGGCGAAGGCGCGAACGTCATCGGCGGCTCCGTCAACGGTGAATCCACCATCACGGTGCGCGTCGAGAAGACGGGTGAGGCTTCGTATCTTGCGCAGGTCGTTCAACTGGTTCGCGCGGCTCAGGAGTCGCGCTCGCAAGCGCAAGATCTCGCCGATCGAGCGGCGCAGGCACTCACCCTCATCGCCCTAGCGAGCGGCTCCGCCACCTTGGCCGTTTGGCTCCTCGTGGGTGAGCCCTTCACCTTTGCGCTCG
>Ga0070735_10000250_pt1 | contig 64757 bp, 57 predicted proteins | sample Coa_R1_FD_66443 | JGI IMG/M metagenome (GOLD analysis project Ga0070735, IMG submission 66443) | Surface soil microbial communities from Centralia Pennsylvania, which are recovering from an underground coalmine fire - Coalmine... | ecosystem: Environmental > Terrestrial > Soil > Unclassified ...
ACGGAGTGAACTGGACGCAGGTGGGGTCGAGTCAAACGATCAGCATGGCGACGAACGTGGATGTGGGGTTGGCGGTGACGAGTGGCAGCACTTCCACGCTAGATACAGCCACATTCGACACGGTCTCAACAACTTTCAGCAGCCCGAGCTCCACGCCGCAAATTAATTCGATTTCACCTAATCCGGCCGTTCCAGGTGCGTCCGTAACAATCTCAGGCGCTAACCTCGGATCAACAACGGGTACAGTCACGTTTAATGGCATCGCAGCGACGCCGACATCATGGACTGCTACAAGCATTTCGGTGCCCGTACCGATGGCTGCCACTACCGGAAATGTCATTGTGACGGTGGCAGGAACAGCGAGTAATGGATTCTGGTTTACGGTCTCGCAAACACCCACAATAAATAGCTTGTCGCCGACATCGGGCCCTGTGGGAGTATCGGTGACGATCTCAGGGGTGAACTTCGGATCGCCCCAAGGATCAAGCACCGTGACGTTCAACGGAGGAGCAGGTGCAACTCCGACAAGCTGGGCTTCAACTAATATCGTCGTGCCAGTTCCGAACGGGGCGACAAGTGGAAATGTAGTGGTTGCGACTTCCAACGGGACATCGAATGGTGTTCCCTTTACGGTGTTGCCTGTACCAAGCATCACGAGCCTTTCAGCCTCTTCAGCAACCATTGGTTCGGTGATCACGATTACAGGAATCAATTTCGGATCGCTGCAGGGTTCGACGACAGTAACTTTCAATGGAATTGCAGGCACGCCAACCAGTTGGTCTCAAACCGCCATTGCAGTAGCCGTGCCAGAAGGAGCCACGACCGGAAATGTAGTCGTGACAGAAAATGGTTTGGCAAGCAATGGCCTGCCCTTGACGATCGAGAACTTATCTCTTCCTCCGGTCACACAGGTCCAGCCGGCCAATGGGTCAACTGGTTTTCCAGAGAATGGTCGCGTGATCGTGCGTCTCGCGCAACCGGTTCAGGCAGCTGCGATTATTCCAGGGACGGTCACGGTTTCACAAGGAACCACGAACATCGCCGGAAATCTTGCCCTCTCAAACGATGGCCTCTCCGTGACGTTCACTCCATCTCAGAATCTGGCGGCGAACACCACCCTAAGTGTGGCGGTGACTGATCTGGCAGGAAATCAAACCACCGCCGCATTTCAAAGCAGTTTCACGACCGGCTCGTCGACTGACACGATATCCCCAACGGTTGTCACGACAAATCCGCAAAATGATCAAAGCAGCGTCCCGATTAGCGCCCCAATAGTTTTTCAGTTTAGCAAGCCAATGGATCCCGCCACATTGACGCCCCAAGACTTCATCATCACGGACGAAGTTACGGGAAATTCCGTGCCCGGTATGGTTCAGGTGGATCCGACGGGAACGATTGTATCTTTTGTTCCTCAAGGTTTCTTGGGAGTCGGTCGTACGTTCTCAGTTGAGTTGGAATCGTGGCTTATTACCGATTCATCGGGCAATAACCTGACAGGAAGCGGCACATATTTTGCCTTCACCGCCTCTTTTGCCGCAGACAGCACCGGGCCGCAGTTGCTAGGCAGTTTTCCGGCAAATGCCGGAACGTCGGTACCTCTCAATGCGGTCATAGTCTTGGAATTCAACAAGCCTCTCGACGTGATTAGCGTGTCCAACGGATTGGAGGTCCAAGCGGCAGGCCAATTCATTGCTGGCGCGATTGCGGTTTCCGGCAGCAATCAGCGCGTCACCTTCACGCCGATGGGCGGCTTAGCCCCGAACACCAGCTATACCGTGACCACTACAAGCCAAATCACCGATGTGGGAGGACTGTCGCTTACTGATCCAGGATCGTTCTCGTTTACCACGGGCTCCGTCAATGACAACACGACGCTGTCCGTGACCAGCGTCAGCCCAAGTAACAATGAGAGCGGAGTTCCTGTAAATACCATCGTACAGCTTCAATTCAACAAGGCTGTTGATCCTTGGACAGTGACGCCCGCAACTTTCCAGTTAACCTCAGGAACCAGTGCACCCTTCGCGGGAACTGTTTCGGTCTCTCCTGACGGACTGATGGCAACGTTTACTCCGAGCCAGCAACTGAGTTCATTCACCGACTACTACATCACCGCTAGCGGTATCAGCGACATGGAGGGCAACCTCATATGGAATTCCGGCTCGAGCTTTTCGACGGGCGTGGCAAATGAGGGCTCCGGGCCTACGATCACATCGTCAAGTCCGCCCAATGGGGCGAACAATGTGCCGGTTAACCCTCGTGTGGACCTGACAGTAAGCACGCAAGTCGATGTGGCTAGTGTAAACAGCAATTCAATTATCCTGTCTGCGGGAGGAACTGCTGTACCTGGAACAGCAACCCTAAATATCGCCGGAACGACATTGACATTTGTTCCGTCTAGCCTACTCGCGGCGAACACATCATACTCAGTAGCCGCCAGCGGATTTACCGACCAATCAGGAAATGCAGTAGTTCCATTCACGAGTAACTTTACGACCGGAAGTTCTCCCAGTGCGAATACGACAACGCCATCAGTGTTAACCGTCAATCCAGCGAACGGGGCAAGCAGTGTATCTGTAGGCGGCGCCGTCGTACTGACTTTCAATGAGGCGATCGACGTGACCACTGCAAATGAGACCAATGTTCCGGTCTCAGTGAACGGAGTGAGCGGTGTCATTGCGGGAAGCTACAGCCTAGATTCTACCGGGACGGTTTTGACGTTTACACCCCTGGCACCCCTGCCATCGAATGCCACCATCACGGTGCAAGTGAATTCTGGTCTAGCCGATCTTTCGGGCAACCCGGGCAGTTCCTTTTCGAGCACCTTCTCGACGGGTGCCGCGACTGGCTCAATGGCCCCGACGGTCACCATGATAACCCCACAAAATGGAGCAACCGGCATGGGGCTGAATGGAACGGTGGTGCTTACATTCTCGGAATCTCTAAACTCAACAACCATCAATACGAGCAACTTCGGGATGTTGGCGAATGGAAATGAGATACCGATTGGGATCAGCAACTCCGCAGACAATCGGGTCGTGACGCTGAATCCGTTTGGACTTCCGCCTTCGAATTCGATCACGGTATTGGCGACAAGTGGGGTCACGGATTTATCCGGAAATTCTTTGGCAAACTTCCAGAGTCAGTTCACGACTGTATCGGGTCTGAACACGCAGTCACCGGCAGTGGTCGAAGAACGACCGGGCAACGGGGCCACGGGTGTGCCCCTTAACACGAACATTGTGCTTTACCTGAGTCAACCGATGAACCCCTCGACTATACTGTCGGCGCTCGAGGTGTCGCAGAATGGAGTTTTGGTCACCGGGACAACGCAAGTTACTGAAAACGGCCAAGTGGTGCAATTTACCCCTTCGTCTCAATGGCAGCCCAGCGCATTAGTGCAAGTATTCTTGACATCCGCGGCTCAAAGTGTGACTGGGCTGAGTGCAGCGAGCTATCAGGGGTCTTTCACGACCGTTCCTAACACCAGCACAACCGCTCCATCCCTGGTAGGTACAAACCCGGCCAACAATGCGAGCAACGTCCCGACAAACACGGTGATGGATTTTTCATTCAATGAGCCACTCGATCCGACAGCTTTATTGCCTGGTACGGTCACCTGTAACCAGAACGGCATTTGGATTCAGACTGCTGTCGCCGTGTTGAACAGCGGCTTACTCCTGCAAGTGACGCCAAGGTTCTCTCTGGCGCCAAACAGTTCAACAATTTGTGTCCTGGGTAGCGGGATTCAAGGGACTAATGGCCTGCCCCTGTGGTCTTATTCTGCCAACCAGCTCGCATTTACTACGGGGGCTGGTCCTGACACCGTAGTACCGACCGTATTGACGACATCGCCGCCGAATGGTTCTTCCAATGTGGGAGACAACGGCAACATTCTTTTCGTGTTCAGTAAGCCGATCAATCCGCTGACGGTCAATGCAAACTCAATTCAAATCACGGGCAGTGGTCAGACAGCTGTTCCTGATTCGATTACATTTAGCAATAACAATCAAAGTGTACTGTTGCTTCCGCATGCTCCGCTGCCGGACGGAACGCAAATGACATTGACGCTCTCAGGCGTGACCGATGTCGCAGGAAATAGTGTTGCCGACCAGACGACTCAGTTTACGACTGGAACCGGACCTGACCTTGTACCACCGTTCATAGTCACCGAGAGCCCATTTCAAAACGCTCAGGGCGTTCCGCTTAACGCTGTCGTCATTTTGCAGATGAGCCAAGCAATTGACCCGGGAACCGTAAACAGCGCGACTCTGACTTTGACCGACAACAGCAATGGACAAATCGTCGCTGGATCCGCTTCGTTAAGCTCCGATGGGCGCACGATCACTTTTGTTCCCGGCGCCCCACTGGCAGCAAGCACCAGTTATTCCGTCAACTTTCCGGGCGCCGGATTCGGGAGCGGCATCTCAGACTTGTCCGGCAACTCAATGCTAGGAGGTGCATTCAGTTTTACGACCGGCGTGACGACCAGTACAAGCGCGCCAGCAGTCACTGGCACGAGTCCCTCGAACGGAGCGACGGCGATTCCGACGAATGCGCAAGCGGTAATTCAATTCAACGAGCCGATCAATCCGGTTGATTTAAATGGAGTCACCCTAACGGTGGGGGGAACTCCCGTCAGCATATCAGCGAGACTGACCACCGGAGATGAGAGATTGATCTTGTCTCCAGTGGCTCCGCTTTCGCCGGCAACAACGTACATCGTCACCGTCTCTGGAGTTCAAGACTTCAGCGGAAATACACTTTCATCTCCGGTTACACTGAACTTCACAACGGGGACCGGCCCGGATCTCAGTTTGGCAACGGTTGCAACAGTCAACCCTTCTGGTAACGCCACGGGGGTGTCACCAACTACAAATGTGGCGGTCACATTTAGCAAAGCAATCGACCCCCTGACTGTTACGACATCCACTATGCAACTTGTCCCCACGAGCACATACGTACCGGTTTCTGGGACAGTATCGAGTACTGGTCAGACCGCCACTTTTACTCCGAGCCAGCCATTGGACTTGCTCACGCAATACGACCTCTCGCTAAGCAGTGGAGTCACCGATATGGAGGGCCAGACTCTGAACAGCGGAAGTTACAATTCGGCTTTTACGACGAGCGGAGGTACGCCCACTGGCCCGCCCACAATTGCTTCCATACCCGGAGGAGCCGGAGGTCAGATCGGTGGCTCCGTCCAAATCGACGGTACCTATTTCGGAATTTCCCAGGGCGGCAGCACGGTCACATTCAACGGAATACAAGCGACGACGACGAATTGGAGCGACACCCAAATAACCGCCACCGTGCCGACTGGAGCAACGTCGGGTCCGGTTGTGGTTACCGTAAGTGGCGCTGCTAGTAACGGGTTCAACTTCACTGTTTTTGCTACGCCGACAGTTACTGGTATTTCTCCAACCATCGCTTCGGCAGGCACTCAGGTCACCGTCACGGGAGCTAATCTGGGCGATTCCCTGGACAGTGTCCTTGTTTACTTTACCGGCGGTCAAATCGCTCCAGTCAGCGCGAACGAAACGTCGCTAACGTGGGTCGTCCCTTTGAACGCTCAGTCGGGCACCGTGACTGTCCTTGTCAATGGAAGTATGAGTTCGAGTGGCGAAAACCTAACAGTTATACCAACGCCATCGGTTACCCAGGTCTCGCCGAACATCGGGGTCGCAGGCTCGCTCGTGAGTATCAGCGGGTCTAATTTTGGCGACACTCAGGGGAGCAGTTCGGTGAACTTTAACGGAGTGCCAGCATCTTCCACCGTTTCTTGGTCGAACAATGCAATTCAGGTGTTGGCCCCAAGCAATGTTGCGACCGGCCCCCTCACCGTCACCGTGAATTCGATTACGAGCAACTCGAATCTTATTTACACCGTAACGAATCCCTTAATTACCGGCATCGTTCCTTCGGCCGCTGCTCCAGGCGGTGTCATTACGATTAGTGGACAGAACCTTCAACCGGCGGAAACGGAATCTTATGAAGTCCTGTTCAATGGAGTTGCAGTGAACCCGGGCAACTTCAGCTATACGTCCATAGTCATCCAAGTTCCTTCCAATGCCACATCGGGGCCAGTTACAGTTGTCATCAACGGCGTTTCCAGCAATGCCGTGAACTTTAGCGTCATCGAACAGCCCACCATCACTTCCATTTCTCCTTCCGTCGGGCCATTCGACAGTAACGGATTGTTCACCCCAGTCACCATTACCGGGACAGGTTTCGGCCCCACGCAAGGCAACACGACTGTGAATTTCTTTGGCAGTGTTACGCAGCCACAAATCATCAGCTGGAGCGATACTTCGATCCAGCTGTGGGTCCCGCTGGATGCTGCTACCGGGCCGGTCTATGTGCAAGTGGGTGGACTCAACGCCATCTCACCGACATGGTTCTATCGGGGAACGCCTACGCAACTCACCGATTCGATGGGCAACCAGACCCAATACAATTTTGTCGCCCAGGGGGGAGCGTGGATTCCATCTTCCCAGGGGCCGGGATGCGTGACTTGCTCCATGCGCGGAAACATCACGAATACAGCCGACGCCAACGGCAACATTCTTAGCACCGTTGACGACATGGGCAATGCGACCAACTACACCTATGATGGTAACAATGATGTCGCCTCGGTTTCGAAGCCGCTGAATTCCACCACCAGCGCGACGACTTCCTATACCTACAACAGTTTTGGCGAAGTGGTCACCATGACCGATCCGCTCGGCAATGTGACTACCAATACTTACGATTCACACGGCAACCTGCTGACGGTGACGGCTCCGCAGCCCAACAACAATACGTCGCCCAGCTTAACTCAATTCCAGTACGCCACGAATGGCGAGCTGACGCAGATCACCGATCCGAACGGCAACGTCACCAAACTCACCTACAATTCTGTCGGCCTCATCGCTTCGATTACCGATGCGCAGAACAACGTCACCACCTATCAATACGACAGCCTGGGCGATCGCACAGCAGTCATCGATCCTGTCAACGGCGCATCTCATCCCACAACTTTTAGCTATGATGCGATGAGCCGATTGCTTGGTATCACGTATCCCGATGGCTCGACCGTCAGTTTCACCTACGACATTCGCGGACGCCGTACCAGTTCGACCGACCAGAACGGCAAGACCACGACCTGCACCTACGATGATGCCGACCGGCTGACTGCGGTGACCGATCCGGCGAACCATGCCACTCAGTACGCCTACGACACCGAAGACAATTTGCTCTCTATCACCGATGCCAACGGTCACGCCACGCAATTTGCCTACAACGCGCGCGGATGGGTCACGCAAACCACTTTCCCCTCATCCCTGACGGAAAGCTACACATATGACCTCGTCGGCAATCTGCTGTCGAAGACTGACCGCAAGAGCAACACGATTCAATATGTCTACGACGCGCTGTACCGGCTGACGAACAAGCTCTATCCAGACCAAACAGCCGTGGATTATGCCTACGATTTGGCCGGCAAGGTCCTGCAGGTGAGCGACCCGACAGGTGCGTACGGATTTGCTTACGACAACATGGGGCGGCTGATCGGGACGACGACGCAATATGCGTGGTTACCGTCGATTACGGAGAGCAACTCTTACACCTATGATGCCGCGTCGAACCGAACTTCCCTGACGGCCCCGGATGGGAGCATCACCACCTATGGCTACGACACTCTGAACCGCCTGAATGGGCTGGCGAATTCGTGGGCGGGATCGTTCGGCTTCAGCTATGACGCGTTGAGCCGCAGGACCCAGTTGACGCGGCCAAACGGAATCACGACGAACTATGCGTACGATTCGGTGTCGCATTTGCTGAGCGTGCTGCATCAGGCGGGGCTCAACACGCTGGACGGAGCGGGCTACACCTACGACGCGGCGGGCAATCGCACCGCGAAAACAAACTACCAGAACGGGATCACGTCAACTTACAGCTACGACCCGCTCTACGAGCTTACGCAAGTAACCCAAGGAACGAGTACCACGGAGAGCTACAGCTACGACGCAGTTGGGAATAGACTGTCGTCATCCGGCGTGCCAACCTATAACTACAACGCGTCGAACGAGCTGACTTCGAACTCGAACGGCAGCTACACGTACGACGCAAACGGCAATACCCTCACAGATGCCCAGGGCCGCAGCTTCACCTGGGACTTCGAGAACCGGTTGACGCAGGTTGTGAATCCCGGCACCGGGACCACAAATTTCAAATCCGATTTCTTCGGAAGGCGTATTCAAAAATCTGGTCCACTCGGCACCACGAATTACCTCTACAGCGGTCCCAACTTAGTGGAAGAGGTCGATGGTGCCGGAAACGTGTTGGCTCGCTATGCCCAAGGGCTCACTGTTGACGAGCCATTATCCGAATTCCGATCCGGAGGAGCAAGCTACTACGAGGCTGATGTTCTTGGTTCGATTACGTCGCTCAGCAACTCCTCTGCAGCGCTCGCCAACACTTATATTTACGACTCCTATGGGAACGTGACAGCTTCGACGGGAACGCTCATCAACCCGTTCCAGTACACCGGACGCGATTACGACTCTGAAAGCGGTCTGCGGTATTACCGCACAAGGTACTACGACAGTAGCAATGGTCGGTTCACCAGCGAAGACCTGGCAGGGTTTGCCGGCGGAATGAACTTCTATCGCTATGTTGGGAACTCGCCGATAAGGTTTCTTGATCCCTACGGCTTGAGTCAAGTCAATCCGCAAGACATGGCATCTCTGATAAACCTCTTCCCCGGTTCCACGGCCCAAGGTGATGCAGGCGTGTTGATCCCAATGCCCTGTGCTGAAGTCAGGAAGATTATCGAGCAGAACGGTTATTACTCCAACGACAACTGGTCGAGTTGGAATCCGTTTCTATTCTTTGATCCGCTTTTTCATCGTGGCGGATGGGAATTCCGCAAAAAAGATGGAATGCATATCCGCATGAAATATCCCAGCGCGCCGTGTGACAAGAACTGCACGCTCGACGAGGCCCACAACGACGATTACAACCCCATGTACGATCCGTGGGGACATTTCGAGTATGAATTGCTCCCCGGTCTCGGGAATGCGGCTGGGATACCTTCCAACGTTAACGGGCGACCGTTGATGTTCCAATAGACGTTTTCTTCTCACGATTCGAGACGCGTATGAACCACAAACGAGATCGAAAGCGTTGGTGAACCGATGACTTTGAAAACTACAGTGTCGCTGTTCACGTGTGAATTCTGCCTGCTCATACTTCTTGGCTGCGAAATCACAACCTCGGCGAAGCTAAGAAGTGGACCGACGTTCTCCCTTAATGGAAGTGGGCATCTCGCTTCGTTTACGGTCTATGCACCTCAACCTGGGCATAAGATCGCGACTCCCAACGATGCCAAGTCAGAGGTATGGAGCTTTCGCGCGAACGGTGGTTCCCGAGGTGAGCCGGTCGCTCGCGTGGAACTTATATACGGTAAGGTTCCGGGTGGCTACGTGCAGACGGTCCCCGGTAACGGGACTGCGCCAGCCCTTGCCCCAGATCTTGTGTACTACTTTTTCGCAGAGACTACCGGTGCTGCTGGGGCAGAGGGCTTCTTTTACATGGACAAAACCGTCCCTGTCCCCATAAACGTACCGGGCCTTTGTGAAAGCAACTTTGTTGGTGATGTGAAGCCCGTTAAATGCGGAACGAGTGAGCCATACATCGAACCAAAGGATCTGGAAAAGTTCGTCCAAGAAAACAGAGTCCACTGAGGTTTTAGGTTGCCGATCCTGTGGCTACGCTGCGGCCCGATTCGCCTATGACACCTGCGCCCACAGTTGCCTACGACGCAAACGGCAATACCCTCTCCGACCCCTCCGGCAAATCCTACACCTGGGACTTCGAGAACCGCCTGACCCAGGTTGTGAATCCGAGTGTTGGCACCACGACCTTCCGCTACGATCCGTTTGACAGGAGAATCCAGAAGCAATCCCCCAACTTCACGAGCATCTTTGTCTACGACGGCGACAGTCTGCTTGAGACGCTCAATGCATCGGGCAGCGAGGTGGCGAGCTATACGCAGACACAGAAGATCGACGAGACGCTGGCAGAGCTGCGCAGCAGCACGACGGATTACTACGAAGCGGACGGCTTAGGGTCCATTACGTCACTGAGCACTTCCGCCGCCGCTCTTGCGAACACCTACACATACGATTCCTTCGGCAACACCACGGCTTCGACGGGCACGCTGCGCAACTACTTCCAGTACACGGGACGTGAGTTCGATCCCGAAACTGGGATCTATGAGTACCGCGCCAGATACTACGATCCCCAGATCGGTCGTTTCATCAGCGAAGATCCGATCCGCTTCCGGGGCGGAATCGACTTCTACGAATACGTGTTTAACAACCCCCCCTTATGGACGGATCCGCGCGGTCTGCAAGTGCAGATGTGCACCAAGTTCTGGCACCCGCATACTTTCATTTGCGTTGACGGGGATTGCAGCGGCAAGTACCCATCGGGCAACCCCATCTTTTCACCCGGCCAAATACAAAACGATTCATCGAACAAATCGAAAGCTCACTGCGGCGATGTTCCGAACAGCACGCCATGCTTTGAGCAGTGTGTTTCGAAGCACATAAAACAGAGGGGCCCATCCGGCGACATCTACGACTTCATGTTTGCCAACTGCGGCCAGTGGGCGGAAGATGTCGTTACGGAGTGCCGGAGTCAATGCTCGAAATGACACACTCGATCAACAAAGGGTTTCTGTGGCGCACATTAGCGACTGGCTTGTTGATCTTCGACTACTTTCTATTTTCGACCGGCAATCCCAGTGTCACATACAGTTTTCTGGGCGGATGGTTCGTGGTCACGTTGCTCGTTGCCTTGATCGTCACGGCATCCTATGGATACGAATCCTTAGTGGGACGCGAAAACCGACGCCTTTTTTTCCTCCACATCCTGTTTCTCGCGGCGCTCTCGTTGGCGTTCTTTGTAGCAAGTCCACGCGCGAGACAACTTGCGAGCGTTCGACTGCAAGCTAAGGCCGATTCATTCATTAAAGATCCGATCAGCTACAAGGCGGACGTGTCGAGCGAAGAACGGCAGCTTATGGTGGAGATCGAAAAGCAGAAGTTCACCGTGCAGCGCAGTGCCTTCATCCCGACGTTTCAAAGGACAGACTATCTCCTTCGGACGGAACAAGGTGCGACGTACTTGTTAGTCACCGAAACGCGGTGGAACGGGACGCCCGTGATCTCTTTACGCCGCACGCAAAGCTAATCCGGGCGGATAGCCTAGGCTTCCGTCGGCACCGCCAGACAGCGGCCTGTCCAAGCTCGGTTTGGAAGGCAAACAATCCGACAAACTTCATTGATCCTATCGGGCTTACCAACTGTGTCGTTACGCCGCTGGGCACCATCTGCACAAATTGGGGCCCAGGGCTGAATTGGATGGAGCCTCAGGGGCCTCAGCCGCCGCAACCGCCATCGGCCCTGACACCCAACCCTCCTCCGCCTCCGGCGGCGCCGTGTTCGTGCAATAACTGGTTGGAGAGGCAGGGGGAGGAGATCGACGAAAGATCGTGGGCGAAGGTGAAGAGCTTTGGCATTGGGTTTGGGGAAGGGCGAGCTGCAGAAGCGGGTGCTGAGTACTATGGGCTGACGTGGCTTGAAAAAGGCCTGCCGGTTCTTGAATGGATTCATTATGGCGATTTGATGTACGACTTGTGGGAGATCCAGGAAGAGGTATCTGCCAAGTACGCGCACTGCCACTAATAAATGCAGAGCAAACGGGTCGGAACGGAAAGGGCATCAACCGAGGGCAACGACACAGCGGTGAGAACAGCGCCCTGGTGGGTTTACATGTGTCTTGTCGTCGCCGGGGTTGCTTGTGACTGGTATTCTGCGTTTAAGTGGTTCTCTGGAACATACTCGTATTGGTCTGGTCCCGTGCTTCGCGGAACGGTTCTGACTGTAACGTTTTGCGCGGTTCTTGCAGCTTGCTTGGGTAGAGCAAAGTGGCGGCAGGCTGTACAGATCTTTTTTGGGGTGTCATGGGGACTCTCCGTGTGCATGTTGATTGGGCTGGAGGGCCGATGGCCCGGCCAGCCGAAATAGAATAGCTGACTAGGTTAAATGCTATCTTGAAACAGGAAGGGCCCACTCCTACCGTCTGACTTCCCGCCGCGAACCGCTCGTGAATGCCGCAAGGGTGAAGAGTACTGTTATGATCGGAAGCGCCAGGAACCATCGGAAGCGACCGCAAAACTCGACGAGAGCGAGAAGAATAGGTATTGGAAACCCCTGTTTCATGGCCGGAAAGACAGCAAATACTGCGGCGGGCAAGCAAAACATCCCGCCAATTAATACGGCAGCTACAATAGCGGCGGTTCTATAGCGCACAACCCCTCCTGCCGTTCCTTACTGCTAAGCTTAGTTCGCAGCTATGGCCCCCCAAAGTTACGTTGGTTCAGTCCCAAATCCTGGGCCGATTCCTGCCCCAATCTGGGGTCCGATCCGAGCCTGATCCGGGTTGGTTTAGCTGCCAGATGCGATCCCGAATCAGGGGGCCGATTCTCTGAGCCGTGCCGTGATGGTGATCCGGCGATCCGGCAGTGTGGCAGTTTCGCCACGTCCTGGGGTGACGTTCTTGCCCTCAGAGTGACCGCCGTTGTGTTATTGACCATTGCCTGCCGGGAAACGTCGATGGCGCAGAGTTCTCCGGCTGGGCGGGGTTTGGGCAGTTTTGAGCGTGTTATCGTGTTTGCCGTTCAGCACGAGGTGGAGGGGGCAAGCTGAAGAGCAGAAGCGATTTGTGCCTTGGATTCGGCAACGCACTAGCAGTTGATCAGAAAACAATCATGTCGGAATTGAAGAGTGCGGGCCTGAGGGTGCACCCGGACGATTGGTGCTCCCATTCGCTACGCGGCCTAAACATCGCCATCCTCGCGCCGGTCCGGGAAACATCTCCGGAGACATACGAACTGGTACTTGAAGTCAGCGCGCCATCTGGCCACGCAGAACGTAGGCTTGGGCAGCACCTGGTTCGCGCACAGCGACTTGGCTGGGCACGGAGCGCGTGCGGACTCCGCTCTCGGGCACCGTGGAAAAGTGTACGAGCATTGCGTTTGGTGATAACGAGAGCTGCACCGGGACGGACGTGAGCCCGATGCATTTCACTGGAGTCATGCGGGACATCGAAACCAGACTGGACGATTTTCCCGCCCGTTACTATTCTTCTATTCAGGGACGTTGGTACAGTCCTGATTGGAGTGCGGCGCAGGTACCGGTGCCGTATGCGGACCTGCACAATCCCCAGACGCTGAATTTGTATGATTATGTTGGAGACGATCCGACCAACCACGCCGACGCAGATGGACATCAAGGCGGAGGCAGTGGCCAATCCACGTGTGATGGAGCTAATACAGCTTGCTCCGCTCAGGGCACAACACAGGCGGGGAAGGCGGAAGCCCAGACGGCGGCGGCGCAAAGTACCGCTTACGCATGGCTTTGATGGCAAGGCGAAGAGCATAGAAAAGCAGTGCTTCTGGGTGCGGCCAGTAGAGGAAGTTGTGCTCGTTGTTGCGATCGCGATAATAGCCTCGGCATCCAACGCCTTCGCTCAGTGCGCGAGCGCAGCCGTTAGCGTGCAAGGCACGGTCGAAAATCTTTCGCAAGGAACTGCGGCAGATGTGGTGGTCGTTCTCAAGACTCCGAGGGGAGACTTCTCCAAAACTGCCGAAGTGAGCGACGGACACTTTCGGCTCGATGTGAGCTTCAGCACGTTCAAATCTTGGTCGCCGTTGACGGGACATCACTGCTCCAACATACCCAAGGTTGTCGATGTCGCTGTGAGGCGGGTGGACCACGTGTTGGTTCAGGAGGAACTGAAGTTCAAGGATAGTTTTGAAACTCGAGACTCCCTCAGCTACAACCTGAAACGGAAACTTGTCCTCGACGCCTCTGGAAAGCATTAAGCTGAACCGGTGCGGTTCAGATTCCGTGGGGATGGAATCGGCCTTCGTGCGGTGATCCGGGTGACCTGCTTCCCGCTTTCCGAGCAAGTCCGAGTCTGATTTCGGACGAAAGGAAGGGGAGTCGGTTCACTTCAAAAAACAACGGCGAGTGTCGAATCGCAAAATGTCTCAACGGAGGGGTTCACCCCACGAGACTGTAGACGATTTTGTAGCGGTCGTTGCATCCGAGTTCAACAAAGATCAATGAAGGCGTATGAGCGAGCGCTAACTCGTTCCTCACAAATCAGTTGTGATCTACTGATTTCAGTACAGTTCAACACTTGCCGGAATCTGGTTCGGGACCAGGGGGTCGTAGGTTCAAATCCTGTCTCCCCGACCAATCTTTTCAAGCACTTAAACTGCATTTCTGGTTTTCCGTCTACATCGATGGTGTAGAAATTGTAGACGGTGCCTGCATCGCTGAGTTTTCTGCGGGATTTCCGAAGAGAAATTCAAATTGATTTCCAAAGGAAGATTCGCGGGTTCTCTCCGAAAGATCTATTAGATTTCCTTGTCTCAAATCCAGACTGGATTCCGGTGGCGGCTTACGGCCGATCAGCCCTCTATTTTTCGGAGCAGCGTCAGATTCGCTCGCAACTAGGTCCCCGTGCGCCAATTGTGTGCATGATTTCAGGTGGCACCAGAGCCGCCGTCTTTTGCCCTCCAATATGCACCGCAAAGAAGCGGGCACACCGGCTTTCCTTCGATCTCTACCCATGCTACGGCTAAGCACTTCCCACTATCGAAGGTTATTGCTGGCTCTGGGCGGATCTCTCGAATTAGAGCTTTGCCTTGATGGATCCCGCAAAGCTGAACTGTCGGAGCATCTTTAAGGAGTGTGTTCAAATGGTGGAAGACCTTGCCTAAGAACAGATTCACTGCATCCAGGTCGGCGTCCATACGGCGGAACACGTCATCGATGATGAACGCCTTTCCCCTGGTTCCCAAGCCAGTATGCATATAGGATACCCTTCCTGTTGCGGCGTCTTGACTCACCGAACCTAGGTCTGAATGTGTGATCTCGTCTCGCAACGCTCGCAGTGGATCGAACCAGTGAGCTTCTTTGAGCGCTGAAAGCAACTCGGGGGGAAGTACCTTGTCCAGAGCTCCACTGCGAGCACGAGAGAACGCTCGCCTAGTCGAATCCGGCATCCCTCGGACCGGATAACGTCTGCTCAGTACTTTCCTAGCACAATCGACTGCAGAATATAGTTCCGTAAAGACATTTTCGACTATGGCCCCCAACTCCTCGGCATAGTGGGCTGGCGTATATCCCCTCTCATTCAGTTGTTGCCTATCGATCGCAAGTGTCGGAATGAGGCGCGTCGCGATCGCTCTTAAAACCAATGATTTCCGGAAGTGGTTTCTTACACCTGAAACAGCACGACGCTCCAGAGAAGTTGCATCGGGGAAGGAGGCTGCAAAAAAAGTTGCAAATCGGTCTGCTTGGCCCCATTGCTCCGGAGCGAATGTCCGTATCGTATAGTTGAGTGTTGGTTTCGCGTCCCGTGATTGTCGGAGATCCGAAGACCAGGCAGTTTCCACGTCGGACGAGCCGTTGTTACATGGTTCGGACACCTGTGCCTCCTCCTAGGGACAAGCTAGCACGTTTCATGTAGCAACTTTCATCACGAATCAGTCAGATCTGCGTGTGCCGCGATTGTGCCCACAAACGCAATTGTGCCGACAAAGAAGGGCAGCGTCAGCAACTGAATCCCTCTAAGCTTCGCGCGCACCGTATCTTTCGTCCTGCTCTGGCTGTGGAGAGTGTGCTTTGGCACGTCGAAAATAGTGGAGAGGCGTGCTAACCGCGACCAGCTCCCAACCATCTTCCGCCAGCTTGTTAATGATTTGTGTCGTTCCGCCAGCATCCACAGTTCGGATTTCCTCGACCCGATACTCCCACTTGTCACTCACTCGGTCACCTCCGCTGGCTAAGTCCATCGCCTCTTTACTGATGGGAAACGAAGCTGCAATTGCAAGCTGCCCGCTTACGATGGCTCTTCGCGCTGCTGCCGTTCGATAACGAACTGGCCGCTGCTCATTGATTGTCGAATAACATGATCGCGAGCTTCAGACGTACTGAGCCACTGCCAATCCTGTACCACCTTTCTTGTATCCGGATCTAGCAATCTGAAGCCGTACTCCTTCCGCGTCTTGCCTTGTCGGATTGCGGCCGACAGCGATTCCTCTCGATGTTCGATGGAAGCCGCATTGCCTTCCTCACTTGGAATCAGGACGTGAGGCCGTTCTTTTTTCATGTCCTTATGCGGCTCGACATACTGGTTCGTGAGCTGGTTCTCTTGATCTTTATCGCGGTGGCGAGCCATGGTATTCCTTCCATCAAGTCTGATTTCAAACCGGAGTGTATTCAGTGATCATACCGCGGATGATTCCAGTTCTTCGTGTGACGTGCTCCCGGTTTTCTGGGCGAATGGCTTAGACTCTCACGTATGGGAGAACAAAGCGCGTCGCGACTCGCCGGAGATGACTATCAGCATCTTTACAGCTGGTTCGAACTGCTTCAGTTGCTGCCTGCGGATTCTCCGTACAGTCACGGGTACGTCGAGCACCCGCGTGCGGGTGCGGCGGACGATGTCACGCTGCACCCAAGGGAAAATGGACGCACCGCTAAGTATGTCCAGGTGAAATTTCACGTCGACCACAGCGCGGCATATTCCGGATCAAAGCTGGTAGAGGTGCAGGCTGCGGAAGCGCGGTCGGTCCTGCACAAGCTGTTCGATAGTTGGCGAATGTTGAAGGAACAGGAGCCTGGAGGCGTCGAGATCTGGCTGGTCAGCAACTGGGCATCGACCGAGGATCTCGGCGAGTTCCTGCTCGAGAGCTTTTCTCTGTCGAAAGATTTCTTTACAGGTGGGCCGAAGAGTAAGGCTGGCAAGCTGCGAAAACTGTGGGCCGAGCAACTGGGCACCACGGAAGAGGAACTGGCCGAGTTTTGCCGCGCCTTACGGCTGCGTCTCGGTTTTGCCGGAATGGGAGAGCTGACGGAACGGGTCGACGAGCGCATGAAAGTGAATGGCTTGCGGATCGGGAAAGTGCCTCAGGATCTGGCGATCGGCATTGTTCGTGGCTGGATTCAGGCCGGCGGAGAGAATAAACGCATTGGCCGCGTGGAACTGGAAAAGGCCATTGCGGAAAGAGGGCTGCGGGCAGACCCTGCCGAGACCCCCAAAGCGAGTCTGATTATTCACGGTTGGGACCGCCGATATTTTGACGTTCCGCCAACGGTTGAATTGGACTGGACGCAGTTCTTCGATATCGAGTCGCGTAGCGTACCGAATCAGCAGGTCTGGATAGACACATTGATCCCGTCACTGAAACGTGCAAAAGCCCAGCTCGCGGTTGTCCCGGGCGCCAACTTTATCGAATTTCGGGGAAAACTTCCGCTATCTGCTTTGCTGGTTGTGGGCCGGGCATTGCCAGAAGCCGGTGGATTCCGACTCCGGGTCGAACAGCCAACCGCTGGAGAGACTTACTTGTGGGGATCGGATGCGCCCGCATCTAGATTTGATATGACGGTTTCAGAAATTCCGGTTGAAGGACCAGGGAAGGACCTGCTCGTTTCTGTCTCACTAACTGGAGATGCGGCAAATGATGTTCGAAGACTGTTGAGTGAAGACCCGCGGTTCAAGTTGTGGGTGGACGTCAAACCGACAACCGGGGCGAGCAGCACATCGGTTAAGTCCGCAGGCGAGGCGACTGCCATCGCCTTGCAAGTGAAGGAACTCATGCGCCAGTTTCGCGTCCACTCTGGCGCGGAGAGGATTGGGTTAATTCTGTATTGCCCGGCATCGGTGGCGCTGTTTGTGGGACAGCGATTGAACGCCCTCGGTGAGGTGGTCGCCTACGAGCGCCGAATCGCGGGCGGCTATCAAGAGGCAGTCGTCATCCAAACCGGCTGACCGGTCTTGTTGACTGGTCTTCAGGAAAGCGGAAATTTCGGACCAAAGAGATTGCGCCAGGCTTTCAGCGCGTCTCCATTCTTCCCTTGGCGTGCCAGGTCGATAGCCAGCGTGCACTGACTCGCCGCTTGTCTGAGCGCGGCCTCCGCAGCTTTCTTCTCGTTCGCATCCATCATGTCGCTGACCGGTGGGCCCAAACCTGCGGGATCTTCCCAAGTGTCATAGATGCGGTCGGCGAGCGTAGCAAATAAGGATTGGAACTCATAATCGAAGCGCCCTCCAAAGGGAGGAGCGAGACATTCCAATGACATCACTTCGATCAGGAATGATGGCTTGATCGGCTTGTTGTGATGATTGTTCCAGTACTTCGTCATGCGCACCAATCCCTTCCACTCGTTGTCGTAGGCGCGATGGGCCTCGGTTGCTTTCTCCTCGTGGATTTTCGGATTGGTCTTGATCCATTTTCCAGACTTTCCGTCCGGGATTTCGTAGTCGTCACCGTCCGCGAATGCGGGAATTACATCCATGCTGACCACTCGATAGTCTGTGTTGTCTTCGGCGTCCACAACGACCCCGAAATCGACCGTCACCGAGCGGCGCTGCCGGCTGACAGCCGAGGCTCCATACTTGTCGGCCAGCGCATCCTGGAAAGCTTTCAAGACATTCGAAGGATGGTCCTTGCGAAAATTCGCTTCGTCGCGTCCGAGTACGCAGAAGATATCGACATCCTTCAGCGGTTTTGTCTTCGTGTATCGGCGGTAGGATCCACTCAGGAAATCGTCATCGATGTCGAACCGTGACCGCATATGGTCGCGGATCTCCTGATGACGCGACGAAGCATTCTTCTGCTCGTTCTCGTTCAGTTCCAGGCGACTCTTGAATTTGCGAAATGCTTCGTCGATCGTCAACATCACGCCTTCTTCCGGTAATAGCTGGCCGCAGCGCCCAGCCCGCTGTGCTCGATGGTCGTTCCCAGGCTCTGTTTGATAAATCCTGAAGTGGAACGGAGTGAGCATGGCCCCCAGCCGTCCACATCCGGCCGCCCGTTCTTCGTAGTGAGAATGATGTCGTACCAACAGTCCGAAGGCCACACTCCTGTTTTCTTGATTGCCATCTTGAGCTGTTCGGTGTCGACCCAGAACCGCCCATTGGTATCGCTCCAACCGTACTCGATCTCCAGATCCCAGCGGATGACCAGGTTCTGTGTCTTGGGATCGTAAACTTCGAGGATGACCCGCTCGAGGTGTTGCGACTCCATCCAGGTCGTAAGCGCCTTCTGGATGGTGGCCCACTGATTCGCAATCTTGTCGGGATCCAACCCGCTGAACCGCACGACATCCTGAAGGCTGCGCAGGATGTTGTCGGCGAGATAGGTGACCGAATATGCGTAGGTGTTGACGGCAACCGAGACGCTCATGGCTTCAGAAAGGCCTCCATGTTGATGCCTGCCGCTTTATCGTTCTGCGCTTCGGAACGGGTACTTTCGTCAGAGTCGTATTCCTCCGCCTGATCGCGGGCCGTGATTCTCTTCGACTTTTTTGCCAGCGAACTCGACACCCAGGTGAGTTCGTCAGCAGGGCACGGCAGCGACATATGCCAGTCGCCGCCGGTTGCGTCAAACGCAAGTTCCTTCTCGTTGGCGGCGTCGCCGGTGATCGCGTCCTCGTTGTAAAGGCAATAGATCCGCACGCGAGGTCCGCACCCATGGACTACGATGGGCGCGGTCATCGCCTCCCGCGTGATCAGGGAACTTGCAATTCCGGCAATCGACTCCAACTCTTGCCGCGCGGGGGAACCGGCTTTGGGGGCAAGCAGGCCGACGATGCCAGACCAAGTGTCCACTGCGGAGCGCTTCGGGATCGACGAAAATGTGCGGGCCACGACGGTCATAGTTTCATTCCTTTCTGCGCGCGTTCCGCGGCCATGAGAATCGCTTTGGTAGTGAGTTTGGAAGGATCCGCCGCGACCCTTTTGTCGAAGGTGCAGGCGGCGGCCACCACTTTCCGGATTTGCCGGCCATCCAATCCAACGCATGCGTTGGCGGCAGCTTCAAGGTCGGGGTCGCTGAGCAACTTCTTCAGAGGCGGAAATGCTGCTACCATGCCACGAACTGTGTCATGAAGAATTTCCCGGCATGCCGAAGCATCGGGCAGGGGCATGGTTAAGAGGAGATCCGTGCGCGAGATGAAGGCAGAATCGATCGCCTCGGGGAAGTTGCTGGTCGCGACCAGCAACAGATTGTGATACTCGGCGGCCAGACGGTCGAGCTGCACGAGCGCGGCATCGGTCGCCCGATGCACGTCAATCGGGTTCGCCTGAAGACTCAGCTTCGTGCGATCCGCGAGAATGGTTTCCACTTCGTCGAGAAGGACGAAGGTAGGACCCTGCATCGCCAATTCTGCGATGGTCACGCTGAACAGTTCGGTCACCGCCTTTTGGGTTTTGCCGTGAGCTGCGCTGGCCAGGGAGTGAGGCTCGACTTCGGTATAGCGCAAGCCTTGACCATTCAGGCTCTCGGCTGTGCGCGAAGCGAGTCCGCGCGCCAGCGACGTCTTGCCGGTTCCAGGTTTTCCGGTCAGCAGAATAATACCGTGCAGAGGAATCACAGCCCGGTCGACCTTGGGGCGCAGGGTGAAGTTGAGGATTGCCTGCGAGAGCAGCGAATCCTTGATCTGCTGGTCGACAACAATCGCATCCCACAGCGAAGCGAATTCGCCGGGAGAAACCAAATGGCTGGCGTAGACCGATGACTGGGTTGCTGAACTCATACCGTAATCCTTAGAGTTTTCCGGCTCTGGGAACCCTCAGAAACGGGAAAGTTATGTTTGATTAAGATACTACTACAGTGTTTGTATAATTGACAAGTGTTTGATTATCTGACATCATCAAACGTGTAAGTTATTGAATAGAAAGGAACCGCTGCCATGTCTCTGGATGCAAATGAACTTGGGCGCAGGATCCGGCGGATTCGTGAGAATCGCGGACTGACGCAGCAAGACCTAGCTGATTTGCTCGGCATCCCGCGGCCTGCGGTTGGCCAAATTGAGGCCGGAAATCGTTCCCTCGATAGTGTCGAACTCATGAAGCTATCCAGAGAATTGGGCTTTGATCCCAAGGACCTGTTTGCAGACGAGTTCAACGAAGATCAGGATTCTGTCACGGTTCTGTTCCGCTCTGATCCTGAGCTCGCAACCAATCACCAACTCAACCAGGCAATTGCGCATTGGTCGGAACTCTGTCGTCAATTCACGGAACTTGAAAAGCTGGTCGGAGCCGACCGCAAGTGTGTGAGTCCGGCGTTGTACGAGTTGCCGCCTCCTGGAAACAAGTGGGAGGCGATTCAGCAAGGCAATATCATCGCTGACTACGAGCGCGGCCGGTTGAAACTTGGGACGGCCCCGCTACCGGATCTGCCGGAAATCGTCGAAGGACAAGGTGTCCGGGTGGGCCGATTGCCACTCGACGACTGCATCTCGGGATTGTTCCTGGCGGATGACAAAAATGGACTCGCCATTTTGGTGAATGCGGATCACAGCGAGCAACGCCAGCTTTTCTCCTACGCCCATGAATACGGACACCTTCTTTTTGATCGCAAGGAAAAAGCCACCATCAGCCGGCGCTCCGAGCGCGAAAAGCTGAACGAGATTCGCGCGAATTCCTTTGCAGCAGCACTTCTTCTTCCCGAGGAAGGAATTCGAGAATTCCTCATGCGCGTAGGTAAGAGCCAGGACCTCTTTCAGGTCCAGGAGATCTACGATGAAGAGGGAGAATCGGTGCGGGCACAACGCCGGTCGGCGGCGGAGCCGTTTTCGGTGCAGTTCTATGACGTTGTTCATCTAGCCTTCAATTTCGGGGTGAGCTATGAATCGGCACTCTGGCGTTTGAAGTCCCTGAAGATCATCTCCGAAGAAGAGCGCGAAGAGCTATCGTCGCGAGAAGACGCCGCGCGCGATTTTAGGAATCTGCTGCGTAGGCAGAGCGGTCATGAGCGGCAAATTCAAGGCGGTAATTTTCAGCACAAGCTGCTGATGCTGGCGCTCGAGGCTTATCGACTGGGTGAGATCAGCAAAGCCAAGTTACGCGAGATCGGCGGCACGCTGGAGGTGCCGCCCCACCAGATTGACGCGTTTTCCAGAAGCGCAGAACCTGCGGAGACGGCGGAAGGGCCGATGCTTCCCCATTGACGTGCAATGGACGTTGCTACCGACACCTGCATTTTGATCAATCTTGTGGTAGTCGGTCGCCTCGACCTGCTCAAGACAATTCCTCCGTACGTCTTCCATGCAGCCACCGAAGTCCTAGATGAGATCGAAGATCTTGATCAGAAAGCTGCCGTCGATCAGGCAATTGCGAGTGGGCTTCTCTCTGAGGCCAAATTGAATCAGCCGGGTGAACTCAGCCTGTTCGTCAACTTCAATGGAACGCTCGGAAAGGGCGAGAGCGCCTGCCTGGCGCTTGCGAAGATGCGCGGTTGGGCCATCGCTACCGATGAATCAAAGGATCCGAAATGGAAAAAGGTAATAACAGGGGCCGGTTTCGCCCTCATAAACACGCCGGGAATCCTGCTGGCGGCGATCCGAGCAGGAGCGCTCACAATTATGGAAGCCGATGAAGTCAAGACGAAGCTCGAACAAAGGCGATTCAAAATGAAATTTGATTCCTTTGGCTCGCTGGTCTAAGTTACAGACGATCGCGGGAGAGAGGGGCATGAACGCAAGCGCCGAAATCAGAATGGATGAAGAAAGCGGACGACATTTCATTGGGCCCGTGCCGGCAGAGCGGGAGTGTTCGGGTAGAACATTTCGACGCGTCGCCCTGTCGAAGGACTCCGACACGATGGCGACCTTCCAGTGTCTGCGCTGTCATCGCAATCTGGAAGGCGCATTCCTGCCCCATGGTAAGTCACGACTAAACCGTCCAGGTGGGCAGATCCCCTGAGCGCAGACCCTCGTGGTTGGACATTGATGACCCTCGATGACTACTTGCATGCGGTCGCGGACATACGGCGGACCTTCCAATTGGTGAAACCGCTATTCAGTCTGAAAATGGTTGAGTCCCAAGCCGGTGCGCCATCGGCTCTCGAGGCCATTATCAGGCAAACCATTAAGCGCCACGGCTCAGAAATATATGCGAAACAACATGAGTTGATCGCTGGCCTCGGGAACGAGATTTATGGCGAGTGGACAACAATGCCGGCTTATGCAGGCCATCGAATTCGGCAGGACCGAATTCAGGCGGTTCTGCGGAAGGCAATCGAGTTGGGACTGCAGACCCTCGTACAGCTGCCGGTGCGGGACCGAAAGAAAGCACGAGCGCCGAAGCTGAAGCCGCTAGCCGCGAGTTTGGAGCGATTGTCGGGAAAGCTGAAGGCAATCCTTCAACACGAAGAGGTTCAGGCCCGCATGAGGATCCTCGAGGAGAGCAATCTCCGCGAAGGCAACCTGCTCGCACTCAGCGAGGAGCTCCGCAAAGGCGCGAGTGTAGTAAACGCGATGGCCAACCTTAAGGTGAAGCGGATACCGTCCGACGCGCGAAATCCGCAAGTGCGCTGGGCGCTGTATTTCATTCAATGGATCGCATTTTCGACAGGTAGCCAGCGATACAGCGAAGTTACAGCTCTTTTTGATTCTGCCTTCGCTGCGGCAGGCAAGCGTAGTCCCCGCTGGGTAAGCCGATTGGCGATCGAGATGAACTTCAAGCGGAAGCGGCGAAAGAGATGGGCACAAGCAATCACTAGATGATTAAAGATCCGTCGCCGAAACTTTCCTCGAATCCTTAATCGACATCGGGAGCCTGGAATCTTATTGTCACAGGTATGTTCGCTGCCAATCCATGCTTCAGGCTCAAGCTGAGGCGTAAGGAACGAGAGTTCGAACTGGAGATTCGCGCCAGCTTTATCCGCTGGCTGCTTATCGCGGCTATGATTCTGATTTGCCTCGCGAGGGGCACCGCACCATCGGTGCCTTTAGGGGCTCTGCTTGAGATGGTTCCAATTACCGAGTCGTGCAGTGTAGCGCCGTGGCCGTGTGTGTCGAGTCGGCGGTCGCAGTCGGCGAGCGCATGTTCGCGTCGGTCCTGTGCCAATATCCCGGCGAGTGAACATTCGCGATCAAAAACGGGGACGAAGAAGACCACACGGTCCAGTTGCTGGGCGGAAGACCCGGATCGCTTCTGAAATGTAGCGACAATCACGATCGCGAAGCGATGGGGGCAACTGGAATCCTTTTGACTGCCAGCCAACAACAGAGCCCCGAGAGCGCAAACGATCACCTTCCGCTATCGAAGACTTGGCGTGTTCAGAACAGTGTCATAACCGCGTCTTGTGGGAGTTTGATTTCCCATAAAATGCTATTGAAGTGAAAACGCCTCGCATCGGTGGTAGGTCAAAAATGGACGCGAATACGAACACTGTCCAAAAATGAAGAGCTCGATCAAACCTGGCGTGGCTGCCAATGTAGTCACTGGAGGAACGAGCCCGACATCGACCGGACCTGCGGGCGGCTATTTTGAAGGTCAGGTAGGTGCGTCGTTTCTGCTGTCTCTACTCGTGGGCGCCGAACCTCGCGGATTGCCGGGAACGACCATCGATCGCGTGAAACTCCAGAGGGCAGCCGAGGGACATCCTCTGGATGACGTCATTGTGGATGCGCACGACGCACAGGGGAACTCCGCGATTCTCGAAGTGCAGGTCAAACGGGACATCAGTTTCGCGCCGAGCGACCCTGTCTTCCGCTCCGTAGTGGGCCAGATCGCGAAGGTCGCGGGCAAACCGGAGTTCCTGAAGAGCCGGTACGAACTGGCGATTGCGCTTGCGCAAACATCGCACAAGATCGAGGGACCCTACCAGACAGTCCTGACCTGGGCGCGGCAATTGGGCGACGCCGCGACTTTCATGAGCCGGATCAAGCGGCCTGGCTCCGCCAACGAGGCCATGCGGAGTTTTGTAAATACCTTCAGGGCGCATCTTGAGGAAGCCGGCGCCCCTCAGGATGACGAAACAGCCTGGCGTCTGTTAAGCCGGCTTCAGATTCTGCCGTTCGACTTTACGGCGACCGGCTCGGCCGCCGCGGAACTCGCGAAGGAGCGCGCCACGCGCGCTCTTAATCCCGACGATACGCCGCGTGCCGGCGATCTTTGGAAAGCTCTTACAGAACTCTCGATTGAAATCGCATCTTCCGGCGGCGACATTACACGGGACAGTCTGGTCGAAAAGCTCAAGCAGGCCTCCTTCCGCCTCGCGGAGGAAAGACGTAGCTTCACGGCGCTCGCGGCGCTGGCGGAAGCCTCAAGTCATGCTCTTGCCGACATCAGCGATCGCGTCGGCGGTGCAATGCTGACACGGCCTGAGCGCGTCGCTGCGGTTCATGCGGCTCTCGATCAAGGCCGCTATGTGGAAATTCGCGGCGATGCAGGCGTCGGCAAATCGGCGGTGCTCAAACATTTCGCGGAGCAGATATCCGAACAGGCGCGAGTCATCGCTCTGAGCCCCGGTCGCACGATACCGAAAGGCTGGTTGGCACTGAGAGGGGTGCTCGGGTTTGACGGCACAGCCCATGAACTTCTGGTTGATCTCGCGGCCAGCGGCAGCGGCGTGTTGTTCCTGGATAACCTCGACTTTTACGCGCCGGAAGAACGCCTGACGGCCCTGGACCTCGTCCGCGAAGCGGCCAAAGTCCCTGGCATGTCCGTGATCGCGACCACGCGCCGTGATTTCGGTGTTCTAGAGCCAAGTTGGCTGCCCGGAGAAGTCATAAACCAACTGGGGCGTGCGGACCCTGTGGTCATTGATGAACTGTCCGAGTCCGAGACCGAGGAATTGCGAAACGCAGCTCCCCAATTGAGAGCGCTCTTAGCCGAAAACCATCCGGCTCGCCAGGTTGCACGGAACCTGTTCCGACTTTCGCGCCTCGCCAACCGCCCGTCGGATGCGCCGTCGTTGCGCACCGAGGTCGACATGGCGGAGCAATGGTGGCAAAGCGCCGACGGGGATAATGACAAGGACCAGCACCGTGACCGCGCGCGGGTGCTGAGGGCGCTGGGGGAGCAGGCGCTTTCACGCGTCGAGCAACTCGATGCGCATGAGTTTCCGGCGGCGGCGGTCAACGCCTTGGTGGCGAGCGAAAGCTTGCGCGATCTAGGAAATGACCGCATGACCTTCCGCCATGACGTTCTTCGCGACTGGGCCGTCGCCAACCTTCTCGCCTCCGATTCTGCGTTCATCCAACGTCTGCCCCTCAACCGTCCCGCGCCCGCGGATCTTGTCAGGGGCGTGGAGCTTGCGGCGCGCATCGCGATCGAGCGCGCCGCTGACAGCGCGCCTTGGCAATCGTTCGTTGCGGCCGTGAGCAAGCCGAAAGACCACGGCTCGTGGCGCCGGGCGGCTCTGCTGGCCCTGGTCCGCTCAGAGATCGGCACAGCGCTGTTGGACCGTGCCAGATCGTACCTGCTCGATAACAAGGCGCAGGCCCTGCGCGAACTCATTCGCGTGGTCATGGCGGTTGAGGTTGAACCCGCGACCAAAAAGCTCTTAGCGGCTGGCCTTGATCCAAAACTCATACCGGCTGGTTTCAACATCCCGAGTGGGCCATCTTGGCTGCGGCTCATCATGTGGTTGTTGAGTTTCGGAGACTCTTTGCCGGCCGCCGCCATCCCGGACGTGGTGGATCTCTACGGCGCATGGTCGAGAGGAACCTTGGGCAAAGATCCGCTGACCCCGTTCTTAGTGCCGTGGCACTACCATTGGCTCACGGAGATTGACGCGGGGCGCGGCACTGTCGGCGTTCAGGAGCGACAGCCGTTCAACGGTGAATTGACCCGCGAGCAGATCGGCACCCTCAGGGAGGAGCTCACCACCGACTTCCTCTTATTCTGCAATCATGCGCCGGAGCTCGCCAAGGCATATCTGCAAGCGTTGAGAAAAAACCCGGAGCGCGAGCGGGCGTCGGAAATCCTTAAGTTTCGCGGTGCCTTGGCACAGGCGGCGCCCGAGGAACTGGCGGAGCTCACCGCCGAAATCCTGATTCCGAAAAAAGAGAAAAACGAGAGGGAGCAGAGCTACCTGCCGGCCCGGCCGTTCGGATATCGCGATCTCGACTTCATTCCGGCATCGCCGGCACAAGGTCCATTCCTGGAACTGCTTGTCCATGCGCCTGAGCACGGCTTGCGGCTGGTGCGCAGGCTCGTCGATCACGCGATTTCGTTCAAGACCGCTGGGCAGGACTTCGGGACCAATGCGATGAAGATCACATCCCATGACGGCAGCGAGAGCACCTTTCCCTGGGTTCCGTCTTACGCCTGGTCGCGGGAGATGGGGTCGAGTACGGCTGTCGTGACATCAGCCCTCATGGCTCTCGAAGCCTGGGCTCATCGGCGGATCGATGCGGGCGAGCCTTTCGACAAGGTACTCGCGGATGTTCTGGGTCCCGCGAACGCGCCCGCGGCCTACCTGTTGGTCGCGGTCGATTTGCTGTTGTCCCATTGGCCGAAATCGCGCGCCGCAGCGATACCATTCCTGGGTTGTCCCGAACTTCTCTGTATAGATCGCCAGAGGATGCCGCCGGACAATATTGAGCTCCCCGATTTTTGGGGACTCAAGGCTCTGCAAAAGGAACCGATGGGCCTCGCCGATCTTGCGAGCCTGAAGGCTCGGCCCTCCCGTCGCCTGATGCTGGATCAACTCCTCCGGGAGTACGTGTTCGACGAAGAAAACCGAAAACTACTCATCGAACGACTGCAGCTTGCGGCCGCACGGCTCGGCCCGCCAAAAGGCAAATCCGGCTTGCGCAGCCCCGCTCTCATGACCGTGCACGCCCTCAACCTTCTCGATCCAAAGAACTGGCAGAAGAAAACGGTGCAAACAAAGGAGGGTCCCGTCGAAGTTTGGGAATACGTTTCTCCGGCTTCGGAAAGCGAGCACTTTCAATCCTTACATGACGAGAAGTTTCGCAAGCGTCAGGCACGCGAAATCATGCAGATCCAGATCAGGGCCGCGCTCAATGATCCCTCTCTCTCGTCACCAGCCTTTGCGGCGTCCGCGGTCGAGTGGGCGCAATCGACGACAGCCAAGCCCGACGAAAAAGATGAAGACCGCGATGGAATGCGTAGGGACACGATCGTCATCGCCACGTTGGTCGGGGTGCGCGACGGCGGCGCCGCGCTGATCGAAAAACACGCGTCCTGGAGCCGCGAGACTTTCCTGGGCGTGCTGAGAACCAAGAAGGACCCTGTTTGGGGCGTACAGACCGGGTTGCAATTCAACCCGATTGCCATGGGTTTCGTGGGTATGGTGTTGCTGTTGAAGAACCGCTTTGCCATGGAGGATGTGCGGAGCCTGCTCGAAGCCGCGGGCGACGAAAGCCCCGCAGCCGCGCATGGTTTTGCACTCACAGCCGGCGTGCTCGCGGAAATCGACGAGCGCCTTGTTCGGTCGGTGCTGCGCTGCGGCTTTACGGCCTGCGTCCAGCCGAGGCCGCATTGGAGACTAGAGGAAACCGAAGCAGCCGCTCGATCCGAGAAGTACCGTGAGAAAGTGCAAAGGGCCATCGAGGTCGAGCTCGCCTGGTTGAGCGGAAAGCGAGATGAACCGGCGTGGCCGCCCTTTGCCGAGGACCGCCCGAATACGCGGGATCGCTATGTCTCGGTGCGCGGAAGAAGGAGGGAGCTTGTCGAACGGCCGCCGGAACCCGATGTCAGCACGGATCATGATTCAGCGGCGCTGTGGCTCAAGGGAGGGGCCGGAGTTTTCGATGTCGGCAAACGGCCGTGGCTCCGCGATGTCATCAAGACTTATGCCTCGTGGACCAGGATCATGAATGGATCGGAGCTCGAAGAGGACGACGAGCTGGAGAGTCCGCCACGGGAATGGAATGGTGCGTATTTCAAGCTCCTCGCTTATTGCTTGCCTGGCCTCTCGTCGACGCAAATCGACGAAATTGCGCTGACGCCCATCATGGACACGGGGGAACGAGCCTTCCATGAGATCACGGCGACATTTCTGCGCGATGCGGACGCCCTGTATTTTAACGACCGCACGCTGAAGGAAGAGCAGGCCGTGCACATACGATCGACCTTGGCACATAAATTGATGACTGGAAGGATGTGGAAATACCACGCGCGCGACCGGTCAACATCGACGGAGATCCATTTCGGGCCGGCGGTAGCGGTGCTTCTGTTCAACGACTATGCAAATATGGTGCCGCCAAAGTGCTACTTGTTTCCCAAAGCAATCGAGCACGTGGACCCGTTTCTTCCCATGCTGAAGGATATGGCCGAAAGCGGGACGTTTCTGCTCGCGGCTATGGTGTTGCTGAACCTGCTAGAAGTTGAGCCGCGAACAACCCATCTGCCGCTGATCGTCGCCGCCAGCAAGAGCTGGCTGGCAGCTTTCCCGGAAGACAAGGCGTTTTGGATTGATCAGGGCGTCGGCCGGCGCTTATGCGCCCTGATCGATGCTGTTCTTGCCCTCGACCCGAGCCTATTCGCTCCCGATAAGGCGTCGAGAAAAGACATCGATCGGTTGTTGGAGAGCCTGGTCCGGATGGGTATTGCAGAAGCTTACCGATTGGAAGAACGTCTGCGTACGCTCCGCTAGTTCCGTTGTGGTTCCGTGTTTTGAAATCTAATTGCGCAACGAGAACGGCAAGAAAGTCGGCTGACTGTCGGCGAGTGAGAAACTCTGTTTCCTTGTGATTCCGCAATAATCCGTGTGCGACCAGTGGGCCAGAGTCGCAGCACGGAACGGCCCTGGTTCGCCAGAGATCCCTTAGTCGGACAGTCAGACGCTGTCTCGGCTTCCTGCCAGCAAACCAAAAACGAAGTTCTCCACGGAACTTGAGCTTGCAAATCACCCGGACGCATGTCTGCTTCCGGAGAAAGGAGGAACATTTATGTCCCGCAAGGTTGGTCAGATCATTGCACGAGGCGAGCATCGTTGGCTCGTTCGCGTCTATCTCGGGCGCGATCGCGAAACGCGAAAGCGCACCTACCACAATCGAACAATCTACGGCTCCCTACGGCACGCACAGGCGTACCTAACGAAAAGGTTACACGAACGAGACCTGCGGGTCTTTAGTGTAGAGGAGGCAAAAATCTTTCTGAAATTTGCATTGCCCACGATGTACGGCTGCGACGTTGGCGCTAACGGTAGGCGTCTCTCCTAAGGTCGTTTCAGAGCAGCTCGGGCACACTAGTGCTGCATTCACATTAGATGTGTATTCACACGTGCTGCCGCACATGCAGGATGACGCTGCTGCGAAAGTGGAAGCTGCATTGGTCGGTTCGTGAGCTAACGATCGCTGAGGACCGATCATCGCAATCTTTGGGCAATATCGTTAGTGGTGTTTCGGCATTCGTGTCTCTGCTCGCCGGATTAAAACCGAAACAGAGAGTGAGAACGCGGAGGCCAAATCAGAAAGGGTGCGGAGGGTTGCGCTTTTAGTTCCTCTTTCCAGTTGCCGGATATAGCTCTCGTCGTAGCCCGCTATGTCCGCTAACTTCTGTTGCGTCCAATGCCGACCGGCACGTAGATCGGTCAGCACAGATCCAACAGCCTCGTCGAGGTTCCGAACCCTGCGTTCCTTGTCCGCACCAATTGGTTTCGCCACGCTTGCAATAATCGGCGAGTACGCTCAAAGAATTCAGGGACAATAGTCACGTATTGCAAAGAGGGTAGTTGTCTAGCAAGTAGGAGTTACTCGACGTTCAGCTCTATGTATGAATTCTGAGAGGTTTAGGGAAAAGAATGTGGCAATTGCGTTGAGAAATTCTAAGGTCGGATTGCCGCCCATTTCCGTCTGTCGAACGTGGCTGACATCATAGCCGAGACGATCGGCAAGTTTCTGTTGCGACAACTTCTTGGAGCGGCGGAGCTCTGTGAGTTCGGCTCCAATTGCCTGTGCCAATGTCCTGGTCTCTCTTTTCTTGTCGGCACCGATGGCTTTGGGCACAGGCCATATTCATTTGCTTGACACCGAATCATTCAGTGACTATAGTCCGCCAATAGAGTTGAGTGGTTTCGGCCGTGCCGGCGCCGCAGAAGAGCTATTCGAGAGGCCGACTCGAAACGACGGAGATTTCCGACGAGGTAAGACTGAGTCCGCTCACAGTCGAGTCGTATTTGCAACTTGTTGAAACTAAATCGTTTCACTGTGTTTCAAGGTGTGCGACCCCAAGATTTCCTCGCTCCTTATTAGTAGCCCCAAAAGCCGCTAAGCGTGGGGATGCATTAGGGGCAGGGAAGTCGTTAATTGCAAAAGAGCTTAGCCACGCGAGGGCCCCCAACCATTATGGACGGCTCGATCACAATTCGCCTGCCCCAGTTAGAAGTTAGCGGGGACCAAGAGGCAGTCGTCGACTCTAATCTCTCCCCGCTGGCTCTCTCAGATGAAGCGTTGATCGCGGAAATTTGCCTTGGGAGCAGGGAAGCGCTGGCTATCCTGTTTCGCCGCTACGCTAACGCGGTTCGCTCTGTGGCTTTGCGGGTCCTGAAGGACGCCTCCGAGGCCGAGGACCTTCTTCAGGATGTATTCGTTCTGATTCATCGATTGTGCCGGACTTTCAACCAATCGAAAGGCTCGGCAAATTTCTGGATTCTGCAAATGACTTTTCGCCGCGCAATTTCACGTCGTCGTGCTCTGAATTCCCGGCATTTCTATACGCAGGTAGAGCTCGATGAAGGAGTCCAAGCGACGTACACGCGCCCCGGTCAGTTCAAGGATCTAAGCGATCAAAGACTCGCTGAAATGGACCTGCAGAAGCTGTTCGAAACCCTATCGGAAGACCAGCAGAAGACGCTTCGCCTGCACTTCATCGAAGGCTATACGCTGGACGAGACTGCGAAAATTCTTGGCCAGACCAAAGGCAACGTCCGACACCATTCCTTCCGTGGACTGGAACGGCTGCGAAAACAGATTTTTGCTGGCAAATTGCCGAGCACGAGAGCAGTATGATACAAGGTTTGCCCAAGCTAGGAGCAGGGTCGTTGACTCAAAACAGACCCCATGACGAATTCCTAGAGCTCTGCGCCGCTTCGACCTCTGGCGACCTCACCGATGACGAGCAGAGACGGCTCCAGGAGCACCTTGCCATCTGTGCGTCCTGCCGCGAAGCCCTTCGACAATACGAATCGATAGTCAGCGATGTAATTCCCGCCATCGCCGCTGGCGAAGAAACTGAACGCGTACGGCCGGCTGAGACTTGGCCCCCCAAACAGCAAGACCAAGCAGAAAAGGCATTGTTTGACCACCTTGCAAAGGAAGAGAAGCATCCACCCGGAGAAACCGAAAATAGGAATAGGGCATCGGGTTTTCCCCATCGCATCTTGCCGTTCGCAACCGAGTCCACCTGGCGGCATGTCTGGATGCTCTACGCAGCGGGCGTTCTGCTTTTCTGCGCGCTTAGCTTCTTCGCGTATCGCGTGGGCATGCGTCGAGGAACTGATATCGCCAAAGCCCCGCAAGAGCAAGTAAACCAGAAGGAGCCTTTCCCCGCTTCGGCACTGCTCGAAGAGCAGCTGAGCGATGCCGGGCACGATCGCGCCGTGATCAATACAGAAATCGCTCAACGCGACAAGGTGATTGCGAACCTACGGCATCAGCTGGCCCGACAGTCCGCGGAAATCAACGAAATGAAAGCAGCGCAGAACCAGCTTGAGAGCAGCCTTCGGGCTGGCGATGCGAGTCGGCAAGACCTCAGCCAGCAAAAGACCGAGCTTGCGCAGAAGCTGAAATCGGCTCAAGACAATTCCAACTTGCTTGAACAGAAATTAGACTCACTCACCCATCAGTCCGCTCAGGATGACGCCCTTGCGAAGACGTCAGAGGCCAAGGTTAACGACCTTACCCACCAGCTTCAGGAGCAGCAAGCTGCTCTCGAACAGCGCGACGAACTCTTGAGCCACGATCGGGATATCCGCGAACTCATGGGCGCCCGGGATCTTTACATAGCGGAGATTTACGATGTGGCTGGAACGGGTGAAACAAAGAAACCATATGGCCGAGTTTTCTATACCCGGGGCAAGTCGCTGATTTTCTATGCATACGATCTGGATCAGCAATCCGAACTGAAACGTGCCAGTACTTTCCAGGCCTGGGGCCGGCGGGGTCCGGACCGCCAGCAGGCCATCAACCTGGGCGTCTTCTATGAGGACAACGGCACGAAGAAGCGCTGGATTCTAAAGTGTGATGACCCAAAAACACTGGCGCAAATCGATGCGGTCTTCGTAACTATCGAGCCAAATGGCGGCAGTCACAAGCCCAGCAGTAAACCTCTTCTGTTCGCCTATTTGAAGGTCAACCCGAACCATCCGTAACTATGGCCCACCCGATTCCGGCTGCGCAATATCTGAGAATGTCAACCGAGCATCAACAGTACAGCCTTGAATATCAGACATTCGTTATCTCATCGTACGCAGATAAAAACAACCTTGTCATTGTGAAAACCTACACTGACGCAGCGAAGAGCGGTTTGGTCCTAAAGGATCGATCGGGTCTTTCTCAATTGCTGAGGGATGTCGTTTCAAGCGTCAGGCCCTTCGAAGTAGTTCTTGTATATGACATCAGTCGATGGGGCAGATTCCAGGATGCAGACGAAGGCGCACACTATGAATTTATCTGCCGCGAGGCCGGAACACAGATCCACTATTGCGCTGAGGCGTTCACGAATGACGGAAGCATGCCCAGCGCGATAATGAAGGCCCTCAAGCGTATCATGGCCGCTGAGTATAGCCGTGATCTCTCGCAACGGACGACACTGGCACTAAGGCGTCTAGTGCGAGATGGTTTTTGGGGAGGGAGCTCACCGGGTTACGGGCTGCGCAGAATGTTAGTCGGCAAGAATGGCGAACCTAAGAAACTGATGGATGTGGGAGAGAGAAAAGCGTTGAGAGATGAGCGCACAATTCTGGTTCCAGGTCCGCGCAGCGAAATCAACGTCATAAAGGAGATCTTTCGACTTTATACCGATGAAAAGCGCAGCATGACGTACATTGCGAGCAAATTGAACGGCACCGGAATCTTCCATGGGAATGTACCTTGGAATTGGGAAGCTATACGAAAGATCTTGTTCAGCGAAAAATACTCGGGTTCGTTAATCTGGGGGCGCTATACACAGAAATTGAAATCTCGTTGCGTTCCATCGCCTCAAAGAGAATGGGTGGTCGCAAGAGATGTGATCGCTCCCGTTGTCGACCGCAGCACCTTCGATGCGGCACGCACGCGATGGTTAAATAAGACGAAGCAATTCTCCGATGTACAGTATCTGGACACTCTTCGTGCGCTGCTGAAAATGTCGGGACGGCTTAACGCCAGGGTTATTAACGCGTCGCCGACCACTCCATCCTCATCGTCCTACATCAACCGATTCGGCAGCCTCGAACGGGCCTATCAACTGGTCGGGTATGCCAGAACCGACACATTCGTGCTCCGTCGTCAGACAAATCGGAAGATCACCAAGCTATATCGCTCACTCTATCGTCGACTAAGACGGTTATTCCCAGATATCAGGGCTACGCACGAACGTATTGATGCGCGCCCAAAGACATTGTGTTTTTCCACTGGATTGAGAGTCGCAGTCGCAATCTGTCATCCCGAAAGCACTGTGGGAGGAGACAAGCGTTGGCGTTTTGAATCACGGTACTCTCAACGCTCCGGGCTGGTAACGCTGATGTGCTTTTCTAAAACCGTAGGCGATAAGGTTGGACACTTCGTCGTGCTTCCGAGCGCAGCCCATATCCCTGTGATCTCTCTCTTAAAGGAATACGACGACAGGCTGTCATCTGGGGCTCGCCTGAATCGGCTTAGGGATTTCCGGCGAATTGCGCATATACTCGCTAGGGTGAGTAGTGAGTCTCCTTCTATGCGGTTGGGACGAGCGGGCTGTCACCAGCCCAAGATCTCCTGATGGCTATAACACGCGTCTCGAGCCGTTTGCAGATACCCCGTCTGCCCTGGCTGAAGTTATAAGACCCATTTCGATACAGTGCCGCTGCACCCTTCGGGGACACCGTGCAAACCTGCCAGGCCCCTCGCCAGTTTCCATCTGCCCCCGTCACTTTTGACCTGCCCGTTCCGGGCCATACTGGGTCGCGCATCCCGCCGTCCTTCTCCGGGCGCCTTACTGGGGAGCTCTGCGTTGCCAGTGAGAGCGCCGCGGCCAACGATGTATTGGTTCCGAGGTGGGCTAGGAAGCATTTTTGTCGTCTGTATGTACAAAGCCGCAAACTACATCTGTCCGGTATCCCGGCCACTCCCTGCGTTCTCCCCGTCCTAAAATTAAATCGAAGTCTCGTGGTGTCCGCCGCGGATCTTCGTGCGAATTAACGGATGAAGTGACTTGAAAATCCGTTGGTCGCTGGAGAGCCCAAATGTGCTTCCCCCGTTTTGTTCCGGTCGTCATATGCCTAACGCTGAATACGTTCTCGCTGTTCGCGCAGTCCCCCAACGGAAATATAAATGGCCTAGTCTCTGATCCGTCCAGTGCAGCGGTCGTTGGGGCGGAAGTCCTAGCAGTCAACGATTTCACCAGCGTGCAATACACGACCAAGACGAACAGTGAAGGCATTTACGTTCTGCCAAATTTGCCTCCGGGTCCATACCGCGTTCAGGTCTCCAAAATCGGGTTCAAGACGCTTATCAAGCCAGACATTATCCTCAACGTTCAGGACTCGCTGTCCTTGAACTTCACTTTGCTGGTCGGTGCATTTCACGAGATCATAACTGTGCAGGGTGGAGCGCCTTTGGTGGACACTGAAAGCGCGACTGTGAGTACGGTTGTGGATCGTCAGTTTGCCGAAAATCTACCGCTGAACGGCAGGAGCTTTCAAACTCTAATCGAGCTCACCCCCGGAGTTGTTCCCACGGTCAGCAATTCTGGGGATTCTGGACAGTTCAGCGTCAACGGACAGCGTGCTGCCTCGAACTACTGGATGGTGGATGGAGTAAGTGCAAACATTGGGATCGGCGCGACTCAAACCGGTGGGGGAAATGGACTGGGTGGAACGCTCGGTTCTTTCAGCGCCTTGGGCGGGACCAACAGTCTGGTGTCGGTGGATGCGATGCAGGAATTTCGGATACAAACATCCACGTTTGCCCCAGAATTTGGCCGGACGCCCGGCGCCCAGATCTCCATCGTGACTCGTTCAGGAGCCAATCTGTTTCACGGCACCGTCTTCGATTACCTGCGAAACGATTTCTTCGATGCCAGCGACTGGTTCAACGGATATACCAATGTTCCTCCTTTACCGAAAGCAAAAGAGCGACAGAACGATTTTGGTGCGACATTCAGCGGCCCCATCGTTCACAACAGAGCATTCTTCTTTTTCTCCTACGAGGGTCTTCGTCTCCGGCTCCCTGAGACCTCTCTAACGACCGTGCCGGATTTGGCAGCCCGACAGAATGCCGTTCCCGCCATGCGGCCCTATTTGGATGTATTCCCAATGCCGAATGGACCTGACGATTCCGCGACTGGCATGGCGCAGTTCAATGCCAGCTTTTCGAACCCAGCAAGTCTCGACGCATGCAGTCTTCGTCTTGACTACCGCTTATCAGACAAGTGGTCCTTGTTTGCACGCTACAACTATTCCCCTTCACAACTTCAGGGTCGCGGGGGAGCCGGTACTTCGGCGCTTAATGTGATCAGCACTTCCAGAATCACGACGCAGACCGGCACGGCGGGTGCAACCTGGGATATTTCCCCTCGGATGACAGGCGAGCTGCGATTCAACTATAGCGTCACGAATTCTCTGAACCGTTTCGGACTCGACGGTTTCGGTGGTGCGATTCCCTTGGCATCGATTCCTTTTCCTGATGGTATCAACGGCCAGGATGGCCTTTTTTCGTTCAGCATATTTAGTCTGACCTCGGGATTCAATGTCGGTGTGGGGGCATTAGCTCATGCCATCCAAAATCAAATCAATTTCACGAACGGGTTTACGTTTCAAAGGAATTCACATACCTTAAAGTTTGGCGTCGATTACCGCCGGTTGTCTCCGCAGCTACGGCCGAGGCAGTATCAGCAAGTAGTAAGTTTTAATGCCATGACTGCGGCCGAATCGGGACAAACTGCGGACGGCGACGTATTTGCCTTCGCAGATGCGGGCCTCATATTTCACAATCTCGGAGTCTACGCTCAAGACAGCTGGCATACCACCCCTCGTCTCAGCTTGACTTATGGTATGCGGTGGGATGTGGATTTCTCTCCTTCATCCTCCAACGGACCCAGCATTCCATCGGTAACCGGCTACAATCTAGTGGATTTCTCGCAACTCGCCATTGCCCGAGTCGGAACTCCGCCGTTTCGAACTACCTATGATAATCTGGCACCAAGGTTTGGACTGGCATATCAGCTACATCAAAACCATGAGCGGCAATCGATCCTTCGCGGTGGCGTGGGGATTTTTTACGATCTTGCAAGCTCCGAAGTGGGCAATCTGCTCGGCACCGACTTCCCGCCTTTCGGAGCGCGGATGTTCCTTAATAATGTTGCATTTCCATATTCTCCAAGCGAGACCGCAGAGCCCTTGATTCCGTCGACCGCTTCGCTTGCGGACGTGCAGGCTTTCAACCCTCATCTTAAATTGCCATACACGCTCGAATGGAATCTGGCTCTGGAACAGTCCTTGGGAAAAAGCCAGACTATTTCGGCAATTTATATCGGAGCGGCAGGTCGGCGACTCTTGCTGACATCGTTCTTTTCTGCACCGCCTTCAAACCCCAACATCGCAAGTGCAAACCTCGTCGATAACCTCGCGACTTCGAACTATCAAGCCTTGCAGATTCAGTTTCGCCGGCCGTTGTCAGCCGGACTGCAAGCGCTGGCATCCTACAGCTGGTCTCATTCGATCGATGATGGCTCAGCAGCGTCCGGTTTTGTCGCCTCGGACACAGGAATTCCTGGCAGCCTCGCCGAAAATCGGGCCAGTTCGGATTTCGACGTACGTCATGCAGTCACAGCCGGATTGACATACAACATCCCGGCAATGGGACACGGCTTTTTGCCAAAGGCCATCGTGAGCGGCTGGTCAACCGAGAATTTTGCGTTTGTTCACACTGCGCCGCCGGTCGACCTCACTGACGTCAACTTCTTTGAATTCAACAACGGCAGTTATGCGAATGTTCGCCCTGATCTCGTACCGGGACAACCGTTCTATCTTTACGGTAGCCAATACCCGGGGAGAAAGGCTTTGAACCGGGCAGCCTTTGCGAATCCACCCATGGATACGGCCACCGGGAATCCCCTAAGGCAGGGAACGCTCGGACGAAATGCGCTTAGAGGGTTTGGAGTTGCGCAGTGGGACTGTGCCATACATCGAGATTTTCCAGTGTGGGAGTCGGCAAGACTCCAGTTCCGAACAGAATTCTTCAACCTGTTGAACCACCCAAATTTCGGCCCGCCAAATAACAATTTCGGCGCGGGTGGCTTCGGACTTGCGACGCAAGTACTGGCGCAAAGCTTAAACAGGAACAACTTGGGTGGCGGGGCTTTTGATCCCCTCTATCAAATCGGCGGACCACGCTCAATACAGCTCGCGCTGAAATTAGTATTCTGAGGAATTCTGATTTCCGAGTGACGGTTTTGAAGGCCCGAGGGAGTTTAGTGGTCGGCGATTGGGAAAAGGCGTCTGTGAACACATAGCTGCTGCAGAGGCAAAGGGACAAGACGGGTGTGACCAACAACCTGAAGTGCAATCAGAGTGATTCGATGAGCCTTCGTCGGTCTTCGCACTATCTAGGATTAGTAATCTGCGTAGTCTGTTTTCTCGGAATGCTCGTCCGAGGCCAGGCCGCTCCACTGGCCATTGAAAGCGTCTTGAAGATGAAAACGCCCGGACTTGGAGCACCGATTGAGTTTTCTTCCGACGGGAAGTTCCTGGCATACGTACTGCGCCGCCGACGCATTGGGTCGAAAGCATTCGATGCGGCAGATAACCAAAATGACGGGAGCGAGGAAGGAATCGACTCCGACGTCTATTTCAGGAATCTAGCAACCCACGAAACGAAGAATCTCACTGGAGGCGTTGGAGAGAACTGGTCACCTGCGTGGTCGCCAGACGGTCGTTACATTGCGTTCCTGTCTAACCGGGATGAGCCTCACATGGTAACCGCGTGGATTTGGGACAGAGAGAGAGAAGAGATCAAACAGGTTTCAAACGCTGCATTGCGTATGACGCAGAAGATTGCATGGACACCGGATTGTCATCACCTACTCGTCACGCTCCTGCCGAGGCTGACGCCAAACATAAAGGGCTTCAAGTCCCACGTTGCAGTCTACCGCTCCCTAACGGCAGAGTCGGAGCGGACAGGACTTACGGGATCACCCACGCTGCCGCTTGATTGGGATTCGCGAGATTTGGCTCTGCTAGATATTGAGACGGGTAAGGTGAGAGAGCTCACCTCGAAAAAGAAGGTTGGCGTCTTCCGCCTCTTCCGAGACGGCACGACAGTTGTTTATTCCAGCGTCCTCGGTATTGAAAAAGCCGGATCGCAGCAATTCCTCTTTGAACTCAGGGCTCTCAACTCTTTGACGGAGGTTGACAAACTAATCGCATCGGCGGTCCGGATGGACTTCGATGGTGACTTCAGCCTTTCCCCTGACAACTCACAGATTGCCTATCGGGCAAACGGACAGGACGAAAAGGAAAAAAACATCTACACCATTCGCCTCGACAACGGTGACACCCGCAATTTGACGCGCTTCCCACCGTCATTTCATCCAACCTACCCTTTTCTTGGATCGCTGTTTCCGCTCTCTTCGATTCCATTGTGGGATGCGAAGGGCAAGTTCATCTATTTCATCACTTCGGGGGTGCTTTGGCGAACATCGGCCGAGAACGGTGGCAGCGAAGAAGTGGTCTGCATCGATAGCCACAAGGTCACGAAACTCATCGGCTCGCCCGATGACATCTTGTGGACGAGTAACGGAGGAAAGTCCACTGTTGTGATCACTCACAACGACGCGACCAAAGAAGACGGGTTTTACGAGGTGAACTTAGCCGGAGGCAAGTTTCGCAGGCTCCAGGAAAGGGGTGAGTGTTACACCTGTACGGGCAGGTTTGAAGGACTGTATGCGGTCTCTGATAAAAGAGGAGAGTTTCTGGCATACACAGCTGAAAATGCCTCTCGTCCCGAAGATCTTTGGCTGTCGGATTCAGGTTTTGTTCATCCTACCCAGATAACACGATTGAATCCTGAGTTTGACACGCAAGCCATGGGCGCGCCGAGGATGGTTCATTGGCTGGATTGCGATGGCGAAATCTTGGATGGTGCACTGTTGTTGCCATCGACGTATCAGGAAGGAAAGCATTACCCCCTTATCGTTCTCATCTACGGAGGCGCGCTAACTTCTGACAACCTTCAAACGTTCGGAGGATTCGAGAGGGGAATACCGTATCTCAATCTGCAATTGCTGGCTACCCGAGGCTATGCGGTACTGATGCCCGATGCCCCGCAGCATCTTGGAACGCCGATGCTTGATCTGGCAAAGACAATATTGCCCGGCATCAACAAGGTAGTGGAGATGGGAATTGCCGATCCATCGCGGCTCGGCGTAATAGGCCACAGCTACGGAGGCTACAGTACGGTTTCATTGATTGTTCAGACCAAACGCTTTCGGGCAGCCATTGAGCTAAATGGTTTCGCGAACCTTCTCGGGTTTTACGGTGAGATGGACCAACGTGGCACGTCGTTTGGCACCTCCTCGGAAACCGGTCAGGAGTTGGTCGGAGGAACTCCGTGGCAAGTGCGAGACCACTATATTGAGAACTCGCCGATTTTCTACTTGGATCGGGTCGAGACTCCTCTCCTGGTTGTGCATGGCGCGGAGGACGATATCGTCGCGCCATTTCTTGGTGACGAGTTGTTTGTTGACCTGCGCAGACTCGGGAAAGAAGTCGAGTACGCAAAATATAACAACGAGGGCCACTCGTTGGATTCCTATGACAATCAGTTGGACGTTTGGCAGCGAATGATCGCTTGGCTTAATCAGTACCTAAAGGCGTAAACTTGTCACCATTTTCTTAGTGAGCGGGGAAGTGCCACGGGGCGGCCGCCCCGAGATTTCAGGTTATTCGTCGGGAGCTGACGAGTGACCAATTTTTGTTGTCTTTGTGAGGTGAACAACTGGGCTGAACTGCGGACGTAAGAGATTTCTCCCCACTAGCCAATTGTTCCGTACGAAAATCTGAACGTGGGAATTTGCTCTTTCAATGCGAGCGCAGGCCAAGTCAAGGGTTTTTTCCCTGGGCAGATGTGTGCGGCCGGAGAGGCCCGAAACGGACCTCCCCGGCCTGCGCGTTATTCATCGGCTTCGTATGCGGCTATCGTGGGCAGATCTGGATTGCCCGGACATCCAACGTGTGAGTCTGGCTGTCCAGTGCTCTTCGCGCCCGTGCAACGGATCGCGCTGAGCGCGGAGTTCAGAGAGACGATTTCTGGCTTCTCGTACGTCATAGGTTACCTCCTTTCCTCTAAATTGCTTCCTTCATGATCAGCTAGCTGAACCTTGTCTTCCGAGCTTTAGTCACTTCAACCGAGCAAGAGCGTGCTCAGGCGAGCCACACGTTGATGCGCAAATCTCACCTCTCAGACCGGATTTCCCAGCGGAGAAGTGCGCCATATTTCTCGAGGTTGAGCCGCGACGCTCTGCCACTAGCTAGATCTTTGCGAATTTCGCTGACCGATGTGCCATGCTTATCTCGCAGGTAGCAAAAGATGACTTCTCGTTGGCACATATGGCAGCGGATTCCGTGATTTCCGGTGAAACAGTCGAGAAGGCTCGAGTGGCCCTTTTCGCGGTCGCAGCCGCAGTAGCAAGGTACTTGATAGAGAATTGACTTGACGCGCGACGCTAACGTGTAAGCCACAAAAGCATTGCGATTATCCTTGAATGAAATTGGGTCTAGGGTGTCCGGGAGCGGTTCACGGGGTGCGTGATCGTGAAAGGCAGGTGAGCCGGAAGTTTGCTGACTCGGGGCGGCGGTGAGCAGATCGGAAGCTCTTTGTGATGTGATCGCGGCAGCAAGCATTAGTGTAACTACAACGTATTTCATATTTGCCCCCTCGCATTCTCAACTCATAACGGCCATCGCACAGCAGTCACCAGATGGCTTCAGTCCGCAGTGAGAGCTGCTCCTTCTGAGATTCCAATGGCACTGCGCTTTTCGGAAGGGCTGGGAAGCCCTTGTCCCTTAGGTGGCGAAGCCAGTATTCGATAAGCAGGGTTCGGGAAACACTCACCAGGTCGATTTCTCCTCCTCTGCGAGCTTTGTTCAGTTGGTCGAGAAAGAGCTGAGGATTCACCATTCCGAGTCTGTGCAGTTCCATGTCGCACGTCAACCTAAGCAGCGTCATCCATTCAGAACTGACGCGCACCATGCCACTACGAACGACGAACGCCTTGCGCCTGCGATCGAGGATTACGTTCGGAACAATGCCGCGTAGAGCGCGCCGCATGAGCGAGCGGCGCTGTTGTGGACGGACTAGCTGCTCGCGGGGTATCGAGAATAGAAACTCAAGCAAATCTCTGTCGAGATATGGGTAGCGCTTTTCGCACGCAGGCTCGGTTGGAAAAGGCGAACAAGCCAGCTGTCGGCGAAGAACATCGATGGTCGTGAGAGCCGCCTGAAAACTCGGGCGAGGTCCGGTTAATCGAAATCGGGTCCGGTATCCCTCGATAGGCGCTCGATTATGGTCACGGAAGCTCGAGGCTAGCCATTCAATCGGGCGCCGACGGGAGACGCCGCTGAACACGGAGCCTGGCAGGAATTCACGAACAACATCGCCGACCAAGTGAAACAATGGTTTTTGTGTAGCAAGCCCCCATCTCGTCAGGGCTCGCACAAAGTCAAACAGCTGAGCCGAGGCGAATAGGTCTGCGAGTTCCGGAACGGGAGTGGGCACTCCGCCGAGAACCTCGTCCCCTCCGAGACCAGAAAGGAGAACGCGGTAGCCTTGCGGTCTAACGCTTTGGGCAAACTGTTTCGAGGACTCTGCGCATTGCCCGTGCGATAAGGGGGTTACAGCCAAAGAACAATCTTTATAGTCGAAACACAAGGGATGTGAACTCACATCGATGTGACATCCGACGGCGCCCCGTTGTTCCTCGACTTTGGTGAAATAGGGACGCTCATTCCAATTTGGCTCGGAATCGTTGTAATACGACACCGTTTCTAGCCGGGGGATATCGACGTTGGCGGTCTCAATTACAGTGTCAGCCATACAAACGATTGAGGATGAATCCATCCCACCACTGAGCTCCGCCAAAATCGGACGATCAGCCCGGAGACGGCGCTGGACCGCCTGTCGGAAAAGGCTTCGAAAATGCTCCTCATACTGCTCGTCGTGTCGATAATGGGTTCGTTTTGCCGAGTTGAAACTCCAATATCGGTGAATGCTTGGTTTTTCATCTCCGAGGACAACATAAGATCCAGGCGGGACGGCTTTAATGTCAACGTAAGGCGTAAGGTGAGCCGCGGGAAAGCCGCCGAGCCAGCCAGCGATGTACTCCTTATTTAGATTAAGGGAGCGGTCTCGGAATAAAACTAAGGGGTCGAGCACTGAACTCCACCTGATCTCTTCGGCCACGAGGCAATAAAATAAGTGCCGGGTACCCATCACGTCTTTCGCCAAAACCAGCGACCGGTGCTGAGGATGAAAGACACTCAAAGCCCAGTCGCCGATCAGCAGAGGGAAACTGCGGGGCCCCCACAGATCGAAGGCTGCGGCGACGATTGCCGCGTCAGCGGATTCGGGATCGAGACCTGCGTTAGCTTGGCGGATCAACTCCTGGCGGTTGTCAAGCCGGCCATCCCACGTCAGGATTGCTCCTGATTTGGTGACGTGAGGTTGTGTCTCAGCTTTCGCCTGCCGATCCGTATGGAAAGGGCGATAAAGAATGCTAAGGCCCTGCAGGAGATAACAGTTTCTACCGTCTGGCCCATACGGAGAGAGCAGCAGGTCAGCCTTTTCAAGAAGGCTGGAACTAAGTGATCGGCCCTCAAGATTCCACATACCAAACTGGACGCTCATATCGTTCTTCCTTTACCAATGGTCCAACACGGCATAAATGTCGCGCATGTAAGGTCTGTCGTTGATAACCCTCTCATCAACTTCAACCCAGGCATGAGCCTTGAACGGAAGTCTCTGTGCACCGATCACTAATCGGGCAGGGATACCGTGCCGACGGAGCATTTGAACGGTGGATGCGGAGCGCTGCAGACAGAGCACTTGCTTCCAGTAGTAGACGCAAGCAAGATCGGTTGCTTTGGAAAGCTGATCTGCGAGTAGTAAGGAAGCTGGCGTTGCGCAAACGCGAAGCTCCCTCAGTCTTGTGCGTAGATCATGGAAACTCTTGCGACCCAAGAAGATGTCGAAGTAAATCAGGTTCCAATATGCTTCGAGTAGAAGAAAAAACATGGTCTCGCTCCTGTCATTGGACCAGCTGTAGTTGGTCACAAACAAAGGCTAATCGGTCAGTCAGTGCGTGGATGCGAGTGTTGAGCGGCAAAACGGGTGAGTGACCACGAAAGTTGCTATAGTCAAGCAAAACAGGTCTAAGGGAAGCGTTTCCGGCCTGCAGTCGTGCCGTCATCTTTCGGGCGTGCAGGGGGTTACAACTCTGATCGGCGTCCCCCGAGACCATCATGGTTGCAGGGTAGGCGATTCCATCCCGAACGTGATGATATGGAGAGTAGAGGAAGAGAGCGGCAAAGTCGGCCGGGTGTTCTGCGGTGCCAAACTCTTCTTTCCAAACGTGCGCATTGTCGAATAGATGATAGCGCAGCATATCGAGCAAAGGGGCCATGCAAAGGACAACGCGGAACAGATCTGGCCGTTGTGTCATCGCTGCTCCGACGAGAAGGCCCGAATTGGAGCCGCCGAATATGGCTAGTTTGCTTGGTTCTGCGTATTGTGATTGAATCAACCACTCGGTGGCAGAAATGAAATCGTCGAATGCAACCTGCCGCTGGTGTCTCTTGGCTGCCTGATGCCAGGCCCCGCCGAATTCCGATCCTCCCCGAATGTTGGGGAGCGCGAACAGACAACCTCGCTCCATCAGAAACGCCACGAACACGCTGAATTGCGGCGTCGCGGGCACGCCATAGCCGCCGTAAGAGGTTATGATCGCCGGATGCGATCCGCCTTCAACGACATCGCGTCTCCCGACCAGAAACATGGGGATGCGGGTTCCGTCGTTTGCGCAAAACCAGACTTGGAGGTGGCTGAAATTCTTTGAATCGAACGGAATGAGACGCTTTGCCCAGACAGCGGTCTCGCGGCTCTCTAGCGAGTAACTATAGATTCCCGTGGGCGTGGTGAAAGACTCCTGCTCAAACAAGAGTTCGTCCGTGTCTTCCATGCCTCCAAGAAGGTGCACGGTGATGGTGGGTTCAACTGGCAACCGGCCAAGTCGTTTGCCCACCAAGTCGAAAATGTCGATCTCGGTTGTGAGTCTCCTGAAATAAGAGACGAAGATCTGGTCGCCGGCAACGGCCCAGTTCTGAATAGCAGCATCGCTTTCGGGCACTACATCGACGAACTCAGCTTCTTCCCCCCTGCGTAGCTTGATCTCGGCGATTCTCAAATTCGGCGCATTCTTATTCGTGATGGCCAGAATTCTCCCGTCCTGCAACAAGAGAGGTCCAAACTTATATTCCGCATGCCGAATAATCGGTTCTGGACTGCTATTGGCACTGATCGACCACAGCAAGAAGTCAGTGAACAATTTGTCGGCGAAATGAAGAACCAGAAACCCTAGCTGCTGCACCCCCGGAACAATCAGCAGCCTCAGATCTTGACCCTCGCCGGCGAAGAGGATTTCGCGATCATCTTCGAGGTTTGCCCCCAACAGATGGCGATAGGCCGCGCGATAATACGGTCGTTCTGCCTTCAGTGCTTCGTGGACGTAATAAAAGCTCTTCGAGTCACGCGCAAACACGAAGCCTCGAAGATAACCGCGAGGAAGAACATCCGGCAACCTCCGTCGCGTCTCGATCTCAACTAGCTCAAATGTTCCACTGCGTTCTCCGCCCTCTTTCACTTCATATAGCAGCAGCTGGCCATCCGGAGAAACGCGCAGAGGCTTTACCGCTGTGTAAGGACCCGTGCCACGCTCGGAAGGATCGATCAGAAGGTGATCCACGGCGTCAATCCCATCGCGGAAGTAGATCGAGTACTGCTCTTGACCGGGAAGCCGTTTCCGGAAGAAGTACCTTCGGCCAACCTTCTGAATCGAGTCATGGGTTTCTACATCAAGAAATTCGCGAACCCGTGCTCGAATGCGCTGGCGGCCCGGGATGGCATCGAGATATCTGCGGGCGTACTCTGTCTGCGCTTGGAGCCACTCGCGGGTTCGTGGTGAGTCCGGATCCTCGAGCCAGCGGTAGGGATCGGTCACACGCACGCCATGCAAGACCTCCGTGACTGGCTCAACAGGGGTGTAGGGCGGCGGGGCCGCCGTCAGCTTAGGCATGGCGACCTTCGTTCAGTGAGCTTAATCGCCTCGTTATTCATCCTTCTTGCCAGGCTGCGGAGGTAGCCCACCGCCGTTGGATCTTTCAGCTTTCCTTCGTCCTTCCAAGTATCGGTCCCGACTGCGTAGGCAAAAAGGGCGGTCAATTTTGCAAGAGTGGTCGCTTCGTCGATCTCATCTTGCTCGAGGAGTTGTCCCCACTGCGCCTTGTATGCAAGGGTGAGCTGAGACTCGGACGCTACGCTCGTGTCGATCTGTCGCCGAAAATGTTGGACCAGGTATTCGAGGCTGAAGAATGGGTTCCCAACGTAAGCTTCCGCCCAATCGAGAAAAACGCACCGCTCAGCAGAAACAATCACGTTCCCTGGATTCAGATCCAGATGTCCCAAAGTTACTGGAATCCGCAGATCCTGGAACAGCGTGAGTACGTCTTCGACGCGCAGCTTCAGTAGACTTAGTTCGTCCCGGTTCAGAATTGCTGGAGGAACCTTGGGCTGTTGTTCCATAAGCCTCGCAACGCGATCAAAAAAGGGATCAACTGCGGTGAACAAACGTTTAGCCCGTAGGTCGTGTGCACCGCACCGCAGAATGGATTGGGATTCTGCGATCGACTCAATCTGCAGACGTGCGAGTTCAGTGGCTGTCTGTTCCCAGGAAGTTGCGTCCTTAGTTTTCCCTGGATTCGTGCGATCGACCTCCCCCCCCGAGAGCCAGCCGTTCCACTCTGGCTTGGTTCCAAGTATTTTGGGAATGAACCTGGGGAACCGCTCGGCTAATTTCAGAGTGATCGGAAACTCTCGCCGGTTCGGCTTTCCGGTGGCCTTGAACCAAACCGCCGGCCCGTTGGTTTCAAAACGAATCAGGCTGAAGCAAGGACTGCCGTTGTACTGGCAGAATGAACCAGTGAGTTCGAGTCCCAACGGCCGGATGACCTCGGCAGTCCAACCGCGTAATTCGGCAAGCCATCCTTTTCTGGTAAACGGCGAGGATGGATCGCGCTGATAGATATCCAATTCCTGGAGAGACTGCTCGAACACCCGGAACTCTGCTGCCTGCCGGAAGGAACCCGCAGTCAGAGAGCCGATCGGCTTCCAGACAGTTTCGCCACTTTGTCCTTCGTCGCACCAGCATTCCATCACTACATAGTGCTTGCCATTCGAGTCTCTATCTTCCGATGAGCAGTTCGGAGTGAAGAGGCAAATGGCGTCGCATCCCCAGTCTGTTCGCAGACTGCCCGTGAGATTCTCGGCTAGGCGCTCCCAGCGTGGAATTTCGACGACAGGAAGAGCGAGGCCGGATTCAGCACTGGTCAACAGAACTTCCGTTCGATCCCGCCCCAAGATGATAAGGCGGCAAATCTCGCGCTCGCATTGTTGTTGAGATTCCACAATCTCTACCTAATTCAGTGTCGGCCATTCGTTCTGGGATCTTCGAGCAGATGATGTTGCTTCAGGGATGCGATGAACTCGCGTACGTCGCCTTCAGCGACGTTCCGGCTTACTTCGAATTTCTGGCTGATTTCGTCGATGATGGCGGATTCGCTTGCCCCGGTCTTAAGAAGTTCGAGGATCCAGGACCCGACGAAGTTGAGGTTGAACATCTGTCCTTGCTGGATCTCTAGGACAACGGCGCCATCCTGACCGTGCGTGCTGCGGACGCTCTCTGAAACTCTGTACATCGGGAGGCCTCACTTCTTTGGCGTGAAACGTGAGTGGTAATGTCTGCACGCACTGTGACACGTTCATCGGTCGGGAGCCACAAAAAGGTGGAAATTTCCAGAAAAGCGACCTAGTCGAGCGGATGTTGTTGTCAGGATTACACGATTTCCTGAACGACCGATGACGCGAGAACGCGAGTTTGTTCGCTATTGCATCCTAATTGGCTCGTATCGAGCCGCAGACAAGCGAGTGACCGAGCGATAAGATCGCGAGGCAATTGGACTTGATTGGATATTGGAATAATGTCCGTCGGCTTGAAACTAGTCTGTGGAAAGTTTTGTCTCGCTCACCCTGAGCAGCAGCACCATCGGAACAGCGCGGCAAACACTCTGTGTCTAATCCAGCGCGCTTGGTTCCTTGCGGTCGCGGCGATTCGCCTCGACCACCGCGGCGAACTTCGCCCCGATCTCCGAGTAAGGCAAATGCACCTTGTACTTGGCGAATGCTGGCAAAGGTCTTCTGCGCTCTGGCGTAGAGATCGGAGGCGCCGCTCAGTGGATCGAAAAGTTGGGTCACAAAGCCATAGAAGGCGACCAGGCTTCCAATACTCAGTGTCCCCGCCAGCACACTCTTTCCGCCATAGCCGATGACCGCGGGCATGGCTAGAACAATGGCGAGAGAACACCAAGCCGTGAACCAGGTGGCGGTCCGATAAAGGCGCTGATGTGACCGCAGCGGACGTGCCAGAAGCCGGAAAGCCCTTCTCTCCTGTCGCTTCTCTTGGCCCAGAAGCTGAATGGAAATCACGGACGAGAGATGTTCCTCGAGGAAATTACTCCACGAAAGGCAATCATTCTGTGCAGTATCAGCTTCGGTCGCAAGCTTTTTCCGGAAGTACTGCCGCGTTACCAGAAAAACTCGAATCGGAGGAACAACGGTCAGCGTTAGCGCTGGGCTGAGCCCGGACATGGCTGCCAGCGTGAATGCGGTCGTGAGCAGCATCCGCAGAGTCGTCGGCAGGAGATCGGATCCAAAATAGGAAATCTCCTCGATCGGTTCCTTAAGCGGATACATCACTGTACTAACAATCGTCTGCTCGTAGTAGTCCGCGGAAAGAGTGATGATTGTGCAGCCTCACTCTAATGGCGAGGCCCATTTCTGTGAAGCGCTGAGCATTATGTAACTGCCCAGGCTGGTGAGGGCAACTCTGCCCTGGTGACCGAGGAAAATCAACGCCACCGCGACCAGCAGCAGTCCCATACCTCGTTGCGGAATGATGCCGTCAATCAGCCACTTGAGAAGCAGCGGCGAGAACATGGCGAGCAGGCTGCCGGCCGTGATGCACAGGAAGCTGGTCGTGCAATTGCAGAAGCGGCCGAATCTCCTTGACCAACCAGACGAGTTCAGGCGGCAGCCAGTGCGACCTTCGCTGCTGAGTGATGGAGGACAGCGTGCGGCTTCCCGAATGCCGGCGAGATCAGCAATCATGTCGAGCCTAGGGATGCTGGCGTGATTTGTCTACAAAATGAGTGCCATCAATCAAGATGGATTGCCGAGACAAATCATGGGAATGATTGGCTAGCGAATAACGAAAAACGTCCGAAAAACCGACAGTGGTTGCAGTAGCTGGGAAAAAATTTTCACCAGCCAGGTGTTCTCGTTCACAATGATCAGTGACACTTCGTCGCCGAGGCGGTAGTAATGTGGGAAGCCGATGGCTTTGGGCCTTCCACATTTCCACCGCTTTTTCACCTCGTCAGTGCTGGCGCGGTCTAATTTCGCAACAGTGTCACCAATCATGTGGACGAGTACACCAGGTTGCAGATTACGCCAATTAGCGTTACGCTGATTAGCGTAATGACTTCAGAAAACCCTTTTATATTTGGCGAAATCATCGACGACGCGCGATTTGTCGATCGGACGGAGGAGTTGAGCCAACTGGTGCGCGACTTAGCGGATGGTCAAAAGGTTTTCCTCCTTTCACCGCGACGCTTTGGCAAGAGCTCCTTGGTGGCCGTTGCCCTGCTCAAATTGAAGAAGCGGCACATACACACTGTTAATCTCACCGTGAGCAGCTATTCCAGCTATGCGCAGTTTCTCGAGAAATTTGCCGAGAAAGTGCTTCGGGCGGCGGGTCCCTGGGAACGGGTGAAGGATTGGATTTCGCGTTTCGGAAGGCAGGTCAAGCCCGATATCAACTACAACATCAACACGGGTGAGGCAAGCGTTTCGATTGGCAAGGGGACTGGTTTTGACCCTGCCCCGATTGCCCCTGATGTTTTCGCCTTGCCTGGCGAGCTGACGAAAAATGGGGGGTTCCGCATGGCGATCTGCCTGGATGAATTTCAACAAATTTCGGAATTCAACGGAGGCTCGATCGAGAACGCAATTCGCAATCAAGTTCAGCAACAACGGGAAGTCGGTTATGTGTTTGCGGGGTCTCAGCCTTCTCTCATGCAGGAAATGCTTTCTTCCAAGCGCCCGTTTCACAAAGCGGGTCCCCAGATGTTTCTGGACAAGATTCCGGCCGAGGCCTGGGAGGACTTCATAACTTCTCAGTTCCGCAGGCGGGGAAGAACAATCGATGGGGAGGCTGTGTCCGCTCTGCTCGCGACAGCCGATCTGATTCCCTATGACGTGCAGCGGATCGCACACGAGCTTTGGGACTACGCGGAAATCGCCGGCAAACGAACCTTGAATAGCTCTGATGTCGGGAGGGTCATCGATAAGATTGTGATCGGCCAATCTACGTACTACGAGCTCCTTTGGGAGCAACTGCCCGCTCGACAGCGTGCGACCTTGCAGGCGCTGGCCCACCGGGGAGCGTCGGAGATCTATTCCCAGGCTGTTCGCGGCGAGTTTCGCCTCGGCCCGGCGTCCAGTGTGCAGAAGGCCCTCCAGTCTCTGGACGCGCGCGATATCATCGATCGTTACCGGGGAGAGTATTTCTTTCTGGATCCTTTGCTCCTCTGCTGGATCCGATCGAAAGTCGCATAGCCTATTACGCCGTTCGGCGTTACGCCAGAAGGCATAACCGTTGACGCCCGTTGCTACCGACCGAAACCTACGTGCGGAGATCACGAGGTGACCTTCCGGTTGCAGGCGCATGCGTACTTTGCGAGAGTCTCCTTTGGGCAGACCAAAATTACGAAAACCGCCGCATGATCGCGACGATTTGTCCGACAACTTCCGCATCGCGGTGAATCCGGTACTGCGCGGAGCGATGAAAGTCCCGACTGTACGGATGAATTACCAGCAGGCCGTCTTCCACCGAGCAACAGCAGGCTAGATAACCCCCGTCTCTCATAAGAATGATGTACAGCGGCTGTTGCCACCATGGCTTCGCCGCGAAATGAAAAGGTGTTTTTCGGCGGCGGTTGACCATGACCAACAAGCCTTCTTCGAGGTAGGGGTGAAGCGGATCATCGTCGCCTCCGACCCAGAAGAAATCATCGAAGGAGACGTGTGCCGAACCGGCGAAGTATCCTAATGAGCGACGCAAGAATAGTGGCATTTCCTGGCACTCCGCGAGCAGCTTCTCCACAAATCCCGCGCCAACGGTCCCTAAGTCACCGCGTTTGGCTACCACAGTCGGCTCAGAGCGTGACAAATAGCGGTCCGGAATCGATTCTTTGCCCACCTCCGCGACCTCGATTCCCATGCGTTGCATCATTGATTCAAACCGCAAGCCATAGGTGGAGCAAAGAGTAATGATCTTGTGGACGTCGCGCGGAGGGATGTTGCGTAGTTCGTAATCGCTGAGGGAACTCGGCGAAGTTGTGTATCGATCATCCTTCAGGACTTCCGCGATGATATGGCTCATGGCAGCGGCCTCGCGAATTGAAAGATTCATTCGTCTACGTGTTCTCTTAAGCAGTTGCCCAAAGTCTTCATGTGCGGGAAGCAGCTGAGGTATCCACTGCCTCGCCAGATCCTTCGGGACCTTCGGTTCTTCGCTACTCAGCAGAGGCCGGAATTCCAGATCGAGCGCGCCCCAGACCCGAGCCTCCTGCGGGCAATGCAGCTCGACCTGCGCATAAGAGAGCCCGTTGTCGAAGGGGACGATGACGTCGCCACCCAAAATGCGGATGCGACAACAAGAGAAGCCCTTGCTATGCTCAATGAGAAACATCCGATCAGAAATACCGGCGTTCTGGCTAGCCACCAGATTGGCAGTTGCATCTGGATTCGCGCGCACGATAGTGCCGGGGGTGAGATCTGGAAAGGCAAATGCATCTTCAACTCCGACCTTGGCATAAATGAAATGCCGTCCGAGTTGTGACAGCGAAGCGATTCTCTTCCAAGGCCTCAGCTCCAGAAGCCGCGCGAGCGGTGTAATCGATGGAATCGGTTCGCCGAGCGGCCGATTGCGAAGCCATGGTATCCATGTGTTTGGGTCAGTGAGCGAAGTATCGAGAACAATAGTCCGTTTCGAGGGCAGCGCGATCTGCAACCGTGTAATGTCTTCAAGATCGAAACCAAAGACTCGCAGCCAGTCCGCCATACGGTAGCCGGAAATGCGACTCAAAGCGAAAATCTGATGAATGCTCGGCCGGAAGGATCCCGTGCGAAGGTCGTAATAGAAATGGTGCGGGAGGAAGTATGGCGAAGACAATCCGTACAGTGCGGCTGATTGCTGCGATGCTCGATAGAGCGTAAGTCGCTTGCTCGCAAGGATGGATCGAACTGTTTCGGCGATTGCGGCGCTTTTTGACGAGCCCTCCCTCGCACGCGACGGCACGGTTCCTCTCGCTGGTTCGTTCCTGCGAGAACTTCTGGCCCGCGCCGATTACTCGTGAAGCGCGCCTACACCTTAGTAGGTGGCGCGTAGAGTCCCCCTCTCCCGGATGCGCTCAAGAATCACTGCTCGCAGATTTGCACCTTGTATAAGTGCCGAGCGGAAGCGGCCGCCACAAATATCAACGGGTTGTCCCAATCTTCGGCCAAATCCTCGGGTTCGCTAGGTAAATGAACAACCTAGAGTGAAACAGGACGCAAAAGGGCCTCAGGTTTGCGGTCGGAAAAGCGGCCAGACAAAGGGCATTTTGTCCGGTTTTCGGAACTAGATTCAGAAACTTGTGGAAACGGCCCGCGTTTGCTGTAACATCTGAAAAATTCCTGTGGTGGGCCATCTGATGTGGGCCTCGTCTTGGAACCCGGAATCGGGTAAGCGCCTCAGAGCTGAACGCGAACGCCTCGGCTTATCCCTGCGCGATGTGGAAGCTCTGAGCCACAGCATCGCCGAGCGATGGCAGAATTTCGATTACAATATCGCCCACACCTCTCTCGCTGATATCGAAAACGGGAAGTGGCCACCCACTCTTCACAGACTCTACACACTGAGCGTCGTCTACGGGCGTGATTACGATCGGCTGGCCAGCATGTGCGGCGTTCCGGTCGGCGAGGTTCTTAAGGAGCATAGAAAACTTGCTCTCCCCCGCACCTACTTAATTGGACCGGTGCCGGAGGTCCACACGTCGACTGTGTCGTCCGCTGTTAAGCTGCGGGAAAAATTGCGTGCGGAGCGGACAAACCTGGTGCCGAAAATTCTTGAAGCTTGGGAGGACGTGCCGCTCCCGTTTCAGCTGATGGATGGCTCGAATCCACTGTATGGATATATAGGCATGGACGACACTACGCTGCACCCTTTTATCCGGCCGGGAGCTTTTGTCCGGATTGATCCCCGCCAGAAAAAAATTCCCGCCGTCGATTGGCATGGCGACCATGACCGGCCCATCTTTTTCGTGGAACTCCGCGAGCGCTACGTATGCAGTTGGTGTGAAATGCATGATGGCCGGTTAATCTTGATTCCTTCCCACGAGTCAAAACGCCGGGCGCAACACGTCCGTTATCCCGCCGAAGCTACGATTGTTGGTCGCGTCACGGGTGTGAGCATGGACCTCGTCGAGCGGTCGGAAAACGAAGCGCGGGCCTAACTGTCGGCGTCACCGGAGCATTTTGGCGCGCGAGCGCTTCCCATGGACCTTTTTATGATCTTGGCTCGACGACTGATTCGGAATCAGTTGTTCTATCGCGAGATCTCCGCCCTTCGGAACTGTCATGTCCCGGTTCTTGCGGGGCGGAGACGGCTACGCCGTGAAGGTCCTAACGACAACGTATGGAAAGCGATCTGCAAACGAAACTCAATTTCACGTGGCGAACCTAAAGGGAAGGCACTCGTCCCACGCCGACGCGATTGGTGTTATGTGAGGCAGGATCCGCACCATTGATCGTACCTGCAGTGGCGGTGAGGAGGCCGGACATGGTGCTCGTCGGCAAGTCGAAGTAGGCAAAGTTGAAGAGGTTGTAAAACCCGACTGAAAGCTCTCTCGTTCGCCGCCCTGCAAGCCCTCCTTTATCTTTCCATCGTGCGACACTAGGCATCTTCGATGGCTGTAACCGGAAGATCCTCCCCGATCCTCCTACCCAAAAACCCATCTTGGCTAACAAGGATTTACCTCGAAATATCTTCTCCCCAACTCCCTGCTGAATTCAGCGGCCATGCTGCGCTTTAGGGCTTTGAACACTGAGAAGCTGTGCCATCGTTGCAAAATTGTTCAGCGCAGTAATGGAGCGGAATACCGGAATTCGTACAGAGGAATTCGTAATGAGCAGCTTCATCGGGATTCTGAAAGCGTTCCCATCGGCTCACGTCATAGACACAGATTGCCTTGAATGGCGCCTCACCACTGACCACATCCTTGAGCAGTGCGCTCAGGCCCTTGCGATTCTTAATGATTACGCCAGTCTTGCCGGGGTCCTCGTAAGTCTTGGTTATAGTGAATCCGTGTTTCTCTGCGTACTCCTGAATTCGGAGACGTTGATTTGCAATTGAATACTGTTGATCCTGGTGGACATGCGCAAGTATCGAGCGGCGGGAATCAGCAGAGTGTCTGACATACGGAGTTGACTGTGGCCGGTGGCTCCCGCCGGAACAGGGAACCCCCTCAAGGCTGGCCTTCGGGAGGTGTGTTCAAAGGCCCCAGCCTGAAATCCCCTATATCCGGCAAATGTATTGTGTTGCAGAAGCCTGTGAATTAAACCATGCGTGACGATTTGTTACGAATTCAGGACAGAGTGCCGATATTTCGGCAAATGCTGACTAGTCGGCACAACCCTCATTGCCTGCCGCGTAGATCGGCAAGGAGGGCACGTGCTTGAGCCACGCGGTTGAATGTGCGAGGAGATGTTTCATGCTCGGCCGGATTCCATCGGCGTTTGACGGCAAACAGTATCTTGAGCTTAACGCTTTGAACGCATGACTTACACATGCCATTCGAGCCGTAGCGCACGCCGGACTTCCCGCACTTCATGCACCCGTAGTCCTCGAAATAAGCCCGCATCTTGTGATGGTGCGAGGCAGGAATCAAGTTGCGGACGGCATTGGCGATTTCGAGGGAAAGGAACCACGGTTGAAGGAACACATCGTCCAAAATACTCTCTTGCCTGCGCATTTAGGCTCCTCTGGGATGGCAGCGCCGGAATGTGGACGCAACCGCATTGTTGCTGATTCGGGTGTACACCTGCGTGGAACTGAGATAAGAATGTCCAAGCAATTCTTGAATGGCGCAAATGTCGGCCCCGCGCTCCAACATGTGCGTAGCGAAGCTGTGGCGCAGCATGTGCGGGTTGATATGCCCGATCTTGGCACGGCGTCCAAGCTCTTGAATGATCCGGGCAATAGAACTTCGCGTCATGGGACGGTCCGGCTTTGGTCGCGTCAGATTCACCGTCTTGAGAAATCGCCGGAATTTCCTGATAGCCGTAGCGCGGGACGTAGTCGCGGGACTACCCAGATACTTGCAATGGCGCTGGCCATAGACTCTAGCATCAAAGAAATCTCGCCACACTCCAACCCATGCGACTGTGGAATGCGTAACGTATCCCTTTTGCTGCGGGATGATGTCCTGAATCAGATAGCCCACTCTCCGCGTTCCTAGGTATTCGCGAATCGCTTTCGCCGCACTCGGCCCGAAGTACACGGTCCGATCTTTGCGCTTGGCGCGAACCTGAAAGCATCGTCGCCGGAAGTCAATGCTCTCGACTCGAATACGTGACACTTCTCCCACGCGGCAGCCTGTCCCATAGAAAACCTCCGCAAGAGCACGATCCCGAGCATTGTCCGCAGTTGCAATCAGCTTCTTGACTTGGGCCTGTGTCAGTACTTTGGGGAGTTGCCGAGCACGTTTGCGTGCTTTCAGAAATCTGGGAGCCACACGATCCACGACTCCGCCGAGATACAGGAAATCGAAAAAGCAGCGGAGTGCTCCGAGATGATGGGCTACGTTATCATCCGACCATTTTGGTGGAAGATTCGCCGCAATGAAGTCTCCCACATCCATCGGAGAAACATCGCGCACGGATTTATTTCCAATGTACTTGCACAAGGCCGACACAACCCTGTGGTAGGACTCAAGTGTGCTAAGAGAGTAATGTTGGACGATCAGCCAGCGGCGAAAGCGAAAGGCAAACTCTCGGTTGAGATCGGCATTTTTCACGATTGTTTCGGCGCTGCGAAGTGTAGCACCAAAGTTCCCCAGCGAGTATATTTCTCACATGCCTATCAGTTCTGAGGAGTGGACCGTTATCAAGGCTCGGATAACGGAGATGGAGCAGGTAGTGCGAGCCTTACGAAAACTCCTCACAGGAACAACCGCATTGCCCGACTCGGTCCTTAACGCCCTTGACAATGCCATCGCAAAAAACGAAAAACTGATTGAGCAACTTAAACAAACGATGGTGAACTGAACCTGACGGTGATGACGGGTGGACGGCACTTCTTGCGACAGTTCCGCCCATCCGGTGAGGTAGTCGACTGAATACTCTTGAATTGCCCTCCAACAGAAAAATCACACAAACGAAATCGGTTAAAGATGCTAGACAACGCCATCGTCGAATTCAACTCGATTACGTCCTTTAGTTTTGGCAGCGTACAGAGCGGCATCGGCACGGCTCAGCAGACTGCTGAATTTACACTCAGTGCCTGCCCGAAAACCCGCAACTCCGAAACTGGCGGTTGCCAGGGCGGTCTTGCCCTCGAAGCAGAACTCCTGCAACATGAAGTTTTGCCTGATACGTTCTATAGGGATTTGTGCTTGTATTCTGTTTTCATGTGTGAGGATTAGTAAGAATTCTTCTCCACCTAGGCGACCGCACATATTCGACTGGCGAGTATTCGCTTTGAGCACTTCGGAAAACCCTTTGAGAACCTCGTCCCCCGCGTCGTGTCCAAAGGTATCGTTGATCTTCTTGAAATGGTCAAGGTCGGCCATGACTACCCAAATGGGGAAATCATGCCGTGCCGCCGCACTACATTGCCGAGTCGCCCAAAGGTCAATCGCACGCCGGTTCGGTAGACCTGTCAGGGGATCAGTCAGCGCCAACTCCTCCAATTCATGGTTCTTAGCTTCGATTTGGCGATGAAGTTCAATCATCCTGCAACCCACTTCTAGGCGGGCCATTAGTTCGCCGGAGTGGAATGGTTTTGTTAGATAGTCATTCGCACCGGCCGCTAGGCCTTCTATGACTTGCTCCTTATTGCTGTTGCTGGTGAGCAGTATAAGATGCGCATAATGGTCCTGAAACTCGTGGCGGATTCGATTACATAGTTCAGGTCCGCCGATATCCGGCATCGTCCAGTCTGTAATTATGAGATCCGGTCGATGTTCAGCGAAAACCGCAAGGGCCTCGCGACCGTTTCTCGCGAACAGCACCGAATAGTGATCTTTCGGGAGAGATTGATCCACCAGCTTGCGGTAAATCGGGGAGTCATCCACTACCAGGACCTTAAACTCCTGATAACGGTTTTCTACTCTGGATGGGACATCTGAAGGAACCGCTGATCTCCGCTCAATCGCCTGCACACCTTGCTCCTCCCCGGTGGCCGTCCGACGAACGAAACAACGATCCACCGGTCACCGGCACTAAGTTTGACGCAGTGCCTTTTTACGGCGACAAAAATCCTGCGGTTCCAATATTCGAGAGCAATTGAATCGCCATTTTTCTCGACACCGAGATATCCTTCCACTGCGGTGAGATAGTTGGACGATTTGATGCTAACGGTCGATTTAGTCGTCCTAAGGGAAGACAAATGTCCATTCTCTGGATTGAACCGGCGCAACAAGCGTGCCGGCAACTGAAACCCTCTCGAATCGTATGTCGGGTGTCTAGTTTCCGGACACTATCTCCGGCGCGATACCCTCCGCCTACGGCAGCCAGGCCTGGTAACCCTCATTATCATGACGTTACCGGACCCGAAGACGGTGGAACTCTAAATGCACACAGGAATCTTGGGGGCGGAGCGTGAAGACGATTCTTCTGATCGAGGATAGTAGGTTCTTGAGGATGACTATCGAAAAGACATTACTACGTGCGGGGTATAATGTCGTGAGCGTTTGTGACGGAGAAGAAGCCTTGCGAGTGGCCGCCGAGACCTCTCCCGATCTGGTGCTCTTGGACATGTTGCTTCCAAAATTGTCGGGGGAGGAGGTGCTCCGATCCTTACGGTCAACACCGCCGACCGCCTCAATTCCCATCGTCGTCCTCAGTAGTCTTCCTCAGAGCAACGAACACAAACTGAAGCGGGACGGTGCTACTGCCTACTTCGACAAGTCCACTCTGGGCTTGCGTGATCACTCCGACTCTGTAATTCACATCGTGAATAATATGCTCGGCGCGCCTACGGAGAATGCGCGGGCCATCGGCTTGTCCCCTCTGTGCCCCACCGAGGCGCCCGCGAAAGACGAAGCGTGACTCCGGGAACGGTCTTTCAATGCCTGCTTCTCATTTTCGGCTCGACGACGGGGAGCCTACACCGTCACCGCACGCAATGGCTGCGGTACTCGCTCCCGTGATGTGAAGCACCGGTAGACCCGGAGTCTTCTGCCAACACGAACCGTTATGCAGGCTCCTAGGGACCTCGACCTTCCACGCAGTTTGCATGTGCACTGAGTTTTGCCAGCGTCTATTTTCGACCAAAGAGTTTTCATTCATAAGTCCCGACCCGTTCACTTGTGGCCAACGGATTCAAGTTACAGGTCGCTATCTGCGCGGGCGCAATCCATCACTGCACTTAGTTTTTCACCCACACGACCGGCATTTCTGCATTCTCCAGTTTGGTCAGTTCGCTTGCCACCCAAGTTTGAAGCAAAGTAAGGTGTTGCTCAGGAATGAATGAAAAGCGAATTCCAGCACGCCCTTTCCCATCCGCATTTACGATTGTGCCGGACAGGCAAATCAAGGCTTCCTCGCCTGGGAGCGAGAAGAGGGCGGTAACTTTCCGATCGCGCTCCAAAGGCGCTCTGCACTGCAACGCCAATCCGCCAATGCTGATGTCGCTGATTCTGGCATCGAACCTTCCGCCGTCGATCACTCGAACAACTACGGGGAGGTCAACGGGTATTCGAGCAGAGCGCCGGCGGTTTTGCAGCATCGTTCCGTAGGCGGCTCGCATACATCGCTGCGCGTAGTCAAAATCCATTGGCTTGTGGATCATGAAATTGGCACCAGCCAGCAGGGCATAGGCTTCGGAACACCGATCGACCATGGCCACGATCGTGGAGTTGCTATTCGGAGATGAGCTACGTGCGGCGCACACGATGCGATTGGGGTCGTATGCTCCCTTCCAATCCACGATCACCGTGTCCAGCCTGCGGTGAGTCACCACATCGAGCGCGGAGTCAAGTTCTCCACAGACCTCCCTCTTGATGGCGAACCTATCTAACACCTGATTCATGACGCCGAGTACTTGCGCGTCGCTGGAGAAGAGAAGGCCGTCGAGGCGAACTTGTTCTTTGATCATGACCTTAAGAGAAGAGCATGTTAATGACCATGCTAACGAAGACTGCAAACCCAATGACATTATCAGTTTGCCAAAAGGGGGCGGGTTTTTTTAAGGGAACAGCAATGCAATGCTGGAATAGCGTCCAGTTTATAGACAGCGGCATGGCAGCACTAACTAGCTCCTTGCTAAGTGAGGGATTATTTCTGTGCGTTCGTAGAGGTTCCATACTTATAACCATGAACTTACACGTCGCTTCCAGACTCGGTTCAAGGTTTATGATAAACTACTCCAACTAGCTTTTTCCCGACGGCTGGTTTGTCTTGCATATTTATGCGCGTGTGCACTTCAGGGACAATCTGACCTGGTTTTCGCGTTTCCTTCGCGAGCAAGTCGGAAGCCCTGCCTTGCGTCCCAAGTGTTCTGCGAGAGTTCGCCTCACTGAAAGTCAACGCTGGCGGGATGCCCTCCGCGCGGGCATCCGAATCTCTGTTCATACCCAAAGCGAAAAGGAAGCCAAGCTTAGGTGCCTCTTTCGATGAGCAAGCGACCTAAATCCCGGTTATTGGCGATTGATGACGATCCCCAGACTCTTTCGCTGATTGCAGATGCACTTGTGGACGAAGGATTAGAAATAGTGGCTGCAGGGGATCCAGAGCGGGGATTCGAGCTGTTTCTGCAGCTACGACCCAGAATCGTATTGCTTGATCTTCGCATGCCAAGAGTCAATGGCATGGACTTACTTCGGCGCATTATTAGCTCTGACCCCGGGGCGAATGTCATCGTGATTTCCGTGGATTATTCGGTCGAGTCGGCCATGGAAGCGATTCAACAAGGCGCATGCGATTATCTGACTAAGCCGATTGATTTGCCGAGACTGCGTCATCGAATTGTCAGCTTCCTGGCGGAAGCGGAAGTACGCAGACGAACACTACTTCTGGATCGAGAGCTGGTGCAAGCATGTCAATTCGAGGGCATCGTTAGTCGCAGTCCCCTCATGCTCGATATTTTCGCAAAGATTCGCCGGGTCGGGCCACACTTCAAGACTGTTCTGGTTACTGGCGCCACCGGTACCGGTAAGGAGTTGGTTGCCCGGGCGCTCCATAGCCTAAGCTCGGCTCCCTTGGGCCGGTTTGTCGCGTGCAACTGCTCTGCTCTGGTGGAGAGTCTCATCGAAACTGAACTCTTTGGCTACGTAAAGGGTGCTTTCACGGGAGCAATCCAGGACAGGCCTGGGCTTTTTGAAAGCGCGGATGGTGGGGTTCTGTTTCTCGATGAGATAGGAGACCTCTCGTTGGGGGCGCAGGCAAAGATACTTCGCGTTTTACAGGATCATTACGTTCGACGAGTGGGTTCTACCGTTTCTCGCAATGTCGATGTGCGAGTAATTGCTGCTACGAATCGTGATTTGAGAAAGATGGTGCGGGAGGGGCAGTTTCGCGAAGATCTATACTACCGATTGGCCGTAGTTGAAATTGCTCTACCGTCGCTGGCAAATCGGCGGGAGGATATACCGCTCTTGCAGCGATACTTTGTGGAGCGATTCGCCGCTGAATATAAGAAACCGATCGCGGGCCTTACCCGCAGGGCACAAGGTTTATTGACGACATATCCATGGCCGGGGAATGTCCGCGAACTGGAAAATGTCCTGGAAAACACTTGCATGATGGTGGACACTCCTTTCATCGATACAAATGATCTTCCCGAAAGATTAAGAACTCCCTTCACTGGGGATTCGATTTTAGACGAAGGGCTGCTCTCGCTGGATGAAGTACAGAGACGCCATATCATCCGAGTACTGGAGAGAGTTGGTGGCAACAAGGCGCGAGCAGCGGAGATCCTGGGCCTCGCCCGTGCGACGATCTATCAGCTGTTATCACGAATGAAGCTTGAGGGGAAAAAAGATGTAAGTGCATAATGCCGCTGGGTGATATCCACAACCCGAGCCGCTTTAGGCTCCATCAATTTGATACGGTTGAAATGATCACGAACGTCCCAGTGGCACTGCGGAAGCGGAATATGGCTCCGATCAAGGGGCGCTAAGACCTGATTTCATCAGAATTTCCTGTCAGTGACGGAGAGCACCCGACCGGCTGACCCTTCGCGGTATCGGAGATTTGCGGGAAACGGAGGATTCGTTATGATCCGAGAGCGCGCCCTTAAGGGCGCTATCGGGATTAACCCGCCTGGTCAGCCTTTACCCGCTAACGGGGGCGCTTTGGGACAGCGCGGCAACAACGATCAACAGACCGGACCAGATGATCCTCGTTATTTACATCTCGCTCGGCGTCTTCCTGCTCATCGCCGCCCGCAACCCGCCCCAGCATCGCAGCATGATCCTTTTCGCTGGCTGGTCAACGCTTGCTCATGACGGCATCATGATTGTGCAAGGCTTCCAATACCACACGATCTACGCAACGATCTGCTGGGTTTCGCCATCGTCGCGGTCATCGGTCTCGCACTCATCACTTTGACTCCCGCAAAGCGGGCGCGACCGTCCGCTTCTGGGGCTTAACCCCGTTACATTGAAACATCTCGCCTGTTGAAAAGTCGTTACTATACTCGGCGACCGAGACGGAGATTAAGGGGATACCTTTCGCTGCAGTGAGCCACAGTTTCCAGTCGCTTTCGTATGCAGTTCCGCTCGCGGCTTAGGTCTTCAGGATCCCGCAGGTGTAAATGTCTGGAACAAGAACGGTTGTCCAGATTCTGTACGAGCAGCACTGCTTACCGACCGCAACCCCTTGAACATCAATGCCCCATTTACTGACGCTTTGGCTGTCTGAGTGCGAACGACATAGAACGGGAGTCTCTTTGAAATCAATCCTCTCGGTTGATGACAGCAAGTTGATGCGAATGGCGAATGAAAAGGCACTGATCCCAGCCGGGTACGGCGTAGCAGTCGCTGGCGACGGGGAGGAAGCCTCGGGGATGGCACCAAGCGTGGCACACGACGAACAGTCAGATTCTCTGATTGAGACCATGGACAAAATATTGGGCGGAGAGACCGAGGAAACGACAGCGCTGAGCCCCACAGCTTGGGTATCGGGCCCCGCCTGGGAGAGTGAATTATGACACCAGAAATGGCATTTGAATGTTTGCTTGTTTCTCACGATCCAGCGGTATTCGGAACGATGGAGCGGATACTGCAGGATTTCTGTGTCCATACGAACGTGTGTTCGAACCCTTCACGGGCTGCAAATTTATTGGCGGAGGGTAACACGGACCTCATCGTGATTGATTTGGAGGACGAGGATTCTTCGGACCTAATGCAGCAGATCACCGAATCTCGGATGGGGCAGAAACCGACGATTCTTGCGGTTTCGACCGTGGATTGTGCCGTGCCTGGCGTCCACGTCATTCTTCGAAAGCCGGTGACGCCTGAGTCCGGGACGACGTCAGTGAAAACAGCCTATTCGAGAATGCTCCAGGACTACCGGAAACACACGAGGTTTGCTCTTATGACCCCGGTCCTAGCAACCGATGAGAACGACCGGACGTTCTCCGTGACCGTCACGAACATTGGCGAGGGTGGGGTTGGCCTCACGAGCAAAGAGAGGCTTGACCTCGGGAGTATCGTGTCTTTTCGAGTGCCGTTGCCAGGATTGGGAGGTCCACTTCACATCCAAGCCCGTGTGCTGTGGACTCGCAAGTACGGTGCGGCGGGCTGCGAGTTTGTCCGCATTTCTCGCGGTGATCTCCTGGTTCTGAGGGCGTGGCTCGAAAGCAAGTATCGGTTCAAGAAGCCTCTAATTCCGGTTTAGCAAACAATTCCGAGTGCCCATGACGGGAGGTATCGACCGAGACCACAAGTTTTGCCCGTCTGGTTAGTGAGCGAATCATCGGCGTCGATTCTTCGCTGACGTATGCCACAAATCCCGGTAATCTACGCGTTACATTGGCTGATTTGGCCGAGGTTCCTACTGAAGCCTCGCAAGAGCGGCAATGAGATAGGCGATTCGAGAGTGGAGGTCGATTAATTGGACTCGCGCCAGCGCGCTGCCACGATCCAGTATTGATGGAATGACAATAGTCCGAGCCAGTGATAAGCGTCGGGTTGGCGAGCGCCGAGTGCCATCATCAACAGTACGTCCGTTCCCTTCAGGTCATCATTGGCAGTTTGTCCACCTTTCGGACAGAAGTCCGGATCTTAGACAACTCAGCGGCTTAGCCCCTCGATTACGCTTCCACTCCCCCCGCCGTTTGATGAGGTTATGCACCCCTTGCTTCGGCGTAAGGCGTGCATCAGTTGGAGTGTGCGTGAAAGAAAGGGAGTTAAGAAGCAGCGGAATGCGATCTCAACGATTGGGAAAATAATATGCGAATCAAAGCGTTGGCGTTGAAATGTCTCATGCTGATGTTAAGCAGTTCCATTTGGTTGGAGTCGCACTCTATCGCGCAGTCACAGCCGGTTTCAGTCCCGAGAGCGGCAGCCCATTATGGCGCGCTGCCCCTCACATTCGAGGCAAATCAGGGGCAAACCGGCGCCCAGGTGAAATTCCTTTCGAAAGGTAAAGGGTACACTGCATTCCTCACGGCCGATGGCATGATTCTGTCTCTTCGTCCCGCCGCAAGCGACGCCCGGCAACCGGTTGCTTCGTCCTTGGCGGCGTCGCAGTCGTCAACCACTCTTCGATTTACTCTCGTCGGCGCTGCAGCAAATCCTGCGGTTACCGGAGAGGACTTGCAGCCCGGCAAAGTTAATTACTTTTTCGGCAAGGATCCCTCGCAGTGGCGCACTAATATTGCCACCTATGCCCGGATTCGCTATCACAACGTGTATCCCGGCATCGACTTGATCTATTACGGCAATCATCGGCAACTCGAATATGATCTTGCGATTTCGGCAGGGGCAGACCCGAATCTGATCCAATTTCAGATTCAGGGTGCCAGAAGCATCGATCTCGACGCGAAGGGCAATCTTGTTCTGGATACCGGCAATGGCAAGCTTTATTTTCAGACACCTG
>Ga0070735_10000251_pt1 | contig 64717 bp, 64 predicted proteins | sample Coa_R1_FD_66443 | JGI IMG/M metagenome (GOLD analysis project Ga0070735, IMG submission 66443) | Surface soil microbial communities from Centralia Pennsylvania, which are recovering from an underground coalmine fire - Coalmine... | ecosystem: Environmental > Terrestrial > Soil > Unclassified ...
GTCCACGGCTCGCGGCGGAACTGCCACATGCTCGCGTAGATGATGCTCGGATCGTTCGGATCCATCTCGAGTTCGGCTGCGCCGGTCTGCGGACCGACGTACAGCGTCTTGCTCCACGTCTTGCCGCCGTCGTCAGTCACGTACACGCCCCGCGCGTCGCTGTCTTTGAACGGATCGCCGAACGCGCCGGCGATTACGTGGTTGGGATTCTTCGGATCGACAAGAATGCGCGAGATGCTCCACACATCGTGCAAGCCGACGTTCGTCCACGTCTTGCCGCCGTCCGTCGTTTTGTAAATCCCGTCGCCGTAACTGACGTCGTTACGCGGATTTGCTTCACCCGTACCGACCCACACGACGTTTTCATTGGTCGGATCGATTGTCACGGCGCCGATTGCGGACACCGGTTCCTTTTCGAACACGGCCGTCCACGTCGCGCCTGCGTTGTCCGTTTTCCACACGCCGCCGCCCGCGGCACCGATGTAATACAGGTCCGAATCGCTATCGGTTCCGGCTACGGCCGGAACGCGTCCGCCGGCGACGGCGGGTCCGACCGAACGCCACTTGAGATTGCCGTACGGCGCACTAACCGCCGCGGCGAGAACGAGGGAAGCGAACACTACGGGGTTACCTCCGAGGCAGACGGGGTCTTCAAACCCGCGCTCTTGAGCCCTGCGTTGATGGAATTGAGCGACCGAACGTACGCGTTATAGCGTGGAACGATCGCGCGATATGCCGCCTCCACGCGGTTTGCATAGTCGCGCACGGCCGGCGTGACGACGCCTTGCCCGAAGAAGCCCAAGCCTTGATAATCTTCGCGCAGCGCTCCCGGACGCTGTATGGAGTCTTCGTCGTTGTGGTAGTCGGCGGTGAGTTCGTTGAAGATCGATTCGCGCTGCGCGAGCGCCGAGGCGATCTGTTGCTGCAGCGCACCGTTGCTCTTGATCTTGGCGTTGGTCTTCGCGCCGTTCAGTTCTTTCTTCACCGAGTCGAGCGCGTTGAGCATCGTGTCGATGACCGAGAACTGCCGCAGATACTTCTTGGCAAACGCATACGATGCTTCGAATTCGGCCTGCGTGAACTTGGTGTCGGGATCGGCCTTCACCGTAAACGGCAGCGTGTACGTTCTGCCGGCGACAGCCATGCGCACGTAGTAGCGCCCGGGCGGCACTCCGGGTCCCTCGTCCGGGCCCTGGTAGCTCGGTTTCGCAGCACCGAACCACTTCACCGGTCCGTCGATTTGGTAGTCCCACACGTAGCGATTGATGCCGACTTTGTTGCTCAGCCGCGGCACGTCTTTGCCGTTGACTTTGTGCGTACCCTTAATCGTGCGAATTGCGTGCATGTGCTCGTCGAGAATTTGAATCTCCGGCGCCGGCTTGATCTCTTGCGGCAGATAGTACGTGACGATCGCGCCGAACGGCGGATTATTTCCGGAGTAGTCGTTGTAGATGCCTTCGTCGTCCGAATGCAGGTTGTAGTTGTACGAAACGCGCGGCGCGAGCACGAACGGCCGCCCTTGACCGTTGGGCAGCATCCGAAGAGCGCGAATGTCGTCCATGATGTAGAGCGAACGCCCGTGCGTGGCGATCATCAGATCGTCCCACGCCGGCTGCATGCGAATGTCGCGCACGGAGACTGTCGGCATGCCGTTGCGAAAATCGTGCCAGTTCCCGCCGCCGTCGAACGAAATCCACAGTCCGGCTTCGGTACCGGCGTACACGATGCGCGGATCGTGCAAGTCTTGACGCACTGTGCGCACGTACTGATCCTGCGGCAAGTTGTTGACGATGGACGCCCAATGCTTGCCGAAGTCATGCGTCACGAACAGATACGGTTTGAAGTCTCCCGAACGATGGCGGTCGATGTTGACGTACGCCGTGCCGTCCGAAATCGTCGAAGGCGCAACGGTTTCGACGCGCCCGTACGGCGGAACACCCGGCGGGGTCACGTTCGTCCACTGTTTGCCGCCGTCGCGCGTAAGTTGCACCAGACCGTCGTCGGTGCCGACCCAAATCTCACCTTTGCGCAGCGTCGAGCCCTCGATGTAGATGATGGTGTCGGAATATTCGGCACCCGAAACGTCGTGCACCAGCGGTCCGCCCGACGGCTGCTGATGGGATTTCAGATTCAGCGTGAGATCGGGGCTGATGACTTTCCAATGGATGCCGCGATCGGTCGTTTGGAAGATGACGTCACCGCCGACCCAGGCGATGTGTCCGTTCCACGGCGCGAACGCAATCGGCGAATCCCAGTTGAAACGGTACTTGGCCAGCGAGAGATTGTAGTTGCCGAGCGACCGTTCGATGTAGGGCATCGCGAAAATGGTGTCGCGCGTCTTCTTATTATAGACGGTGACGACGCCGTTCTCCGAGTCGGCCCACAGCCAGTTCGGATCGATCGGATCGGGCAGCGCCCACTCGCCGTCGCCGCCGGTCGCCTGAATCCAATACTTATTCAGCAGACCCGACGGATCGAGCGAATTGTTCGGGCCGCACCAGGCGCTGTTGTCTTGCCAGCCGCCGCAGACCCAGTACGGATTCTCGTTCGAATACCCGATGTGATAGACTTCGCCGATCGGAATGTTGCGTCCGAAGTTCCAATGATCGCCGCCGTCGACCGTGGTTGCAATGCCGCCGTCCGCACCGATGATGATGCGGTTACCGTTGTTCGGTGCGATCCAGATCGCGTGATAGTCGACGTGGACCTGATCGGCGATCGCTTTGAACTTCTTGCCGCCGTCGGTCGACAGCGCCAGCATTTCGGAGACGGCGTAAACTTTATTCGCATCTTTCGGATCGACGCCGATGTGCGAGAAATAGAACGGGCGCTGGTCGACGAGCGTGTCGTTAGAAACCATCGTCCAATTCGCGCCGGAATCGTCGGAACGCCACAGAATGCCCTGATTCGATTCGATCAGCGCGTAGACGCGTTTGGTGTCGCTCGGCGCGATCGCCAGGCCGATGCGCCCGGTGATGCCCGTCGGCAGTCCATGTCCGGTGAGTTTCGTCCACGTTTTTCCGCCGTCGGTCGACTTGTACAGACCATCGTCCGTACCGCCGCTGGTAAACGTCCACGGCTCGCGCTTGAAATGCCAAATGCCGGCGTATACGACGTTTCCGTCGTTCGGATCCATCGCCAGATCGGACGCGCCGCTTTGGTCGCTCACGAAAAGCGTTTGGCTCCACGTCTTGCCGCCGTCCCAGGTGACGTACACGCCGCGATCGTGGCTCGGACCGAAAACGTCGCCGAGCGCACCGACGACGACATGATTGGAATTCTTCGGATCGACCGCGATGCGCGAAATATGACGCGTGCCCTGCAAGCCGACGTTCTTGAACGTCTTGCCGCCGTCAATCGATTTGTAGACGCCGTCACCGTAGCTCACGTCGTTGCGCGGATTCGCTTCGCCCGTGCCGACCCATACGACGTCATTATTGTTCGGGTCGATCGTCACGGCGCCGATAGCGGCGACTTTCTCGTTCTCGAAGACCGGCTGCCAGGTTTCGCCGCCGTCGCCCGATTTCCAAACGCCCCCGCCCGCGGAGCCGAGGTAATACAGATACGGGTCGCTCGCCGAACCGGCCACTGCGGCGACGCGGCCGCCGGGGAGCGCCGGACCGATTTCACGCCATTTGATTCCCGACCACGGCGGTCCGGGCGTGGGCGAGGGACTGGGCGTCGGCGTCGGTTTTGCGGGTTTGGGAGGCGGCGTGCTCTTCACGCTCTTCGGCCCTGCAGCCGGACTTGGCGTAGGCGACGCGGACGTTTGCGCCGCCGCGGGAGCTGCACCAAGCGCTACCGCAACGAAGAATGCGATTAAAGAAACGCGTCGCGACATGTAATTCCTCCGGTGAATCTACGTTGCCGCGATTAGTGTGTTTCGGTGTTTTTCCTTTGTAGAATGCGGGTTATGCCGAAGAAAAGGCACGCACGAGGGCGACGCCGCCGAACGCCGCGGCGATGCCGAGCACGACGCTTCCGGCAACGTACGCAAAGGCCAGCAGCTGGTCACCTTCCCGCATCAGCGTAAGCGCGTCGAGTGAAAACGTCGAGAACGTCGTGTAGCCGCCGAGCACACCAGTCATCAGGAACAGGCGCAGCAGCGCAGAGCCGGCAAAAACGCGCGTTTGCGTGATTTCGGCGACGATGCCGATGATCAGGCTTCCCGTTATGTTGATGATGAACGTCCAGAGCGGGAAGCCGGCACCGAACCGCTGCGTAATCGCAAAGGTGACCGTATATCGAATCACCGAGCCGATGCCGCCGCCGACAAGCACGGCCAGCAGCGATTGCCAACCGATCGTCATGCTTCTTTCGGCGAACCGCTCTTGTAGTGAATGATCTCGACCGTTTCCAGCGTGACCAGGCCTTCGTGCACCATGTCGTCCAGCAGCGGAATGAAATCCCGAATCTTTTCTTCGGTGTCGACGATTTCGATCAGGATGGGCAGGTCGGTTGAAAGATCGAAGACGCGCGCGGCGTGCACGACCGAATGCCCGCCGAACCCCTCGACACCTTTGAATACCGTCGCGCCGGAAAGCCCATGCTTGCGCGCAGTCTCCACGATCGCCGTATACAGCGGCTGCGTGCCGCGGCGATCGCTCTCGCCGATGAAGATGCGCAGCAGCTTCCCGCTGCCCGCCAGCTTAATGTGGCGCTCCGGCGCTATGCGCGTGCTCGTAATGCGGAACGTTCACGTGGTAGGCCCACCATTCGGAAAACCCAATCATGCCACACAGAAGTATAAAGAATAGGATAAGGCCGAGGCCCCAAGCCCGCCTGGCGCGTGGCGACATGCCGGAAAATCGGCTCATGGTTGCAGCGTTCGGGAATTTTCCACAAGGGCTCCTCCCGGCAAAGGCGTATCCTGCAGGCCAATGCGTCGTTTTGTTGCCCCGTTTGCCTCGGGACTGCTCCTCATTTTTTTCGCAATGAGCGCCTCGCCGGCGTTCGCCGCGCAACCGCCCGCCGCCGGCAATCCTGCCGCCGTGCGCGCGTATTCTCGCGTGCTGCAGAAAATCAATCCGCAGATGCCCGCCTGGCAGAGCCAGTCCCTGGCAAAGCATTTGCTGATCAACGCCGACCGCTGGAAAATCGACGCCAACATGCTGGTCGCCCTGGTCACCGTGGAGTCGGCGTGGCACACGCATGCGCGTTCGTGGGCAGGCGCAATCGGGCTTGGACAACTCATGCCCGGAACCGCCGACAATCTGCACGTGAACCCGCGCGATCCGTATGAGAATCTGCAAGGCGCGGCGCGTTATCTGTATGGATTGCTGACGCGTTTTCGCAATAAGCCGAACCGCTACCAGCTCGCGTTCGCCGCATACAACGCCGGCCCGAAAGCCGTCGAAGAGTTCGGCGGAATCCCGCCTTTCGCCGAAACGCAGCATTACGTCGTGAAAGTCACCTCGACGTGGCATGCGATTCGCGCCATGATCCGCATTCCGCGGATGCGCGTTCCGGCCGTCATTGCGGCTCAGTCACCCGACCTCAGCTACTGGGTCGGTTCCGCAGCACAGCGTTAACCGCATCCACCGCAGTATACGCGCTATCCACGAAGATGCTGCGCGCGCCGGCATTTGCCGCCGCTTCAACGTCACTCGGCTTGTCGCCGATCACCACACAACACGCCGGATCGACGCCCATCGCGCGCGCAGCGTCGACGATGAGCTTCGGTTTGGGTTTGCGGCATTCGCAGTCCACGTCCGGTGAGTGCGGACAAAAGAGCACCGCATCGAACGGGCCTAGCAACTCCTCCACGCGGCGATTGACCGCCTCCACTTGCTCGAGCGTAATCATGCCGCGGCCGACGCCGCTTTGGTTTGACACCACCGCGATTGGAATCGACGCCGAACGGAGCTCGGCCAGCGCCTTCTGCATACCGGGTACGGGCACGACGGCTTGCGGATCGCCGTTGTACGGAACGTCGAATACAAGAGTTCCGTCGCGATCGAAAATTACGCCGCAAGGGTTCACGCGGCGCGGGTTCTGCGGTCGCGCAAGCTTTCCCGTTCGATTTGTGGACTAAACGGTGAATAACGCGAGTGCCGCTAAACCCATGAGGACGAAGGTCAGCCACGACCACGCGTTGGCGGCCGGCGAATTGCGCCACTTCCCCATGACTTTCGCGTTGTTTGCGATCCGAATCACCAAAAAAATGAGCGGCACGGAGACGATGCCGTTCAAGACGGCGGACCAGTATAGTGCGCGAATGGGATCCAAATGCGTAAAGGGCAGCGCGATTCCCAGAAGCAAGCCGGCGGTCAGCACCGCGTAAAACCGCGGCGCGCGATTCGGCCGCTCGTCGAGCCCTTGTCGTGGAAAGGCGAGCATCTCGGCTGCTATGTAAGCGGATGATCCGGCAAGCGCCGGAATTGCGAGAAGCCCGGTTCCGACCATGCCCAGCATGAACAGCAAGTACGCCAGATGTCCTGCAAGAGGTTCCAACGCGCGCGCGGCATCCTGGGCGGTTTGAATGTTCGTCTTGCCGTGCGCAAACAACGTGAGCGCGGTGGTCGTGATGATGAAAAACATCACCAGATTCGAGAACAGCATGCCGACGTTCACGTCGAAATGCGCGCCGCGGATTTCTTCGTCGGTTGCGCCGCGCCGAGCTGCCACGGTCGTGCGGCCCTGCGCTTTCTCTTCTTCCACTTCAAGTGCCGATTGCCAAAAGAAGAGGTACGGCGTAATCGTTGTTCCGAGCACACCCATCGCCGTCGTAATCCAATCTTTCGTGAGTTGCACGTGCGGCACGAAGAGGTTGGTCAACACCTTGCCCCATTGCGGATGCACGATGAACGCGGTGACGATATAGGCAAAAAGCGTAAGGCACAGATATTTGAGAAACACGGCGATGCGCCGGTACGAAAGAAAAATCAAGCCGACGATCAGCAAGGCGCCGAACACAACGTCCCACGCAACCTCGGGAAGCAGCGGCGCAACCAGGTGTGCGGAAGCCGCCATTCCGGCAAAATCCGCGCCGACGTTGAACGTGTTTGCCGCGACGACGAGTAATGCAATGCCGTACGCCGCCCACACCGGAATCGACGAGCGAATGTTTGCAGCAAGGCCTTTACCCGTGACCATCCCGATGCGCGCGCACATCCCTTGCACCACCGCCATCATCGGCGTCGTAAGCAGAGCCAGCCATAACATCGAAAGGCCGGTGGATGCACCGGCCACGGAATACGTCGATATGCCCGACGGGTCGTCGTCCGCCGCTCCGGTGATGAGTCCCGGCCCAAGCGTCACCAGCCGCTCCCAAAGGTTGCGCCGGGGTGCGCCTATTTCAGTCGCTTCTGTGGCTTTCAGCCGCATGCATGGCATTCATACCCCGATTTCGTCCCTTCATCCGCGCGGTTGGTCACACAAACCTGTTCGCGGCCCCGCGGTTCGATCAGAATCACATGCATGAAGGGCATCACAAGAACTGCCATGACCGTCGTGGCGTTGTTTGCGTTCATCGGGTCGGCGAACGCGCATCGGCCGGTATTCAAAGTAGCCGCGCTCGGTCACGGCATCACACTCCACTACGCACAGGAAGGGGCGGGCCGACCGGTGGTTTTCGTTCACGGCTCACTCACCGACTATCGTTATTGGGCACCGGAGGTCGACGCGTTTTCCAAGCACTATCGCGCGATCGCGTACAGCAGGCGATATAATGTCCCCAATCACAATCCCGCGATCGCGGGGTATTCTGCCGTAACCGACGCGGACGATTTGGCGGCGTTCATCAGAGCGCTCGGCCTGCGTCACGTCGAGGTGATCGGGCATTCCTACGGCGCGCTCACTGCGCTTTTTTTGGCGCTTCGGCATCCGGAATTGATCGACAAACTCGTGTTGACCGAGCCGCCGGCGGTCTCACTCTTAAAAGGCACGCCGATGTACGGGGACATTCAGCGGCGTATGGTTCTGCCGATGCAACGCGCGTTTCGCTCCGGACACCGCGAAGCCGGTGTGGCAATCTTTATCGACTACGTTTTCGGCAATCCGCATGCATGGGACGAAATGTCCGAGGAAGACCGCGAATCAACGATGCAAGATGCGCACGAGTGGGACGTCATGATGACGCGCGGCACGCTGTTCCCGCAAATTACGCCGGCGCAAGTGCGCAGCATCCAGGTTCCGACGCTGATACTTACCGGTGCGAAGACGTATCCGTTCTTGAACGTGATTGACGGCGATCTCGCGAGGCTTTTGCCGCACGGCCGCCAGGTGTTCTTCGCACACTCCGGGCACCAAATGTGGTATCAGCAGGCACGGGATTGCCGTGAGGCAGTCGAAGCATTCCTGCAGTGAAGCGCGGCGCATGGGCTCGGGTTTCGTGGCGAGCCATCGTTCTGTGGACCCTGGTATGGACGGCAATCGCACTCGTGCGAGCGCTTCAAGACGTCGCGCAGCTCACGTACACCCATCAGCGCATCGATCTTCCGCATGTCTTGGGAGAGCGGCTGCTGGAGTGGTACAGCGCGGGCGCGGTAACGCCGTTCTACATCTGGCTCGTGCGGCGCGTGAAGCACTACGCGATTCCGATTGCACCGACGCTGGGGATCTATTTCGCCGCCGTCGTTGTCGGCTTCGCGTTTCAGGGACTGATTTACGTGCCGCTGGAAAACGCCATCTTCCACGGCGGCGCGTCGCTGGCCGCCGGGTGGGCATATGATGCATTCTCGTATTCGTTTGGTAATGCCGCGCTTTTCGCGGCGATCATCGCCGTCGAGCACTATCGCATCGCCAAAGAGCAAGGCGTGCGCGCTGCGCGCCTGGAGTCCGAGCTTGCCGAAGCGCAGTTGCAAATGCTGCGCGCACAACTCGATCCGCACTTCTTGTTCAACACGCTCAACAGTATCTCGGCACTGATACCCGACGAGCCGTCCTCGGCGCAGGAGATGATCGCGCGTTTGGGCGATTTGCTGCGAGTTGCGCTCGATTCGTCCGCGGCGCGTGAAACGCACCTATCGGACGAGATCGAGATCGCGAGGGCATATTTGGACATCATGAACGTGCGATTCGCCGGTCGTTTGCGGTACGAAGTATCGGTGCCGCCGGAGCTGAACGACGAATACGTGCCGAACTTCGTGTTGCAGCCGCTGGTGGAGAACTGCATCCGGCACGGCATGCCCGAAGCGCAGCGACCGTTGGGGGTTACCATCGAAGCGCACGCCGGCGTCGACGCGCTTATCGTGGAGGTGACCGACGACGGAATAGGACTCCCGAGAGACTTCCAGCTTCGCGAAGGTATCGGCCTGAGCAGCATACGCCGCAGACTCGCGCATCTCTACGGCGCGCAGGCGGTAATGCGTATCGAATCCCCAAGCGGCGGCGGAACGCGCGTCACGCTGTCGATTCCTCGCCGCAGCGTTCCGTTCGCGCCGGCAACCTTCAGTGGCGACGTTGGATAAGATTCGCGCAATCATCGTCGACGATGAAGAGCCGGCTCGCCGCCGAATTCATTCGCTGCTCTCGCAGGTGCGCGACGTGCACGTCGCGGCGGAAGGCGATTCGGGTGAGTCCGCATTGCGTGCCATTCGCGAGCTGCGGCCTGAGCTGCTTTTTCTCGACGTCCAAATGAGCGGCATGAACGGCTTCGACGTCCTTACGGCACTCGCGAAGGACGAGTTGCCGAATGCGGTCATCATGGTCACGGCATACGACCGATATGCGGTGCGCGCGTTCGACGTCAGCGCGGTGGACTATCTGCTCAAACCGTTCTCCGACGAGCGCTTTTTCGAGGCGCTGGACCGCGCGCGGAACGCACTTCGCGTTCCCGACAATAGCGTTGAGCGGCTGCTGCACGCGCTTCGCGAGATGCCGGAGCGGCCTGGGCGCTTGGTGGTGCGAGCTCGCGACGGCATGCAGTTTGTCGATCCGCATGAAGTGGACTGGCTGCAGGCCGAGGGCAATTATACGATTCTGCACCTCGGGCAGAATCAGCTGCGCATTCGCGAAACGGTTGCGGAACTCGAGCGCCGCCTCGGCGATTTCGGGTTCTTGCGCATCCACCGCTCGATCATCGTGAACGCGGATCGCATCTTCCGCGTCGAGCCGTGGACGAGCGGAGAGTACCTGCTCATCTTACGAAACGGCACGAAAATTCAATCCGGACGTTCGTACGCAGAAAATCTGCGCCGACTGCTGAAATAGAGCGCGCTACGCCTCGACGTAAATCTCCGAACCCTTTTCGACAAACTCCTTGGATTTTTCGGCCATGCCCCGTTCGGCGAATTCACGCACTTCTTGCGTGATTTTCATCGAACAGAAATGCGGGCCGCACATCGAGCAGAAGTGCGCGATCTTCGCGCCCTGTGCGGGCAGTGTTTCGTCGTGAAATTCGCGGGCGGTTTCCGGATCGAGCGAGAGATTGAACTGATCCTCCCAGCGAAATTCGAAGCGCGCTTTGCTGAGCACGTCATCCCAATGGCGCGCTTGCGGATGCCCTTTGGCAATGTCGGCCGCGTGCGCGGCGATCTTGTACGCGATAACGCCGTCCTTCACGTCCTTTTTATTCGGCAAGCCGAGATGCTCTTTCGGTGTGACGTAGCAGAGCATCGCCGTGCCGAACCAGCCGATCATCGCCGCACCGATTGCGCTCGTGATGTGGTCGTAGCCCGGAGCAATGTCCGTGACGAGCGGCCCGAGCGTGTAGAACGGCGCTTCGTGACAAATCTCGAGCTGCTTGTCCATGTTCTCTTTGATGAGGTGCATCGGTACGTGACCCGGGCCTTCAATCATTACCTGGACGTCGTGCTTCCAAGCGATTTGCGTGAGTTCCCCGAGCGTTTCGAGTTCACCGAACTGCGCAGCGTCGTTCGCATCGGCTTGGCAGCCGGGACGCAAACCATCGCCGAGCGAGAACGCCACGTCGTACGCCTTCATGATTTCGCAAATTTCTTCAAAATGCGTGTACAGGAAATTCTCCTGGTGATGCGCGAGGCACCACTTCGCGAGAATGGATCCGCCGCGTGAAACGATGCCCGTCACGCGATTAGCGGTGAGCGGCACGTAGCGCAGCAAAACGCCGGCGTGAATCGTGAAATAATCGACGCCTTGTTCAGCCTGCTCGATGAGTGTGTCGCGGTAGAGTTCCCACGTCAGGTCTTCCGCTTTGCCGTTGACTTTTTCGAGCGCTTGATAGATTGGTACTGTGCCGATCGGTACCGGCGAATTGCGCAGAATCCATTCGCGCGTTTCGTGAATGTTTTTGCCGGTCGAGAGATCCATCACCGTGTCGGCACCCCAGCGCGTCGCCCACGTCATCTTTTCGACTTCTTCTTCGATCGTCGAGGTGACGGCGGAGTTGCCGATGTTCGCGTTGATTTTGACCAGGAAGTTGCGGCCGATGATCATCGGCTCGCTTTCGGGATGATTGACGTTCGACGGAATAATCGCGCGCCCGCGCGCAACTTCATCGCGCACGAATTCGGGCGAGAGGCCCTCACGGATTGCGATGAACTCCATTTCGGGCGTGACGACGCCTTTGCGCGCATAGTGCATCTGCGTAACGTTCGCTCCAGGCTTCGCGCACCGCGGCTTACGCGACGCGTTGAAACGCACGCTATCGAGTTCAGGCATCGCGTCGCGCCCGCGGCGATACACCGACGTCGGCTTTTCGAGTTCTTCGGTATCTCCGCGGTCGAGAATCCACTGCAGACGAATCGGCTCGAGCCCTCGATGCACGTCCGTCGTCACCGCCGGATCAGTGTAGGGCCCGCTGGTATCGTAAACGACATGCGTCTGGCCGTCGGTCAATGCGATTTCGCGCACGGGCACTCGGATCGAAGGATGCGAACCGAACGCATACGACTTGCGCGATGCGCCGGAAATGGATGTGTCGACAGCTGACATGGATGTGGCTCCTTCCTACGCCGGCATTACCCGGATCAGGTTACAAGCGGTCGCCCTTTTTCAAGCTCAGGGCCTCTCAGCATTGTCATGGTGAGGTAACGAACCACCCCGAGCTTGTCGAGGGGCGCCTCACGCGACAGTGTGCTCCCGCGTAGGAATACTCTACCCGTTTTTTTTCGTGATTCCCCCAACAGTTGGACGGGCCGGCAGCCTCTCTTATACGAAACCTGCAGTCAGGGGAGGGTGCATGCGGCTCACCGTACCGCCGGAACTCGTAGAGGCGGCGAAAAGCGGTCAAGGCAACGGTATGGAGCGCTTATTGGAAACGCTCTGGCCACACGCGTATCGAATCGCCCGCTCCGTCGTCCAAAACGACGCACTCGCTGAGGACGCGGCGCAAGAAGCCTGCGCGATTATCTATCGCGAAATCGCGCAACTACGTTCGGCGGATGCGTTTCGTGCTTGGGCGTATCGCATCGTCGTGCGTGAGGCATTGCGTGTCGCGAAACACCAGGCACCCGTTTCAGGTGCGACGGAATCGGATGCCGAGGACGACATTGATGCGAGGCTGGATACGTTGCGCGCGCTTGCAGCCTTGTCGGCCGAATTACGGGCGGTGGCCGTCCTTCACTATTACGCCGATCTCAGCAGCGCAGAAATCGGCAGCATCCTACGTGTGCCGTCTGCGACCGTTCGATTTCGGCTTTCGCAGGCTCGAAAACGGCTCAAACAGATATTGAGTGCAGATAACACCCCCTTCACGATGGCGGAGGCTTCGCGATGAACGCCGACAACCTTGAATTGCTGGAACGGCACCTAGGTACAATCCCCGTACCACGATTTGATTTTGCCGCGATAGTGTCACGAGCTGCGCACAGACCCGAATCCCGCATACGCCGCCGCATCGTCACGGTTGCAGTTCTGTTTATTCTGCTGCCGGCGCTCGCCGCGGCGGCGGTGCACTATTTCCCTGTAAAGGTCGAACAAACAAGGAGCGGTAGCCTCGTGATCGTATCAGATACACTGACGGTAAGTTGGCGTGCCAGGCCTACAGACTTGCGGCGAATCGCCAGAGGCCTGCCTTATCGAGTGGTCTGGCCAACGGGTCTTCCCCAAAACGTCAATTTGCGAACCGCTTCTTCCGCAGACTCACAGGTTGCGATTGTCGAGTACCGCTGTCGGAATAATCGATTTGCCCAGTTCATCATCATGCCTAAGCAAATGCGCGTGGTCCGTGCTCCGAAACAATTGGCTGGAATACGCGTAAACCTCGCCTGGATGAAACGTCAGTTCAATTGGACGGCCGGTGAAGAGCAGGTTCGAGTTCAGACGAATTGTCTGAGCGACACAGACGTGGCGCGCATACGTGCCGCAATGGTTGCGGCAGGCAGAGCGAAGCGCTAACGGTAAACGAGGCGGCGTGAGCGCCGCCTCTTCTTCGCCTCGCAGCGGTATCGGGCACTACGCGATTCTCGCCGGCGCGCAAGTCGCCGTTGGTGCGGCGGCGATATTCGCTCGCTTTGCGCTGACCGGCGCACCGCCGCTTGCCGTATCGGCTTGGCGGCTCATCATCGCATCGGCTGTGTTGCTGGTGATTGCCGCACTTGCGCCTCGACTACGCTCGGCGCCGCTCGACGTCGCTCGCGGTCGTTCGATACCTCACGATGACACAACGAGGCGCGCCGCGCTTCTATTTATTGCGGCGGGTATTGCGCTGGCGGTACACTTTGCGACGTGGATTGCTTCGCTCGATTACACGAGCGTCGCGGTTTCGACGCTGCTTGTCGCAACGACGCCGATTTGGACGGCCATTTACGATTCAGCGGTGTACCACCGCCGACTGTCGCCTATCGCACTTGGGGCGTTTCTCGTCGGTGCGGTCGGGCTCGTACTCGTTGTGGGATACAGCCATACGCGTCCCCCTATCGCGGGACATGCATTGCTCGGCGATGCGCTTGCGGTTGCCGGCGCGATCGCTATCGGCGCGTATTTTATTCTCATTCGGCGCGTGCGTGCGTCATATGGAACGCGCACGATCGTCACGCGGACGTATTCATGGGCCGCGCTCGCGCTGCTGATCGCCTCGCTCGCGACACATCAAATGCCGCCCGCGTTTACCGACGGAAAAGCATGGGGCGGCATCATCGCGATGGCACTCGTTTCGCAGCTGCTCGGCCACACGGCGATGAACGCCGCGTTACGCTGGTTCTCGGCAAGCGCAGTCGCAATGACGACGCTCTTCGAACCTGTGACGGCTGCCGTTCTGGCGTTTTTCATCTTCGGAGAAACGCTGACGCCGCTGGCGATTGCCGGAGGGCTTCTGGTGCTGGTCGCTATCGGTGCATTTCTACGTGAAGAAGCGCGGCTCGCTCCAGGTAGCTAATTGGACCGGTCCATTTGCAAGGAAATGGATGGGTAGGGCGGAAGGCGCCGCCCATGACGACCGCGATCGACGCCCAACCCCGTCCTCCCGTGCCTGCACCAGCGCCTGAGTCCGACCCGCAAGAAACGCGCGAATGGGTCGAGGCCATGCAAGGCGTGCTCGAACACGAGGGACGCGGGCGCGCTCAGGAACTGATTGAAACGATTGTCGATGCAGCGCAGCGGGAAGGCGTGCATGTTTCGCTCGGTCTTTCAACGCCCTACATCAACACGATTCCGGCATCCGAGCAGCCGCCGCTGCCGGGCAACGACGAATTGGAAACGCGCATCCGCCACTACGTGCGTTGGAACGCGATGGCGATGGTTGCGCGTGCAAATAAGGAGTCGTCGGAACTCGGCGGCCACGTCGCAAGCTTCGCGTCGGCGGCTACGCTGTACGACGTCGGCTACAATCACTTCTTCCGCGCGCAGACGGAGAAGTTCGGCGGCGACATGGTGTATTTGCAAGGCCATTCCGCCCCCGGATTTTATGCGCGCGCGTTCATCGAAGGCCGCATCACCGAAGAGCAGCTCGAAAATTTCCGGCGCGAGGTCGACGGCAAGGGGTTGCCGTCGTATCCGCACCCATGGCTCATGCCCGATTTCTGGCAATTTCCGACGGTGTCGATGGGTTTGGCACCGATCATGTCGATCTACAACGCGCGATTCATGCGGTACATGCACGATCGCGGCATCATCGACGCGGGCGACCGCAAGGTGTGGGCGTTCTTGGGCGATGGCGAGATGGACGAACCCGAATCGACGGGCGCGATTTCACTTGCCGGACGCGAGCATGTCGACAATCTCATCTGGGTGATCAACGCCAATTTGCAGCGGCTCGACGGGCCGGTGCGCGGTAACGGCAAGATCATTCAGGAGCTGGAAACGCTCTTCAAAGGCGCAGGTTGGAACGTCATCAAGGTGATTTGGGGCAGCAGCTGGGACGCGCTGCTCGAGCGCGATCACACCGGACGCCTCGTGCAACTGATGAACGAATGCGTCGACGGCGATTACCAGACGTTCAAATCGCGCGACGGCAAATTCGTGCGCGACAATTTCTTCGGCCGCTATCCCGAAACGGCGGAATTGGTCGCGCACATGAGCGACGACGATATCTGGGCACTGCAGCGCGGCGGTCACGATCCGCGCAAAGTGTACGCTGCGTATAAGGCCGCGTTCGAGCACAAGGGGCAGCCTACGGTCATCCTTGCCAAAACCATCAAAGGTTATGGCATGGGCGAATCCGGCGAAGCGCAGAACATCGCCCACCAGGCAAAAAAGATGAAAGTTGAATCGATGCGCAAGTTCCGCGATCGGTTCCATCTGCCGATCCCCGATTCGGAAGTCGAGAAGCTCCAGTTCATCCGTCCTTCGGAAGACAGCGCGGAAATGAAGTATCTGCGCGAATTGGTCGAGCGGCGCGGATACATTCCGTCGCGCCGTGAAAAATCGGTATCGCTGACGGTTCCGGCGCTCAATGCGCTGGAGCCGCAACTCAAAGGCACCGGCGATCGTGAGATTTCGACGACGATGGCCTTCGTGCGCATCTTCACGAGTCTGCTCAAAGACAAAGAGATCGGCCCGAAAATCGTGCCGATCGTCGCCGACGAGTCGCGCACGTTCGGCATGGAAGGGCTGTTCCGGCAGCTCGGCATCTACTCGTCGGTAGGACAGCTCTATCATCCGCAAGACGCGGAGCAATTGATGTGGTACCGCGAGGATCGCCAAGGGCAGATTCTGCAGGAGGGGATCAACGAAGCGGGCGCGATCTCGTCGTGGATTGCAGCCGGCACAGCGTACTCGACGCACAACGTGCCGATGATTCCGTTCTACATCTTCTACTCGATGTTCGGTTTCCAACGCGTGGGCGATCTCGCGTGGGCCGCAGCCGACCAGCGCACGCGCGGCTTTCTGCTCGGCGGGACGTCGGGGCGCACGACGCTCAACGGCGAAGGTCTGCAGCACGAAGACGGCCACAGCCAAGTCTTCGCGTCGTTCATTCCGAACTGCGTCTCCTACGATCCGACGTACGGATACGAAGTTGCGGTCATCATTCAAGACGGATTGCGCCGTATGCTCACGGACCAGGAAGACGTCTACTACTACATCACGCTGCTGAACGAAAACTACAAGCATCCCGACATGCCGCAAGGTGCGGCTGACGGTATTCTTCGCGGCATGTATTTACTGCGTGATGCCGGGAAAGCAGAGAAGAAATCACAACGCGTTCAGTTAATGGGCAGCGGCGCGATCTTGCGAGAGGTCGAAGCGGCGGCGGAATTGCTTTCCGGCGACTTCGGCGTGAGCGCCGACGTGTGGGGCGCAACGAGCTTCAACCAGCTTCGCCTCGACGGCATCGACGCCGAACGCTGGAACCTGCTGCACCCCGAAGAGCATCCGCGGCTCTCGTACGTCGAGCAATGCCTGAACGACCGCAAGGGCCCGGTGATTGCCGCGAGCGACTACATCCGCACGTTTGCCGATCAAGTTCGTCCGTACGTGAAGCGGCGCTACGTCACGCTCGGCACCGACGGATTCGGCCGCAGCGATTTGCGCCGCAAACTGCGCGAATTTTTTGAAGTCAATCGCTTTTACGTCGCGGTCGCGGCGCTCAAAGCGCTCGCCGACGACGGCGAGCTTCCACTGAAAACCGTTTCGGAGGCCATCAAGAAGTACGGGATCGACCCGTCCAAGCCCAACCCGGTGACGGTGTAGCATGGCGCAGGCGACGGACGTACGCGTTCCGGACATCGGTGACTTCCAAGACGTGCCGGTGATCGAAGTGCTCGTCAAACCCGGAGACGCGATCAAGAAAAACGATTCGCTCGTAACGCTCGAATCGGAGAAAGCGGCGATGGAAGTGCCTTCTCCAATCGACGGCAGGGTTCAAGACGTGAAAGTCAAGATCGGCGACAAAGTCAGCGAAGGCAGCGTGATTCTCACCCTCGCCGCCGCGGACGCGGCTGCGCCGCCCCTTCGACAGTCTCAGGGTCCGACTAGTCATCCTGACCCTTCGATACCTCAGGGCAGGGCTGCGTCGAAGGACGCCGAGTCCCTCGACGATGCTCAGGACAGGCGTCGAGGCGCGGAGCAGATCGTCGAATTAAAAGTGCCGGACATCGGGGATTTCAAAGACGTACCCGTGATCGAAGTGCTCGTCAAACCGGGCGACGTCGTTGCGAAAGACGCATCGCTGGTGGTGCTCGAGTCCGAGAAAGCTTCGATGGAAGTTCCGGCAACTGCCGCAGGCACGATTTCCGACGTGCGAGTAAAAGCCGGCGATAAAGTTTCGCAAGGCTCGGTTATCGCGACGGTGCAAACGACGGCTGTATCGGCGCCTGTGGCTGACGCCCCTCGACAGGCTCGGGGTCCTTCGATACCTCAGGATGACACCGCTTCGATACCTCGGCGTGACACCGCTTCGATACCTCGGCGTGACACCGCTTCGATACCTCAGCGTGACACAACGGCCGCGACTGCGCCGTTGAGTCAAAGCGCGAACGGGGCGGTGCATGCGAGCCCGTCGATACGGCGGTTTGCGCGCGAACTCGGCGTCGATTTGCATACGGTTCACCCGACGGGGCCGAACGGGCGCGTCACGCGTGAGGACGTGCAGCACTTCGTGAAGCGCGCACTGCAAGACGGAGGCACACCAACGTCTGCAGGTGCAACGGGCTTGCAGATTGCACCGTGGCCGCGCGTCGACTTCGCGCAATTCGGCGAGATCGAGCGCAAGCCGCTCTCACGCATCAAGAAGATATCCGGGCCTAATCTGCACCGTAACTGGGTGATGATTCCCCACGTCACGCAGAACGACGACGCGGACGTCACCGATCTCGAGGAATTTCGCAAAGAACTCAACGCCGAGTACACCAAGCAGGGCGTAAAGGTGACGATGCTCGCCTTCTTGATCAAAGCATCGGTCGCCGCGCTCAAGAAGTTTCCGGACTTCAATAGTTCGCTCGACGGCGACGACGTCGTTTACAAACACTACTACAACATCGGGTTCGCGGCTGATACGCCGGGTGGGCTGGTTGTACCGGTCGTCAAGAACGCCGATGCAAAAGGCATTGCGCAACTCGCCCAAGAGACGGCGGAACTGGCCGCAAAGGCGCGCGACGGAAAATTGAGCCCCGCCGACATGCAGGGCGGCACGTTCACCATCTCGAGCCTCGGGAGCATCGGCGGGACCTACTTCACGCCGATCATCAACGCGCCGGAAGTCGCAATCCTCGGGGCGTGCCGCGCGGCAATTCGTCCGGTATGGAACGGTACCGAGTTCGCGCCGCGGCTCGTGCAGCCGCTTTCGCTCTCCTACGATCACCGCGTTATCGACGGTGCAGCCGCCGCTCGCTTTACTGCTTACCTGGCATCTGTATTAAGAGATTTACGCCGCGCGTTGATCTAAAATTAACGGCACGGTTGTTTGCATGGCGCGAAGGCGTGTCATACTTACTCCAATGTGCCCGTACGGCTCTGATATGCACGTCCGCCTGCTTTCGCGCGTCGTCGACGAAGCGTCGGACTTCGTTCTGGTGACGGATTTCACGCCGCCCTCGCAAGGCGGGCCTTTCATCGAGTACGCCAACCAGTCGCTGCTGCACGCGACGGGGTTTACGCTCGAAGAACTCGCCGGCAAACCGTACGGAGCGATCATCGCGGACGAAAACGATCCTCGCGCAATTGAAACGATTGCAGAAAACTTGGAAGCGGCGCGTGTCAACGAAAAAGAGATTCTGCTGCGCCGCAAGGACGGGACGCCGTTTTGGGTGGAGTTCACCGGCAAACCGCTGCGCGATGACGGCAGCGGCCTGGAGCACTGGGTTTCCGTCGGGCGCGACATTACGCTGCGCAAACAATCGATGGAGCAACTTGCGGCGCTGATGACGGCAATGGACGCCGTGACCGGTCACCTCGAAATCTACACGTTGGACGGCGGCGACTATACCGCCGTCTTCCGCAACCGCGAAGCCGACAGCGACATTTCGGAACTGGTCGACATGCTGCTCAACGATCCGGTGCTGCGCGATGCGACGGCACTGCGTCAGCGCTTGAGCGCCGGTGAAAGCGTTACGATTACTGCCGACGGTTTGCAGATTCGCCCGTGCGACAGCAACGCGGCGACGCTGGTCTGCATTAGACAGAAGGTTTCGTAGCGGCTGCGAGGCGGCGCCGAAAGTACACGCCGATTAAGACGCTTCCCGTTGCGCCGACGAGGAACGTGAGATTTATCGCCATGCCGAGCGCCGGCATGATCGGCATCGTGTAAACCAGAGCAAAATTGACGACGAACACCAGCGTCCAGTAGGTCATGAAGGTGATGTTTCGCCTGGCCCGCGCTCGCTGCTCGGGCGTCACTTCGGAGCGCAACTGTATCCCCATCAGGGTCTGCAAGGCTAGGATTCCATACGCGATTGCATACAATCCGAAGTAGAGTTCGTCCAGGCTTCGATGCCCAAATCCGGCGCGCGAAAACTGCACCGCAGAGAACACCAGCAGCACCACGACCGCGAGCCAAACGAAATTGAGCACGATCGGCCAGCCCTTGGGCACGAAAAACCACTGGAACACGCGATGGTGAAAATACCAGAGGCTGCAAACGATTGCGAAGGTGCCGAAGAACGCAATGATGCCCGTCCCGTCAAGCGATAGATTCTTCGTAAAGGCCAGACTCGAACCGAGTTGCGCCAGGCCGAACCCGATGACGATATCGGAAAAGGCTTCCAAACGATGGACGGTACGCTCATCGAAAGATTCCACCACGACCTCGACTATACAACAAGAAAGCGAGGCGCGATTCGAAAGTGCGGCAATCCACTTGAAACGATGACTACCGTCATAGAAAATACCAATATGCCCGTCAACATGGGTCCAAAAGCCTAGTCCAAGTCTAGAAAATTGAGGGTAAGCGTGCAGGCGCCTATTCTACTGCCATAGCATTAAGCGAGTTGTCGCACGGATCTTATTCCGTGCGCTAACTTACTTTTCTGCTTGGGAGACATCTCGTGAAGCTACGCTATGGAGTGGGGGCTGTGGCAATTTTTGCTGCTGCGCTTGCCGCGTGCAGTAGCGGCGGAAGTTCCGGGGGTTACACGCCCGGAGGGCCGACGCCGATACCAAAGCCCGCAACCGCATCAACCAGCGCGCCCCTGTCCACCACCGGTACAACGCCCGTTTCACTGCCGGCGATCAGCAACGGGTCGTCGGCGACAATCACTCTGCCTGCCGTAAGCGGCAACGCAACCGCGAGCGTTACACTGCAAGATACGCTGCCGACGGGCGCAACGCACCCGCAAGTGGTGCGCAGAAACCCGGACGACATCGGGGGCGGCCTCGTTACGCCGCTTGACTACATCCTGATTTCAGTGAGTGCACCAGTTTCGCTTACCTCGACACCGGGCTTCTCGTTCACGTTCGAGTCTGCGCCCCAAACAACGACGTACATCGCAGAAATGGACACGAGCAACGCGAGCGCCGGCTGGAACGTGGTTGCCGGGCCTGGTACGGTGAGCGGAAACACCGTTTCCTTTGCTTCACAAGTCGTCGCACCGCCCCTTACGCTCGAACCGGGGCATACGTACGTCTTCGCGATTGTCGCTACCACGTCGCCGGTGACGCCTGCTCCGCCGACGATTGCACCGAGTACGGCTGCATCGTATACGGGTTCGAAGACCGTCAGCTACGCGTACGGCTACGATTTTGATTATCCGAATCCCGGACCGACGGCCACTGCCCCTCCGACGACGTTGAACTACAACGTCAGCGAGAACCTCAGCGTCGGCAACTCGAAGTTCCCGGGTACGTCGACAGCGCAGCTCGTCGACGAGCATATCGCCGAAACCGATAGCGCGAACGTGTCGACCAGCTCCTACACGACGGATTCGTGGGTATCGTTGGCTTCCACCAACAACAGCTATAACGAACTGCTCTACGGACAAACCGTCCAAGAGCCGTCCTCGGCGAATCTGCCTGTCCTAACGACGCTGTACAACACGCCGCAGATCGTCGACGAACTTCCGGAGACGAACGGCGCGTCGTGGAGCAATAATCCGCAAAGCACCGTTTCGTATTCCTACGCCAGCGGCGACGCCGGAACGCGTACAGTGGCAAACGACGGGACGTACACCGACGTCGAGCAGATGGGACCGTCCAGCGGCGGCGGCACGGTTACGATGACTGAAAACGCCGACGGCTCCGGCTCGATCACCGGCCCGTATTACGGCGACGGTTTCATCCAGTCGATCGCGTTCTCCGCACCTTCACCTGCACCGAGCGCCACGCCGATGCTGAACGTGACGCTCACGTACTCGACGTTCGCGCAGCAGTGCTGCGGTTATCCGGCCACGCAAACGATTCCCGACTACGTCTGGTATCCGTATACGTCGGGCCAGCCGCTCACGTTCTACAACGAAACGGACTCGATCAAGGGAAATGCGGCGCTTCCGGCAAGCTGCAAGTCGTCGCCGTACTCGCAGGTAACGGACGTCAAGCGCACGATCAAGACGCTCGATACCGTCGTCGGCGACATGGATACCACCACGATGGATAGCTATGACTTCCAAGGGTTTCCGGTTTGTCTCGTGACGAACGACGTGCTGAGCTACGCGTACAACGAAGAAGGCACGACGCCGTACACCATCTACATCGGTACGCAGCTCGGTCTCATGACCGTGACGACGAATGAATCGCTGGTGATCCAAAACACGCCCGCGACCTCATCCACGTCGTCGGCGCGGGTGCGCACGCAGGAGGTTGCACAAGCGCATGCGTTCGTAGCAGCGCTGCAAGGACACGTTCTGACGTCACTGGCACGCGATCGCGCCGCGCACATCCGCTCGTTCATCCAAGCACTGAAACAGTCGCGGTCGGTGCGCAGCGCGACCGTTCATGGAGGTCACAGATGATCCGCTCATCAGCACGCATTACCGCAGCAGTCGCTGCCGTTGCGCTCTTGAGCGCGTGCGGCGGCGGAGGCCAAGGCCCCGGGGCGGTAACTCCGCTGCCCGCCGCGGGCAACAATCCCGTGACGAACACGGCGCCGGGCAGCTTTGCTTGGGGACGGCAAATCCTTGCGAAGCTTCCGTATAGCGGCCCGTTGAAAAACGGCACGAGCATCTCCATGACAATCACCGTGCGCATGCAGAACCCGCAAGGCTTGGTGCAGTATGCGCAAGAGGCGAGCACGCCCGGCTCGGCGATGTATCGCCACTGGCTTACGCCGCAAGAAATCGGCGCTCGCTTCGGCGCATCGTCTTCCGACTATCAAGCCGCTGCTTCGTATCTCACGAAGTTCGGTCTGCTCGTCGGAACGTGGCCGCAGCGTGAAGTATTGACGGTAAGCGGCACAACCGAGCAATTCCAACGCGCGTTCGGAACGTCGTTCGGCACGTACACGTACCTCGGCAAACACGTCATCGCGCCGATCGGGGCGCCGCATCTTGCTGCCGGTGTGCCGATCGTCGGCGCAATGGGTCTGATGAACGCGCCGCTCATGAGCCGCGACTTCCTACACGGCACTAACGCGGACTTCTTCGGATACTCACCGCAGCAAATCGCAACCGGATTCGATTATTCCGGCGCTTATGCGAACGGAATCAACGGCAGCGGCATAAACGTCGGTATCATCGGTACCGGGCCGATCCTCGATTCCAGCGGCAAAGACGACGACACCGCGGCCTATGCCTCGTTTTGGAAGGCGCAGATGGCACCCATCACGCAGGTGAATGCGATTCCGCAAGCCGCAAGCACGGCGAACGGACAAACCGGAACCGGCTCCGTCGACGCAAATCCGGGGGGTCTTGCACCGGCTCCTCCGGTGACCGCACCAACGTGCTCGCAAACGTTTCCGCCGAACTACGTTTCTTGCAATCCGGAGGACGGTGAAGCGCAACTCGATACGGAATCGATCGCGTCGCTCGCACCGGGATCCAGCGTCCTGTTCTACATGGCCTATAATCCGGCCGAATACTGCTATGACTCGACCACCGGTCAGCTCGTTGCGCCGACCAACGGCGTATGTCCGTCCGGCGACACGCCGGATCCGATGGAAGGCATTCAGCTCGCCGACGATTCGATTCAACAGGCAATCGCGGACGACAAGGCCGACGCGATTTCGATGAGCTTCGGCGGTCCTGAAAACCTCGATGCAGCGTTCGGATACATCGGACCGAGCAATGCACCGGGCGTCGGACAAATCGAGATGGCGTCGCTCGCAGCGGAAGGCATCGCGGTATTCGTGTCGTCCGGCGACGACGGCGCGTGGGAATGCTTCGATCCGTCGACGGGAGCGCCGCTCGGTACGCCGTGCGTCAGCTACCCTGCATCGGATCCGAACGTCGTCGCCGTCGGCGGCGTCAACATCCCGTTGGATGAAAGCGGCAACCTCACTGGTGAAATCTCCGCGTGGGCCGACAACACGACGCTCGGCGGTAACGGCGCGTTCCAAAACAACGTCGGATCCGGCGGCGGCGTCTCGAGCGTCTTCGCAGCACCGGCGTGGCAAGCGTCGACCATTGGAACGACGATGCGCGAACTGCCCGACATGTCGCTCGACGCCGATCCCGACAGCGGTCAGAGCATCATCATGTACGGCGGAAGCGCCTATCAGTCGGTCTCCGCTTTCGGCGGCACCAGCATGTCGGCGCCCGAAGCAGCTGCGCAGTGGGCGCTCGTGCTTCAGGCCTGCAAACAAAGTGCAACTTGCAACCAAGGCGGCACGACGGGCTATCGCCTAGGCAACCCGGCACCGCTCTTCTATGCCATCTACGGCACCTCGTCGCTTGCCAAAGGAGCGTACAGCAACGGCTTCACGCCGCAGTTGAACTACGGCCAAGTGTTCACCGACGTCATCTACGGCGGCAATCAAGGCGTGCCGGCGCCCGCGCCGACCGGTACGCCGCCGCCGACGTCCGGATACGAATCCGGACCCGGCTACGACCAAGTCACCGGCATCGGCGCACCGTCGAGCGGGCACTTGATCCAGGCGGTAACCGGAACGAAACTGCCGTAACGCAAAACGTCACGGCACCACAAAAAGGGCTTCGCATCACGCGAGGCCCTTTTTCTTCACACGTTCGCGATCTGCTTCACGCGTGCGCGCGTCAGGAAGCGCGCGAGAAGCCCGACGAGAAGGAGACCGAACATGAACCATTGTGCCGCGGACGAACCAAAGCCGAAGCGCACCGTGGCAATCGTTACCGCCATGAGATAGATGCCGAACAGCGAGGCACGCACGGCAAAACGCATGCCATCCGTGCTATCCTCTGCGCTCATTCGTTCTCGGCGAAGCCGCAAGCTGTTCCATGCGGCCAAGGCAAATAGACTGTATATCCATGCGTACGAGCCGGTATACATCGCAAACGCCACGTGATCGCTGAAGCTGAAGTGGACGAGAAGCTGCATGGAGTACGCCAGAAGTATCACGCCGCACAGCGCCGCGAAGTTTGCGACGATATTGAGCGCCGTCGGCACGAAAAGATGACGAAAGAGGCGATGATGGCTCCACCATACGCCGCAGACGAGCGCGAACGTGACGATCAGCGCAAACAACCCGCCCGCGCCGCGAACGTGCGTAAAGAGGTCTCGTGCATGCGAGGGAATCGTCAGCGTCAAGCCGAGTTGCGCGAGACTGAAGCCGATGACGATGTCGGAGAAGGCTTCCAAACGATGGACGACTTCCTTCTCCGGCTCGTCACGCATAATTATACGCCTGCGGTCTGCTTCTGCCGTAACTGGCGCAGCACGTACTGCAGAATGCCGCCGTGGCGATAGTATTCCGCTTCGTCGGGCGTATCGATTCTCAGCAACACTTTGAAGTCGATCCGGCGGCCGTTTGCGTCCGTTGCGTGCACGTGCAGGTGCATACGCGGCGTGATTCCGTCTTCCAGACCGGTGACGTCGTACGTTTCCTCGCCACTCAGTCCATAGGTTGAAAGATCGGCGCCCGATTCGAATTCGAGCGGCAAGATGCCCATACCGATGAGATTGCTGCGATGGATGCGTTCGAATGATTGCGCGATGACGGCCTTGATGCCGAGCAGATACGGGCCTTTTGCCGCCCAATCGCGTGACGAGCCCGAACCGTATTCTTTGCCGGCGAGGACGATGAGCGGCGTGCCGTCGGCTTTGTACTTCATCGCCGCATCGAAGATCGACGTTTGCTCGTTTGCCGGCAGGTAACGCGTGTAGCCGCCTTCAACGCCCGGCACGAGTTGATTGCGCAGACGCACGTTCGCGAACGTGCCGCGCACCATCACTTCGTGGTTGCCGCGGCGCGCGCCGTACGAATTGAAATCGGCGGGCTGAATGCCTTTCTCCATCAGGTACTTGCCCGCGGGACTCGCTTTGGCAATGTTGCCGGCCGGAGAAATGTGATCCGTGGTGATGCTGTCGCCGAGCAGCGCGAGCACGCGCGCATTGCGAATGTCGCTCAGCGCAGCCGGCTCTTCGGACATGCTCTCGAAGTACGGCGGATTCTTGACGTATTCCGAATGCGGATCCCACGCGTAAAGTTCGCTCGTGGGAACGTCGAGCTTCGCCCAGTGCTCGTCGCCGTGAAACACGTCGCGATAGTTCCTTTTGAACATCTCGTCGCTGATCGATTCCGCGATGACCGTCGAAACCTCGCCGTTGCTCGGCCAGATGTCTTTGAGATACACCGGCTTGCCCGATGCATCTTCGCCGAGCGGTTCGGTGGTCAAATCGATGTCCATCCGGCCTGCGAGCGCGTATGCAACGACAAGCGGCGGCGAGGCAAGATAGTTCGCGCGCACTTGCGGATGAATGCGCCCTTCGAAGTTTCGATTGCCCGATAGTACTGCGGCGACAATTGAATCGTGCTCTGCGACGGCTTCCGCAACGTCTTGCGGCAGCGGACCGCTATTCCCGATGCACGTGGTGCAGCCGTAACCGACCAGGTTGAAGCCCAGCGCATCCAGCGACTTGTCCAGGCCCGATTTCCGCAAGTAATCGGTGACGACTTTGGAGCCCGGTGCCAACGACGTCTTGACCCACGGTTTGCGCTCGAGTCCGCGCTCAACGGCGTTGCGCGCAAGCAATCCGGCCGCTACGAGCACTGACGGATTGCTGGTATTCGTGCAGCTCGTGATCGCCGCGATGACGACGGAACCGTCCGCGATTTTGCCGTTATCGGCGACGGCGGTGGCAACCGGTCCTTCATTCTCCATGCGTGCAGCGGAACTGGCCGGTTTGGCATCGCGCGCCTCAATCCACTCCTGCAGCGCGATGTTGAACGACTGCTTCACGTTGTCCAGTGAAACGCGGTCCTGCGGACGGCGCGGACCCGCAAGGCTCGGCACGACGCTGCCCAAATCCAAATGCAGCGTGTCGGTGAATTGCGGATCCGGTGTTTCATCCGTACGGAACATGCTCTGCGCCTTTGCGTATGCTTCGACGAGCGCAATGTGTTCCGGGGAACGGCCGGTAAGACGCAGATACTCGAGCGTTTGCGCGTCGATCGGGAAGATCGCGCACGTCGATCCGTATTCCGGCGACATGTTGCCGAGCGTCACGCGATCCGAAACCGGCAAATTGGAAAGCCCCTTGCCGTAGAACTCGACGAATTTTCCGACGACGCCCTTCTTGCGCAGCATCTCGGTAATCGTGAGAACCAAATCAGTTGCCGTCACGCCTTCGCGCAGCGCACCGGCAACCTTGACCCCGATGACGTCGGGAATCAGCATCGTCACCGGTTGCCCGAGCATTGCGGCTTCGGCTTCGATGCCGCCGACGCCCCACGCCAGCACGCCGACGCCGTTTGCCATGGTCGTGTGTGAGTCGGTGCCGACGACGGTGTCCGGATACGCAAGAGCATTCTGCGCGTCGAATGCGATGCCCGCGCCTCCGCCGCCGAAGACGACGCGCGAGAGAAACTCGATGTTGACCTGATGCACGATGCCCGTGTCAGGTGGAACGGCGCGGAAGTTATCGAGCGCGTGCTGTCCCCATTTCAGAAACGCATACCGTTCGCGGTTGCGCTCGAACTCGAGATCGGCGTTTTTCTTGAACGCCTCACCGCTGCCGAAAGCGTCGACTTGCACGGAATGGTCGATTACCAGCTCGACCGGCTGCAGCGGATTGATAGCTTTGGGATCGCCGCCCATCTTCGCCATCGCATCGCGCATCGCTGCGAGATCGACAACCGCCGGAACGCCGGTGAAATCTTGCAGCAGCACCCGGGCGGGGCGATATGCAATCTCGCGCTGCGCGCGGTGACCCGGCGACCATTTTGCGAGCGCCTCGACGTCATCTCTCGTGACCGATCGTCCGTCTTCGAAACGCAGCAGATTCTCGAGCAGAATCTTCAGTGAATACGGCAAGCGTTCGAGCCGCGTGAGGCCGCCTTCTTCCAGCGCTGCAAGCCGGACGTACGAATAGGAGCGGCCGCCGACGTTCAGCTTGGCGACGGCATTGAAGCTATTTGCGTGCTCATTCATGACTTCAGGGAGATTCGCGGATCGCCGGTCGCGTAGCCTTCGATACGCAGCGAACTCTCGCCCGACAAAAGTCGCCAGAGCGCGTCGCCCAGCAGGCGCGTGCGCCACGCAGAGAGCCCAAGCACCTCTTCGAATTCCTCGCGCGTGCGCGGCACCTCGCGGGCCACGCGTTCGAGCGAGGCGCGAGGCGCCAGCAGGCTGGCGGGCAACTCGTTTTCCTGCGCGAGTTCACCGACCACCACGTTCATGAGCGAAACGAGCGTTTCGCGCGCATTTCCCAGCGGGCGCGCGAACTTGGGCGGCAAGTGCGCCTCGTCGATCGCCTCGCCGCGGCGGACGGCCTCCAGAATCTGCTCGCCGAGCGCCCGGCGCGTGCCGGCGTCCAGGCGGCGCAGTTGCGCCAGGTCCTCAAACGTTCGAGGGCGCACCGTCGCCAAACCGCCGACGACGTCGTCGGGCAGTACGTATTTCACCGGCAAGTCGCGTTCCCGCGCGATGCGATCGCGCAGTTTCACGATCTCCGAAAGCACGCCGAGCTCGCGGCGATTCATGCGGTTGGCGCCGGGAATACGCGCGTACATGCGCCGCTCTTCACTGCGATAGCGCTCGATGTCGGACAGCAGCCGGCATTCCTCGAGGGCCCATTCGTATCGCCCCTTCTCTATGAGGCGCTCCGTAAGCGTCTTGTGCATGTCGAGCAGATGCGCGACGTCGTCTTCAAGATACTCGAGCTGTTTCGCGGAAAGCGGACGCGAGGACCAGTCGCTGACAGTCTGCGATTTCTTCAACCGAACGCCGCACAGATCGCGTACCAGATCGGCAAGCGAGATGGCCATGCCGTGTCCGAGAAACGCCGCCCCGACTTGGCAGTCGAATACGTCGGGCGGCACGCAATTGAAACGGTCGGCAAAAATTTTCAGGTCGCTGCTCAGCGCGTGTCCGACCACCGTCGTTTCGCTCAGCGCATCGGCGAGCGGCACGAGATCGCCGTTGGCAAGCGGATCGACGATCGCGCAGCCGTCTTCGAATGCCAGCTGTATCACCATGAGACGCGCGGTGTAGCTGCGCTCGTTGTGAAACTCCGTGTCGATGCCTACGCGGCCGGACTTTCGCACGCGATCGCACAGTGCACGCAACTGCGCGGATGACGTGACCATCGTTACGCCGCTCACGGCCGCGGCCCCACGGGGATGGGCGTCGCAAGATGACGACGGCGCCAGCGCCAGTGCGGGCGGTGATGAATGATGTAGTAATGCGCGCGCGACTCGTAGCCGTGAATTGCGATCGTCACGCGATCGCCGAAGATCGCCAAAAGCGTGCAAACCGGAATTGCGACGACCGACATCGTGAGTATGTGAATCCAAATGGGAACGCGAAACGCGGCGGCGCTCGCGGTGGCAACCGTTCCGCCGAAACCGGGAATGACGCGCACCGCGATTAGAAACATCGGCGATCCGATCTTGAATCGCTTCACCCAAGCGGGAAGACGCGCGAGCGCCGCATCCAAATCCAGCAGGTGCGACGCGCGCCGGTTGATCCAATACCCGATCGCAGCAGCGATCACGATACCGATTGCGTTGACCACACTGCCCCAAAACGGTCCGAACACCGCGCCGTTCATGATAGCGAGCGCGTCGGTGACCGAGAACGGTGCCGAAGCCACCAGCGCGAAAACGGCTGTTGCAATAGGCAGCGCAACGCCGTGCCCGGCCGAGCGGATGAGATGCTCGAAGTAGGGCTGATATCGAATGACGAACGCGGCGAGGGCAAACGAGGCAGCCAGCAGCCCGATACCCGCGAGCCGCCGGCCTAGCCGACTGCGCAAGCGAAACGCAGGTCCGGGTATCTGCTCTTCGAGGAGGATGGCATGCTCCTGGTTCGGACGGTCATTTCGGTGTTATGCGCCGTCGGGTTTTACGCTTCCGTCTTTATGCTGAGCAAGAGCGTGCGGGCAGCCCGAGGGATGCTGGCGGAACCCAGCGTCGTGCAAACGGAGCGCGCCTCGCTTTTCTTTGGTACGCCGAACTCGCTCATAGGACTGGTGTACTATACCGCGCTCGCCGCGGTTTCATGGTGGGCGCATCACACGTTCCTGTTGGCTCTGGCGCTGGCGGCCGCTGCTTTCGCTGCGGCGACGTCGCTCTATTTAGCGTACAGTCTCCTGTTCGTTACGCGGCGCAGCTGCCCGTATTGCTGGGCAGCGCATGCGGTCAACTGGGCTTTGCTCGCCGCAGTGCCCTGGCTATTAGTCCTACACGCGCGCACTTAGGACTCTTGTTTGCGCGCGTCGTGCGCGTGGTATTATCAAGACGCGTTCCATTGGAATCGCTCTACCGGAAGATCGGCAGCTGAGCCTGCCGCCGGTACTCGTGGCAAAAGACAAAAGGCCGCGCGATCGCACGGCCTTTTGTCACGCGGCGTTTCGCTAACTTTTCAGATTGTATACTGCCGCGAGATCGTGCATCGCGGTGTTCAGAATCGCGTGGTAGTCGGCGTCTTCTGCAACGCCGTATTTTGCATCGATGTCTTTCATCACTTGCACGTGAATCGGATGCGAGACGGCGCGATCCAGCATTACTTCGACGTTGAAGCCGCTTCCGGTTTGTCCGGCGCTCCAGAGGGCCGCTGCCAGTGCAGGGCCGTTGTGCGGATCCGGATCCGGCGTCTTGGGAAGCGCGATGCCTTTTTGATTGACGATCTCGAGCGTGTCGGAAACGATGAACTCGAAGATGTTCAGGAAATTTCCGACTTTTTGTTTGCCGTACTGTTTGGTCAACTTTCCGACTTCGGCGTTGAATTTATCGCCGGTAAGCGTTTTGACCAGCGTGACCGTTTTGAAATTGGACGGGCCGCCGCCGGCCATGACCATCGAGAGCGTGACTTGCAGCGCGGGTTTGCCTGTGTACACGCCCGGACCGGAAAAACGCGAGGGCTGCATGGTGACGTTCGGCATCGCCGCAAGCAACACGATCGCGGCCAGCTTGAATAGCACGAATCTCTATCCTTTCCGGATTGACTCCGAAGAAGCGGGTATGATTACGTGCTTCTAACGGTGGAGTCACCGGTTTGGATTTGCGCGATCATCGCGGCGTACTTCGGGTCGCTGGTGGGTGCGGCGGAAAACCAGGCATCGAGCATGGCTGCGGCTACGGGAATGGCCGTGCTGCGCAGACTGAGCGCAAGCACGTTGGCGTCGTTCCACGTGCGCGCACCCGCGGCGGTTTCCGCGTCCGCGCACAGGGCCGCGCGGACGCCCGGTACTTTGTTTGCGGCAATGCTCACGCCGGTCCCGGTCCAGCAGCAAACGATGCCATAGGTGCAATCGCCGCTTGCAACTGCTTCGCCCACGGCGCGCCCGACGTCGGGCCAGGAATCGTCCTCGGGGGCGAGCAGCACGCCGAAGCGCACGACCTCATGGCCGCGCGACTGGAGTTCTTTTTCCAGCGCCGCCGTTAGTGCGGTTGCCGCATCACTTCCGAATGCGATTCGCATTACTGCGAGTGCTGCAACACGATCATGTCGGCATTCAGGGAACCGTCGCTATTCGGACGGCCTCTCACGTCGACGGTGTCCCCGTTCTTGATCGTGTATCCGCGCGGATTGATGACGGTGCCGCGGTGCAGATGGACCTCGCGATAGCGGCCGAGCTGCATGCGAAGCTGCATTTCGTATCCGCGGTAATACGTGACCGTTCCGATGGATTCGTTGTCGTTCCAACCGAACGCGCCGCGCACGATGTTGCTCAACGCGTTGACCGCCTGCTGGCCGATGTTGGGCGGAATGCTCGGAACCGCGGTGGGTACCGGAGTCTGCGCAGTTTGCGCGCTCGCGCCCATTGCGTGGAACGAAAGGCCGAACAGGACGGCGGCAACGGCAGCGACAAAACGCTTCTTCATACAGCTCTAACGCTCTGCCGCGCGACGAGGTTCCCCTTTTGGTTCGCTTAGCCGCCACGGTCATGCTGGTCCGCCCCGCGGGCCAAGCCGGGTTCGAGGTGTTCATGCTGCGCCGCAGCGAGGCAAGCCATTTCGCACCCGACGTCTTCGTTTTTCCCGGTGGGACACTCGATACGGCTGATTACTCCGACCGTGCGCTCGCAAGGGCACGCGGGATCGACGATGCAGCGCTGAGGCGGCAATTCCGTGCGCAGTCACTGCCCTCGTTTCCCGCGCCGTTTGCGACCCCGCCGCCGCATGAGGCGGCAGGCCTCATGGTTGCGGCCGTACGGGAGCTGTACGAAGAGGCGGGCGTGCTTCTCGCGTGTGACGAGCGCGGCGAACCGCTCTCCGACGCGGATCTCGCCCCGCATCGGTCGCTGCTGCACGATTCGCGCGCGCAAGTGCAGCGCGGCGACATCCAGTTTTACGACGTCCTCGAGCGCATCGGCGCCTATGCGAACGGGAATGCGCTTACGCTGTTCTCGCAGTGGATCACGCCGCCCGTGTTTCCGCGCCGCTACAACGCCCATTTCTTTCTCGCGCTAGCCTCACCCGATCAAGCAGCCGTTGCCGATGCGTTCGAGACGCACGACGGCGTATGGATTGCACCGAGGGCGGCGCTCGAACAGCACGCGGCCGGCGGCTTTCGCATGGTGTATCCGACGATCAAACACATCGAAAGGCTCGCGCAGTTCGACGACGTCGAAAGCCTGTTTGCGTTTGCGAAAAGTAAACCGATTTACAGCATCATGCCCCAGACGCCGAGTGAGCGCGAATTCGCTTTGCCGCCGGAACTCGAGCTGGCATGGTGACCTCGCGCATCACGCTCGTGCGCGCGCCGAATCCCTCGGCGATGACGCTTACCGGCACGAACAGTTACCTAATCGACGGCGGCAACGGGCAAGTATTGTGCATCGATCCGGGGCCGCCGCTGCAGCGGCACGTGGATGCGCTGCTCGAATGCGCGGCGCAGATGCACAGCGAGATTGCGCTCATCGCGCTCACGCACACGCATCCGGATCACGCGCCCGCCGCGCTCATGCTGACCGAGCAGACCCGCGCGCCGATCGCGGCTTGCGCGCAATCCGAATTTCCGCACTCACGCAATCTGCATGACGGCGACGTGCTGCAAATCGGCGACGCGCGGGTTCGGACGATTGAAGCACCCGGACACACCTTCGATCATCTTGCATTCTATGAGGAGCGCGAGGGCGCGCTTTTCACCGGCGACGTGGTGCTCGGCGAAGGCTTCGTCGTCATCGCACCGCCGAACGGCGCGATGCGCCCGTATCAGCAAACGCTGAAGCGCCTGCTCCACGAATTCCCTGATGCGCGAACGATCTACGGCGGACACGGCGAGCCGGTGAGCGATCCGCAAAGTAAATTGCGCGAATACATCGCGCATCGCGAGTCGCGGCAGCAAGAGATTCTCACGGCGCTTGCTCGCGGCCCGCTGACCATTCCCGACTTGGTGCGCCGGATCTATCGCGAGACCAATCCAGTGCTCTGGCCCGCTGCCGCGCGGCAAATGCTGGCCTATTTGATTCCGCTCGAACAGGAAGGACGCGTCGAATCGCACGCGCTCGGCCGCGAGATGACTGCCGAGGAGCATGCCATTCTCAACCCCGAGTGGGAAACGATCGTCGGCAAAGAGCACGCGCGCATCGTCGAGGAAGAACTCGGCGCGATGCTGCGTCTCGACACCCTGCGCGCATACGCATTGGCAAAATAAGTGTCCCCCCTCAAGACCTGGTGCGCTTCGATACCTCAGCATGACACAACGCGCTTCGCGCTACCAACGCACCCGCAACCCGATTTGCGCTAAGGGATGCGCAGCACGATTTTTCCGAATTGACCGGCTTCGTTCATGCGCTCCGCTGCGGTGACGACGTCGCTCATGCCGTAAACGCGATCGATTACGGGCGTGATGCGATGCTTCGACACGAACTCCAACATCGCGCGAAAATCGGCCGGGCTGCCCATCGAACTACCGCGAATGTCCAGCTGGTTCCAAAACACCGGATACATGCGGATCTTCGCATCGCCCGTCGTGCCGCCGTACGTAACGACGCGTCCGCCCGGCCGCACGATCGTCAGCGCTTTCGCAAACGAGTCACCGCCGGCGGAATCCACTATCACATCGATGCGTCCGGCTGCTTTGCGCAGCGTCTTGTGCCACTCCGCATCGCTCTTATAGTTGACGGCGATATCCGCTCCGAGATCCTTGGCGCGCTCCAGTTTCTCGTCGCTGCCGGAGGTGACGGCAATGCGCGCGCCTACCGCTCTGGCATACAGCAGCACGAACGTTTGCACGCCGCCGCCGATACCGGTGATGAGCAGCGTTTCACCGGGCTGCAACTCACCGCGCGTGAATAATGCGCGAAACGCCGTCACGCCCGCAAGCGGCAGCGCGGCAGCTTCTTCGAATGAAAGGTGCGCGGGCTTCTCGTGGACGTTTTCCTTCGGTACGCACACGTATTGCGCGAACGTTCCGTCGCGCGGCACACCCAGAATACTTGAACCAGGATCCCACACGCGCTCGTTGCTGCCCCAGCCGATGGTCGGGTCGATGACGACCGCGTTGCCGTCGAGTTCTCCAGCACCGTCGGCGCCGAGCGTGCACGGCAGTTTGATGTTCGCATAGAGGCCTTGCGTAATGAAAACGTCGCGATGATTCAGGGCAACGGCGCGCACGCGAACCAATGCTTCACCCGGTTGCGGCTGCGGCTCGGAAATATCTTCGACCCGCAAAGTCTGCGGGCCGCCGATCTCGTGCAAACGTACGGCTTTCATGCCAATTCCATTCAAAACAAAGGACGCCGATGTTCTCGGCGCCCTTGTTCGCAGCTCTGCGACGATATTACTTGCGGCAGTATCCGTGGACTTTCTTGCCGCTCTTGGTTTTGTAGCCTTTGACCCAGTGCTGACCGGCCGGGCACGAATGCTTCATATGGTGGCTGCTGCTCGTCATCGTGCTGCTCGTGTTCGCGTACGCACTCGAACCGGCGAACAGAAACGCAACCGTGATCGCCAAGGTTAGGATCGAACGAAAAAGACGGGTCATTTGGGACCTCCTCCGCCCTATGAAAGGGGGCCTCGAAACTTCGGCGCTCGGCCGCGTGCGTACTTCAGATACACGGCACTCGCGATCGCTGCGGCCGCGAACGTGATGAAGCCCGGATACAGGTTCGCGCGGTGGGGCAGCGAGATGAAGCATCCGGCGGGGACGACCAGAAAACCGTAGATCACGGCGAGCGTCCGCGATGCGAGCCGCCCGAAATGCGATGCCTGCAGCGGTTGCAGCGAGGCGGCGGGTTCCCAAACCAGGCGCCACACCGCGAACGAAATCGGCAGGCCGAGGAGGACGAACTCGAGGCACAAGTATGCGGGCCACCAGAGTGCCGGCGGTAGCCGCAGATCGTCGGCCAGCCAAAATCCGGGGAAGACGAGTGCCGCAATGATGTAGCAGGATGCCGCCAAGGAGAAGACCGCGCGAAGCATTGCGCTCATTATAGGTGACCGCAGCCCTTCCATGGTAAAATCGGTTTAGCCATGGATCGACTTCTTCTATCGCTGCTCAATACGGACGCCGAGCCACCGGACGCGCTCGAATCGCCGCTTGAGACGGCACGCTGGTGGACGGGACTCGGCGTGGTCATCGAGGGAAGACCCCGTTTCGACGCGCGGCTGGGTTCAGCGCTTCGCGACCTGCGAGCCACGCTTGCAGCGCGCGCCGCCGGTGAAGTCGTCGCTCTCGGCTGCCCGTTCCGGGGTGATGCCTCCGACGCAATCCTCTTCGAACTGCTCCACGCGGCGAGAACGGCGTTGGCGGACGGCTCGATTGCTCGCATTCGGCGCTGCGCCAATCGAGCGTGTGCCCGCTACTTCGCGGACGAAACGAAAAACGGTTCGAAACGCTGGTGCTCGCTGCGATGTATGGAGCGGGCACGGGCACCGCGGCGGCGTACAATATCCCGGTGAACTTCAACAAGTACTTCAAGGGCCTGGCAAAGGTCACGAAGACGTTCTCGCTCGAGGTTGGACCGCTGCGCGCGACCGGTGTACCGGCCATTCTGCTGGGCATCACGGGTCTCGTGCTGGCCGGCGGCGTTGCGCGTTCGCTGATGCGGAATGCCGAACATCTGCCCGAAACGCTCCGAGAGGCGACCTCGCTCGCGGCTGCAATGCGAGCAGACGTACCGAAGCTGCGCTCCTAACCCGATGATCGATAACGAATCGCTGACCGCGCTGATTCGCGCGGAGCTTCCCGATGCGCACGTGCAGATCGTCGACCGCACCGGAACGATGGACCATTTCAATATGACCGTACGTTCGCAGGCGTTCGCGGGAAAGACGCTGATCGAGCAACATCAACTCGTCTACGGCGCGCTCAAAGCTGCGCTCAAAGACGGCCGCGTGCATGCGGTCGAGTTAAAAACACTGGTGGGAAATGACTGACAATATCAAACAAGAAATCGAACGTGAAGTTGCGGCGAACAAGATTCTCGTGTATGGCAAAGGCACCAAAACGATGCCGCGCTGCGGATTCACGCTCGAGACGATCGAATTCTTCAACAACTTCGGCTATCCGTTCGAAGTGGTCGACGTGCTCGAGAACATGCCTAAACGCGAGGTGCTTTCCGAGATGACGAATTGGCCGACGCTGCCGAAGGTGTTCATCGACGGCAAGTTTTACGGCGACACGGACATTTTGGGGCCGATGGCGGAAAGCGGCGAGCTGCAAAAAGTGCTCGAAGCAACGTTCGGCCACGCCGGCGCACCCAAAACCACGATCAACCTGCACTAGTGGATACGATCGTCACCGTCGATCAGCTCGCGCAGCACCTGGGCGATTCTGCATGGGTGATTGTGGATTGCCGGCATCTGCTGCAAGACTTCGGCGCAGGCCGGCGCATGTACGAAGCCGCGCACGTTCCCGGCGCGTTTTACGCCGGCGGCGAGGATGATCTCGCCGGCCCCAAGACCGGCAAGAACGGGCGGCATCCGCTGCCGGACCCCGAACGCTTTGCGGCATTTTTGCGCGAACTCGGCGTGAACGGTGACACGCAAATCGTTGCGTATGATGCAGGCGCCGACATGTGGGCAGCACGCTTTTGGTATCTGTGCCGGTACATCGGGCACGACGCGGTCGCAGTGCTCGACGGCGGCTTCGCGGCGTGGGCGGGAATGCAGAAGCCGGTGAGCGCGGAAATTCCGAAAAAGCCGGGCAACGGAACCATTGAAGCGCACGTGCGCAGCGAGATCGCCGTCGACAAAGACGCCGTGCTCGAATCGCTGGAAAGCAACGCCTTTTCGCTGGTCGACGCGCGCGGCCCCGACCGTTTCCGCGGAGAAAACGAGACCATCGATCCTGTCGGCGGACATATTCCGGGCGCCGTCAATCGTCCGTTTCGCTCGAACTACACCGGCCCGTTCGGTCAGTTCAAACAGCCGGGTGAATTGCGAGAAGAATTTCGCGGGCTTGGAATCTCACCCGAACGCATCGTGCATCAATGCGGCTCCGGTGTATCTGCAGCGGTGAATCTGCTCGCGATGGAAATCGCGGAGCTGCGCGGCGCGCGCTTGTATCCCGGTTCGTGGAGCGAGTGGTGCGCGGATCCGTCGCGTCCGATGGTGACGCGCTAGCGCTTTTGCGGGGGCGGAACCGCGAACGGTTTCGCGACTTTTCCGGCCGGCGAGGCCATGAGCTTGTCGAGTTCCGCTTGCGTCGGCTCTTGCGAGAAATCGCGCATCGCGTCGACGAAGCAGTAGAAACCGAACGGCTCGTCTGCGCGGTTCACGAACTGATGTATTTCTAGCGGTGCGACGTACACAACGTCATGAGGCCCGATCTCGGTGAGCGTGTCGCCGACGATCGCGTAGCCCAGACCGCGTTTGACGATCACGAAATGCTCGTGCTCGTGCTTTTCCAAACGCGAGACCGCACCGGGCTGCAGTTCAAAGTAGCGCAGCTCGTTCGATGGGCCCGGTTCATTCGCATCGGTTTTGCGGCCGCCGACAATCGTGTGCCGCTCGACGCCGACGGCGGCGCCGGGGCGATACCCCTCGACGGACACGCCTTCCCAGCCGGTGCCGGTAGCGCGGATGACGCGTTTCTGTTTAGTCGTTTCCATGGGCGGCTTTCAGGATACCACATCAGGTGCGCCTGCGTGCCCGTCCAAGTCGCACGGCGAGCAGCGCGATGACGGCAATCAGGACGGCGGCCGCGACCCCCGCTGCAATCGGCAGGACTTCCACCCGGCGTTGCAAGCCGGCGCAGGGAACGAAGCCCGGGCCGAATTGCGTCTGCGCACACCAGTAGGTGCGCCACGTTCCGAGCGTGATGTCACTTCCGACGGAACGCGCCATGTAAAACTGCGCCCACTTGCGGCGCAAGGATTCATCGTCGCGCAAGCGGGCGTGGATCGACGCAAGCGAGCGCGCGGAGAACCCACTCGCACGATAGACCCGGTCGAACGTGTCGACTCGCTCCCATCCGCCGTCCATTTCGTCGTACGAGAAAAGCGTGTAATCGCGCAAATCGCCATTATTACCGACGTCCAACTGCGCGAAGGAGGGGTTGTTGTCGTATACGGGTGAGACTGCCGGCGCGACCAACATCGGTACGCCGCCGAACGATCGAAAGTCGTTGCGGTGTTCGTGCCCCGCGATCGCAAGGGTGATGCGAGCGTCGTACTTGCGTAAAACGCGGACAAATGCGGCGGCGGTCTGCTCGCGCCAGAACGGCACGACAAGCAAGCGATGTGTGATGAGCGTACTCTTGGCATCGACGCCCGGGGGAATGTGCATCACGAGCATTGCGCGCGTGCCGGCGGGCAGGGTGCGGAGTTGCGTTGCGAGCCACCGCAACTGCCGCTGCGGCGCATCGGGATGGCCGCCCGAGCATGCGCGATACACGATCGAATAGTAGACGGTGTCCAAAGCGATTACGCGCTCGTCATGCAGCGGCAGCCGCGCGGCGTACCAACCGTATTGGCCGAACGTCCGCTCGAACTGCGGCGCCGCACCGTTGCGATTCACGAGCGGTGCCCACACGTGGGCGACGTACCGGAAATACGCATCGCCCGGCGTCGCGCGGTAATCGCCGCACGGATCGTCGTTGTTGCCCGGAACGATTACGAACTGGGCATGGGGAAACGCGTGGTCGAAGGCGTGCGCGATGCGCGCCATCGTTTGCTCCCCCAGCGCAGCGCTGGGCGGAAAATGGTGGGCGAGAAAATCGCCGGCAATAATGACGACCGGTGGATTCGGATCGGCTCTGCGCATCGCCGCCAGAGCGGAATCGAAGAGCGCCCAGTTCGTGTCACTGCCGTAGGTTGCCGGCACCGGGCCGGAATGCCCCGGTTCAACGTGTAGGTCGCTCGCAAGCAGCCAGTGGGCCAGCAGCAGGACGGCGAACAGCAGATGCATGCGCTATTGGTTGTTTAAAAGCGAGCCGCACGCCTACAGTTTCGAACAATTGCGCAAAGACCGCGTCACCCCGTGGAGCGGCGTACGCAACTTCCAGGCGCGCAACAACATGATGGAAATGAAGATCGGCGACCTCGGCCTCTTCTATCACTCCAGCATCGCGGAGCCTGCTGCGGTGGGCGTCGTGCGCGTCGTCAAAGAGGCGTATCCCGACTTCACGGCCTGGGAAAAGGGCGGCGAATACTACGATCCGCGCAGCACGCAAAACAAGCCGATGTGGCAGATGGTCGACGTCGAGTACGTCGAGCCGTTGGAACATCCAGTAATGCTGGCGCAAATGCGCGCGGAGCCGCGTCTAGTCGGCATGGAGCTGCTCAAGAAAGGTCAACGACTTTCCGTGCAGCCCGTCACGCCCCACGAGTGGAAAATCATTCTAGAGTTGAGTAAGTCAGGGTGACGCTTACAGCGCTGATGCTTGCGTGAGAAAGATTTGCTGTGCGTTCACCGGCATCTCGCCGCTCGGTCGCAACCGCCTGTACGTGCCGTCGCTTTGCAGCTCGCGCGCTTTGACGTTGTCCGCAAAAAGTACCGCGAGTATTTCGCCGTAAATCGTCTCCGCCAGAAGCGGATCGAGGACGGGAACGACGATCTCGACGCGGCGATCCAAATTGCGTCCGCTCCAGTCCGCCGAACCGATGTACACTTCACGGTCGCCGCCGTTTTCGAACACGTACATACGCGAATGCTCGAGGAAACGGCCGACGATGCTGCGCACGCGAATGTGATCGCTCACGCCGGGCACGCCCGGACGCAGTACGCACATGCCGCGAACCTGCAAATCGACCGGCACGCCCGCCTGCGAAGCGCGGTACAGCGCGCGGACCATCTCGCCGTCGGTAATAGCGTTGAGTTTCGCGCGTATGCCGCTCAAACGGCCGGCTCGCGCGTGCTCGGTTTCACGATCGATGAGCACGGTCAGTTCGCGGCGCAGGTTCACGGGCGCGACGAGCAGGTCTTCGTAGTCGGTGATGCGGGCAAAACCGGTGAGAGAGTTGAACAGTTGCGAAACGTCGGTTCCGAGCACCGGGCGGCACGTGAACAAACTCAAATCCGTGTAGAGGCGCGCAGTTTTTTCGTTGTAATTGCCGGTACCGAAATGGATGTAGCGGCGGATGCCGTCGTCTTCTTGCCGTACGACCAGCACGGCTTTCGCGTGCGTCTTGAGACCCGCGAAGCCGTACACGACGTGCACGCCCGCGCGCTCCAGCCGCCGCGCCCACTCGATGTTGTTCTCCTCGTCGAATCGCGCTTTGAGTTCGATCAGTACCGCGACTTGCTTTTCGTTCTCGGCCGCGTCGAGCAACGCGCGAACGATCGGCGAGTTTTTTCCGGACGTGCGATAGAGTGTTGCCTTGATGGCGAGCACGCGCTCGTCTTCGGCGGCTTGACGTAAGAATTGCACGACGGGATCGAACGACTCGTACGGGTGGTGCATCAGGACGTCCGTTTCACGAATCGTCGCGAACATATCCGTCACGCCAATCAGCCGTTTTGGAATCGCCGGCGTGAACGGCGCATCGTGCAGCTGCGGGACCTCGATGTTCACCAGCGTCCAGAGCGCTTCCAAGCCCATCATGCCGTCGATTTCATAGCAGTCGACGTCGCTGAGGTCGAGCGCTTTGAGCAGAAAGTCGCGCATGTATTCGGGCATGCCGCGTTCTATCTGCAAGCGCACCGGCTCGCCGAAGCGCCGGCGCTGCAGTTCCGATTCGATCGCGCGCAGCAAGTCGTCCGCTTCGTCTTCCTGGATGTCGAGGTCGGCATCGCGCGTTACGCGGAACAGGTATGAATCGCGCACTTCCATCCCCGGAAACAGTGCGCTCAAATGGTGCGCGATCAAGTCCTCGAGCAGCACGAACCAGCGTTGCCCTTCGGGCGAAGGGTCAACGGGGACGAAGCGCGGCAGCGTCTGCGGAATTTTCACGCGGGCGAAATGCAGCTCGACGCCGTCGGACGTGACTTCTTCCAATTCGACTGCAAGCGAGAGCGAGAGGTTCGAGATGTACGGGAACGGGTGCCCGGAATCGACCGCAAGCGGCGTGAGCACCGGAAAGACGCGGTCGTCGAACGCGCGCTCCAAATGTGCGCGCTGCTCTTCGCCCAAATCGGCGACCCGCCAGAGTTTGATGCCGTGCGCTTCGAGCGCCGGAAAGAGATCTTCGTTGAGCAGCCGCATTTGGCGCGCGAGCGAAACGCGCAGGCGTTCCGAGATGGCAACCAGATGCTCGGACGGCGTGCGACCATCTTCCGATCGCCGAATGATCTGCGCCTCGATTTGCTGCTTGATGGCCGCGACGCGGATCATGAAATATTCGTCGAGATTCGTGCCGTAGATGGTGACGAATTTGAACCGTTCGAGCAGCGGCGTGCGCTCGTCGAGCGCCTCTTCGAGCACCCGGTCGTTGAATTCGAGCCAAGAGAGTTCGCGGCTGATATAGAGCGACGGGTCGTCGAGATTACGAGGAAACGCCTCAGGGGCGATCGGCTGCGAACGCGAGAGCATACTCCGCTACCGGGATTCGACGCTCGGCGCGGAAACACTCGCTCGTGAGCTGGGCCGACCTCGGAATGAGCGTAGAGACCTACCTGGCACTCGCCGTGAGCGCGCTCGCGCTGGGCGCCGTTGCCGGTGTCGCACTGGGCACGGCCGCAGCCCATACCGGCGCGGGACGCATCCCTCTCGTCGCCCTCGTCAACATCGGCCGCGCGGTCCCCAGCCTCGCGCTGCTGACGTTCATGGTGCCGGTGCTCGGGCTCGGCTTTGCACCCGCTCTTGCGGCCCTTGCGATTTTGGCGACTGCCCCCGTAGCCATCACGACCGACGTCGCGTTTCGCAACGTTTCGCCGGCCGCGATTGACGCCGCGCGGGGATTGGGCATGACCGGTGCGCAGACCTTGCTGCGCGTGGAATGGCCGCTCGCGTTTCCGGTGATCTTTACCGGCGTGCGCACCGCCGCGACGGAAGTGATCGCAAGCGCGGTCCTTGCGGCGTTTATCGGCGCGGGCGGACTTGGAGAACTCATCACGACCGGGCTGCAAGCGAACGAACCGCAGCGCCTGTGGACGGGCGTTGCGGCAATCGCGATCATCGCCGTCCTGGCGGAATTCGGGCTTGCGCTCGTGCAGCGACGTGTAAGGGGAGCAGTTTGAGGTTTACGCGCGCAGATTCACTTGCGCTTCTCGGCGCGGCGTTGCTGCTGCCGGGCTGCGGCGCCGGCAAAGGCAGCGGCGCGATTCGCGTCGGATCCAAAGATTTCGGCGAAGACATCACGATTGCCGAAATCTATGCGGCGGCATTGGAACGCGCGGGTTTCCCGGTTGAACGGCACATGAATTTGGGCAGCACGCAGATTGCCACCGCGGCGATGCAGCGCGGCGACATCGACCTGTATCCGGAATATACCGGAACCGGGCTCATCGACGTGCTGCATTTACCGCCGATGCATGATCCAAAGCAGCTGTTTGCGACGGTGAAAGCGCAGTACGAAAAGCGCTACGGTCTAACATGGCTGCACCCTTCGCCGGTGAATGATTCACAGGGCCTTGCCACGACACGGAGCGTTTCGCAGCGCTATGGCTTGCGCACGCTCTCCGATTGCGCGAAAGCTGCGCCGCAACTGCGTCTTGCGGCGATTCCGGAATTTGTCGCGCGCGCAGACGCACTGCCCGGTTTGCAAAAATTCTACGGCGGTTTTCAGTTCAAGGACGTCAAGACGTTCGACATCGGTTTGCAGTATGCTGCGCTGCAGCACGGGAATGCGGACGTAGCGACGGCGTTCACCACCGACGCGCAAATCGATTCGGATGCCTTGGTGGTGCTGCGGGATGACAAACACTTCTGGCCGCCGTATAACGTCGCGCCGGTCGTACGCATCGCGACGCTTCGCGCACACCTGCGCCTTGCAAGCGCGCTCAATGCGATTGCGCCGCTGCTCACCGACGATGTCGTGCGCAACCTAAATCTGCAAGTCAACGTGCAGCATATGGATCCCGCGGCCGCCGCGCAGGCGTTTCTCAAGGAGCACCAGCACTGAGCGCGGAGCGCTGCGAGATGCACACAGCACAGGATGTGCGCTTCGAGTCGGTCGTCGTCCGCTATCCGGGCGCCGACCGCAACGCCGTCGACGGTGTGAGCGCGCATGTTCCCGCGGGCAGTTTTACCGTGCTTCTCGGACCGTCCGGATGCGGCAAGTCGACATTGCTGCGCACCGTGAACCGGCTGGTCGTTCCGCAATCGGGCGATGTGCTGGTCGGCAACGAGAGTGTCGCAGCGCAAATTCCCGTCGAGCTGCGCCGCAAGATCGGTTACGTCATTCAAGCCGTGGGTCTGTTCGCCCATATGACCGTTGCGCAAAATATCGCGGTCGTGCCGTCTCTTTTGAACTGGGACCGCTCGCGCACCGATGCACGCGTCGACGAACTGCTGCAACTCGTCGGGCTCGACCCGGCGCGTTATCGGTCGCGCTATCCGCGTGAACTTTCAGGCGGAGAACAGCAGCGCGTCGGCGTTGCGCGCGCGATTGCAGCCGAGCCGCCCGTACTGCTGATGGACGAGCCGTTCGGGGCGGTCGACGCCATCGTGCGCCGTTCGCTTCAAGAAGAAATTCGGCGCATCGCGCGCTCGCTTCACACCACGATTTTATTCGTGACGCACGACGTCGACGAGGCACTTCTGCTCGCGCACCAAATCGTCGTGATGCGCGACGGGCGCGTCGAACAGCAGGGTACGCCCGAAGAATTGCTGCGCTCGCCGGCAACGCCCTACGTTTCGCAACTCTTCGCCGTCGATCCGCAATTGCGACGCTACGATTCACTTCGCGGTTCGGTATGACGTACATCGGACATCATCTCGGCGAAATCGGCGAGCTGACGCTGCAGCACTTGGCACTCGTCTGCGCAGGCCTCGCGCTCGCACTTGCCGTTGCTGCGCTGCTGGCATGGCTCGTCATGCGTGTGCCGCGCATCGATACCGCCATTTTCGCAGGCGCAGGCATCGTCTACGTCATTCCATCGCTTGCGCTGCTGGCAATCGCGGTTCGCTATTTAGGACTCGGGTTTTGGCCTGTTGTGCTGATCCTTGCGGCGTACGCGCAATTCATTTTAGTACGCGGTATCGTTACCGCGCTGCGAACGGTTTCCGAAACGCAGCTCGATGCGGCGCGGGGTCTGGGTATGTCGCCGGCGCAAGAGTTTTGGCGCGTGCGATTGCCGCAAGCAACGCCGCTGCTCATCGGCACCGTGCGCCTCGCAACGGTAGCTCTCATCGCGATTGCAACGCTCGGCGGCTACGTCGGCGCGGGTGGTTTGGGCAACGACATCTTCCTCGGCTTGCAGCGGCAATTTCTCGAGCAAACGCTCGCGGGCAGCATTCCCGCGGCAGGACTTGCAGTTATCGTCGATGCCGCGTTGCGAATTGCAGAAGGCGCGGCGGTGCGTCGAATCGGCAGCTGAACCGCCCTTCGATACCCCAGGGTGACACGACGCGCGATGCGCTATGGGTGCAGGTAGTGGGCGAGCCAGTCGTTGAGAATGTGCAATCGCTCGATGCGGTGCAGCGGTGAGCCGGTGCGGCTGAGGTCGTGGTTCTCACCGGGGAAATCCACGTACTCGACGGTACGCCCGAGAATCTGCAGCGCGGTGAATTCCTGAATGGTTTGGCCGATCGGCGTGCGCGTGTCTTCGTCCGAGTGGAGAATCAGCAGCGGCGTGTGCACGTTTTGCACGAACGTGATCGGCGACTCCGCGTAGTTGAGGCTCGTGTTGTCCCAATACGGGCCGAATCCGTACGGCGAGTCGTACAGGCCGAAGCCGTTTGCTCCGGCGAAGTCGGCATCGAGCTGTTCGGTGCTCAGATTGCTGACCGATCGCTCGGCGATTCCGACTTTGTAGCGGTTGGTGTGCGAGATAACCCAAAGCGAGGCGTATCCGCCATAGCTGCCGCCGCTTTCTCCCAAACGATTCGGATCGACGGTTGGAAACGTTATGGCCTTGTTCATGACGCGCTGCACGTCGTCGAACATCGCCTCGCCCCAGTGGGCATTGAGCGCCGCTTCGAATGCGTATCCGTGACCGGTGCTGCCGCGCGGATCGGAGAAGACGATGTTGTATCCCTGTCCGGCCAGGTACTGAAACTCGTGGAAGAACGTATCGCCGAACTGCGTTTGAGGGCCGCCGTGAATGTCGAGAATCGTCGGGCGTTTGCCGTGCGCTTTCGGGCCGACCGCCGGCATGAACCAGGCTTGCACGGGAAAACCCTTATCGTCCGTGACGGTAAAGTCGCGCGGGATGGAAAGCCGCACCGACGCAAGGTACGCATCATTCATCCCGGTGATGCGTTTGCTTTTCCCCGTCGCGAGATTTAGCACATACACTTCCCGCGGACGCGTGAATGTGGACAAGGTATAGGCGACGTAGCGCCCGTGCGAATCCATCGTGCATTCCGCGGCTTCGCCGGCGCTCGTGACTTTGGTAATCGCAGCAGTCGACGGATTGAATTTTACGAGCGCGCTGTAGCCGGGCTGCTCGACGTTCGTGAGCGCGAATGCGTTGCCCGGCGCGAATTGTGGACCGCAAAGGCCCCCCGGCTCACCCATGTCTGCGAGCACGTTATCGCCGAATTGCACGCGGTTTTTCTGCACGACGACGTGCGAGACTCCACCGCCGTAACGCACCAGCGACGGAAACTCCGCCGGGTCGGCGATGCCGCCGCTGGAGTACCAAATATCTCCGGCGCGGTCGTAGCCGAGCAGCGTGTTCGAAGGATTGTTCGACGCGATCTTGTGCATTGCGCCGCCGCTTGCCGGAATCGTGTACACGTCGTTGGGACCGCCGTTCACCGGAAAGTACCGCAGCGAATCAAACGCTATCGTCTTATCGTCGGGCGACCACAGCGGATTGCCTTCCGAAAATTCATCCCCGCTGGTCAGGGCACGCGCACCGCTGCCGTCGGCATTCATCACCCAGATGTGCGAGAGTTGATCGTACGTGAAGCCTTGACCGTTCGTCTCGAAAAACAGGTGATGGATGATGCGGACGTCGCTCTTCTGCTGCTCTTTGGTCGGTTTGAAGCCCGCAGCTTGAAAGTTCGCATACGCCGCGTGCGGCGGAAGCGTCGTCACGACCGTAAACGCGATGTGCTTGCCGTCATGCGAATAGACCGGTCCGTCCGCGCCTTCTTTTCGATTCGTGAGTTGCTTGGTCGCCCCGGTTGCGATGGCGTACGTGAATATCTGCGGTTTCGCGCCCTTCTTCTGCGGTCCGCGCACGAAAGCGATCGTGCGGCTGTCGGGCGACCACGCCGGCTCCGAATCCTTGCCGGTTTTCGCGATGCGAATCAGACCGGTTCCATCGCTTCGCACGACGTAGACGTCGCTGTCATAGCGGTCCTTCGGGCCGTTCATCCGCCGTGCCACAAATGCGACACGCGAGCCGTCCGGTGAAATCTGCGGATCGCCGACGAACACGAGCTTGTAGAGATCTTCTGCAGCAACGGGGCGCGGCGTCAGCGCCGCGGCGAACAATAGCGCGCTCAGCATTTACGGAATATAGAGATTTACGCTGAATCGCTCCTGCGCGTCCGTCCAAGTTCGCGAAAGGCGCAAGCCCGCAGCCTTCCCAAGTGCATCCAGATCGCGCAGATCGTACTTATACGACGACTCGGTGTGGATGCGTTCTCCCTGCGCGAAGGCGATCGTCGCGTCGATGTTCTCGATTCGCACGTCGTGCGCGCGGCGCGCTTGCAGAAACGAATCGATGCAACCCCGCGCGGCGTCGTACCGCGCGACGTGTGCGAAATCGTGCAGGTCGAACGTTCCACCGAGTTCGCGGTTGACTCGCGCGAGCAAATTTTTGTTGAACGCTGCGGTCACGCCGGTCGGATCGTCGTAGGCAAGCTGCAGCTCGCGCTCGTCTTTCTTCAAATCCGCGCCCAGCAGCAATCCGTCTCCGCGCTTGAGGCGGCGCGCAATCGCCATGAGCAATTCGATCGCTACCCCCGGCTCGTAGTTTCCGATGTTCGAACCCATGAACATCGCAAGCACCTTTCCGTCGCGATCCAAACGTGTGTCTTGCAACATCGAGAAATAATCACCGACGTAGCCGGTGACGGTGAGCAACGGATACGCGGCAACGAGCGCTTGGGCGGATGCGCGCAGCGCATCGCCAGAAATATCGATAGGACTATAGTGAAGCGTGCGCTGCACGCGCAGCGTTTCTTCAATCAAAATGCGCGTCTTGACGGCACTTCCGCTGCCGAGCTCGAGGAATGCTATCGGATTGCCGATCGCGCGAACCATCTCCCAGCCGTACTCACGCAGAATCTCGGTTTCGGTTCGCGTGAGATAGTATTCGGGAAGCACCGTTATGGCATCGAACAGCGCCGAGCCCACTTCGTCGTAGAAATACTTCGAGGGCAGCCGCTTCGGCGTGGCGCGGAGCCCCGCGAGAACGTCGTCCGCAAACGAGTCCGCTCGTCGTGGGGCCGATGAACTATGTATCTCCAGCCGACCGGTGGAGCCGGTTATCAGATGCATGTGCTGGGAATGATACCACGCGGGAGGACCAACGCAATCATGATCAGCCAAGACATCAGCATTCCCGTTGATGGTTCCACCATGCCGGCGTACCTAGCGCGCCCCCAAGAGGGCTCCGGGTCGCATCCGGCCGTCATCGTGCTGCAAGAAATCTTCGGGTTCACCCCCGAGACCCGGCGCGTTACCGAACTGCTTGCCAGCATAGGCTATGTGGGTTTGGCTATCAATTACTACCATCGAAGCAATCCTCGCGTGAATCTGCCGTATACCGAAGAAGGCCTCGAGCAGTCAAACGAGCTGGCGGCGACGGTAACGGCGCAGAATCTCGGCGCGGACGTGCGCGCGGCGATTGCGTGGCTCAACAATCAGACGTTCGTGAAGGCCGGAAAGATCGCGACGTGGGGATTCGGCTTCGGCGCGACAGCCGCATTCGTGACGAGCAATCTGCGCGAATTGTGCGGCACGATTCTCTTTTATCCGTCGTATATCACGTTGCCGATGCCGAGCGGCGGAGAACCGCCGCTCGATCACGCCAAGGAGATCAACGTTCCGGTTTTGATGATCTTCGGCGAACAAGACTACTACATGTCGCGCTACGACATGGAGCGCATTTGGCAAGTGCTCAAAAGCGCGAGCAAAGAAGCACGCGTGCAGATTTATCCGAACGTGGGGCACTCGTTCTTCCGTCACGGCCGGCCGCAGGCGATTGCGGAGTTGAACGGCTATTCGGACGAAGCGGTCGCGCAGGCCGTTGCAGATTCGTGGGATTTGGTCAAAGCGTTCTTAATCGACGTCTTCAATCGGTCACCGCAGCGCGCAAGCGAGAGCGGTGATATCCGTACAGAGCGTACACAATCAGTCCAAGCGTGAACCACACCCCAAAGCGAACCCACGTCGCCTGGCTCAAGCCGTAGACGATGAGGTAAAAGCAGCTTCCGGCACCGAGCGCCGTGAAGATCGGCGCGAGCGGAGCGCGGAACGGACGCTTCGCATGCGGCTGCACGATGCGAAGCACGAGTACGCCCAAGCAGACGATACCGAACGCCGAAAGCGTGCCGATGTTCACGAAATTCAACAGGTCGCTCAGCGGCAGCACCGCGGCCAGAATCGCGACGATGACTCCGGTCACGAACGTCATGCGCGCAGGCGTGCGAAAGCGCGGATGCACGCGCGCAACGCCGGGTGGAAGCATGCGGTCGCGCGCCATCACGTAAAAGATGCGGATCTGACCGAGCAGCGAGGTGAGCATCACCGTCGTATTGCCGGCGATGCCGCCCAAGCCCACAATCCAATACACCAGACGCGATGCGTGCGCGCCTTGCACGGCATCGAGCATCGCGGCGCCGTCACTCAGGCGTCCCACCGGCATTACCGCGACTGTGAAAAACGCGAGCAGCATGTACAGAACGCCGCCGAGAACGAGCGATAGGATGATGCCGATCGGCACGTCGCGCACGGGATTACTGGCTTCTTCCGATGCAACGGTGACCGTGTCGAACCCGATGTACGCGTAAAACACGAGCGCCGTGCCGGTGATGATGCCTTTCCAGTGATGCGGCGCAAACGGCGCCAGATTCTGCGGATGAACCGCGCCGGCCAGGGCTCCGAAGAAGACGAGCATCGTAACGATCTGGAAGATGACGAGCACGCCGTTCGTGCGTGCGGATTCACGGATTCCGATCGCTACGAGCACGGTGACCGCGAGCGTAACCAGACCGGCGATCACGTCGAGCTGCGGGTGATAGATGACGAACGGCCAGCGTCCCGTCGTCGTATACGTGGCCGATTGCGTCCATGCCGGAAGCGTGATCCCGGCGTTTCCGAGCAGCAACTGCAAAAATGCCGACCAAGAAGATGCGGTCGGCGCGACGGAGAGCCCGTATTCGAGAATCAAATCCCAGCCGATGATCCACGCGACCAGTTCTCCGAGCGTGGCGTACGCGTACGTATACGCGCTTCCCGCCACCGGAACCATCGACGCGAATTCGGCATAGCAGAGCGCGACGCAGATACACACCAGCCCGGAGAGTGCGTACGAGAGCACGACTGCGGGACCCGCGGCGTGCGCGCCTGCGCCGATGGTCGGGAAAATTCCGCCGAGCATCGTACCCAGACCGATGGCCGTGAGCGCGGGCCAGCCCAACGCACGCCGCAGCGTCGGACCTTCGGTTTCGGGCAACGTCCACGCGAGCGGCTGCCGCGCAAGCAGCCGCCGCATGAAATGCGTCACCGCGCTATTTCACGGGGCAAAGTGAATGAATCGCGGTTTCGGCTTGAGCGTCCGGCGTCATTGCGGCGGGGCGCAGGTACATGGCGGTGTATCGATCGCTGCCGATGACCGTCGTGGTCATCTCGATCCGCATTTGTTTGTGGTCTCTGCCTTCACCGAGCGCGGTGTACTGCTCGCCCGATTGCGTTCCGCACATCGTTACCGGCCCGTGTTTGACCATCGTCATGTTCCGGTTGTATTGCGGCGGCAAATCGGTCAAATTCGCAGCCGTTTGCGACGAACTTCCCTTTACGAGCATCAGAATCTGCGCCGAGTCTCTCTGCTGGCCGTTCTTCATCCACATTTGAAAGTGCCCGAAGACCGCAGGCGTTCCGGTCCAGCCGGGAGGCGGCGAAAACGCGATACCGGACGTGACGCTGCCGCACCCCGAGAGCAGACTTGCAATGCAAATGCCCACGATTGAAACGCGAAATCGTGCATTCATGGGGCGGTGGTTCGCCGCTCATAGCCGACAATCTTCGCCCAGCGGTCAAAGATGAGGTTGATGTAGTCGCGCGTTTCCGGATACGGCGGCACGCCGTGATACGCGGCAACAGCGCCCGGTCCGGCATTGTACGCGGCGAGCGCGAGCACGTATGGATTCGGCGATTGCGCATACGCCTGAACGTACGAGGAAAGCAGCTGCGCGGCGCCGTCGATTGCATCGTACGGATCGAACGGATCGATTCCGACGGCGTCCGCCGTCGAGGGCATGAACTGCGCGATGCCGATAGCGCCCGCGGAAGAAATCGCACGCGGATCGAATGCCGATTCTTGCAACAGCGTCGCCGCCAAAAACTCCGGCGGCAATCCGCGCACCCTTGCCGCCTGCGTCACCGCCGCGGACAGCTGCAGCGCATCGATTGGCGAGAGTTCCACATTGGTGTGCAGCGCGGCGCGCGTGATCGCCAGCGCTTTGCTCGGAGCAGGCGGTCCGTCGTACAAAGGACGCGCGCCCAGCAGCACGTCGGCGTACGCGGGGGCATGCCAGCTGAGGACGGCGTTACGCACGACGGGTAAGTATACCGTCGTATTGCCGACTCGCGGCGCCTGCGGAGTGCACGCGCCGAGCCCGGCACAGAGGAACGTCATAAGGAAAATGCGGCTCACCCCGTTTCCTTCGGCGGCGGCTCCCGGTCCCGTTGCTGTCCCGAGGACCAGGACCGATACCACCGAAACCCCCTCCCGCGCGGGCGCCGCTTGCGCATATGAAGAGGATCCGAGGCTTTTGACCAAACGCGCGCTCTTCCTGATCTCCGACACCGGCGGCGGCCACCGAAGCGCCGCCAACGCCATTACCGCGGCATTGGATGAGATCAAGGAGCCCAACCGCTTCGAGCATCGAGTTGACGACGTAGCGGCCCACTGCTCGTTCCCGCTCACCCAGCTCGGCTGGGGTTACTCGACGGCGCTGCGCTATGCGCCCCCCGTGTACGGGGCGCTCTACTACGCGACCAACGGCCGGCGCCGCTACAAGGCGCTGGTTCGTTTTTGCGAGCCGCTCTACCGCGAGCGCTTGCGCGATCTCTTCATCAACTACCAGCCGGACGTCATCGTCTCCGTTCATCCGCTGCTCAACCACGCGGCGCTTCGCGCGCGCGCCGATGCGCACATGCAGCATATCCCCATCGTCACCGTCATTACGGATCTCGGCAAGGTGCACGAATCGTGGCTGATGCCGGAAGCGGACGCCGTCGTCGTGCCGGCGCGGGAAGTGTACGAACGCGCGCTCTCCCGCGGCGTGCAGCGATCGCGGCTGCGCATGCTCGGGCAGCCGATTCATCCGAAATTCGACGACGTCGTCGGCACCAAAGAACAGTTGCGCGATCAGCTCGGCTTGCCGCAGCGGCAGTTCGTCACGCTGCTGATGGCGGGCGGCGAGGGCGGCGGCAAACTGATGCCGACCACCATGGCGCTTGCGAAGGCGCGCTTGCCGATGCACTTGGTCGTCGTGTGCGGGCGCAACGAAACGCTTCGCGCGAAGCTCGAAGAACTCGCGGCGACGCTGCCCACACCGATGACCATCATGGGCTTCACCGACAAAATTCCGGAATTGATGCGCGCTGCCGATTTGCTCGTCACCAAAGCCGGACCGGGCACGCTCGCGGAAGCGAACGCGGCGCAGTTGCCTGTGGTCGTCTACGACTACGTGCCGGGACAAGAGCGCGGCAACGTAGAGTTCGTTCGCCACAACGGCATCGGCGAGGTTGCCATCAACAGCACGCGCGAAGTCGTGCGCTCCGTGCAGAGGCTGGTGAACAATCCGCAGCGCATGGCGGCAATGCGCCGCAATCAGGAACTCGTCGCTCCGAAGAGCAGCTCTCGGCGAATCGCCGCGCTCATTGCATCGATGGCGAACACCGGCACGATTCCCGCAGACGACGAGTACGTGCCGATGCGCGACCTCATTTCCGTGTAGTGAGTTACTTCAGCGTGTCGTAGACGTACACTGCAACAGCGTGCAAGTCCGCCTTCGACATCTTCCACCGCGGCATCACCGGGCTGAGCTTTTCACCGTCGTTGTCCACGCCCGTCGAGATGGCGCGTTCGAGCAGCGCGATGGTGTACGGATGCTTTTGACCTTTCGTCAAAGCGTCGTGGCGGAGATCGGCGCTGACGGCGCCCCCAATGTGCACGCCGCCCGCACCGGTAGCGCCGTGACACTGCTCGCACGAGCTGCGAAGCGGCGCCGGGGACGCGGTGATTTGGACCCCGGCCGCATCGCGCCCGGTCGTGAAGATCGTCCGCCCATTCGTAATGGTCGTATCGGCGACCGGCTTTTGCGCCGGCGCGGCGGCGTGGTTGTTGCCGCCGCATGCGACAAGTGAGAGGGCGAGAGCTAGTATGGTGATGCGCATGTCTTAATACTCGATGCGCAAGCGCTTGATGTCAACGTAATGTGCTATACTCATATAGGATTAAAAACGCGCTGCTTCTTCGGAAGCGGTGCGTAGGTACTTCCCCTCCCGAGGCTGACATGACGAGCATCGAAACGGTCTGCGCGCGCGTCAAAACGCTTGCCCGAGACTTTGCGGCAAAAGGCGCAAAGCCCAGTGAGCGGCACGCGTATGCGCTGGTGACGCAATTGCTACGCGAGGAACGGGTCACACCGTGGCCGCCGGACGGCACCATCGAATTTTACGCGCACGAAATGCTCACGATGATCGACAACGAACCCGAGCAGCGATCTGCGATTCCGTAAAACGAGCCGTTACGGCATCGGTGAGCTCGGCGCCGCCGACGCCGATTGAATCTCTCCGCAGGAAACGTACGTCTTCAGATCGTCGGCGCTTTTGTGCACGTTGATTGCATAGGGCTTGCCGGTGAGGTCTGTGAGCATGACGTTCTTCAGCACCGTCGTCGATTTGCCGTTGACGACGCTGCTGAGCGGGTATGCTACGCCGCCCAGATTGGCGCAAGACCCGGTGTGGACGTGCGCCGGCTGCGCGGCGGCCGGAGCGTTCGCGATTTGAAGGTCGACGCGCACATTCTTGCCGTCCTGCGTCAGCGTGGCGGTTCCGGTTTCGTTGGAGTTGTTTTGCGCCGCCATCGTTACCGTGAGCGTCCCACCGGCGGGATCCGCGGCGAGCGCGATCGAGCTCATCGCTGCGGCGGTCAGCAGCGCGAGGAATGGACGAGAAACGTTCATCGTATCCCACTTTTCAGGGGACCATTATAACAAAGGCTGTAAACGTTGCCCGTGATGGCGAGGGATAGCTTGCTTACGAACGTTCAACGGCTTTTCCGCTGATCCACACCAGCACGCGACGCGGTGAAATTCTCGGTGCGATTGCCACGAATTTATTCGTGATGCCCGGAACGATGACGGGCTTCCCGCGCATCATGCCGTCGATTCCGGCTTTGGCGACGTCGGCCGCTTTCGCGGACGGGAGGCGGTGAAGCCGCGTGTCGCCCGTCTTGGCGCGTTGTTGAAAACCGGTTGTGGTTGCGCCGGGGCAAAGCACGCTGATTGTAACGCCCGTTCCGCGCACTTCTTCCGCAATCGCCTCGGAAAAAGAAATAACGTACGCCTTGCTCGCGTAGTACACCGCCATGTTCGGTCCCGGCAAAAAGCCCGCGGTGGAAGCGACATTGAGAATCTTTCCGTCGTTGCGTTCAATCATGCCCGGCAGATACAGACGCGTGAGCTGCGTGAGCGTGGTGACGTCGAGTTGAATCTCTTCCAGCATTTCCGTTTCACTCATCTGCGCGAACTTGCCGTTGGTCGCAAAACCCGCGTTGTTGATCAGCACGTCGCACTGCGGAACTTGTGCCTGAACGTCGTGCGCCGCATCCGTGCGCGCGAGATCCCGGGCGACCACTTGCACCTTGACGCCGAATAGGTCGCGGATTTCCGCAGCGAGCGTTTCAAGTTTATCCTGCGATCGTGCAACCAGCGCAAGATTGAATCCGCTTTTTGCGAGCAGCTTTGCAAACTCGAGACCGATTCCGCCGGATGCGCCCGTGACGAGCGCGAGCTTAGCGTCCATGTTCGGTGGTCAGGCCGCCGCGGAAACACATCGTTGCGGCGCCGACTTGTCCGGCGTCGTTGCCGAGCGTCGCAATGACGAGTTTGGTGGTGCCCCTGGGCACCATCGTCGTCAACTCGTCGGCGCGTCCGCGGACGGCGTCCAGCATGAAGTCGCCGGCGGTGCTCACGCCGCCGCCCAGCGCGATGACTTCCGGATTGACGAACGTGATGACGTTCGCGATGCCGAGCGCAAGATCGCAGCTGAAATTCTTCCACGCCGCAAGCGCATGCGCGTCGCCGGCTTGTGCGGCACGACGGATCGCCTTCGATCCGAGTTTCTCCGGATTTTTGCTGAGCAGCATGCTGCGCGGAAACGACGGCGCGACAGCCGTCGCGTGGCGGAGCAGTCCGGTACCGGATGCCTGCGCTTCGAAGCAGCCGATTTTGCCGCAGCCGCAAATGAAGCCGTCAGTCGGGCGAATCTGATGGTGTCCGATCTCGCCTGCGCCCGCGCGATTGCCGATCAGCAAATGGCCGTTCGAAACGATACCGCCCCCGATGCCTGTTCCCAGCGTCAGCAACACGAAATCGCTCGTGTTCTTTCCGGTGCCGAACGTGTATTCGCCGAGCGTCGCGCAACGCGCGTCGTTTGCGACGAAGACCTTCATCTTATCGAATCTCGCGCGCAGCGTTTCACCGAGCGGCACGTTCGACCAAAGAAAATTCGGCGAATACAGCACCGCGCCGCTATTCGGGTCGATGTTGCCGGGCGATCCGATGCCGATGCCGACGAGGTCGTCGGTTTTGTTCTGCTTGAGCGCGGCGCCGACGACATTTTCAATTGAGGCGATGACGGCGTCGAAGGAACGGTCTGTGATGTCCTGCTCATGCTGGCTGACAATCTTGCCGTCTTCTTGGATCACGCCGGCGGTTACGTGGGAACCGCCTAGGTCGACGCCGATAGCCTTACGCACTCTTGCCGGTCCTTTCGAAAGCGCAGAACGTCGCGGAGGCCTGCGCGGGGGCTGTTTCTGGGCAAGCGTCGAATGCCCTACGCCTCATGGAAACCATCGACCTCATCAACCTGCGCAGATTCACGCGCGAGACCGGCCAGCCCACGCATCCCGAACTGCTCGATGCAAGACCTATCGAACGCGTCAAGAAAATCGAGATCGACGAAGAGCACGTCACGATTACCTACAATCAACACACGACGCACTACTACAATGCCGACGAAGTCACACAGCGCGAGTGGGAATACAAGTACAACGACGATGCCGAGTTCGTTGCAGCGATCGCCAAAGTGATCGAACTTGCGCGCAAGCATCATCGAGATCTGCCGGAAAACGTGGCGTGTCCGCCGGGATGTGCGGAATGCTGCAGCGGTTATGAGCCCTTCGTCAGCCGTGAAGACGTGACGCGGATCGCGAAATTCTTGAACTTGTCGTTCAAAGAGGTCATGGACGAATACGTCGTCAAGCGCAAATCCGCCGACGGCTACTATTTGGGCTGGGTGCGAAAAGTCACCGACGACGTAGCCGACCAATGCGTCTTCTTAAAGGAAGCGCGGCCGGGCCGTTATTACTGCGGCATCTACGAAGCGCGCCCGGGAGACTGCCGCGACTTCACTCCCATCGGGTGCGCCGACGTGAACACGGACTTGCCCCGCGACAAAGCGATAAAGATCGGCGCGCCGTTCCAACCGAAGCACCCGCGCAACGGCAAACGGCGTCACCGCTAAAGCGCGTATGCGTTGAGGTTTCCGACGACACCCGCACGCGACCAGACGCCGGAAAGACTTTCGTTCGTGTTAAAGACATGCGTGCTGCCGTCGCTCAGCCGCACCGATACGACATGCCCGGCAAACGGCGGCGCGTCTCCGAAATAACCTGACGTCGCGGCGTATCGCGCGCGGTTTCGAACAGCATCGCGCGCCCGCGAACGTCGGCCAGATAGCGCTTAGCATGACACGATAAAGCGCGAACCGAAGTGCGTTGCCATGCTCGCACTTCTACTTTCTGCCGCGCTTTTGGCACAGGCGCCGGCCAGCGCATTGCATTGGCGCGATATCGGACCGTTCCGCGGCGGACGAACGGCTTCGGTGAGCGGCGTAACGCAACAACCCGGAACGTACTACATGGCGCCGACCGACGGCGGCATTTGGAAAAGCACCGATTTCGGCCGAACGTGGCAGCCGATCTTCGATGGCCAAGACACCGGTTCGATCGGCGCGCTCGCGGTTGCGCCCAGCGACCCGAACGTCATCTATGCCGGGTCGGGCGAAGGTTTGCGCCGGCCCGATCTTTCCGTGGGCGATGGGATCTACAAATCGACGGACGCAGGCAAGACCTGGGCGCATCTGGGATTGCGCGACGGGCAGCAGATCAACGGACTTGCCGTCGATCCGCGCGATCCGAACCGCGTGTTTGCCGCGGTGATGGGGCATCCTTACGGACCGAACCAGGAGCGCGGGCTTTACCGCAGCACCGACGGCGGCGCGACGTGGCAGTGCGTACTGTGCAAGAATGACGGCAATACCGGCGCTGCGAGGGTGGTCATCGATCCGAAGAATCCGCAAGTCGTGTACGCAGATCTTTGGGCATCGCGCAATCCGCCGTGGCGCCTGAACGACATCCTTCAGCTGTATCAAAACGGCGGCGTGTACAAATCGACGGACGGCGGCGCGACGTGGACGCAACTGCACGGCGGTCTGCCCGGCAAACTCGGGCGCGTCGGCATCGCGGTTTCACCGAGCGACGAGGGCGTCGTGTATACGTGGGTCAACACCGACAAGGACTGCGGCATCTACCGTTCTGCCGATGCGGGCGCAACGTGGACCAAGCAAAACGGTGAGGACCGCGTCTGCGGACGGGGCGACGATTTCTCGGGAATCGCCGTCGATCCGACGGATTCCAACATCGTGTACGTCACGAACACGACGACGTACCGCTCGACGAACGCCGGCAAAACGTGGACCGGCATCAAGGGCGCACCGGGCGGCGACGACTATCACGCGATTTGGATCGATCCGGACAACCGCAACATCATTTTCCTCGGCGTAGATCAAGGCGCAACCCTTTCCGTGAACTACGGCAAAACGTGGAGCAGCTGGTACAACCAGCCGACGGCGCAGTTCTATCACGTCGTCACCGACAACCGCTTCCCGTATTGGGTCTTCGGCGGACAGCAGGAAAGCGGCAGCGCGGAAGTTGCGAGCCGCAGTGAAGACGGCAGCATTTGGATTCGTTATTGGCATCCGGTGGGCGCAGAGGAATACGCATACATCGCGCCCGATCCGCTGCATCCGAACATCATCTACGGCGCGGGCGCAGGTCACGTCACACGCTACAACGAGTTGACGCAGCAAGTGCAGACCGTCTCGCCGGTCTTCGGCGGCCGCTTCGATGCGAGCACCTATCGCTACAACCGCACCAATCCGCTGATCTTCAACTACGTCGACAAGCGCACGATGTATTTAGGCTCGTCCGTCCTCTTCGCGACGCGCGACGGCGGCGTCCACTGGAGCGTCATCAGCCCCGACCTTACGCGCAAGCATCCGGGCGTGCCGGCGAACATCGGCGCGTTCAAGAGCGATCCGCTCGCGAAAGAAGAGCGCGGCGTCGTTTACAGCATCGCACCGTCGTATATCGACAAGAACGAAATCTGGGCCGGCACCGACGACGGCCTCGTGTGGGTCACCCGCGACGCCGGTAAACACTGGGAAAACGTCACGCCGCCGGGCGTCGGGCCGTGGAACAAAATCACGCAGATCGATTCGTCGCACTTCGATGCGAACACCGCGTACGTTTCGGTGAGCCGTTTCCGGCTGGACGATCTGCACCCGTATATCTACCGCACGCACGACGGCGGCAAGCACTGGCAGCTGATTACCAGTGGTCTGCCGGATGACTCGCCCGCGAACACCGTCCGCGAAGATCCCGTGCGCCGCGGTCTGCTCTTTGCGGGAACCGAACGTACAGTCTACGTTTCGTACAACGACGGCAATACTTGGCAATCGCTGCAACTGAATCTGCCCTCGACGTCGATTCGCGATCTGGTCGTGCACGACAACGACGTCGTCGTCGGTACGCACGGACGTTCGTTCTGGATTTTGGACGACGTCGAGCCGCTGCGCGAAGGGCGCGTTGCAACAACGCACTTGTACAAGCCCTCGACTGCGTATAGGCTGCGGCGCGATACGTGGACCGACACGCCGCTTCCGCCGGAAGAACCCGCGGGCGAAAACCCGCCCGACGGCGCAGTCATCGACTATTATTTACCGCAGGACGCGCGCGGCCCGTTGACGCTCTCGATTTATGACGGCGCGGGCAACTTGGTGCGCAAGTTCAGCAGCACGGATCATCCGGTGCCGATCGACCCGGGGATCACCGTGCCGACATATTGGGTGCGCCCGACCCGCATTCCAAGCGCAAGCGCAGGCATGCACCGGTTCTTGTGGGACTACCGGTATCCCGAACCACAATCCGTGGCATACGACTATCCTATTTCCGCGATCTACGAGGACACGCCGCGCGCACCCGAAGGCATTCTCGCGCTCCCGGGGCGTTATACGGTGAAGCTTACGGTTGATGGGCGCTCGTATTCGCAACCGCTCAGTTTGAAGATGGATCCGCGCGTCGCGATCTCGCAGGCGGGTCTTCGCGAGCAATATGACCTCGCGCAGCGGATCGTCGCGCTGATGGCGCGGACGGACAACAAACGCTTCGCGCGTTACAACTTCCAGCTGGCGCAGTTGCTCGACGCGGTGGAGGGCGCCGATGCGGTGCCGACACCGGCCGTCGTCGATGCAGTGCACAGCATCGAACTGAAACTGTTCGCTCATTAAGGAGAAACGATGAAGATTCTATTCAGCTTCCTGGCCGTCGCACTGGCGGTCACCGGAGTCGCATACGCGGCTGCTCCGCAAACGATTACGGTCGCGATGAAAGCCGAAAACAACAGCGGTGAGAACGGCACTGCGAGGCTGACGCAGACGTCCAAAGGCGTCAAAGTGGAGGTCATGATCAAAGGCGCGCCGGCGGCTTCGCAGCCCACGCACATTCATCCCGGCACGTGCACGAAACTGAATCCGGCGCCGGAAGCGCCGCTCAGCCCGCTCGAGAACGGCAAATCGGTCACGGTGCTCAGCGGAAAGAAACTCAGCGACTTCACCGGCGGCAAGTTCTCGATCAACGTACACAAAAGTTCGGACGACTTAAAGACGTACGTCTCTTGCGGATTGATTAAGTAACAAACGAAGAGAAAAAAGCGAGGCGCCGGTAAAACCGGTGCCTCTTTTTTTCGTGGTGTTCAGTTCTCGACGTAGCGGCGGAGAGATTCGAGCAGTCTCGGCCATCCCTTGGTTGCCCCGCGCTCGGCCTCGGCGAGGCCCGAATGCGTGAGGCGTACGGTCGTTTCGCCGTTATGCTCCTCGAACTCGACGCGCACGATTGACGTCGAAGGCGTTTCGTACCAGCTCGCAATCCAGGTGAATTCGACGACGTGCGGCCGATCGACAATGCGATACTCACCGTGGATAGTGCTCTCTCTGCCGAACGCGATAACGTGCAAGTCCCATTTTCCGCCGGCGCGCGGGTCGGAACTCGAACCGGTAATTTCCCACTCTCCTTGGCCCCACCACATTTTGCGGCTTCGCGGATCGACGAAGGCGTCGAATACTTTCTCAGCGGGTGCCTTGACGGTAATTTCTTCGCGGACGATGTTTTCAGCAGTTTTTGGATTCATGGTCCTTCCTCAACGTAACGCTTGAGCCCGCGCAGGCTCTGCTTCCAGAAATGAGCGTAGTCGCCGACCCAGTCGCTGATCGCACGAAGCGGTTTTGCGTTGAGCTCGCATACGCGCGCCGCGCCCTCGTGGTGAATCGCAATCAATCCCGCCGAGCGTAAAATGCGGACGTGCTTCGATATCGCGGGACGGCTCGTCGAAAAGTTCTCGGCGAGCTCTCCAACCGTGAGGTCGCTTTCGCGCAAGAGCGCGAGGATCCGGCGCCGCGTCGGATCGGCGATCGCGCGAAATACGGTGTCGTGCTTTGCGGGATTTAGTGTAACCATTTGGTTACACATACCGTAACCGATCGGTTACGGTATGTCAAGCTGGGGATCTCAGCGATAAAGCGAACGTGCGGCCGGCTCGAGTCGCAGATGTTCGCAGGCGACGACCGCGTCGCGCAGCTCCTTCGGCAAGTGCGAGGACTCCAGACGCTGCACCCACGTCGCGATCTCTTCCAACGATGTGCAAACACCGGTGACGACGAACGCGGGTTCCCGCTCGCGTACCGGCAGACGCGGAAAATCGTTAGGCCTTTCTTCGGAAACGAAGTATGCGACTCGGCGCGCCCCGTGTTGCAATTCGCCCAGCAGCTGCGTTTCAAAAGCACGAATCGCCGCACAATCCGGTGCGCGTTCGAGCATGAAGATTGCGATGGCGGCATATGAGGGCGCGACATGCTGCTGCGCGGCAGGGCGCTGCAGGCCGCGAAGGTCGACGCCGCTCCCGTCGCGGGCCGGGCGTAAAAGCAGCACGTTGTCCGAATCGATCATCGTCGCATTGGCCGCATCGCGATGCTCGAGCCACTCCGGCGACTGCAAGTAGAACGCTTCGAGCGCGCTGCGCCGCTGCTCCATGCCCGCAAACTCCCGAAGCCATACAAAGCCTTGCGGATCGCCGAGATCGCGGTAGTGCCCCACTGGGACCATGCCGCACCGTTCCTGGCTTTCGATGAAATGGCGTTCGAAGAGCGTAATGAGCTCCTCACGCCGGTTCGGCTTCAACACGTACCGACGAAGTTCGACGACGTTCACGATATCACGATACGAGCCGGCCACTCGTTGGAAAAGAGCCACTTTCCCACGAGCCCACAGACCACATTGGAAACGGAGCCGGTATAATAACGGTATGAGCGTCTTCGTACGAAAGGATCCGCGGTCGCTTGCTTGCGCCGATCCGCCGTGGCCGCTCGCGCTCTATCGCATGCTGCGCCGCCATGCGTGCGTCGCCGCGGCAATCATTTTGACGCTCATCGTAATATATGCCGCAGAGGTGATTACCGGTCTTCACGTTGCCGCGCAAACGAGCGGACGAATAGGCGGGCTGGCGCTCCGAAAGGACGTAACGATTGCGCGTGACGCGCACGGCATTCCGTACATACACGCTCGGAACATGCACGATCTGTTCTTCGCGCAGGGCTTTGCCGAAGCGTCGGATCGCCTCTTTGAAATGGACTTGACGCGCCGTTATGCGTACGGCCGTCTCGCCGAAGTCTTCGGTTCGAAAGCGCTGCCGATCGACTTGAATATGCGCGCGCTCGACATCTCCGGCATTGCCCGGCGTCAGTGGCGCGGCTCCGATGCGGCGACGCGTTCTGCGCTGCAAGCGTTCAGCGACGGCGTCAACGCCGCCGAGCAGCGTCAGCCGCTGCCCGTGGAATTTCGCATGCTGCTGTATCGGCCCGCGCCGTGGACTCCTCGAGATTCGATTGCGGTTTCGGCTGTTGCCGCATTCGAACTCGGCGATTCGTGGCGTGACGTGCTCGCTCGCGACGAACGCTGGAAAGCGCTGAGCCGCAAGTGTTTCAGCCTAGAATTTCCGCTCTCGGATCCTCGGTACGACGTGTCGATCGACGGGCGCGCCGTGCTCGTTCGCTCGAGCAGCACGATGCCGGCGGCTTGCGACGACAATCCGCTCGCATCGATTGCGCTCTCGCATCCGCGCATCGGCAGTAATGCCTGGGCGGCCGGCTCGCAGCGGACGCGCGGGCATCGCGCACTGCTTGCCAACGATCCGCACGTCGATTTGACGATTCCGGGCATCTGGTACGCCGTTGAGCTGGAAGCGCCCGGATTTCATGCGGCCGGTACGATAATTCCCGGTCTCCCGGGCGTTGCGCTGGGACACAACGAGCGCATTGCCTGGGCTGCGACGAATGCCGAGGCCGCAACCACGGCGTTGTACAGCGTGACGGCGCCGCTGCCGCGCCGATCGCGTGTCGAAGAACGTTTCGACATTCGCTTCGGCACACCGCTGTTCAAAACGTACTACCGCACGCGCGATACGTTTTCCGTGCAGTACGGCGAAGATCGCAGCCTTTTTCTCGTACGCTGGCCAACCTACACGCAGCGGCGCTCGTCGATAGCGACGCTGCTTGCACTGGATCGTTCGCACTCGATTCACGATGCAGTGCATGCGCTGGCATTGTATCGCGGCGCTCCGCAGAATTTCATCGTCGCGGATACGCACGGCGCGATTGCCTACCATTTGGCAGGCGCGATTTGGAACGATCCGGCGTGGGGGCGTTACACGCACGATTCACGCGACTTGGCGATACCGCTGCGTTTGATTGCCTTCAGCGATTTGCCGTCGCGCGCGCCATCGAGCAATGCCGTGCTTCTGAGCGCGAACAATCGCATGTACGGCCCGCGGTATCCCTATCGGCTGTCGGCGGCTTTCGAGCTCCCGTACCGCGCGTATCGCATCGCACAGTTGCTGCACGCGCGCAAACAGTACGATCTCGGATATTTTCAGCACATGCAGATGGATGCGTGCTCGCCGATTGACGCGGAGATCGCGCGCGACGTCACACGCATCACCAAGCAGCCTGCGCTTGACGGCTGGAACGGCTGCTTTTCGCCCGCCTCCAAGCGCGCGACGCTGGAATACGATTTACGTAACCAGCTGCTCGATCAGAACGCGTCATTCGGGTTTCTGATTGCGAAGCTGCGCGCTCCGCCGTATGACGGAAGAGACGGCGTCGCCGAAGATGCGAATGCCGCACTCGACTTCGCGCAGGAGGTGCCGAGTTGGGGGAAAGCCGGTCAGGTTAGCGTCGACCATCCGCTCTCGGACGCGTGGTACGGCCTGCTGCGCGGAGCACCGCTCCCGGGAGACGGCAACGAGTACACGATTCATCTGCAGGAGCCGGGTTTTGCGCAAGGTTTCCGCGCGGTGTGGGACGTCGGCAATTGGAATTCCGGCGGCATCGTTCTACCGAGCGGCGAATCGGGCGAACCGGGCTCCGGACACTACGACGACTTCGCGAAAACGTGGCTGCACGGCGGCCTCGTTCCGCTGCCGTTCACGCACGACGCAATCACGCGCGGTTGCGTGAAGGTCCTGACGCTAGGCGCTTGACGACCGTTGCTTGCCCCGACGCATAGCGCCACTTTCCACCCTGCTTGACCCAGACGTCCGTATATCGCGCCAAAAGATCGTGGAGACGTTTGTTGCTCACGTAGCGGAGATGAAGCATGGCGACGACGATTGCGCAATCGTCATTGTAGACGCGCACGGTCACGTCTTCCGGCTTGTTTAATTGCCAGACGGCGCTTCTGTCGCCGACGTCCGCCAAAAACGCGGTCCGGGGCCATACCGTGCCGGATCCGTTCACGAGTTCGAAGTCGGGCGTGATCATCGAAGCCACGCCCGCCGTATCGTATGCCTTGGTTTCATCTTGCAGGCGCGCATTCAGCTGCTCGATACTGGAAACAGTGTTGGGGGCGCTTGCGGTTAGGAGAACAGCGAGTACGAAAGCAACGACTGTCCGCATGTATTCTAATTTAGCAGCGATTTTATGCCGTCAACAGTTCCAGATTCCACGCGCATCATGGAACCACGGCCGAAGGGACACGTAAGACGCTAACATCATCCAACGAAAGTGTGCGGTTAGGATTGAGTGGGCGCTTGCACATTCGTGCAGGCGCCCTGTTCCGGCTAGAGTTTTATCTGCAATTGCAGGTAGGCATTGAACGGTATCGGCACGCCCGAACCATCGGAACCGGCGAAGAACGGCAGGTACGGCTGCTGGAGCCATTTCTGGGCAGCAATGCCGTTGGCGGCCGTGTCCGCCGGACTCGTCCCGTTGTAGAAGTTCGACACGTACAGGGGGTTCTGCTCGTACGCGCAGACGTTCGCACCCGGAGCGTAGGCGCCGGTCGTCCACGGTTCCTTGCTGCCGCCGAAGCACGTGTGCCACAGGTTAGCCAGGGTTACCAGTGCCGTCACCTTTGGCGAGACGTCGTAACGAAGTTGCAGGTTCAGCATGCCAATCCAGGGATTCCGGAACTGACCCGGCTGCGAGAATGATCCCGTCTGCGGGTTCGGAATGAACAACTGTCCGGCCACCGGGATGGGCGACGCGTTACCCGTCTGCAGTCCCAGATAGTTGCACTGGTTTGGATTGGTATTCGGCGAAACGGCTGTGATGCCGGCGGTGGCCGAGTTTTGCAGGCACGCGCGCGGATCCATGCCGATCACGTCGTACGGACCGCCGTACG
>Ga0070735_10000252_pt1 | contig 64688 bp, 61 predicted proteins | sample Coa_R1_FD_66443 | JGI IMG/M metagenome (GOLD analysis project Ga0070735, IMG submission 66443) | Surface soil microbial communities from Centralia Pennsylvania, which are recovering from an underground coalmine fire - Coalmine... | ecosystem: Environmental > Terrestrial > Soil > Unclassified ...
TGGTGAGCCCGTCAGGCACGGTGGGCCCGGTTCCGGGGGCGTGCGCGCTCGGATACGATGACTTGGTTTTTGAAGACCCCTGCCCCGCAACGAGCGGGGCCCCGAGCGCACGTCGCCGGGTCCGGAGGAGGTGAGTGCCGCGATGCGGCCCTACGAAGTCATGGTCATCTTCGATGTCGGTCTCGAGGAGACCGACATCCGCCAGCAGGTCGACCGGGTGCTCGAGCTCATCCGTGGTCGCGGCGACACACCTGGTCAGGTCGACTACTGGGGGCGCCGCACCTTCGCCTACGAGGTGAAGCACCGGACCGAGGGTTACTACGTCGTGATCGAGGCGACCGCCGAGCCGGCCACGATGGCCGAGGTCGACCGCCTCTTGACCCTCGAGGACTCGGTCCTCAGGCACAAGGTCATTCGCCAGCCCGAGAAGGCCGCCGGACGGGGCAGGGCCACGAGGCCCCAGCCGCCCCAGGCCCGTCAGGCCGACGAGCCATCGGAGCCCGCGACGGCTCCCGACGCGGGTGTGTCCAGCGACGAAGAGTCGGTGGCGAGCTGAGTGACGACGAACTGGAGAGCATGAGATGTCGAATGGGAACACTGTGACCTTGGTCGGGAACGTGACGCGCGACCCCGAGCTGCGCTTCACCCCGAGCGGGCAGGCGACGACGACGTTCGGCCTTGCCGTCAACCGCCGCTGGCAGAACCGCCAGACCCAGGAGTGGGAGGAGGCGACGTCGTTCTTCGACATCGTCTGCTGGCGCGAGCTCGCCGAGAACGCGAGCGAGAGCATCAAGCGGGGCGCCAGGGTGATCGTCTCGGGCAGGTTGGACCAGCGCAGCTGGGAGACCTCCGAGGGCGAGAAGCGCTCGAAGATCGAGGTCACGGCCGACGAGATCGGCCCGAGCCTGCGCTGGGCGACCGCCGTCGTGACGAAGAACGAGCGGCGTGGACCCGGCGAGGCGAGTGACCGGTCCAACGCCGTGCCCGCCGCCACCGCCGCGGCGGCGTCGGACCTCAGCTACGCGGCGGACGAGGAGCCCTTCTGATGGCACGCAACAACGACCGGGACCGCTCCAGCCGGCGCGCCCCGAAAGAGGCGGCGCGCCGTGGCAAGAAGAAGGTCTGCATCTTCTGCAAGGAGCACATGAGCTGGGTCGACTACAAGGACGTCGGCTTGCTCCGCAAGTTCATGTCCGACCGAGGAAAGATCCGGGCTCGGCGGGTGTCGGGCAACTGCGCGCAGCACCAGCGGGCGGTCGCCCTCGCCATCAAGACGGCGAGGGAGCTGGCGCTGCTGCCGTACACCCAGCGGACGACGAGCGACCGGCCCGGCCCCCGCGGCATGGGGCGCGGCGGCAGCCGTGGCGTCCCCGCGCCGGACGCCGCCGGTGCGCCCGAGTCCGACGAGGGCCCGACGCTCGACGACGAGCTCGAGAGCGAAGGTGAGCCGGAGGAGTCCGGCGAGGGTCTCGACGCTGTCGGGGAGATCGACGAGCTGGCCGGCGTCGGTGCCGAGGAGGAGGCATGAGAGTCGTCCTCCGCTCCGACCACTCCTCGATGGGCAAGCGCGGTGACATCGTCGAGGTGGCCGACGGCTACGCCCGCAACTACCTGCTCCCGGGCGGTCTCGCCATCCCGGCGACCTCGGGCATCCAGGACCAGGCCTCTGCCATGCGACGTGCGCGCGACCTCCGCGACGCGAAGGACCGGGAGGGTGCCGAGGCGATCGCCCGGCGGCTCGTGCCGGCGGTCATCACCGTGTCGGCACGCGCCGGCACCGAGGGCAAGCTCTTCGGCTCGGTCACGAACCACGACATCGTGGCGGCCGTCCGCGAGCAGACGGGCATCGAGCTCGATCGGCGCCGCATCGTGAGCGACGAGGTCATCCGGTCGGTCGGGACCCACGAGGTCGCCGTCCGGCTCCACCCGGAGGTCGAATTCCGGATCACCGTCGAGGTCGTGAAGGCGGGCTGACGTGTCGGCGCTCGTGGTGCCCCGCCCCCGAGCGCTTGGACCGACAGAGGCAGATCTCCGGCAGCCGAGTGGCTCTGGCGCGCCCGTCGGCCCCCCGGGCGTCCGGCGCCCGTTCCCGAGGCCGGCTGGGGCCATCTGTGCGGCCGCGGTCGGTGATCCACAGGATGACCCCAGCTCGCCAACCCCGAATACACATGTTGGTGGTCTATCCATCCCCTTCCGGTCGCGGCGAGGCTGACGATGGACATGGCAGCACCTCCGACATCGAGCATGCCCGCCCGGCGGCCAAGGGGCGGAGCCGGCAACGGCTCCGGCTCGCCGGGCTCCGCGTTCGCAGCGGGAGCGGCCGGGGGGGCGGGCGGCGCCTCGATCAGTCGGATCCCCCCGCACAGCTTCGAGGCCGAGGAGTCCCTCCTCGGCGCCATGCTGCTCTCGCGCGACGCCATCGCCGTGGCCGTCGAGGAGGTCGGCGCCGACGACTTCTACAAGCCGTCGCACGGCCACATCTTCGCTGCCATCACGTCGCTCTACGCCCGTGGCGAGCCTGCCGATGCGGTGACGGTCGGCGAGGAGCTCCGCCGGGCGGGGACGCTCGACGCCTCCGGCGGTGCCTCGAGCCTGATGTCGCTCCAGGCGAACACCCCGGCGATCTCGAGCGCCGGCCGCTACGCCCGCATCGTGCAGGAGCACGCCATGTTGCGGCGGCTGATCGGAGTGGCCTACGAGATCGCCGAGATCGGTTTCGAGCTGCCGAGCGACGTCACCGCTGCGCTGGACCAGGCCGAGGCGATGGTGTTCGAGGTCGCCCAGCGGCGCTCGAGCGACACCGTCAGGTCGTTGAAGGAGCTGCTCACCGAGAGCCTCGAACACCTGGAGTTCCTCGCCGACCGGAACGAGCACATCACCGGCGTGCCCACCGGCTACACGGATCTCGACCGCGAGCTCTACGGGCTGCAGAACTCGAACCTCGTCGTCGTCGGTGCCCGCCCCTCGATGGGAAAGACGGCCTTCGCCCTCGGGCTCGCCTCCCATGCGGCCCGCTCGGGCGTCCCGGTCCTCCTCTTCTCGCTCGAGATGAGCCATCTCGAGATCGCTCAGCGAGTGCTGTGCGCCGAAGCCCGGGTCGACGCCAACCGCCTGCGCAACGGCAAGCTCGCCGAGAGCGACTGGTCGAAGATCGCCGGCGCCATCGGCCGGATCGGAACCGCCCCGCTCCACATCGACGACAACCCGAACCTCACCGTGATGGACATCCGGGCGAAGGCCCGGCGAATGAAGAGCGCAGAGGGCGGGCTCGGCCTCGTGGTCGTCGACTACCTCCAGCTCATGACGGGCCGGACGAGCGCCGAGAACCGGCAGGTCGAGATCTCGGAGATCTCCCGCGGGCTGAAGATCCTGGCCCGCGAGCTGCAGATCCCCGTCGTCGCCCTCAGCCAGCTCTCCCGCAACCTCGAGGCGCGGGCCGACAAGCGGCCGATGCTGGCGGACCTGAGGGAGTGCCTGAGCGGTGGCACCTGGATCGCCCGCGCCGACACGAACGAGGATGTGACGATCGCCGAGCTGGCTGCTTTGGGCGCCCGCGACGTGCCGGTGTGGTCGCTCGACCAGGGCTACCGCCTCGTTCCCGCCGTGATGAGCGAGGTCTGGTCGACCGGGGTGAAGCCGGTCTTCGACGTCGAGCTCGCCTCGGGCCGAGTCGTCCGCGCCACCGGCAACCACCCGCTCATGACGCTCGACGGCTGGCGCCCGGTCGAGCTGCTCACCTCGCGGGACCGGCTCGCGACGGCCTCCACCTGGCCGCGGGTGCCTGCCCGGCTGCGGACGCGCACGAGGAGCTCCGTCTCCTCGGGGCGCGGCCCGGCGTCGCCGGGACGTGACGGCGACGCCGAGCGCCGCTCGCTCCGGCCAGACGTCGTGTGGGACGCCGTCGTCGCGGTCCGGGCGAGCGGCGAGGAGGAGGTCTTCGACGCCCACGTCCCCGAGACGCACAGCTTCCTCGCCAACGGAGTGGTGTCCCACAACAGCGGCGCCATCGAGCAGGACGCCGACGTCGTGATGTTCATCTACCGCGACGAGGTCTACAACCCGGACTCGAGCGACCGGGGCACCGCCGAGATCCTGATCGCCAAGCATCGCAACGGACCGACCGGCGTGGCGAAGTTGTCGTTCGTGAGCAACTACGCCCGTTTTGGCAACCTGTCGCAGGTGTGACGGGAGCTCCGTGGGAGAGGACACGTCGTCCGGCAGCACAGCCGACGCCCCGCCACCGGACGCGGCGAGCCGGGAGGCGCCCGGCGGGTCGGCTGACCTCGCCGTCATGCCCTTCGCCCGCCTGCTCGGCATCGAGCAGGTGGCGGCGTCGCCGGAGCTCGTCCACCTCCGTCTCGACTGGGCAGAGCACCTGTGCACGACCGGGGTCGCCCTTCATGGCGGCGCGCTCATGGCGCTCGCCGACAGCGGGGGCGGCCTGTGCGCCCTCCTCAACCTGCCGGACGGCTCTGCCGGGACGACAACGATCGAGTCGAAGACGAACTTCCTGCGCGCCGCCACGTCGGGGGCCGTCGAGGCCGTCTCGAAGCCGCTTCGGGCCGGCCGCACCGTGATCGTCATCGAGACGGAGCTCCGTGACGAGGAAGGTCGCCTCGTCGCCAAGGTGACGCAGTCGCAGCTCGTGCTGGGTCAGCGCTGAGGCCAGCTCGGCGAGCTGCCCGAACGAACGACAAGAAGGGGGCAGCCGTTCCGGCCGGGCCCGGGGGTGCCCGACCGGAACGGCTCATGACCGGTCCCGCTCAGCAGGCCCGGTCAAGCCTGCAGCCCGTCAGCGGCCGTGCTGTGGCCGGACGACGGGAGTGACCACGCTCGAGACCTGAGACGGGATCTCTCGCGGGCCTTGCCTCTTCTACGGAGCCGGTCGCCGGGCGGATTGCGAATCGACTCCGACGATCGGCCGGCCGTCACGATCCCCCGACGGCGGCTCTCCGACCGGCCAGCCGTCCTCAGCCGCCTGCTCCGACCACGACCTCGTGCCACAGGCCACCGTTCAGGTCGAGGCCGTTGCCGTTGGCAGAGCCTGGTGAGGAGTCGCCGACGTAGGTGTAGAGAGGATGGTGGTCGTAGGTGGCCTGGGTCGACCCGTCGGTGCGGGTGATCGTGCCGAGCACGCCGGTGACGCCCGGCGCCGCCTTCGGCCGGCCGAGCACCGGTGGCCAGTAGGCCGCACACGTCCCGTAGCAATGAGAGGCCGTCGCCGAGTCGGGGGCGAACCAGTAGAGGGTGAGGCCTCGTGCGCCGGTGAGCACCTTCGTCCCGCCCACGGTCCGCTCGGCGAGGAGGACCGACCCGGTCGAACGACCGGATGCCGACGCACCGGAGGCGCCTGCCACCGTGCCGACCAGCACGGCCAGCGCGGCGACCGCAGCCCCGACGGACGCGAGCGCCGGAGAAGGGCCGCGCCGACCCGCCGCCCGCGAAAGCAGAGGCGTCGTGGTTATCGACAGCCAGCCGAGGATGGCGAAGGCCAGCACCTCGATGACCCCGGCGACGACGCCGGCCGTCGTGCGGACCTCCTTGAAGCCGAACAGTCCGACCCAGATCGACAGGAGATAGCCACCGAGGGTGGAGAGCGCGAAACCCGCTCCGACTCCCGCCACCAGCCAATTGCCGACGGCGAGCACGGCGGTGCCGAGCAGGAAGCCCGTGATCACTTGGAGCAGGAACAGCCAGCCGATCGTCGGGATCGTCCGATAGCCGGTCAGGTAGAGGTCGAGGTGGATCGAGGCCGTCGCGACGAGGAGACCGGCTCCCGCGACGCGGGCGGCGAGCGTGGTGTTCCCCCGGCTCTCCATCACCTTTTCCTACTTTGCTGGCTGGCGGACGGATTGCGCGGAGTGAACACGCCGGATCAGCGATCCGGGCTCGAGGACATGCTCGTCGCAGCGGCGTGCAGCAGGTACCACGTGCCGCCGAAGTTGCTGAGGCCCTCGCCGTTCGCCTGGCGGGGCCCGCTGTCGCCGGCGAAGGTGTACACCGGCCAGCCGTTGTAGGTGACCTGCAGCCTGCTCCCCCGCGCCACGGTCCCGACATGACCCTTGACGCCGTGACCCCAGGTGACCCGAGAACCCTCGGCTACGAGGAGGGGAGGCCAGCTGCTCACGCAGGCGGGGCTCGTGCAGGCGACCGGCTTGCCGTGCTTCTCGAGCAGGTAGAGGGAGTGGCCTTTCGAGTTCCCGAGGACCGAGCCGAAGCGGCCGACCGTCGCCGCGGTCAGCGTCGTCGAACTCGAGCCTGCTGACGCCATCGCCGCGAGCGGGAGGGCGGCCGGCCCGAGCAGGGCCAACCCGAAGGCGGCACCGAGCACGAGTCCACGAGCTCGACGGCCTTCGAAGCCGCCGCCCGCTGGCGGGACGGCTCGGCTGCCACTCGTCATGGCGCTCAACATCGATGCTGCTCCTTGCTCGGGGGAGGTGCGGCAGGTCCGCCGCCTGGTTGCAGCGAGATACGGCCGCGGCGTCGAAGCGGATTGCCGGGGAGGAGCGCCGATCCGCCCCGGCCGCCGGACGGCATGAGGGCCTGGCGAGCGCTGACGACTCCGCACCTACACTCCCCCGGATGGCGCAGCGGCGAGCCAGGGCGACGCGGTCGAGGCGGCCGGACGACCTGCCACGGCGCGTGGGCTGAGAAGGCCCTCATGCGGGTCCCGTCGAGCGACGGCGTGACGCTCGAGGTCCACGACCTCGGCGGCACCGGAGAGACGATGCTCGTGTGCCATGCCACCGGCTTTCTCGGGATGGCCTACGAGGCGATGGCGGCAGACCTTCGTGACCGCTTCCACGTCTACGCCATGGACTTTCGCGGGCACGGCGACTCCGACGCCCCCGCCGACGGGCGCTTCGACTGGGGGGCGATGGCCGAGGATCTCCTCGCGGTCGCGTCGGCGTTGGGCGACGAGCCCTTGGTCGGCTTCGGCCACTCCATGGGAGGCGCGGCTCTCATGCTCGCCGAGCTGCGACGTCCCGGGCTGCTGCGGTCCGCCTACCTGTTCGAGCCGATCGTGGTCCCCGACGACGCACCCCTCGCCGGCCCGGAGGGCCTCGCCGAGCAAGCGGCGCGGCGCAGGCGCCGGTTTCCGAGCAGGGCCGAGGCGCTCTGGCGCTACGCCACCCGCCCGCCGCTCGACGTCCTGCAGTCGGGGGTGCTCGCCGCCTACGTCGAGCACGGCTTTCGGGACACGCCTGAAGGCGACGTCGAGCTCAAGTGCCTCCCGGAGTACGAGTCGGGCACCTTCGACGCCCCCGGCAAGCCCACCTTCTCGATGCTCGAGAAGGTGACGACGCCGACGGTGGTGGGCATCGGCACGACCGAACGGGGATGGACCCCCGCCATGTTCGGGCCGCACGTCGCCGAGTCGCTCCCGAACGGCACGCTCGAGCGTCAGGCGCTCATGGGGCACTTCGGGCCGTTGCAGGCGCCGCTCACGGTGGCGGCGAGCGTCCGTGCCGCCCTCGGAGACGAGACGACGCCTGGCAGTCCGCCGAACGCCTGACCGCGAGGGGCCACGCCCCCGGCCAGAGCACGGCAAGAGCACCGCGTCAGAGCACGCCGACCCTCTGGAGCACGAGGAAGGTGGCCCATCCCGGCAGGATCGGCAGCCAGAACGTGGCCACCCTGTAGATGAGCACGCCCGGCACGGCCTCGTGCGCCGGGATGCCGACGGCGGTGAGGCCGGCCGCGAGCACAGCCTCGACGGCGCCGATGCCACCGGGCGTCGGAGCCGCCGTGCCGACGGTGTTGCCGGCCATGAAGACCGCGGCCGTGGCGAGGATGGGCGGGTGGGCACCGACCGCCTCGAGCGAGGCGACGAGGGCCGCCACGTAGCTGCCGGTGAGCAGCAGGTTGCCGGCCACCCCCGTGAGGAGGCGGAGGGGGCGTGAGAGCACGCCGAGCAGCTGGGGGACGGCCCCGCGGATGCGGGGCCAGACGCGGCGAAGGATCGCCCCCCGGCTGGCCGGTACGACCATCAGGACGCCGACCACCGCGAGCAGGGCCCCGAGCACGACGAGGAGGCGCGGGCCCGGCACCACCCGCAGGTGACCGGCGGCCGTGCCGGTGAGGAGCGCCGTCACGAGCAGCAGCGTCACCGTCACGACGAAGTTCACGACCTGCGACACCGCCACGGCTCCGGCGGTCGTCCCGCTGTCGACCCCCTGTCGATGGAGGAAACGGGCGTTGATGGCGACGTGCCCGACGGTCGGGGGCGTGACGAGGCCGATGAAGGCGCCGGAGAGCTCGGCGAGACTGCCCTTCAGCACCGACACCCTCTTTGGGACGAAGGCGATCAGGTTGATGCTCGACCCGACATAGGTGGCGGCGGATGCGAGCAGTGCCACCGCGAACCAAGCGAGGTTGGTGTGCGAGAGCGCCCCGAGGAGGTTCACCTTCGACAGCTGGCCGACGAGGAGGTAGGCGGCGAGCGTCAGGGCGACCGCGGCGGCGACGGTGCGCCACCTGAAGCGCTCGAGCCGCTCGGGGCTCACGGCCTCGCTCGTCTCCTCCTCGTCGGCGCCGAGCAGCTGCCGCCGCACGTCGTCGAGGCAGGCGCGGGCGGCCCGCGACCGCCGCCAGCCCCAGGTGGCGAGCGCCACGGGCTGCAAGATGGCGGCGATGCGCCGCTCGTCGTCGGGGCGGTACCCCTTTCGCAGCGCCTCGACGGCCGTCTCGGTTCCGAGCCGGGTGCCGACCGCCGTCAGCAGCTGGACGACGTCCACCCGCCGGGCGAGCTCGCCCGCAGCCAGGGTGGCCCGGTCGAAGGAGCGGAAACCGCTCTCCTCGCCGTCGCAGACCACGGTCTCGGCCCGCAGGTCGCGGTGGACGACACCGGCGCGGTGGAGCCTGCGCAGCGACGAGAAGAGCGAGACCGCCTCCTCCAAGGAGGCCGAGCCGTCGAGCGGCCGCCCGTCGAGGAGCTCCTCGACGAGGAGGACCGTGTCCGGCTCGACGTGACCGAGCAACAGCGTCCTTGGGGCGCGCACCTGGGCGGAGGATGCGAGGAAGTTGGCGAGGGCCCGGGTTTCGAGGGCGGCGCGGGCGCCGAACGGCTCGCGTCCCGTGGCGGCGCCCCGCAGCCGCAGCGTCGACCAGAGGCGGCGGGCGAGGTGGCCGCCCCGTGCCTCCCTGCCGAGCGCCGACACCCGGGCGGCGCGGCCGTCCGCCAGATCGGCCTGGAGCACCGACGGGTCGTCGGGCGACCGCTCGAGGTGGCCCACCTCTATGCCCACGTCCTCGAGCAGGTTGCCGAGGGCGGCCAGGCTGGGACGGCGGACCGTGGCGCCGAGCCCCCAGCGCGTGAGGAGCCCGGCTGCCCAGCCGCCGAGCGGGCAGGCGATGGCGCCGAGGCCCGTGAGCTCGCCCATGCCGACGCCCGTGAGGACGAGAGCGGCAGTGGCGACGGCGGCGCGACGCCCCCAGTTCGATCGCCGCACGGCGCCCGAGGCCGTGAGAGCGGCGACGAGGGCGGCGTCGCGCACGAGACCCGAGCCGTCGGTCCCCCGGAGAAGGGCCCGCGACACCGGCCCGGCGGAGGCGTGCCAGAGGGCGACGGCCCCGGTGGCGACGAGGGCCGTCCCGACCCCGGCGACGATGGCGTCGAGGCCGTCGTGGCGGTCCTCCCGGACGAGCGGCACCGCCACGACGACGAGCAACGCCAGCGTGGCGAGGGCCGCCGCGGCCCCGAGGGCGACCGTGAGGAGCCGGGGAAGGTGGCCGACCGCCCGGGCCACGTCGGTCGTGAACTGGGCGGTCCCGGCGGGAAGGGCGTGCGCGACGAGGACGAGGACCACGAGGGTCCCCGTCGCCAGCACGAAACCCAACAGGTCCGCCGGGCTCCGGGTGACCCGCTCGCTCTCGTCCCGCCCGCGGGTGTGGGCAGCCACGCTGTCTCACTTTCCCGCTGCTCGCCAGCTCGACGCCGGGCCTAGTGTGAGGGCTATGACCGTGCCGGTCCCTCTCGAAGACCTCAGGGCCGAACTCGAGCGCCGCGGCGACGCCGGCTACCTCCTCACCGTGGCCCCCGGCGGCCGCCCGCACTGCATCGCGATCGCCCTCACGTGGGACGGGGAGCTCTTGAAGATGGGAGCGGGCACGTCATCGGTTCGCAACGCCGCGGAGCGCCGCGAGGTGGCCCTGCTGTCGCCGCCCCCGGCCGCCGACCCGGGCGGCTACAGCTTGATCGTCGATGCCGAGGTGGTCGCCACCTCGGACGCCGGCGGGGGCGCCAACTCGGTCACGGTGCGGGCGACGCACGCCGTGCTGCACCGCCCTGCCGTCGCAGCAGACGGGAAGCCGGCGCACGACTGCGTGCACGTCTACGACGACGCGGGCGCCCGGCACTGACACCGGCGCCCGGCACCGGGCCGGTCGTTCAGGCCTCGGCCGAGGCGGCTTCCTCGAGGGTGGGGTAGCTCGGCAGCACGCTCTCGATGCCCGTCACCCCGAGGATCCGGGACACGTGCGGGGCCACGCCGGCGAGGCGGAGCTGGCGCCCCATCTCCTGGCCGCGCTGGACCGCGGTGAGGAGCACGGAGATGATCGTCGAGTCGAGGAAGTCGAGACCTGACATGTCGACGAGGAGGGGGCCGGAGGCCGACTCGGCGCCGAGGGCGTCGAGGATCGCCTCACGGAGGTCCGGGGCGGCGCGCAGGTCGAACTCGCCGTTGAGCCGCAGCAACTGCAGCCCGTCGTGCGATGCGAGGTCGATCGAGTAGTCGTGCTCGCCTGCGCCGTCGCTCATGACTCCACCGCTCCCTCGAGCTCTGTCGCCCACTTGCTCTGCGGCCACGGGGTCGCCGGGGCACCCTTGACCTGTCGCTCGAACTCGTCGAGGAACCACCATCGGAAGGCCCTCACGTCCGGTGGCGACGCCAGCGTGAGCAGGTGGCGCCCCCGGCGGCAGTACTCGTCGGCCTCGTCGAGGAGCTCACCGAGGTGGCGGGCGGCGCCGCTCACCGAGGGTGGTAGCTCGTAGGTGAGCTCGAGCTCCTCCTCGCCGTCGTCGGCCGCCTGCTGAAGCCGGGCTTCCTGGTTGCCGCCGAAGGGGCCGTAGCGCTCGCTCAGCTCCGTCAGGAGTGCCCCGAGCCGCCGTGGGAGCTCACGGTCACCCGGGCGGTCGCCGAGGGCGATCAGGGTGAACTCCCTCAAGAGGTCGTCCACGGCCTCCTGCGTCTTCGCCCACAGCGGCACCGGCAGGCGCACGATCCTGATCGTGACGAGGGAGCCGCCCTCTGAGGTCACGACGCGCGCTCTCCCTGGATCACCCGCCAGCTGCGGGCGTCGGCGCGCAGCGCCGTCTCGCCGTGTCCACCCCCCGCCCCGCCCCCGCCCCGGCGCCCGCTTCCCGTGCTCGGCCGCAGGCGGGTGAGCTCCCCGCCCGCCGCGAAGGCGTCGACTTCGGAGAACTCAGCCCAGACGATCTTCCCCTCGCCCGCCCGCTGGCAGCCCCAGCTCGAGCTGAGGGCCTCCACGAGGACGAGACCACGGCCGGTCGTCGCCCGCGGGCTGCGGTGGCGCTGCACGGGCAGCTGCGGGTTGGAGTCCTCGACCTCGATGCGGACGGCGCCCTTGTCGTAGCTGAGCCGCAGCGTGAAGGGTGTCCTGGCGTGCAGGACCGCGTTCGTGACGAGCTCGCTCGCCACCACCGAGAGGTCGTAGTCGACTCCGTGCAGCTCCCATTCGGCCAGCTGCTGCGAGAGCCACCGGCGGGCCTCGCCCACCGCGGCTGGCTTGGGTTCGAGCACGAGGGAGGCGTCCGCCACGGCGCACATCGTAGGCAGTTCGCATGTGCGCGCCCCACGTTTGTCCGCCACAATCATCGGCGATGAGCACCGAAGGATCAGGACCGGTCCCGATGGACGAGGCCGAGGTGGCGGCGGTCGCCGCCGAGCTCGACGGGTGGGAGGTCGAGGAGGGTGGACGCGGGCTCTTGAAGACGTTTCGCTTCAAGGACTTCTCGAGGGCGTTCGGCTTCATGGCCGCCGTGGCCGTCCGGGCCGAGCGACGCAACCACCATCCCGAGTGGTCGAACGTCTACAACACCGTCGAAGTGCGGCTCTCGTCGCACGACGCCGGCGGCGTCACGGAGCGTGACGTCGAGCTCGCCCGGTTCATGGACGAGGTGGCGGCCGGCTGAGGCGGCCGGTCGCGCCGCCCGGCTGAGCCGTCCGCCCTAGTGCACCCTCACGGCGAGGAGGCAGCAGTCGTCGCGCCTCCCGCCTGCGGGCATCGTGCGCTCGAGGACCTCGTCGCAGAGCGTCTCGAGGTCGAGCCGGCCCGAGTCGCGGGCGGCCTCGAGGAGCCGCTGCAGCCCGATGTCGACGGGCTCGTCGTGGCGCTCGACGAGTCCGTCGGTGAGGAACAGCAGCGTGTCGCCGCCCTCGAGGTCGAGCGCCGTCTCCTTCGTTTCGCTCGGCAGGCCGGGCACGAGGGCTCGGCCGCCGCACTCGATCAGCTCGGCCGCGCGGTCGCGGAGGAGGACGTAGGGCAGGTGGCCGGCGCACGACACGTCGAGCCGCCGCTGCTCGCGGTCGTAGAGGGCGTAGGTGAGCGTGGCGAGGACGGCCGTCTCGAAACCGTCGCCCGGTTCGGCGAGCAGGGCGGCGAGCCGTTCGAAGATCGCCGGGGCGGGATGGCCCTCGGTCGCGTAGGCGACGAGCCCCATCCTGAGGCGCGCCATCATCGACGCCGCCTCGACCCCGTGGCCCGAGACGTCGCCCACGGCTAGCCCCAGCCGGCCGCCCTGCAGCTCGAAGACGTCGTACCAGTCGCCGCCGACCGGCCCGGCGTCTGCGGGGGTGTAGCGGGCGGCGAACTCGACGTCGGGAAGCTCCGGGAAGCGGGAGGGAAGCAGCGCCCGCGTCAACATGGCGGCGAGCGCCCGGTCGCGGCTTCGCTCCATGGCGTCCTCGGCGGCGATCGCCGCCCGGCTTGCGATCTCCTCGGCGACGAGGAGGTCGTCCGGCCCGTAGTCCGGGTGGACCCCCGACGACCCGAACGACATGGCGCCGAGCGTGCGGCCGTGGACCACGAGCGGCACGACCATCACCGACGTCGTGCCGAGCTCGTCGGCCAGGCTCGCCAGGCTCCTGTTCTGGGCTTCGAGCTCGGCTCGCGTGGCGAGCACCGGCTGCCCGGTGCGGATCACCCGTGCCGAGACGGAGGGCCCCGAGACCGAGCTGGCGAGCTCCTCCGAGAGCTCGAGCGCCCGCGGCGTGACCGACGGCCGGCCGGAGAAGGCGACGCGCCGCATCTCGGTGCCCTGGACGAGCACGACGGCGGACCAGTCGGCGAGGCGGGGCACGACGAGGTCGGTGAGCCGTTGGAGGAGCTGCTGGGGCTCGGCGTACGGCGAGGACAGCGCGAGCGAGGCCTCGGCGACGAAGCCTCTGAGCTCCTGTTCCCTCGCCTCACGCTCGCGGGCGCGTGCACGGTCGAGGGCGACGGCGGCCTGCTCGGCGACGGCGACGAGGAAGGCGCGGTCGAGGGCGGTGAAGGGGTGCTCCGCCAGATAGGCGAGCGCCATGAGACCGATGGTGTCGCCTTCGACCCTGAGCGGCAGCCCGGCGAAGGCAGAGACGCCCGCCTCGCTCAGCACCGGCCAGCGCGCCGTGAGCTCCTCGAAGGTCTCGACGAAGAGGGGCTCGCCCGAGCCGAGGTGGGCGAGGGGGGGAAACTGCTCCGTGAGGGGGATCTCGGGGTATCGCCTGGCCCGCTCGGTCCCGGCGAGGAGGACGAGCCGGCCGTCGCGCAGCACCCAGATGGAGGCTCCGCCGTCGCTGTCGGGGAATTGCGTCCGCGTCTCATGGAGGATGACGCGGCAGACGTCGATGACGCTGGTGGCGTTCGCCAGCTCGGCGGTGATGTTCTGGAGGCTCGCCAGCCGGGTGAGCGCACCTTCGGCCTCGAGCCGGGCGTTGCGCTCGCGCTCGAAGAGCTGCACGCGCAAGATGGCCGCCGCGATCGGCTCGGCCAGGAGCTCGAGCATCTCTGCGTCGGCCGCAGTGAAGTGCCCCACCTTGGTGCTGCCGACGTGCATGACGCCGACGACGTCGTCACCGCCGACGAGTGGGACTCCGACGAGCGAGCGCAGCCCGCTCTCGCGAAGAGTCGGGCTGATCACCGTCACCTCGTGCATGTCGGCGACGATGTAGGGCTCGCGGGTCTCGAGGATGGTGCCGGCGTACCCCTTGCCCTTCGGGACGTGCACGTCGAGGTCGATGTCCTTGTTGAGGCCCACGGCGGCGCGCGAGCTCAGCTCCGAGCGGTCGTCGCTCGCAAGCAGCACTGACGCGGCGTCGCCGTCGAGCGCCGCGGCGATGGCCTCGAGGGCCCCGCGCAGCACCTCGTCGAGCGAGACGGTCGTGACGGCGTCACGCGCCGCGCGGCGCAACGGCTCGAGCCAGCGCTCGGTCTGCTCGGAGGCGGCCCGGGCGCGGCGCTCTGCCTCGAGCAGCTGGGAGAGCGCGGCGCGCCTCGTGTCGCTCTGCTCGGCCTCGTCTGACAATTGTCTCGGCCTCGCCACCTCACGCACTCGCCGCCAGCCGTCCGGCGCCAGATCCCGAGTGCATCGAAGCCAGCGCCGCTGGCCGAAAAGGCTAACGGACACGCCCACTTCACCGAACGAGCGGGCCTGTCGGAGGGGACGTCGGCCGTTTCCTCGCAGCACCCGGCGGGTAGCCCTAGCAACTACCAGTTGCGAGGAGGGCCCGTGCTGAAGGGTGTCCTGCGCCGCCTCGACGCGGCGCAACAGCGCCACACGGTGAGCGCGGCGGCGTTCGCCGTCGTGAAGAAGTTCGGGGACGACAACGGCGGGCTCCTCATCGCCAACATGACCTACACGGGCTTCGTGACCGTGTTCCCGCTCCTCCTCCTGCTCGTCACGATCCTCGGCCTCGTCTTCAGCTCCGACCCCTCCGTCCGCCACGCCATCTTGAGCTCGACGCTGAAGAACTTCCCGCTCGTCGGGAGCGAGCTCGGCAAGAACGTCCACGCCCTCCACCGGTCGAGCCTGATCGGCCTCGTCGTCGGCATCCTCGGTCTCCTCTACGGCTCGCTCGGGCTCGCCGGCGCCGGGGTGTTCGCCATGTCGCAGGTGTGGAACGTGCCGGGCACCGAGCGCCCTGGCTTTTTGCCGCGGAGCCTTCGCAGCCTCGCCTTCCTCGGCATCCTGGCGCTCGGCGTCGGTGCCGGCACCTTCCTCGCCGGCGTCGGCACGTTCGGGACCCACCAGCCGCTCGGCGTCGAGATCGGCGCCGTCGTCCTGTCGCTGCTGATCGCCTGCGCCCAGTACCTGGCGGCCTTCCGGGTGCTCACGCCGAAGGCGGCGCCGCTTCGTGCCCTCGTGCCGGGCGCCCTGCTGGGCGGCGCGGGCTGGACCGCCCTGCAGGCCTTCGGCACCTACCTCGTCGGCCACACCCTGAAGAACGACGGCGCCACCTACGGCACCTTCGCCGGCGTGCTCGGGCTGCTCGCCTGGATCTACCTCGGCTGCCGGCTGAGCATCTACGCAGCCGAGCTGAACGTCGTGCTGCACCGCCGGCTGTGGCCACGCTCGCTCGTGCAGCCGCCGCTCACCTCGGCCGACCGGCGCTCCCTCGCCGCCCAGGCCGAGCAGAACCAGCGCCGACCCGAGCAGCACGTCGAGGTGACCTTCGACGACGAGGTGCCGCGGGCCGTCTGAGCCGGCCTCTCAGGTGGCCTTCGAAACCCCCCCGAGGCGCGCCAGCGCCTCTGTGAGCACCTCCGGCCGTTTGCAGAAGGCGAAACGGACGAGCCGCCGGCCGATCTCCTTGTCGTCGTAGAACACCTCGGTCGGGATCGCCGCCACCTTCACCTCGGCGACGAGCCGCCGGCAGAACGCCCAGCCGTCGGTGTCGCCGAAGCGGCCGATGTCGGCCGTGGCGAAATAGGTCCCGGCCGGACGCAGCACGTCCCAGCCGAGGGCGTCGAGGCCGTCGCAGAAGAGGTTGCGGCGGGTTTCGTACGAGTTCCGGATGCTCGAGAACGCCTCGTCGCCGAGACGAAGGCCGCGGGCCACCGCCAGCTGGAACGGAGTGCCGCTCGCGTAGGTGAGGAACTGCTTCACCGAGCGCACCCGGTCGAGCAGCGGCGCCGGCCCGCACGCCCAGCCGATCTTCCAGCCCGTCTCGGAGAAGGTCTTCCCGGCGCTCGAGATGGTCACCGTCCGCTCTCGCATGCCCGGCAACGTGGCGAGCGGCACGTGGCGCCCCTCGAAGACGAGGTGCTCGTAGACCTCGTCGGTGACGGCGAGGAGGTCATTGCGGCGACAGAGGTCGGCCACGAGCCCGAGCTCGTCGTCGTCGAAGACCTTGCCGGTCGGGTTGTGCGGGCTGTTGAGGAGCACGAGCTTGGTCCTCGCCGTGACGGCCCGCTCGAGCTCGGCCGGGTCGAAGCGCCAGTCCGGCGGCCGCAGGCTCACGACCCGCCTCGCCGCCCCGGCGAGGTCGATGGTGGCGGCGTACGAGTCGTAGTACGGCTCGAAGGTCACCACCTCGTCGCCCGGATCGGTGAGGCCGAGCACGGCGGCGGCGATCGCCTCGGTGGCTCCGGTCGTGGCGAGGATCTCGGAGCCGGGGTCGAGCTCGAGGCCGTAGAAGCGCCGCTGGTGGTCGGACACCGCGGCGAGCAGCTCGGGGACGCCGCGCCCCGGCGGGTACTGGTTGTGGCCGTCCCGGATGGCCTGGGCGGCCGCCTCGAGGACCTCGGGCGGTCCGTCCTCGTCCGGGAAGCCCTGTCCGAGGTTGACCGCGCCGGCCTCGAGGGCGAGGGCCGACATCTCGGCGAAGACCGTCGTGCCGTAGCTGTCGAGGCGGCCCGGCCGCCCGAGCGCCGAGGGAGCGGTCACGAACGGGCACGATAGGGCACGTGCACGAATGGACTGCAGAGACCGAGGACCTGGCGAGCGCCGTCGTCGCCTACGCGCAGGACCGCCTGAGGATGCGTCCGCCCCCCCTCGACGGCCCGCTCCCCCCGGCCGAGCTCGAGCGGCTGGCGGGCGAGACGGTCACGCAGGCCGGCATCGGCGGCCGCCGGGCCCTCGAGCTGTTCGCCGACGTGCTCGCACCGGCCTGCATCTCGATCGACCACCCCCGCTACTTCTCGTTCATCCCCTGCGCCCCGACCCCCGCCTCGACGATGTTCGACCTCGTCGTCGGGGCGTCGTCCATCTACGGGGGGAGCTGGCTCGAGGGAGCCGGGGCGGTCTTCGCCGAGAACCAGGCCCTGGCGTGGCTGGCCTCACTCGCCGGGCTCCCCGAGGGCGCCGGCGGCGTCTTCGTCCAGGGGGGCACCATCGCCAACGTCTCGGCGCTCGTGGCGGCCCGCCACGCGGCGCGGGCAGGTGGCGGTCCCGAGCCGGCCCGCTGGGCGATCGCGGCGAGCTCGGAGGTGCACTCCTCGGTCGTGAGCGGCGCCGCGGCGATCGACGTCGACGTGGTGCCGGTCGAGACGGGCAGTGACGGCCGCCTGACGGGCGGGGCGCTCGCCTCGGCGCTCGAGGTCGAGGCGCGCTCCGGCTCGGGGCGGCGTCTCTTCGCCGTCGTCGCCACCGGTGGCACGACCAACCTCGGCATCGTCGACGACCTCGCCTCGGTGGCGGCGGTGGCGAAGGAGGCCGGGCTCTGGCTGCACGTCGACGCCGCCTACGGCGGAGCGGCCCTCGCCGCCCCGAGCGCCAGGGCACTGTTCACGGGCATCGAGCGGGCCGACTCGTTCGTGGTCGACCCCCACAAGTGGCTCTTCGCCCCCTTCGACTGCGCCGCGCTGCTCTACCGCGACCCCGCCCAGGCGAGCGCCGCCCACGCCCAGCACGCCGGGTACCTCGAGCCGATCCGCATGAGCCACGACTGGGACCCGTCCGACTACGCCCTCCACCTCACCCGGCGCGCCCGCGGCCTCCCCTTCTGGTTCTCGCTCGCCTCCTATGGCACCGACGCCTATGCCGCCGCGGTCGAGCGCACCCTCGAGGTCGCCCGCTACGCCGCCTCGTCGGTGAAGCGGCGCGAACCCCTCGAGCTCGTCATGGAGCCGATGCTCTCGGTGGTCGCCTTCCGGCGGCGCGGCTGGGCACCGGACCAGTACTTCGCCTGGTCAAAACAGATGCTGGACTCGGGCACGGCCTTCGTCGTGCCCTCCTCGCACGAGGGCGAAGTGGTGCTCCGCCTTGCGATCGTGAACCCCCGGAGCAGCGAGGAGGACGTCGACCTCGTGCTCGACTCCCTTTCCTGACGGGCCCGATCGCGAGGAGACGGCCCGGAGCGGTTGGGGCGGGCGCCGGAGCGGCCAGGCGAACTCCTCGGGCTCGAGGCCGGGGAGGTCCTGCGAGCGGCGCCACTCGTCGTAGTGCTCGGCCCATTCGCGGTGCCAGCGCGCCTGCAGCCTCGTGAGCCTCTCGGGCGCCGTCCGGCCGCAGCTCGGGTAGAAGCGGGCGATCTGGCGGGTGAGCTCGACGGCGGCGGCCGCATCGCTCCCGGCGTCGTGCGCCCTGGTCAGGGGAACGTGGTAGTGCTCGCAGAGGGCGTCGAGGCGGCGCTTGCCCTTGCGGTAGCGGTCGAGGTGCCGGTCGAGCACGAGCGGGTCGAGCACGGCACGCCAGTCGAGCGAGCGGAGGCCGAAGGAGCGGAAGAGCCGGTCGGCGAGCGTCAGGTCGAAGCTGGCGTTCATCGCCACGACGGGGACGGCCTCGGAGAGGGCCTGCGCCATTGCGGCGTGCACGCGGCGCGCCGTCTCCTCGAGGCTGCGGCCCTCGCGCCGTGCCCGTTCGGTCGTGATGCCGTGCACGGCGACGGCACCCTCCGGGATCTCGCGGCCCGGGTCGACGAGGAACACCTCGCTCCCGGACACCTCGCGTGCCGTCGCCGTGACGATGGCCACCTGCACGGGGGAGTCGGACGTGGGGTCGATGCCGGTCGTCTCGAAGTCGAGACCGACGAGCAGCTCGTCCTCCCAACCCATGACCGAAGGGTACGAAACGGGTGTAACGCGCTGGTGGATCCCCGTGCTGGCCTGCGCGTTCTGCAGCGTTCTCGGCGCGAAAGCGCCGGGAATCCAGGGCTTTTCCGAGCACGCCGTGTCCACCCCCCGCCCCGGACCGCTCGTCAGAGGACGATGTCGAGCTCCCGCAGGCGGTCCCTCTCGGCGATGATCTCGATCGAGACCACGTGGTCGCCCTCGGTGAGGAAGGCGAAGACCACCCGCGGGCGTCCTCCGGGCGCCCAGACGGCCGACGGGACCCCGTTGACGAGGGCGGGTTGGGCGGCGGCGGCCTGCCCGAGGAACGTCCGGGCGACCGCGTCGGCGCCGTGGATCTCGTCGGCGAGCCGTGGCGCACCCCTGGCGGCGTTGCGGGTCGCCGCCTCGACGGCGGCGCGGTCGGCCCGAAGGACGACGTCGGGGTCGAGCACCTGCAAGAGGGCGTCGAAGTCGCCGTTGCGCGACGCGGCGAGGAAGGCCTCGACGACCTGGCGGCCGCGCTCGCGGTCTCCCGTGCCCGCCGGGCTCGTCCCGCCGCGGATCCGGCGCCGGGCGCGGCTCGCGAGTTGCCGGGTCGCCTCGGGCGAGCGGTCGACGATCGGGGCGATCTCCTCGAAGTGGACCCCGAAGAGGTCGTGCAGCACGAAGGCCAGGCGCTCGGCGGGAGCGAGCGTGTCGAGGACGACCATGAGCGCCGGCCCGAGCGAGTCGGCGAGGACGGCCTCGTCCTCCGGCCCGGCCACGACGTCCGGGGCGTCGTCGGCCACGACCTCGACCGCGGCGTCCTCGTGGCGGGAACGGCGCGAGCGCAGCACGTCGAGACAGATGCGGGAGACGACCGTGGTGAGCCAGGCTGCGAAGTTGTCGATGCTGCCGGGATCGGTCCGCCGCAGCCGCAGCCACGCCTCCTGGACGGCGTCGTCGGCGTCCTCGCTCGAGCCGAGCATGCGGTAGGCGACGGCTCGCAGCCGCGGCCTGCTCTCCTCGAAGACATCGGTCGCCCAGTCGCTCACGGTCACATCCTTTCGCCCCGCTCCGTCATAGGAGTGACGAACAGCAACCTTCCGATGTGACGGAGGAAACGAGATGCAGCGATTGACCAACCCCGGCATGATCCTGCCCGAGGCGACCAAGGCGATCCAGGAGCTCGTCAAGGTCGCCATGTCCGCCGGCGTGCCGCCAACGACGATGAAGCTCGTCCACCTGCGGGCGAGCCAGATCAACGGGTGCAGCTTCTGCACCCTGTCCGGCTCGCAGGCGGCGAAGGAGGCCGGCGAGACCGACGAGCGGCTCTTCACCGTGGCCGCCTGGCGTGAGGCGCCCTTTTTCGACGAGGCGGAGCGGGCGGCCCTCGGGCTCACCGAGGCGATGACCCGGCTGAGCGACCGAGAGGACGCCGTGCCGGACGAGGTCTGGGACGACGCCGCCAAGCACTACGATGAGCGTCAGCTCGGCGCCCTCGTGCTCTGGATCGGCACGAGCAACCTGTTCAACCGGATCAACGTGACGATCCACCAGCCCGCCGGTGAGCTCTCCTTCGCCTGATCCGGGCTCCGGGCCGCTCAGGTGAGGTGCGAGACGTCGTTGAACGACCGGAGGAGCCAGCGCTCCGGGGTGACGACGAGCGTCGACAACGAGGCGTTGTCCGCGCCGACGAAGGCGAACGGGCGTGAGCCGGTGGCGAGCGAGAGGGCGATCCCGATGGCGCCCCCGTGCGACACGGCGACCACCCGCTCGCCGACGTGGGCGTCGGCGACCCGTCGGATCCCCCGCGTGATGCGCTCGGCGAACACCTCGCTGGACTCGGCGCCCGGGATGACGTCCCACCGCTCCTCGGCGAACACCCTCAGGGCGAGGGGGTCCCGCTCCACCACCTTCTGGCGGTAGAGGCCGCCCTCCCACTCGCCGAGGAACACCTCCCGGAGGTCCGCCTCGACCACGGGTTCGAGGCCGACCTTGGCCGCGAGCGGGGCCGCTGTCTGCGCGGTGCGGCACAGCGTCGTCACGTAGACGGCAGCCACCTCCGTCGCCGCCAGGCGGGAGGCGACCCGCTCGGCCTGCTCCCGTCCCTCTTCCGACAGCGCGGGGTCGCCCTGTCCCGCAAGAAGAGGGAAGGGCTCGTCCGACCGTGCGGCGACCGTCTCGCCGTGGCGGACGAGGACGATCTCGGTCGCGTCGGCGGGCCGGACGTAACGGAACTGGCGGTACTCGGGGACCTCGTCCCGCTCAGTCGTCGTCGCTGTCATCCTCTGACCGATCGACGCAGGGAGCGATCAGAGCTCCGGCAGCCACCGCCGCGAGCGTCATCGCGAGCACGCCCCACCTCGTCTTCGGCGCGAGCCGCGGGAAGGCGATCATCGACGCCACGGCGTCCCCGACGTCGGAGAGGGCGCCCGCCTCGACCCAGCCGCGCACGGGCGTGTCGTGGCGCATCGCCAGCAGGGCACCGGCGCCGAGGCCGATGTCGCGGGCTCCGACCGAACGGCCGAGCAGCTTGGCTCCCGAGGAGGCGGCATCCTCGCCGCCGATCCACGGTGAGAGGACGAGGCGCGGCGCCGCCAGGGCGGCCGTCCCGATGAGCACCCTCAGGCCCGCCACGGCCCCGGCCGCCAGCCTGGCGTTCCTCCTGCTCAGCAATGCGGGCATGGCGTCGCTCATCCGCCCTCCTCGAGTCGTGGCCCTCGGCGGCGACGTTAGGGCGGAGCGCGGACCTCAGGGCGCGCCGGCGGCCTCCCCGGCGAGGCGCCCGAGCTGCTCGGCGACGTCCTCGTCCGAGAGGTCGAGGACGGCGTGGATCGCCTTTCCCGGGCCTGTGAGCGTCCGCAGGGCGGCGGCACCCGTCGAGCCGCGCTGGGGCAGGTCGGTCGCGAGGAGGACGAGAGGAAGGTCCGGCGCCGCCTCGTGGAGGACTGCGGCCCTCCCGAGGGTCCGCCAGAGGGTGTCGCCCTTGCGCAGGCCGCTCGGCACGGTCGTGAACCCGCCGGCGACGTCGAAGCCCCACCGCCGTCCCGCGCGGTCGGCGGCGAGGTAGCTGAGTGACAGCCCCGCACCGACCTTGGCATCTGCCACCGGCTGCGAGAAGCCGGCCGCGGTGAGCAGCCGGGCGACGTGCTCCTTTGCCTGCATGCCTCCGGGGACCTCCGGGGCGTCGGCCGGGTGTGAGCCGAGGGCACGCGCCTCGGCGATCCGCTCGGCGGCGCGGGCGACGTAGCCCGTCTCGGTGTCGAAACCCACGAAGCGGCGCCCGCAGCGCAGCGCGGCCACTGCGGTCGTCCCGGCTCCCATGAACGGGTCGAGCACGACGTCGCCTTCGTAGGTGTAGAGCTCGATGAGGCGTAGCGGGAGCTCGACCGGGAACGGAGCAGGGTGGCCGACCCGGCTTGCGCTCTCCGGCGGGATCTCCCACAGGTCCGTCGTCGCCTCGAGGAACTCGTCGCGCGTGATGGTGGCGACCGAGGGCAGTCCCCGCGCCGCCCGCTCGGAGGGGGAGAGCGCCCTGTCGAAGCGCCCCTTGCTCGCCACGACGACCCGCTCGGTCACGTCGCGGAGCACCGGGTTGGCGGGGCGCTGGAAGGTGCCCCAGGCGCACGACCCGCCCGCCGCCCGGCCCTTCCACCAGACGATCTCACCTCGCAGCAGGAGGCCGAGGTCGCAGAGGATCTGCGTGACCTCGCCCGAGAGCGAGCGGTACGGCCGCCGCCCGAGGTTGGCGACGTTGACGGCGATCCGCCCACCGGGCTCGAGCACCCGGGCGCACTCGGCGAACACCGCCGCCAAGAGCTCGAGGTAGTCGAGGTAGGTGGCCGGGACGCCGTGGCTCCCGAGGGTCTCCTCGTACTCCTTGCCGGCGAAGTACGGGGGCGATGTGACGACGAGGGCGACGGAGCCGGTCGCCACCTGTGACATGTCGCGGGCGTCGCCGCAGTGGACGACGTCCACCTCGCCGGCCGGGACGACGGTGTCGTCGTCCGACAGCACCGGTGGCACGAAGCGGTCGTAGAAGGCCGAGGCATCGTGGCTCTCGCGCCGCGAGGAGCCGAAGGTCGCAGTCGCGGTCGGGCGACGAGGGCGCGACCGGCCGGTGTCGCCGGATCGGAGTGCCTCGATCGTCACGGTGAGCCTGTCGGCTCGCCCGGATGGGGCATCCCACGACGATAACGAAGGAGCCCCCGCCGAAGGGGGATCGCCCCTCGCCACCTCACGGGCCCCGGCGCAGGCATCACCGCCGCCTCGACGGCCCTTCGGCCACCACCGCCGACGAGCAATGACCACAAAGAGTGGTGACAGAGTTCCTATCTGTACTCAGAGTGGCCAAAAGTGCAGGTCAGCGCCCTGTGGGTCTTGGCAATACGAACAGTCAGTGGTACTTTCACTACCCACAGCGGTTTGGCCCTCCGCTCCACGCCACAGAGGACAGCACTCGTAGTGAAGCAAGGAGGGTTCGCCAGTGAGCCGTTTGCAGGCAAAGCAAGGGTCGGTCACGACCCGCTTGCACGCAAAGAGACCATCCGGCACCTGGACCCGTTGCGTCCCCGCCGTGACCCTCGGCGCCGGCGGTCTCGCCATCGCCGCAGCCGTCATGCCGGGTGCGCCGTCTGCCTCCGGCTCGTGGAGCCACGTGGTGCGCCCGGCGAGCTACATCGTCGAGGGACACTCCGCCCCGGGCACCGTCCTCTGGCTCGACCAGCACGGGGCGAGGCAGGTCCGCCCGATCGTGGGCTTCCGGGCGGCCGTCGCGACGCTCACGGCCGTCCAGACTCGTGAGGCCGAGCGGGCCGGCTTCCGTCTCGCGCCCAACACCAAGGTCGTCATGACCGGTGAGTTCGGCAGCACCGGTTCCAGCGGGGCCAAGTCCGCCACCAGCTCGCCGGCCGGCCCTGCCCCGGACGGCCCTGGCGGCGGCGGCCCCGGACCGGGCTCGTCCGGCAGCCCTGCCGGCACCGACGCCTACCTCCAGGTGACCGGCGCCCAGTCCGTCTGGGCGGGCGGCGACGAGGGCCAGGGCGTGTCGGTGGCCGTGCTCGACACCGGCATCGAGGTGCCCGGGCCGTACTTCTCCGGCCGGGTCCTCGACGGCATCAACCTGAGCGGCAGCGGCAGCTCGACCAACTGGAACACGGACGACTACGGCCACGGCACCTTCGTCGCCGGGCTCATCGGCAACGACCCGCCAGGGCCGAGCCCGCAGTATCGCGGCATGGCGCCCGAGTCCGACCTCGTCTCCATCAAGGTGGCCGGGGCGAGCGGCGTCACGACCGAGGCGACGGTCATCGAAGGGATCGAGTGGGCGATCCAGCACGAGAGCGCCGACAACATCCGTGTCCTTAACCTCTCGCTCGGCGTCCAGCCGGCGTCGCCCACCTCGGTCGACCCGATCGACCAGGCGGTCGAACAGGCATGGCAGGCCGGCATCGTCGTCGTCACCTCCGCCGGCAACGCCGGCCCGGACAACGGCTCGATCACGAGCCCGGGTGACGACCCGCTCGTCATCACCGTCGGCACGATCAACGACGGCGGCGGCAGCAACCCCGCCAACTACAGCGTGCCCGGCTTCTCCTCGGTCGGCCCCACCGGCTATGACGGCTGGTTCAAGCCCGACCTCGCCGCCCCCGGCGTCTCGGTCGTGAGCCTGCGCGACCCCGGCTCCACGATCGCCAAGACCTTCCCGAACGCGGCGATTGACGGCCGCTACTTCGTCGGTTCCGGGACGTCCTTCTCGACGGCGATCGTCTCGGGTGCGGTCGCCCTCGTGCTCGAGAATGACCCGTCGCTCACGCCCGACCAGGTGAAGGCGGCCCTGCTCTTCTCCGCTTCGCACGGGCCGGTCGGCGACCCCTTCGTGGACGGGCACGGCATCGTCAACGTCCCCGGCGCTCTCGCCGCCGCAGGCAAGGTCGCCCTCAACCAGGCGCCTGCGCTCGGTGCGGAGGGGTCGAGCGGGGTGCTCACCGGCTCGAGCTCGATCCTCTTCTCTAAGACGTGGGACGCGTCGAGCTGGAACCCGGCCAACTGGAGCGGCTCGGACTGGCTGTCCTCCCCCTACGCGGCGGACGGGACCGGAACGCCGGCGACGGCGCCCGAGAGCGGGCTCACCTGGAACGGGGCGGCCTGGAACGGGGCCGCCTGGAACGGCGCAGCCTGGAACGGCGCAGCCTGGAACGGGGCCGCCTGGAACGGGGCGGCCTGGAACGGGGCGGCCTGGAACGGGGCCGCCTGGAACGGCGCAGCCTGGAACGGCGCAGCCTGGAACGCCGCCGCCTGGAACGACGACCAGTGGGGTTGACCACCTCGCATGGTGAGCTCCCCTAGCCCGAGACTCCCCTCGGCCGCCCGGCTTTGCGTCGCTGTCGTCAGCGTCGCAGGGCTGGGCGCAGCCGCAGGGGTCGGCCTGACGCAGGCGTCCTTCGGCTTCGGGTCGTTGGCGCTCGTCGCGGTGCTCTGCGGCCTCGTGCTCGCGAGCTGGCTGTGGCCGATCGTCATGTACTCGAACGGGTCGTCGCAGACCCAGCACCTCGACGAGGGTTTCTTCGTCGTGATGGCACTGCTGCTCCCGCCCGCCGGCGCGCTCCTCGCCTTCATCACCGCCACGGTGCTGGCACAGCTCATCCGGCGCCGGGCGATGGTGAAGTCGCTCTTCAACGTCTCGATGATCACCTTGTCGGTGGCGCTCGGCCTCGCCACGGCGCGGCTCATCGCGCCACCGGACGGGCGTGTCGGCATCGACCAGCTGGGGGCCGTCGCCGTCGGCGCCGTCGTCTACTTCCTCGTCAACTCGCTGTCGCTCGCGTCGATCTTCGCGGCGAGCGGCTCCGAGAGCTTCCGCTCCGCCCTCCTCGACGGGATGGAGATCCGGGGACGGATGCTGGCGGGATCCATCTCGATCGGGCTCGTGTCGGGGGTCGCCCTCCACAGCCTGCCGGTGGCGGCACCCGTCATCGTCGTCCCCTTCGTCGCCTTCCGTCAGGCGCTGAGCGGCCACTTCCAGGCCCGCCACGACCGCTCGCGGCTGATGGGGCTGTTCGAGTCGACGCTCGAGGTCAACCACTCGATGGGGATGGAGTCGGTCGAGACCGCCCTCTGCCGCTCGGCGGCGACGTTGCTGCGCTGCCCCGAGGCCTACATCTCGATCGAGCAGCCCCTCGCCGAGAGCGATGCCATGGGAGCGCCGATGGAGTTCAACGGCCGGGTCCGCTGGCTCACCGTCAGCGGGCGCAGTCGTGGCGAACCCTTCGACCCGGCCGACGAGACCCTCCTCGAAGCCCTTGCCGCCCTCGGGTCCTCCTCGCTCGAGAACTCCTCCCTCTACGACGAGCGCAAGCGGCAGCAGGAGCGTCTCGTGGCGATCACCTCGAGCCTCGGCGAAGGCGTCGTCGCCTTCGACGCCCAGGCGCGGGTGACGTTCATGAACCCGGCCGCCGAGGTCCTGCTCGGATGCCGGGCGGCGGAAGCGCTCGGCAGGAACGTCGACGTCGCCGAGCTGGACGTGCTCGTCTCGATGGCGCGCCGCTCCATCTCGGACGGAGAGGCGATCCAGGACGAGCGGACGACCTTCCTCCGCCGCGGCGCCGGCAGCTTCCCCGTCGAGGTGACGTCGTCACCCATCGTCTCCGACGGTGAGGTGACGGGCGCGGTGCTCGCCTTCCGAGACATCTCCGAGCGCGTGGCCGCCGAGGAGCTCCTCGAGTACCACGCCTTCCACGACTCGCTCACCGGCCTCCCGAACCGCCGGATCTTCCTCGACCGGTTGCAGCACGCCCTCCGCCGCGCAGCCCGCAGCGGGGAGACCCACGCCGTGCTCTTCGCCGACGTGGACCGCTTCAAGCTGACGAACGACAGCCTCGGCCACCACGCCGGCGACGAGCTGCTCGTCGCCATCGCCGACCGGCTCCGCAACGTCATGCGCGAAGGCGACACGCTCTCCCGTTTCGGCGGAGACGAGTTCACGGTGCTGCTCGAGGACATCGAGGACGTCTCGACGGCCGAGCAGCTCGCCGCCCGCATCCTCGAGGTGGTGAGGCGCCCGATCGCCCTCGACGACGGCAGGACCATCCTCGCCAGCCTCAGCATCGGCATCGCCCTCGCCTCGGCCGGCTCGTCGGCCGACGACGTCCTGCACGACGCCGACGTCGCCATGTACGAGGCGAAGCACCGCGGCGCCGGCCTCTACCAGACCTTCGACGCCCTCGCCATGGGCAAGCGCTCGGCCGAGTGGCTCGATCTCGAGATCGGCCTCCGCCGGGCGCTCGAGCTCGACGAGCTCTCGGTCCACTACCAGCCCGTCGTTGCGACCCAGTCAGGGCGCATCGTCGGCGCCGAAGCGCTCGTCAGGTGGGACCACCCGAATCGGGGGACGCTGCCCCCCTCGGAATTCATCGGCCTCGCCGAGGAGACTGGGCTCATCCTGCCGATCGGGCGCAAAGTGCTCGAGGAGGCGTGCCGGCAGGCCAAGGAGTGGGCGGACCGGGACTCGCCGGTGAGCATCTCCGTCAACCTCTCCGCCCGCCAGTTCCAGCAGCACGACCTCGCCAAGGAGATCCGTTCGGTGCTCTCCACGACCGGGCTCGCCCCCGGGCAGCTCTGCCTCGAGATCACCGAGAGCCTCGCCATGAACGACATCGAGCGCACCATCCGGACCCTGGTGGAGCTCAAGTCCCTTGGCGTGCGCCTCGCCATCGACGACTTCGGCACGGGCTACTCGTCCCTCAACTACCTGAAGAGGTTCCCGGTCGACATCGTCAAGCTCGACCGGAGCTTCGTCCAGGAGCTGGACATCAGCCCGGTCGACACGGCCATCGTCTCGGCCGTCGTCAACATGGCCGCTGCGGCGGGCATGGCGACCGTCGCCGAGGGAGTCGAGACGGTCGACCAGTTCGAGCGCCTGAAGACCATGGGATGCCCGATGGTGCAGGGCTATCACGTCGCCCGGCCCATGCAGGCGGCGGCCTTCACCGTGCTCCTCGAGCAGCACTCGGGCCGAGGGGCCGACCGGCCCCCTCAGGCACGTCTGCGGGCGCTCCCCGACGTCCCCCTCCCCGAAGAGCTCGCCCTCTGACACCGCCCGCTGGCGGGCTCAGAGGCTCGTCGGCACGAAACCTCAGGCGTCTGCTTCCTTCGGGCGCTTGCCCACCTGGTTCTGTGCGTCCCAGGCTCCCGGCACGAGCTCGTCGCGGATCGCGGACGCGACGACGGGGTGGTTGGTCTCGACGAGCTCGAGGAAGGCATCGACCACGTCGGGGTCGTAGAGGACCCCGCGACCGCTCCTGATCTCCTCGATCGCCGCCTCGAGGCCGCGGGCAGCACGGTACTGCCGCGGCGTGCCCATCTCGTCGACGACGTCGGCCGCCGCGATGATGCGTGCCCCAAGGAGGATCTCGTCGCCCTTCAGGCCGGCCGGATAGCCGGAGCCGTCCATCCGTTCGTGGTGCTGGCCGACCATGTCGGCGACGGGCCAGGGAAACGCGATCCCGGCGAGGATCCGGTAGCCGTAGGCCACGTGCGACCGCAGCATCGCAACCTCGTGCTCGTCGAGGTCGCCCGGTTTGAGGAGGAGCTCGCTCGGGAGGGCGACCTTGCCGATGTCGTGGATGGAGGCGGCGAGCTCGATGCCCCGGACCTCGTGCTCGTTGAGCCCGAGGTGCCGGGCGATCTCGGCCGAGAGCACGGCGACGCGCCGCTGGTGTCCCGCTGTGTAGCGGTCGCGCATCTCGCCGGCGGAGGCGAGGGCCGTGGCGACGGCGTAGGTGAGCTGCTCGCTCGACTGCTCGAGGAGCTTTCGGTCGGTGATGTCGACGATGACCACACCGACGCCGATCGTCTCGCCGTGCAGGCGGACGGGGTAGAAGCTCTCGAGCAGCCAACGCTGAGGGCAGGCCTTGCGGTGCTCGTCGCGGGGCGTTGCCACCTCGACGTTGACGACGGGCTCGTCGCCCTCGAGAACGCGGCGGTAGAGCGGCCCGATCTCCTCCCACAGCCAGGGGACGACGTCGGCCACCTTGCGGCCGAGGTGCTCCTCGACCGGCACGCCGTTGATGTCGGCGACCGCCTGGTTCACGCGCACGAAGCGCAGGTCGCGGTCGACGAAGAGGAAGCCGACCGGGGCGCTCGACTGGAGGGTCTCGAGGATCGTGAGTGCTTCGTCAGCCCTGCGTTGGGTGTCACGCACCGTCTGGGAGAGGCGCTTGTACTCGGCATAGTCGAAGCGACGCTCCTGAAGGCGACGCACGTCGATCGACCCCTTCAGGGCCACGTCGTGCCGCCCGGTCACCTTCACGTAGTAGAGGGCCGAGTCGGCGTCCCGGAACAGCTGGGTCGGCGTCGGTGCTGAGAGGTCGAGCTCGGCGGCCCCGATGCTCGCCGAGAGCCCGGCGACCGGGCCGCTCTCCAGCGCCTCGACGATGCGGGCGCCGGTGGCCCGCGCCTCCTCGCCCGTCGTCTCCGGCATGAGCACGGCGAACTCGTCACCACCGATGCGGCAGGGGAGATCCGTGCCTCGGGTCACGGACCGGAGGGCCGCACCGACCTCCACGAGCGCAGCGTCGCCTTCGGCATGCCCGTGGGCGTCGTTGAACGACTTGAACAGGTCGACGTCGAGGACGAGCAGGCTGAGTGGAGTCCCGTTGCGAAGCGCCCGGTCCACCTCGTCGCTCAGGCGCTCCTGGAAGGTCGAGTGGTTGGCGCACTGCGTGAGGCTGTCGATCCTCGAGAGACGCTCGAGCTCGCTGAAGGCAATGTCCTCCTCCCGCACCTGACGCAGGCGGAAGGTGGCGTAGGCGACCGAGAGGATGCCCATGCTCGTGACCAGGACAAGCGCCATGATGAGCGCCGGGTCCGAGCTTCGCCGCGACGTGCCGAAGAGGATGAACGCCTCCACCAGGCCGGCTCCGGCGGTGAGGCCGGTCGCCTTTGGCGAGAGCGCGAGCGAGGCGAACACGACCGGCAGCAGCACGAGAGGCGCAGCCGGGCTGTCGAGACCGCCGTCGAGTGAGGCGAAGAGCGCCGCGGCGGTCATCGCGCACAGGACGAACCCGAGGGCGAAGGCGCCGCGCCATCGCTGACGGGCCACGTGCCCCGCACTTCCGAAGCCGCCCACGACCGTGACCCAGAATCCGGCGACGATGGCGAACAGCCACGGCCGGTGCGGCGCGTGCGGTGACAGCTCCACGTAGGCGAGGGTGGCCGCCGCCTCGAGCATGGCGATGAAGAACCCGATGCGGATGTAGGAGAACCAGAACCGGTCGGTGCCGAGTCGCCGCGCCTGGAGCGCGACCGCCGGACCTCCTGCGAGGGGCGGACTCGGCCGCTCGGGGCGCGCGGGCCACAGGGTCACCAATGAGTAGTCGGCGCGCGGCCGTCCTGCCATTAGGGCCAAAAGTCCCTGCTGCCGCAGCTCGATGGCCCTTGCAGGACTTTCGCGACTGGGCGAGGATGGTTTCGTGGGCGGGCTCGCCGAGTCGGTGCACGGGATCCACCGTCGCAGGGCGGCGGCGCTCCTGGCGGGGCTCATCCTTCCCCTTGCGGTCAGCGCCGTCCTCGTCCCGTTCCGAACCGACTTCGCCAACGCCGCCGCGGCGCTCGTGCTCGTCGCCGTCGTGCTGGCGGCCGCCGTCTTCGGCGACCGGTGGGCCGGCTGGGTGGCGGCCCTGTCGAGCGGCGTCTGGTTCGACTTCTTCCTCACCCGGCCCTACGACACCTTCAGCATCACGCGGGCCCACGACATCGAAACCGAGGTCGCGCTGCTCGTGGTCGGCCTCGCCGTGACGGAGATCGCCGTGCGCGGCCACCGCCTCTATGCGGTCGCCCAGGCAGAAGGCGAGTACCTGGCCCTCTTGCACGACCTCTCGGACCTCGTGGCGACCGGCGCGCCGGCGGGCTCGGTCGTCGAGCTCGCGATCGCGGATCTCTGCGAGGTGCTGCTCGTCGAGGGCTGCCGCTTCGAACGGCGGCCTTCCAACGCCGAATCGCCTCGGCTCTGCCGCAACGGCGAGGTGGAACGCGGGGAGGTCCGCTACGACGTCGGCCGGGACGGGCTGCCGCCCGGCGACACCGAGCTCCCCGTCGTGTGCGCCGGGCGGGCGTACGGCGTCTTCGTGGCGACCTCTGGAGAGCCGGGCGCGGCGGGCGGGCTGTCGATCGAGCGCCGTGTGGCCGCCCTCGCCATCGCCGACCAGGTGGGAGCGGCCCTCGCCGTCGCGGCCGGGGCCGCCTGAGGCAGCTTCGCCGGGCGCGCCCGGCGAAATACAGCGTCGTCCCGATGTGCCCGCCTACCTCAGGAGACGAGGATCGCCCGTAGCGCAGGTCCCGTCCCCCGAGGAGTCGTCATGTTCAGGTCGCCCCGTGACCCCTTCGTCCAGGCAGAGCTGGCCTACCGCCGGGCCGAGGCGTTCGGCGCGGCGGTAGGCCGTCTCCACGCTCCCCTCCGGGGTCTCCGCCACCCCGGCCGGCCCGTCGGGCGCTGGGTGCGGGCAGGCGTGCGCTCGCTCGTGCCCGGGTTCGCCCAACTCGTCGGCGGCAGGCGTGTCTCTGCCGACATCGTGCCGTTCGGACGGCGCGCCGCCACCGACGACGCTCCCGCCGCCTGCGCCGTCGGCGCCGAGGCCTCCGAGCAGTCGTGGCTGCCGCCGGGCGCCTGAGGCACCTCAGAGCCGGCCGGGAGACCAGCCGCGCTCCGAATAGGGAGTGCGCCCGATGCGGCCGGCCACCTCAGTGGCGCATCCTCGAACCATCGAGCTGATCCTCGAAAGGAGGACACCATGTTGAGGCCACCCCTCGGTCCGATCGTCGAGGCCGAGCTCGCATATCGCCGGACGCCCACCTCTCCCACCCGGGTGGGCGTCTGGCGCAGGCCGTCGAGCAGGGGCCTTCTCCGGCACATCGCCGGGCAGGCCCGTCTCGGTGGCCACGTCAGGCTGCCGCACCGCGCCCGGGTGCCCGCGAGCGCCGCATCCTGCACCACGAGCTGAGCCGGCCGGTGCCGTCCGCGATGATGACGGACGTGCCGGCCGGCTCAGACCTGTGCCCCTTCGTCGGCCGCTCGGACGAGCTGCGCCGGCTCGCCGAGGCGGTCGACCTCGAAACTGGCCAGCCGCCCGCCCACGTCCTCCTCGCCGGTGACGCCGGCGTGGGCAAGAGCCGCCTCATCGGCGAGTTCTCGCGCGACGCCGAGGCGCGGGGCTGGCGGGTGATGACCGGCCACTGCCTCGACTTCGCCAGCGCCCTTCCCTATCTCCCCTTCACCGAGGCGATCGGGCGGCTCGCCGCCGAGGAGGGTGACCTGGCGGCCGAGCTCGTGGCGGCCCGGCCGGCGCTCGCCAGGCTCCACCCCTCGCACCGCGTCATGGCGGAGACGACCGTCCGCGAAGAGCCGACCGGCCGCGCCACCCTCTTCGAGGCCGTCTTCGAGGCCCTGGCAGACCTCGGGCGCCGCCAGCCCCTGCTCTTCGTCGTCGAGGACGTGCACTGGGCCGACCAGTCGACCCGCGAGCTGCTCACCTTCCTCTTCACGCGCCAGTTCTCCGCCCCCGTCGCGGTCGTGGCCTCCTACCGCAGCGACGACCTCTTCCGCGGCCACCCGCTGCGCGCCACGCTCGCCAGCTGGGGCCGCATCGGCAGCGTGCAGCGCATCGAGCTGAGGCCGCTGCGGGGCGGCGAGATGCGGACGCTCGTCGGGGCCCTTCACCCGGATCCGCTGCCGGAGCCGGAGCTCCGCCTGCTGCTCTCGCGCGCCGACGGGAACCCGTTCTTCCTCGAGCAGCTCATGGCGACCATCGACTCGGGCTCGTCCATGCTCCCCGCCTCGCTCGCCGACCTCATGCTCGTCCGGCTCGACCAGCTCGACGAGGACGCCCGCACGGTGGTGCGGGCCGCCGCCGCCGCCGGGCGGTGGGCCACCCACGACCTGCTCGAAGTCGGCTCCGGTCTCGAGCAGGCGGCACTCGACCGGGCGCTTCGCTCCGCAGTCGAGGCCAACGTGCTCGTCTCGGGCGCCGACGAGGCCTACACGTTCCGCCACGCCCTGTTCGCCGAGGCGGTGTACTCCGATCTGCTCCCCGGCGAGCGGACCCGCATGCACGCCGCCTACGCCGCCGCCATGGCGACCCGCACGGCGCGGGGCACGGCCGCCGAGCTCGCCCGCCACGCCCGCGCCTCGCACGACCTCGTCACGGCCATGCGCGCCAGCATGGCCGCGGGCGACGAGGCCATGGCGGTGGGCGGCCCCGACGAGGCGGCGACGCACTACGAGCTCGCCCTCGAGCTGACGAGGCATCCCTCCGTCGTGGCCGGCTACGAGTCGGAGTACGGACGGCTCGACCAACCCGAGCTCGCCGAGCGCGCCTGCGCGGCCGCCGACGCGGCGGGCAGGCCCTACCGCGCCATCGCGCTCGTCGAGGAGCAGCTCAAGTCGCTCCCGGCCGACGCCCCCGCCACCGACAGGGTGCGCCTGCTGAACGCAGTGGCCGCAGCAGCCCTGCCGATCGACGCCGACATCGACGTCCTGGCCGGCACGACCCGGGCGGTCGAGCTCATCTCGTCGGACGACCCGACCGCCCTCCAGGCGCGGACCTTCGCCCTCCACGCGAGGGCGAACTCCGCCTCTAAGAACTACGACGACGCCATCAGGTGGGCGCACGAGGCGATGGGCATCGCCAACCGTCTCGGGCTGCGCGACGTGGCCGCCGACACCGTCACGACGCTGGCCCAGGTGCGCCGCCGCCTCGGCGACTACGACGAGCTCGAGGCTGCCCTCGTTCGGGCCGTCGAGCAGTCCGAGGCGGCAGGCGACTCCGCCACCAAGCTCCGCGGCCTCTACTCCCTCGGGAGCATGTACTACGAGCAGGGGCGCCTTCGCGAGGCGCTCGACACCTTCCAGCGGACATGGGCCTTCGCCCGGGAGATCGGGCGGCCCTGGGCGCCCTACGCCCTCGACGCCCGTGCCTTCACCGCACTCACCGCCTATGCCACCGGGGACTGGCAGCTCGCCGCCGAGACGGCAGACACCACCGGCGAGTCGCCGCCCCTCAGCGGCGAGGCGCTGCTCTCGGCCGTCGGCCTCGAGGTGGCGGCAGGACGAGGCGACACCGGGGCGCGTCTGCAGCTCGACCACCTGCGCGCCGTGCGGGAGGACGGCTATACGGCGATCGTCACGGGCGCCGCCGGCATCGACCTGCTCGGGCAGCTCGACGACCTCGCCGGCGCCGTCGAGCTGCACGACGAAGTGGTCGCCTTCGTGGCCGAGGTGTGGAACGACGCCTCCTTCGAGGCTCGCATCAGGCTCGCCGCCCTCCTCCTCGGCCAGCTCGCCCGCGCCGCGGCGACGGCTGCCCTCGCCGAGCGGTCGCAGCTGAAGGAGCTGGGAGACTCGGTCGCCGCAGCCGCCGAGGAGATCGCCGCCGAGAACGAGGCGGCGAGAGAGGTCCTGCGCAAGACGGCTCGGCGCCAGCGCAAGGCCCGTGACGGCGACGACCCACCGCCCGGCGCCGAGGAGTCCGGCGGGCTCGGGCCCGAGAGCGCCGCCTGGCTGGCGCGCCTGCGCGCCGAGCACGCCCGCCTGCGCTGGCTGTCCGGCGTCGACCCGCCGGCCGAGGAGGAGCTCGTCTCGGTGTGGCGCGAGGCCGTGACGGCCTTTGAGCGTTTCGGGCACCTGTACGAAACCGCCCGGGCCCGCTCCCGCCTGGCCGCCGTCCTCCGGGCCGCGGGCCGCGCCGAGGAGGCGGAGCTCGAGCTCGTCAGGGCCCAAGCCGTCGCCGTACGGCTCGGTGCCGAGCCGCTCCTCGAAGAGGTCCGGGCGCTCGGATCGCCGCAGCGGCCGGTCCGTCAGGCCGCCCGCGCTCCGGACGCCCGCCTCACCGCCCGCGAACTGGAGGTGCTCGGCCTCGTCGCCGAGGGGAGGAGCAACCGCGAGATCGGCCAGCAGCTCTTCATCAGCACGAAGACGGTGAGCGTGCACGTCTCGAACATCCTCGGCAAGCTCGCCGCCTCCGGGCGGACCGAGGCGGTGGCGATCGCCCGCCGCCGCGGGCTCCTCGTACCGAACGGCGAGAGCGAGAGCCGTTCAACGGTCAGCTGACGGGCACAGCCTCCGGGGCATTGCGCAGCTGGGCGGCAGCGGCGAGGACGCCGGCGGACGAGCAGACGGACCCTGGGCGCCCACCGTCGACGGCGCACACGGCGGCCGTCACGTAGTTGGCGTTGGCGTCGATGAGCCTGCCGGTGCTGCTCGCCGGCTCGTCGAGGAGGGCGGCGATCTGCGAGCGCGTGAGCCCCTGCAAGATGGTCGGGCTGAGCCAGGCGGGCACGCCGCCGACGTAGCGCCCGGCCACGTCGAAGAAGGGAAAGCTGATTCGGGGGTCCCACACGGCGAGCACTCTCTGTTCGGCGGCCGTGGGGTGATCGAGAGCAGCGCCTGTGGCGCTCTGCACCTCGACGGGTTCGAAGGCGATGTAGGGGCTCGAGAACCGTGCGCCGGCGAACGTGAGGGTCTGGGTGTCGGGCGCGAAGTCGCTTGGTGACGAGGCGACACCGGCGAGGCCGGTGAACGTGCCGAAGCGGCTGAGAGCAACGACGAGGGACCACCGCTCGAGCGCGCAGTAAGGGCACCACTCGGCACTCAGGTAGAAGAAGGCCGGCTTCCCGCCGACGGTCGGGATCGAGGCGCTCGAGCCGGACACGACGTTGACCGGGTTCGCCGTCGCCCGCGACGAGATGGCCTGGCCGGCGATCCCGACCTCGTCCAAGACCGAGGCGGGGACCGAGGTCACCTGCTTGACGAGCGCAGCCGGAAGGGCGACCGTGCCGGCCCTCGCCGGAGGGTGCTTCGCGGGAGAGCCGCCCGTGACCCCGATCAGGACGACAGCGAGCACGACCGCAAGGGCGACCCCGCCGGCCGTCCAGGCGATGACGGACGAGCTCCAGCGCCGGCGCCTGCGGCGGGAGGCACCGGCGTGGTGAGGAGGCGCCGCATGGGGGCGGGCTGGCTGGTGGGCAGTCTGCGCCGGCGCAGGACGAGCCGGCGCCTGCCGGCCGGACGGCAGTACGGACCCGGTGGTGCGACGGGAGCGGCTGCTCCGTTGGCGCTGCAACGAGTGGCGGGACATCCGTCGCCTCCTCCAAGGGCAGGCGGCGGGAGTCCGCCCTGACGACCGCGGCTGCCTCTTGTCTCATTGTGGCAGGCGACGACCGGGGGAACAGGGCCGAATGGCTCAATGGCGACGCGCCACCCCTTTGAAGAAGGTGTAGCAGAAGACGCCGTCCGGCTCGGCGGCTCGCTCGAGGGCCGCGATGCCCTCCTCGAAGCTGCGCCGGTCGAGGAACCCCCGTGCCACGGCTTCTTCGCGGACGCCCTCGACCATGGCCGTGAAGGTCCTCCTCGTCATGGCATCGGCGAGCTCGGGCCTGCTGCCGTCCACGTACGCCATACGTGGTGTCACCGAGACGTCGGACAGGCCGGCGGCGACGAGCAACGGGTAGAGCTGGCGGCCGATCAGCGCGTTGCCGCCGGCCTCGTGCTGGAGCCTGACGAGGCTCGAGATCGCCGCCCTGGCGGCCTCGCTGTCGGGGTGGAACAAGGCGGAGCCGTGGTCGCCCTCGATCACGGTCATCGTCCCTCCCGGGCGGAGCACGCGGACGAGGAGCCTGAGCGCCGTCCCCGGGTCGGTCAGGTGCTCCAGCACGAAGCAGACGAAGAGGTGATCGAACGACCTCTCGGGGAAGGGCAGGAAGAACAGGTCTGTCCTGCAGAACGTCACGTTGCGCGCCCCGGCCGCCGCCAGCCGGCGACGAGCCTCCGCCAGCGAGTCGGCGGAGCGGTCGACGGCGACGATGCGCGCCTCCGGGCTGCGCGTGGCGAGGATGACGGTCTGGGCGCCGACCCCGCAGCCCACCTCGAGGAGCCGCTCACCGGCGCCGACGGCCGTGCCGTCGTGGAGCAGGTCGGTGAGGGCGTTCGCCTGGTCCTGCAGGCGTTGGGCTTCGCGGGCGCCGTAGCCGTGCACGTACACGAGCGGGAGTCTCGCGTGTCGAGGTAAGGCTCTTGGGCGGTGGTCGATCATCTCGGACCTCATACCGATGAGCTGCGGCGTCTGGCTTTCGCGCTGGCACGCGGCTGGGGCGTCGAGCTCGGCGCGCAGTTGCGAAGCAAGGTCCACCTCGTCATGGAAGGCCACCTCGAGGACGGGACGGCCTGCGTGCTCAAGCTCGCCCCGCCAGGAGCGGGCTGGCTCGGGACGGAGGCCCGCGCCCTCGAGCTGCAGGCGGGCCGCGGCGCCGTGCGCCTCCTCGACAGCACCGACGAGGCCATCCTCGTCGAGCGGGCAGCGCCCGGCGTGCCGCTCGGCGAGACCTTCGAGCGGTCCGCGGACGACCGGGCGACCGAGATCATCGCGGGGCTCATGTCGAGCTGGAGCGTCCCTCTTTCGGACGACGACGTGCTCGAGCCGGTCACAGAGCTGCGGCGGGACCTCGAAGGGGTTTCGCAGTGGCTCGCGAGCTGGCCCTCGCTCTCCGACGACGGCATCGTCCAGCTCGCCGAGGAGGCGGCCGACCTCCTGGACGAGCTGTCCGCCTCGGCGGGGTGCTCAGTGCTCCTCCACGGCGACCTGCACCACGACAACGTGCTCTCGGCCGGCGAGCGGGGGTACCTCGCCATCGATCCTCACGGGCGCATCGGTGACCCCGGCTTCGAGGTGGGCCAGCTGCTGCTCAACCCGCTGGCGTTCGTCGCCGGGCTCGACGACGGCGAGCTCGCCGCGGTCACCGGGCGCCGCCTCGCCCGGGTGGCGGCCGTCACCGGCGCCGATCGGGAGCGGCTCGCCGCCTGGGGTTTCGTGAAGGCCGTCATCTCGGAGGCCTGGACGATGGAGGACGGCGAGACCTGGCCGGCCGCCCGCCGCCTCGCCGCGCTGCTCCGTCCCTGACTCAGCGGTCGCGGTGCATCGTGCCCCGGCCCGACGTGACGTAGAGGAAGCGGCACGGCTCGTGGATGTCGGCGGTGTGCCAGACGCCTCGCGGGTTGACGACGGCGTCGCCGGGACAGAGGCGGACGCGGCGCGGTCCCGGGTCGGCCTCCTGGACGACGGTGGCGCTCCCGTCGAGGAGGACGACCAGCTCGTCGCCGTTCGGGTGGCACTCCCACACCGTCCAGTCCGAGCGGGACTCCGAGAGGACGACGAGGCGACCCTCGTCGCCGTCGGACCCGTGCTCGGTCGTGTACCTCTCGAGCGACTCCTCGTCCCAGCCGAAGCCGGGCAAGGGGATCACGGTTGCTCCGAGGCCGAGGTGAACGTAGGTCGTCGAGAGGTCGAATGCGCCGTCCATGGCGCAAGTCTGGACCGCAGGGACATGTCCTGTCTTGGACGAAAGGGAGCGACGGGGCGCGAGTACCGTGTCGAGCGGTGCCCGCCCGAAGCACGACATCGGCCGCCTACGACGACGTCGTCGACCTCGGGCGCTACCCGATCCACGAGCTGGCCTCGACGGAGGGCGAGGAGCTCGTCGCCCGGTGCAGGGCCGAGCTCGCCGACCTTGGGGCGTGCACCCTGGCGGGCTTCTGCACGGCCGGAGCCGTCGACGAGATGGTCGCGATCGGCCTCGCCCTGGCCGACAAGGCGTGGGTGTCGGACCAGCAGCACACCGCCTACTTCCTCCCGGTCGACCCGTCGGTCCCCGAGACGGACGCCCGCGCCCGTCAGGTGCGCTCCGCGAAGCGAGGCATCGCCTACGACCACCTGCCGACCGACGCCCCCATGCGGCGGCTGTACGAGTCGGACGACATGACCCGTTTCGTCGCCGCCGTCCTCGACAAGCCCGAGCTGTTCCGCAGCGCCGACCCCCTCGACGCCTTGCAGGTCACGCTGTTCGAGGAGGGCGACGAGCTCGGCTGGCACTTCGACAACAGCGAGTTCTCCGTCACGGTGATGTACCAGCCGGCCGAGGCCGGCGGGCACTTCGAGTACGTGCCCAACCTGCGCAGCGCAGACGAGGAGCGCTACGCGGACGTCACGGCGGTGCTCGCCGGCGACGTGAGCCGCCTACGGCGGCTGCCGGCCGATCCGGGCACCCTCGCACTGTTCCGTGGGCACCACGCCCTCCACCGGGTGACGCCGGTCGAGGGTCGCCGGCCGCGGATCAACTCGGTCCTGACCTACGGCGAGCGGCCCGACATGCGCCTCACGGACCTCACCTCGATGCTGTTCTACGGACGGGTGTCGCCGAGGCCGTCCTAGGAGGGGGTCAATCAGCCGAGGCGGGCGGCGAGGACGGCGAAGCGGCCGCTCAGCCGTCGAGGGCGCGCAGGCGGCCGCCGAGGAAGTCGCGCTCGACCTCGTTCTCCGAGAGCATGAGCGCCTCCTCGTAGGCGAGACGGGCGTCCCCGTCACGCCCGAGGCGGGCGAGGAACTCGGCCCGGGCGGAGGCGAGGTAGCTGTAGCCGGCGAGGGCGGGCTCCGAGGTGAGCGGCTCCATCGCGGCGAGTCCCGCCGCAGGCCCGTTGGCGAAACCGATCGCCACCGCTCGGTTGAGCGCCACGACCGGCGACGGCCACTTCGCGAGGAGCAGGTCGTAGAGCCGGACGATCTCCTCCCAGTCGGTGACCTCGAAACGCGGGGCGGCGGAGTGTACGGCCGCGATGGCGGCCATGAGCGGGTAGCGGCCGGGCGGACGGCGGCTGAGGGCGCGGCGCACGAGTCCGAGGCCCTCCTCGATGCGGGACCTGTCCCAGCCTGCCCGGTCCTGGTCGGCGAGGAGCACGAGGCGGCCGGCCTCGTCGACCCTCGCCGGCCGCCGGGCGTCGGTGAGGAGGATGAGCGCAAGAAGCCCCTCGACGTCCGGGTCGCCCGGCAGCAGCTCGGCCAGCATGCGGGCGAGGTCGGCCGCGTGCTCGACGAGGTCTCCTCGCGTGAGGTCGGAGCCCGCCGGGGCCGTGTGGCCGGTGGTGAAGACGAGGTGGACGACGTCGAGCACCGCGAGGAGGCGCTCCGGCAACTCGTCGTGGTGAGGGACCCGGTAGGGGATGCGTGCCGCTGCGATCTTCTTCTTCGCCCTCGTGATGCGCGCCGCCATCGTCGTGTCCGAGACGAGGAAGGCCCGGGCCACCTCAGGCGTGGCGAGGCCGCAGACGAGCCGGAGGGTGAGGGCGACGCGGGCGTCCGGCGAGAGCGCCGGGTGACAGCACGTGAAGATGAGGCGGAGCCGGTCGTCGGGGATGCCGGCCGCCGTGCTGTGCTCGGCGGAGCCGCTCGCCTCGGCCGCCAACGCCGGGTAGGCGGCGAGGGGCTCGAGACGCTCGCCCGTCCCCTTGCGCCGCAGCAGGTCGAGGGCCCGCCGCCGGGCGACGGTCGTCAGCCACGCGCCAGGTGAGCGCGGGATGCCGATCGCCGGCCAGGCGGTGAGGGCCCGTGCGTAAGCGTCCTGGACGCACTCCTCGGCCAGGTCGATGTCGCCGGCCACTCGCACGGTGGCCGCCAGGACGAAGCCCCACTCGCGCCGGTGGGCCTCGGCGACGGCCGCCTCCACCGAGGCCTGCGCCGTCGACATCGTCACATCAGTCGAAGACGCGGATCGGACGCACCTCGACCCCGCCGAAGGGGGTGGGGACGTCCTTGGCGATGCTCAGGGCCTCGTCGAGGTCGGCTGCCTCCACGACGTAGTAGCCGCCGAGCGCCTCCTTGGTCTCGGCGAAGGCGCCGTCGGTGACCGACACGCTGCCGGAGGCGTCGCGCCGGATCGACGTTGCCGTCGACGTGGGCTGGAGGGCGTTGCCTCCACGGATCGACTGGTGGTGCTTCTTTCCGAACTCCTCGTGGCCGCTCATGAGCTCGGCGAAGATCGCCTCGTCGGCCGACATCAGGCTCTGCTCGTCCCCGTAGATGAGGATCAGGTACTCGGCCATCTCTCTCGGTCCCTCCTCTGCACGGCGCCCCGGTGGCGCCTTCACCCCAACCGACGAACGAGCGCCACCGCGATCGACAGGTCGCGACGATCTTTCTCCTCCGACGCCTCGTTCGCCAGGGGTCGAGGCTCAGGCGGCGTCGATGCGAAGGCGCCCTTCGGCCACGACGTGGGCGTGTCCCCCCACCCGGACCGAGGTGATGAGGTCCTTGTCGCCCTCCGCGGTGGCCCACAGGCGGGAGGGTCGGCCGATCTCCTCACCCTGCCTGATCTCGACCTGCTCGCCGAAGCCGATCCGGCCGTGGCGGGCGAGGTGCACGGCGAGCGGCCCGGCGGCTGAGCCTGTCGCCGGGTCCTCGGCGACGCCCGCCGCCGGATAGAACATCCGGGTCTTCCAGTGACGGCCGGCGCCTGCGATGCAGTTGGCGGCGACCCCGAGCTCGTTGAGGGCGCCGAGGTCCGGCCGGAGCCGCGCCACGTCCTCTGGCGAGGGGAGGGTGACGAAGACGTGCTGTGGCCCGTTTCGGTAGATCTCCACCGGCAGTTCGGAATGCTCGACCCTGAGTGCCAGGAGCAGGGGCTCGACGGGCCCGAACGCCTCGAAGGTCGGAATCGGCTGTGACATGAGCCCGAAGCGCGGCCGGTCGTCCACCCACTCGAGGGACACCGGCACGACGCCCGCACCCGTCTCGAGGCGAACCTCGTCCTTTCGTAGCGCCACGGCGACGACGAAGGCCGTCCCGAGCACCGGGTGGCCGGCGAAGGGAAGCTCGAGGCTGGGGGTGAAGATGCGCATCGCCACATCGCCCGCCTCCCGTGGTGGCAGCAGGAACACGGTCTCGGCGATGTTCAGCTCGCGGGCGATCCGCTGCATGTCGTCGCCCGAGATCGGTCGGCCGTCGAGGAACACTCCCAGCTGGTTGCCCTCGAGGGGCCGCTCGGCGAAGACGTCGCACACGAGGTACCGGTGCGTCGGGCGCCCGCCGTCCCACTGCGACGGCAACGGGAGGACGGGCGTGTCGGAGGGCTCGGCCATCTCCTGAGTTTGGCAGATAGCTAAGTACCTGTCTACAGTGTCCTCGGGTCGCGGCGTCTCAGGCCCCTTTCCGACGGGGCCTCGTCACCCCCCGACAAGTCGAGACAAGGAGGGAGCGGCATGACAGAGGAGCGCGAGCTCGCTGCGAGGTTCGCCGAGCTTCACCGGCCGGGCGATCCCCTCGTGATGCCGAACCCCTGGGACGTCGGTTCAGCCAAGATCCTCGAGCACCTCGGCTTCGCCGCCCTCGCCACGACGAGCAGCGGACTTGCTGCCACCCACGGCCTGCTCGACTATCACGTGAGCCGGGAGGTTGCCCTCGCTCACGCGAAGACGCTCGCCGGCTCCGTCGACGTGCCCGTCTCGGCCGACCTCGAGAACGGCTACGCGGACGATCTCGCGGGGCTCGCCGAGACGTACCGACTGGCTCGGGAGACAGGTCTCTCCGGAGCTTCGATCGAGGACTTCGACCCGACCACCGAGGCCCTCTACGACCTCGGTGCCGCGGTGGAGCGGGTCGCCGCGGCGAGCGAGGCCTTCCACGGAGGCGACGTTCGTCCCGTCCTCACGGGTCGGACGGAGGCCGTCCACGTCGGCCAGCACGACCTCGGCGAGACGGTGCGGCGCCTGCAGGCCTACCAGGGGGCCGGCGCCGACGTGCTGTACGCGCCGTTCCTCACGGACCTGTCCGACATCCGCAGCGTCGTCGAGTCGCTCGACCGGCCCGTCAACGTCCTGCTCCGACCCGGTGGCCCGTCCGTCTCCGACCTGGCGGCCGCCGGGGTGGCCCGCATCTCCATCGGAGGGGGTTTTGCCTACGTGGCGCTCGGGGCGCTCGTGACGGTCGCCCGGCAGTTGCAGGGCGACGGCTCGTACGCCGGCGACCTCTCGCGACTCGGAGCCGAAGCCGCCCGTGCCGCGTTCGGGGCGGCCAGGGACGAATGACGAGGCGACCGCCCGCCTCGTCGGCCACCCCGCGGATCCCAGAAGCGTCGAGTACTTCGTCATTAGGCTTCTTGCCGTAATGACTCGGGTGGATGCCGAGCTCGTGAAGGCACTGGCGAACGAGAAGCGTCTCCTCGTCCTCGAGTGGCTCCGGGACCCGGTCGCCAACTTCCCGCCCCAGGTCGACGGGGATCTCGTGAACGACGGAGTGTGCTCGCTCTCGATCGCCCAGAAGCTGGGCGTCAGCCAGCCCACGGCCGGCGAGCACCTGAAGATCCTGTCGCGGGCGGGACTGGTCCGCGGCAGGAAGATCAAGCAGTGGGTCTTCTACCAGCGCGACGAGGACGGCGTCCGTCGGCTGCAGAAGATGCTCGGCGGCGGCTGGTAGGTCCTGCCGGCCGGGATCGTGGCTGTTCGAGACGGGGAGAGCGATGGGACGTCAGGCGATGACGATCGAGCAGGTGCTCTCGGTCCTCCGCGAGACACCTGACCGGATCGGCCTCCTCACGGCCGGGACGAGCGACGCCCGCCTCGACGAGCCCCCAGAGCCTGGCGAGTGGTGCGCGACCGAGATCCTCGCCCACCTGCGCGCCTGTGCCGACACGTGGGGTGGTGCCATCGAGACGATCATCGACACCGATCGCCCGACCATTCGTGCCGTGAACCCGACCAGCTGGATCGAGGAAACCGACTACCGAGACCTCCCCTTCTCGTCGTCGCTCCGGGCCTTCACGAAGCAACGCACCCGGTTGCTGGCCACCCTCGAACCCCTGCCGGAAGGCGCCTGGCGGCGGAGCGCCGTCGTGCTCGGGGCCGGTGCACCGCTCGAGCTCACCGTCCACTCCTACGGGAGTCGCATGGCCCGCCACGAACGGACCCACTGGCGGCAGCTCGCCAAGACGCTGGCGGCGCTCTCACCGGGCTGAGGCCGGCCGAGAGCGAGGGCGACGCGTCCGCCGCGCCGGACCTCAGCGGGAACGCGCGGGCCAGCTCACTGGCCGAAACGCCGCTCGCGCCGGGCGAAGTCCCGCAGGGCTCGAAGGAAGTCGACGCGGCGGAAGTCGGGCCAGTACGGGTCGAGGAAGACGTACTCGGCGTAGGCCGACTGCCAGAGGAGGAAGCCGGAGAGGCGCGCCTCCCCGCTCGTGCGGATGACGAGGTCGAGGTCGGGAAGGTCGGCGCCGTACAGGTGAGCCGCCAGCGACGTGGCGTCGATGTGAGAAGCGATCTCGTCCTCCCCGACGCCCGAGGCGACCAGCTTGGACACGAGGGAACGGCAGGCGTCGACGATCTCGTCGCGCCCTCCGTACCCGAGGGCGAGAGCGAAGTGCCAGCCTCCCTCGGTGCCCCGGCTGTCCTGCTCGGCCTTCGCGATGGCATCGACGAGGCGCGGCGGCAAGAGCTCCAGGCTGCCGATCACGCGGACGGAGCAGTCGAGGCGGCGGCCGATCGCCGGGAGGTCGTCGAGCAACTCGACGAGCACGTCGTAGTAGGGGTCGAGCTCGTCCGCCGGCCGGCGCAGGTTGTCGGTCGAGAGCACCCAGGCCGTCACGGCGGGGAGCCCGAGCTGGGCGCTCCAGCCGAGCATCTCTCGAAGTTTCGCCATGCCGGTCCGGTAGCTGGCCGTGTAGTCGGCGAGCCCTTCGGCTCGAGCAAAGCGGCGATGGCCGTCGAGGATCACGCCGACGTGCCGGGGCAGCGCCTCGTGCGGAAGCGCCCGGGTGAGCCGCCGCTCGTAGGCGGCATAGATCGGCGCCGACCACGACGACATGGCGTCATTGTTCCCCATCTGCTCCCCCTGCGGTTCCGTGCGGAGCGACGTCGGAGCGTCGGCGCGTGGTGCACTCGGTCAACTGGCCCCAGAGGACCTCGAGGCGATGGCGTCGAGGACGGCGTCGGCCACCTCGTCGATCGGCCTCGTCGTGTCGACGATGAGATCGGCTGAGCGGCACAGCACGGGGAGCACCCACTCCATGTCGGCGAGGGCACGTTCCAGTTCGTCCTTCGACTTGCCGAAGGAATTCGTGGTTCGTGTCCGTAGCCGCTCGACGACCACCTCTCTCGGCGCGCTCAGCAGCACTTTGAAGTCGAACTCGAAGTTGGCCTGCTCCTCCGAGCAGCCTGCGAAGAACACGAGCCCGTCGCCTCGGCCGGCGAAGAGCTCTCGCACGAGGCTTTCCCGCCACCGCCAGGTGCCGTCGGGAAGTGGCTCCGTGAATCCGTCGTCGTCCGCGTCGTACGCGACGTAGTCGCGCCGGCGCAGCTCCTTGACGAGAGAGGACTTCCCCGCACCAGACACCCCGGTGAGCAAGACGAGCACGAGGAGGAACCGTAGGCGGCGAGCCGGACGGCGCCCGGCGTTTGGGAGGTGGCCCGGCTATCGAGTGGGGTGGCGGCCGGCGGGTCCGAACCAGGTCGTCATCGCGTCCCGGAGACCCTCGTCAGTGCCGTGGCCGACCCAGGCGACGTAGCCGTCCGGGCGGACGAGCACGGCCGTCGGCGCCTCGACGGTTCCCAGCACCGGGAGCTCCCAGGGTCCCTCGTAGGTCGCCTCGACCAGACGAACTCGGTCGTCCCACGCGGTGACGTCCAAGCTGGCGGAGTCCCCGAGGTTGAGCAGGACCGGCTGGGCTCGGTGGAGCAGCTCGAACATCCGTAGCTCGCCCTCGGAGGTGATGAGATCGAGGTCCGGCATCCGTCGTCCGAGCAGCGCATGGCCCTCTCCGAGGTCGTAGCGGATGTCGAGGCCGGAGATGAGCCCTGCGAGCCACTTGCGGGGCTCGTCCATGCCGGCGAGCTCGGAGACCACTTCGACGAGGGCTTCCATCCGGTCGTCCCGGCGCTGGAGCGACCCCTGGGCCATCGTGTGCCTGAGCGCCCGGGCTCCGACGGGGTGGCGCTCGTCGTGGTAGGTGTCGAGAAGGCGATCGGGCGAGATCCCCTTCACGACCTGGGCGAGCTTCCATCCGAGGTTGACGGCGTCCTGCACCCCGAGGCTGAGGCCCTGCCCGCCCGCCGGGTAGTGCACGTGGGCGGCGTCTCCAGCCAGGAGCACAGGCCCGGCTCGGTAGGAGGCCGCCTGGCGGGTCGCGTCGGTGAACCGGGAGATCCACGTCGCGTCGTGGACGCCGAAGTCGGTGTCGTACACGGCGATGAGCGACTCGCTCAGGTCACGCAGGGTCGGTTCACCCGCCCCTCCGAGCTGCTGCTCGGTGACGACGACGCGGAACGTCCTGCCGTCCTCCATCCGATGGAGCGCGTGGATGCCTCTCGAGTCGTGACGCACTCCGCCGGGCGGTTCCTCGGTCAGCTGGACCTCTGCGATGAGGTTGCTGCGCGTCGGGTCGAAGCCGGGAAAGTCGATACCGGCCCTCTTGCGAACGAGGCTGCGCCCGCCGTCGCAGCCGACGAGGTAGCTGCCACGCACCGACGTGCCGTCCGTCAGGCGGACCTCGACGCCGGCGTCGTCCGGCGCGAAGTCCGCCAGCTCCCGTCCGTACTGGACCTTCACGCCGAGCTCTGCGATCCACGCCGCCATGATCCGCTCGATGTGCTTCTGCCAGAGGCCGAGCGAGTAGGGATGTCGAGTCGGGAAGTCGCGCATGTCCAGCACGGTCGAGCCGAACAGGGCGGCCTGGGCCACCTGGCCTTCGGCGAGGAACCGATCGGCGATGCCACGCTGGTCGAACACCTCGATCGTGCGTGCGTGGAACCCGCCGGCCCTCGAGTCCACCAGGATGTTGTCGGGTCGCCGCTCGACGACCACGGCCTCCAGGTCCGCCAACGCTAACTCCGCTGACAGCATCATCCCGGCCGGACCGGCCCCGACGATCACCACGTCAGCCGTCATCGCCCGGCCCCGTGGCGACGAGGTGGCCGGTCGAGCCGGTGCTTCCCCCGGAGAGAGCTCGTCGGCGCACCCCGGCCTACGCGTGCCCACCGACTGGCCGAATCGACATGTGGTACCGGGCCGTCTGCTCGCATGGCTGCAGCTCCTGACATCTCTCGCACCGACCTCATGGGCATGGCGCCCACGTATGGTCAGCACACCTCGGCCGCTTGCGGCAAGCCCCTTCCCTCGCGGTACATTGAGGTTGGCGGGAGGGCACAGGGCCAACATCGGTTCGAGCCAGCAGTTCGGCGCGCCGCTTCGCTCGTTCCGAGATCGAGTCCTTGTCCCCTATCGATGCAGCCGCGCGAGCCCGATCATGGTCGTGGACCTCGCATCCGAGGGGCGGGTGCGACGCGCTCCACAGTCAGGGGGCTCCACGATGGATCTCAGGGACTCGCACACCTACGACGCACCGATCGATGCCGTGCTGGCTCTGCTCGGCGATCCAACGGCCACGGTTGCGAAGTACGAGAGCATGAAGCACCGGGACGTGCAGGTGCTCGAATGCTCGGCCGATGCCGACAGGCTCCGAGTCAGGTCGTCACGCGTGGTCGACGTGGAATTGCCGGGTTTCGCCAAGCAGGTGCTCAGGCCGACGAACACGATGAACCAGACCGACGAGTGGCTCCGCCAGAGCGACGGATCGTGGCGCGGCACGTTCGACGTCGTCGTCCAGGGCGCGCCCATCCACATCGCCGGCACGATGCGCCTCGTGCCGCTGGGCGCCCAGACGGTGCATGAGGTCGCCCTCACGGTGTCGGTCAAGATTCCTCTCATCGGCGGACGGATCGCCGACTGGGCGGGCAAGGGGGACGTGCGGCGCAGTCTGGACGGGGAGTTCTCCTTCAACGACGAGTGGCTCCTCGAGCACGCAACGAGCAACGGGGCGCCGGGCAAGAAGGCGGCCAAACACTCCTAGGACCGGCCGCGTCGGCTCAGGACCGTCTCGCCAGCACCTGGACCAGGACGTCGCGCAGCACGCCGCATGGGTCATCCACCGCTCCGAGCGAGCGGAACGCAACGCAGCGATCCGGGCGCACGAGGATGGCCCCTTCCGCCCCGAACTCGCGCACCCTCTCGAAACGCAAGCGGGGATCTCGCAGATCCCCGGCCGTGTGGCCGATGCACCAACCGTCGAGGCCGACGCCGAGCTCGGCAGCGACGCCCAAAGCGGCCTCCTTCCACGCCTGACCACGCTCGCCGGCGATGAGGACGAACCGGTCTACGCCGACGAGGTCGAGTGTGGAGCGCCGCTTGAAGGCGTGATCTTCCACCCACGCGTGGGGAAGTGGACAGCCGGGACGAGTCGAGGGAAAGAACATGCGAAAGTCCCGCGCGGGCGGCTCCGGGCTCCCGTCGTCCACCACTGCCGCCGAGCGGTGCGCGTAGCCGTACTCGACGTCGTGCTCGTGGAACTCTTGGGATTGCGCAGCCATCAGCTCGAGCACGGAGCGGCGATGCTCGGCGTCCTCAGGCAAGCCGCTCCACAGGCGCGCCAGTGAAGCCCAGCGCGCCTCGGCTGTGACGTCATCGTCGACCACGCCCAGGGTCTGTCCGAGCACGATGTAGGCCAGCGCATTCTCGAGGGAGCGCTGAACGTTCCGCTCGTCGACGGGGCGCCGCTCGACCTCGTAGGTGTCGAGGAGGTCCTCTCCCGCGACGCCACGCAGCACGAGAGCGAGCTTCCAGCACAGGTTCTGAGCGTCGTGGATGGCACTCACCAGTCCGAGCCCGCCGGTCGGTGGGTGCCGGTGTGCCGCGTCGCCCAGGACGAAGACACGGCCGTCCCGGAACCGGTCTGCCAGGACGCCGCCGACCGTCCAGCGCGTGATGAGCTTGATGTCAAGTGGGCAGTCACCGATCCCGAGCGCGGTGCGCAAGTCCTCGAGCACAGCGGAGTCGTCGAAGGGCCGAGGGTCCTCAAGGGGGTAGAGCAGGTGCGCCACCCACTCCTCGCTCTCTCCTGCCCAATGATCCGGTCCCATCGGCACGAGCACAGCGAGCTTCCCGTTGCTCGGGCACCAGATCCAGCGCAACAGCACCTCGGGATCCTTCGCCCACTCGGAGAGGTCGGCTGCGAAGTGGACCGAAGCTGTCCGGCTCAGCTCCGCAAGGCCCTCGAGCTCGATCCCGACGAGCTTCCCGACGGTGCGGCCGCCGTCGCAGGCGAGCACGTAACGCGCCTCGACCTCGTAGGAACACCCGTCGGCGACATTGACGACCGAGGCCACCACCCCGCCGTCGCTCTGCTCGAGGGCGGTGAGCTCGTTGCCGAAGCGGATGCGATCGGGCGCCAGCTCGTCGGCCCTCGCCTTCATCAAGGGCTCGAGGCGGATCTGCGGCAAGTTGGTCGTCAGCTTCGGACTGGCTGCGACCCAGTCAGGGTCATCACCCCCGGCCCCCCACGTCTCCTGGGTGAAGAGCACGCGTCCGGCGGCTGGGTGTCCGGCGAAGCCCGCATAGAAGCTCGTGCGGCGCAGCTGGCCCGGCGGAGTCCCGACGGCATAGACGGCATCCGCGACGCCGCAATCGCCGAGGATCTCCATCGCACGCTGGCCGAGCACGTGCGCCTTCGGTAGGACCGAGGTGCCGGGAAGGGCGCTCACGAGCAGGTGGTCGACGCCCATGGTCGAGAGCAGCATCGAAGCCGTCAGTCCGGCGCCGCCTCCACCGACGATGAGGACGTCAGTCGTTATCCTCTGCGAACCCAATGTGACCTCCGTGCGCTCGAGTCAGTTCGAATCGGGCGTGTCCCACAGGAGCGTCCTGGAGATCCCCGCCTGATGGCCCGTTTCGGACCGCCCTCCCAACGGTGAGGGGGCGGCTGTGGCAACAACATGGGGCGTCTCGGCGAGTCCACGTCCGTCAGATGCAGCGGTTCCGGATCGTTCCGATGCCCTCGACCCACGACTCGAGAACCTGACCTTTGGCGAGGAACCGCGGGGGTTGGCGGACGATGCCGACGCCAGCCGGGGTCCCGCTGAAGATGACGTCACCGGGAAGCAGCGGAAGGACGCCCGACAGCTCGGCGACGAGGCGGGGCACGCCGAAGATGAGGTCGCTCGTGCGGGCGTCCTGCACCGTGTCGCCGTCGAGCGAGCAGCCGAGCGCGAGATCGTCCGGGTCCTCGATCTCGTCGAGGGTCACCACCCAAGGACCCATCGGTCCGTAGCCCCGCCGGGATTTGCCGAGAGAGAACTGCGCGCCCGCCGCGAACTGAAGGTGGCGGTCACTGATGTCCTGACCGACGGTGAGACCTGCGACGTGACCCCAGGCCTCGGCGGCCTCGACCCGATCCGCCCGAACGCCGATGACGGCGACGAGCTCGACCTCCCAGTCATTGCTCTCGCCGACAAGCTCGATGTCGTCGAAAGGACCGCCGAGCGATGAAGGGAACTTGGTGAAGGTCGCCGGGACGTCCGGGGCGGCCATCCCGGACTCCTCGGCATGGCTGCGGTAGTTGAGCCCGATGGCGAAGACCTGGCGCGGGCTCGGGACGGGGCAGCGCAGGTCCGCTTCGACGAGAGCACCCGTGCCGACCGTAACCGCCGGGGCGAATGCTGCGAAGGCGGCCCAGTCTTCGTAGAGGCTCATCGGATCGGGACCGAAGAGCCCTCCTGAGACCTCCGCGACATCGGCGATCTCGTCGCCAAGCACAAGCACCGCGCGGCCGTTGGCGTTGGCGATCTTCATGTGGCGGCTCCCTCGAGGATCCGGTCCGAGCACAACTGCCGGCGTAGCTCGTCGAGCAGGTTCGACGCCGTCTCAGCGGAGACAGCCGTTCCATAGACGTGGAAATCCGGGCGCTGCAGCACCCAGCTGGTGTCGTGGTCAGTGAACCACCGGCTGTGCGTCTGGTCCGGTCGATCGAGTCTGACGACGCGGCCACCGATCGACTCGAACCACTTCCGGAGCGCCGCGCCGATCTCGTCGCCGCCGAGGGTCACCAGGCGCCAGCCCGCGCCGTGAACATCGTCGAACAGCCGACCGTCGACGGTTCCCTGCACGAACACGTCTCCGGCGTGAGGCGAGCTGGGATGCAACAGGCCTTCGACGATGCCCGGGAGTGGGGGCACCTCCACCGGCTCGGGCCCGACCCCGGCCGCCATCGCCGTATCGCGAGCTGCGGCCTCGTCAGGGTCGGGAACGCAGATGACCTTGCCGAGCGCCATGGAGAACTCGATCACTTGCCTCGCGCTCGGGAGGCGTTCCTGCTGGTAGGTATCGAGCAAGGAGTCCGGCGCCTTGTCGCCGAGGACGAGGTCGAGCTTCCAGGCCAGGTTGGCGGCGTCGCGGATGCCGGCGCACATGCCCTGCCCGGCGAAGGGCGGCATCAGGTGCGCGGCATCGCCGGCTAGGAAGACACGGCCGGCGCGCCACCGCTCCGCGTAGCGGGCGTTGAACGTGTAGACGGCGTGGCGCTCGAGGCGCGCGTTGCCAGGGTGGACGTCCCAGGGGGCGAGCAACTCCCAGGCTCGGGCCTCATCGTTCAGCTCGTCGAGGCTTTCGTGCGGGAGGCGCATGAACTCCCAACGCCGGCGTCCCGGGCCGCCCGACACGGCGGTCGACGGTCGGGCCGGGTCGCAGACTTGGAGATTGATCGGATCGAAGACCCGGGGCTCGTCCAAGACGACGTCGACGATGAGCCAGTCATGGGAGAAGCCGAGATCGCGCACACCGATGCCGGCGAGAGCCCGCACCGTGCTGTTGGCACCATCGCAGCCGACCACGTAGCTGACACGGGCCTTTGAACCGTCAGCGGCTCGGACGGCGACGGCGAGTCCGGTCTGATCGATACCGACCACGTCCCTCCCGCGGCGCAGCTCGATCGCAATGTGGTCGTCCGCCCGGCGGCGGAGCAGCTCCTCCAGCATCGGCTGGCTGAACATCGACGAAGCCGGCCAGCCGCTCGGCCCGTTCCCGACGCGACCGAAGCGAAGAAGGGTCGTTCCGGTCCCGTTGCGCCACTCGTAGATCTCTGCGGGCTCGATGATGCTTCGCAGCTCGGCGCCGATCCCACACGCCTGCAGGATCCGCCCCACCTCGTCGTCGAAGTGCACGGCCCGCGGCAGCGGATACGGCTCCCGCTGGCGCTCCAGCACGATGACGCTTCGACCCAGCTGGGCGAGCAGGATGGCGAGGGTCACACCGACCGGCCCAGAGCCGACGACTCCCACGTCGGCGTCGAGGCTCGCGTCGTTCATGCGGATCGCAGCGGTTGGTGTCCCCAGGCGCTGATCCGCTCGTAGCGACGGTTCTCGTCCCATCCATCGGTGATGGTCCGTGCGCCGTAGCCGACCTCGACGAGGAAGCCGGCCGGGCTGGCGACGTAGAAGCTGAACATCTCGTCGTTGTCGTGTCGGCCGAGACCGTTCGGGATGCCGAGGCCCGAGGCCCAGGCGCGGTCAAAGGCCAGCCCGACGTCGTCTCGCTGCTGGGTCTCGACCATGAGGTGGTGCAGCCGCTGGGGAAGCTCGAACGGTGCTCGGGCAAGGGCGAGGGTGTGGTGGCGAGGGTTGCAGTGGTAGAAGCGGACCTCGAGTTCGATGCCGGGCGCGAGCTCCATCTCGAGCCAGTCGGATTGCTCCATGCCGAGCGCCTCGGTTGCGAAGGCGTGCGACTCGTCGAACGCCGTCGTGGCGAACACCACATGGCCGAAACCCACCCCCTCTGTGAGGAACCCACCCGGCATGAGGGGAGACGCGTATGGCTGGGCGGCCGTCCCCAAGCCGTGGACCACGTCCACTCGCACGCCCCATGGGGCGTCGACAGACAGCAGGCGCTCCACTCGTCGAGCCTTCGTTTCCTGCTCACTTCCGGGTCGGACCTCGAGGCCGGCCTGTTCCAGACGTTGCGTCACTCGGTCGAGGGCGGCGTCATCGACCGCCTCGAAGCCGACGACGACGGCGTCGTTGGCAGGACCGGGCTGCACGATGACCCGGTAGGCCTTGTCGTCGTTGCGCCAGGTGGCCGCGCCATCCAGCTCGTCGGCCTCACCGGGGACGAGCCCGATGACCTCCCCGAAGAACGGCGTCAGGCTGCCGGGGTCGGGCACCTCGATCCCGAGGTAGGCAAGTGACATGTCGTGTCGCATGTGGCTCCTTGCTCAGTGCCCGAAGAGGAGCAGGCACACGGCATCGGCGTGGGCCTCGACCACTTCGGGGTCGGTCGGCTCGATGCCGGCCAACCGCCGGCACTCGGGGCTGAGGACGAACATCGTGGGACCGGCACCGGTGACGATGTAGTAGAGGTGCGCAGGCGGGATGGGCGGGAGATGCCCGTCGGCGGTGAGCTGCTCGAACATCGACGTCGTCGTGTCGTAAAGGTCCCGGATGTGACGCTCGACGAGCCAGTCCATACGTGGCCCGTCCGCCTTGCACTCCTGGGTGATGATGCGGTGCAGCTGGGGGTGGCTTGCTGAGAAGTAGATGAACTCGCGCACCATGAGCCGTGCGACGGTCACCTCGTCGACACCTCGGAGCCCCTCGGCTCGATCGGTCAAGGCGGCGTTGAGCGCGGCGAAGAGGCGGTCGACGGCGGCACGCCACAGCTCGTCCTTGGAGCTGAAGTGGTAGTTCAGGAGCGGCTGGGTCACGGCGGCGCGGGTTGCGATGTCCCGTGTCGTCGCGCCGTCGAAGGAGAGCTCCGCGAACAAGTCCAGGGCCGCCTCGAGGATGCGCTCTCTGGTGGCGTCGGCGGACGGCCGGGTCACCCGTGCCCGTGAGCTCCGACTCGCCATCGTGGTGCCTGCCATTGCCGGTCGAGACTAATCAAATGATCAGTATCTCTGCAAATACCTAATCGCTCAATCAGGCTACGAGAGGCGAACGTCTGAGCTCGGCGGCCCCGCAACGCGTCTGGAGGAGCCGCCGCCCGTCAGGTCAAGCTGCATGAGACGCTGACGCTCGAAGCAGAGCGGCCAGCAATTCTCCTTGGGAATGAACTCCGAACTTCTTGTAGATCGCCGCCAGATGGTTGCGCACCGTGCTTTGGCTGAGGAACATCGCAGCCGAGATCTGCGGAACTCGCTCGCCTGCAACTAGGCGTGAGACGATCTCGGTCTGTCGAGTCGACAACTCGCTGCCGTGAGGCAACCCGGTGAGAGTCGGAAGAGCGTCGAGTGTCTTGAGTGCCCTCGCCTGCAAGGCACAATGTCGGACTTCGGCGTCGAGCTGCTTTCCAGCAGGGTCGTCTCCCGGGCCGCCGCTGACGACGATGCCGAGCCGAGGCGGCTGGTGGCCGCACATCCGAACCAGGAAGCAGTAGCGATCCGCCCAACCATCACTTCCAACACGGACGCGTGTCGAGACCGTCACCCCGATGCCTCCAGACGCGGCCCGCCCAGCGGCGGTGAGGAAGTCGACGGCCGCGGAGGGGTGGATGAGTCCAAGAAGCGGGAAGCCGCGCAGACGTGAACCTTGCACGCCGAGCAGGGAGGCGTCGGCGCTCATGTACTCGATCTGCCAGTCGTGGTCGGTCAGAGCCAAGACCAGCTCGGAGGTCGGCTGTTGAAAGGGGGACGCCGCCGACAGCTCTTCACCCGAGGCGAGGAGCCACAGTCCGTACGCCTTGTCACCGCTCTCCACCCGTCTTCCCCACACGCTGACGGGCACCTTGTCGCCGTCCGGGGTGACGAAATCTCGCTGTGCCTCGAAGCCGTCGACTGCACGGGTCGCGAGCGCGGTGAAGGCGAGGCGTGCTGACTCCCGTTCGTCCGGCCCGATGCGAGCCAAGACGTCGCTGCCAACGAGCTGGTCGGCCGAGGTCCCCAACAGCACGGCGGCCCTGTCGTTCACCGCCACGACCTTGCAGCTGTTCAAGTCGGTGATCGCCGCGGCGACGGGAAGGCGCTTCAGCGGGGCGATGATCTCCTCAAGACGCCGGGCAGTCATGTCGTGCTCTCTTCGGCCTTGGCTGAATGATATTCGTCTAGTGATCTGAGATCACTGCCCAAGCCGAGGCTTCGACCTCGCCGTTACGGTCTTTGCGAGCTAGATGACCCCGGTCCGCCGATGCGTCGTGCCCTTTGTTGGCGTACACCTCCTTCGACACGCCCGTTCCGTGGTTCATCCAGGGCGCCGTCCAGAGGAGAGCTGCTGACAGAGATGGAACAACGCAGAAGAGCGCCGCGTGCGCCTGCTGACAACTGGCCCGGCCGCTGCACGATCGAAGGCGACCCCGAGTCGGACCGCTTCGAATGCGTGGTGGTCGACCTGTCACTGGTCGGAGCGGGCCTCGAGATGAACGGCGAGACCCACGGCGATCTCGTGGGTCGTCGGTTGGAAATCACGGTCCAGCCCCCCATGGGCGCGTCGGTCACTCTGCGTCTCGTTGGTCCCGCACGCTACGTGGAGCCTGCGGGACCAGGGCGAACCCGGGTCGGAATTGAGTTCGTCGACCTCTCAGAGACAGAGCGGAACATCTTGCGAGTGTTCGAGCTGATGAAGGTCTTCTGGTAGGTGAAGGCGCGGACGCTCACCTTCTACGTCGATCCCGAGCGCATCGCAGAGGTTCTGCGCGTGCTCGATGAAGAGATTCTTCCGCGGTACAGGGCGATGCCGAACTTCGTCAGCCTCGTATTGCTGCACGCCGATTATGCGAGCCGCGAGCTCTTGGGTCTCTCGGTGTGGGACGGCGATCTCGCCGGCTCGGAGGAGATCATGGCCAGCTTTCGGCAAAGGCTGACAAGCATTGCAGGGATCGCGCCGACCGCGGGGACCTACGACGTGCTCCGAGTCGCGTTCGGCCGGTCCGGCTAAGGGTCCTTCCGTGAAGAAGGATGATCGAGAGGTCCTCGCCGAGGTCAAGGAAAACGAAGATCTGAAGGACATCCCGGATTCGTCCACTTCGAGCCGCGCCGAAGCCGACATTCTGAGGTCCTAGCAGCTGCACGCCAATGCCTACGTGACAAAGCCGATTGGCTTCCAGGCCTCCCTCGACGCGATGAGCGGCATCGAGGACTTCTGGCTGTCACTCGGTAGGTGCCTTCTCAGCCGGTCCGTACCCTTACGCCACGAGGTCAGAGGCCGTCCGACACGGCGGCCCGTCAGGCCGTAAGCACTCGGGTCGTCACCGAGGCGACGAGCCGACCCGTCGGAGCCAAGCCGAAGGCGGTGTGCTTGGAGTTCGGTTGCTCGCTCGGCGACAGTCGCCGAGCATCGGTTCACGGCCCATCGAGTAGGCATCCAAGCTGCCGTATCGCCGCGGTCCGGCGTGTGCTCGTCCAGCCGCTCAGGCAGGAACTGGCAGTCACCTGTGCAAACGTGTTACCCGGCCGATGCCGCCGAGCGGAGCCGTGTCGGGGCACGTGAGCTTGTTCGGCGAGCGATTTCGCTGGCTGCAAAGCAGGGCTGTGAACCGGCACGACGAGCATGTTGTGGTGTCGGGCTTGCGTCACAAGGTCAGGGGCCAGTTCCCGACGCGCGAGCGGAACGCCCACCGCACCGTTGCCTTGACAGCGCAAGGCCCCGCTCCGAAGGGTGACAGCCTGGGTGCCCCCATGAAGTACAGGAGGCATCCATGCTCCACAGGACTTCCCGGTTCGCCGGGATCCTCGTCCCACTCATCGTGCTCGCAGGCGTCGCGACCAGCGCGACAGCGTCAGCGGCGGCGGCAGCGGGCCACCCGCAGGTGTCGGCGGACGCCTACGTCTCGCCGAAGGGCACCGACGCGGGGAGCTGCTCGAAGGCGGCGCCCTGCGCCACCATCAACTACGCGCTCTCGGTGGCTCCGTCCGGTGGCACCGTCCTCGTCGAGCCCGGCGACTACCACCAGACGGTGTCCATCACGAAGCCCATCACCCTCCTCGGCTCAGGCGCCGGAAGCACCACCATCAACGGCTCTGGAATCGACCCAGGGGGAAGCGACTACGGAGTCGTCTACGTCGGGGCGGCCGGCGGCGCTGTCACCGTGAGCCACTTCACCATCGTCAACCCGTATCCCTTCGCCTATACCGGCGGGGAGCCGGAGGCCGTGGCGCTGGCAGACCCCAACGGCGCTGATGCCATCACGATCAGCCACAACATCGTGCGGGAGGGCAGTGCAGACGCCCAAGCAGGCACGGACTTCCCGATCGGCATCGACACCTTCAAGAACGCCGCCTCGACCACGATCAGCGACAACACGATCTCTGGCTTCTTCCAAGGCGCTCTGCTCGAGGACAACGGTCCTGCCAAGGTGCAGGACAACACGTTTCGTGATCTGATCGCCAACACCTACCAGGGGACGAGCTATCCGGCGGAGGGCCTCTTCTTCCTCTCCGACCTCGCTGGCAGCATCACCAGCCAGAACGCGTCGAAGAACACCTTCACGAAGTACGCCGGCTACGGCATTGCGGCCTCCGCCGGTTACGACGGCGGGAACTGCACGACTCCGTGCCCCGGATCGCTCAGCGGTGCCCTCACCGACAACTCGTTCAACATCGACGGCGCTCCCGGCTCTGCCGCCATCTCGCTGAGCTCGCAGTACTCCAACGACACGCTGACGATGAAGGTCGAGCGGAACCAGGGAACGGTGTCCCGCCCAGACGACTCGATTGACGCCTCCTCGTCGAACGGCGCCACGCTCTCGGTCTCGCAGCAGGGCAACAACATCCGTGTGATGCCAGCCTCCTCGAGTCATCACCACGGCACCGGCGCGGCGACCGCTCACCGCTCGAGCACCGTCTCGGCGTCGCCGAAAGCGCGGATCTACTCGCCGCACCGCGCAGACGCCGCGGGCTGAGTCACACCGAGCAGCCGCTCCGGCGGCAGTTGCACAGCGCGAAGGGCCGGCCGGGCGACCACCCGGCCGGCCCTTCGTCGTTGAGCGGTGCACGACCCAACACGGGCGTGGCGCTTTCCGCGTACAAGAGCCGCGGCACGACCGTCATCGGGACGATCGTTGGGCCGACCGGGCCGGGAGTGCACGTCGTTGCTCAGTCGCGATGCTCGCAGCAGCTCCCGCCGCCGTCCTGGGCCGAGCTCGCCTCGTGACAGCTACGCTGCCGGAAGCGACGCCTTGGGGGGGACTGCAATGGTTCGAAAGATGGGCGCGGAACTGCTGGGTACGGCGTTGCTGGTGTTCTTTGCCGTCGGCGTCGCCACGCTGTCGTTCGGTTTCGGCACGACCGGTACGAGCTTCGCTGCCGGCGTGGTCGCCACCGCCCTCGCGTTCGGGCTGACCCTGCTGGCGCTCGTCTACGTGCTCGGACCGGTGTCGGGCTGCCATGTGAACCCGGCGGTCACGATGGGTGCGCTGCTCGCTGGCCGGGTGACCCTCACCGAAGCCTCGGGGTACTGGGCTGCCCAACTCGTCGGCGGCATCGTGGGGGCCCTCGTGCTCTGGGGAGTGTTCAGCACCTCGCCGCTCTACAGCCGGTCCACGACCGGCCTCGGCACGGACGGCTGGGGGGCGGCGAGCCACATCCACGTCAGCCTCGGCGGCGCTTTCCTCGCTGAGGTCGTGCTCACCGCCATGTTCGTCTTCGTCGTACTCGGCGTGACGACCAAGGCGGCCAGCGCGGCGACAGCCGGGGTTGTCATCGGCCTCACCCTCACCGTCGTGCACCTCATCGGCATCCCGATCACGGGGACGTCGGTCAACCCGGCGCGTAGCCTCGGGCCGGCGCTGATCGTCGGCGGGACAGCGCTCCATCAGGTCTGGCTCTTCATCGTCGCGCCGCTCGTCGGCGGCGCCCTGGCCGCGGGGCTTCACGTCGCCCTCTTCAAGTCGAAGTCGCCCGAGACAGCCTGAGCGCTCCTTGGCGTCGGACGATCCGATCGCGGACCGGCGGCCGGGCGCCGGGAGGACGTTCCGGGCGCATCCCGCCGTTTCTCAGGCAACCTCCAGGGAGACTCGCACCCTCATGGCCATGCCGTCGGCCTAGCCACGAGTGAGTATCTCGCGCAGTCGCCAGAGACCTCTCGGCACTGCTTCCTCTGACCCGTTCGTCTGGTGTTGATCGGGGGATTGGCCGTCGGCTTGGGCGTCGCGGCATTCGCGGGCATCTCCGCCGCGGCTGGCTCGACGAGCAAACCCGCGAGCAGGTCAACCGCGGTTGCCGAGCTCTGGGCGTCCCGCCCCAAGCACCCGCACTCCGGTGGGCGCGACCCCACCGGGCACGCCCACCGCGGGCGCCGGGCCAGGCTGTTCATCTGCGGAGGCCAGGCGATGCCGTGTGCGACGGCCTCAGGCGAGCTCCGACCGGACGCGGCCCTCGCGTGCTGTGAGACTGCCGGGTCTGCTCTCGGGCGAAGTGCCTACCGGTTCCAGGCTGGCGGGGCGCCTCGAGGCAGTGGGCTCATCCGCCAGTCTCGGCCACCGAACGCGGGAAACGGACCCTCGAGAAGGTGATGGCGCCGCGAGGGACCATCCACGGAATCGCCATGGCATCGAAGCGGCCGGCGATCACGGCGGGGTCGGCCTCAGCTAGGCGCAGCGCCTCATCGGCGTCGACGCGCAGGAGCGAGAGCCCGCGGAAGTGGTCATGGTCGAGCGGACCCGCTGCAAGTAGGAAGCCGGCGTCGTGCAAGCCTGCGAGATGCGCCATGTGGGCGTCCTGCAGGGCGCCGGCCGCTTCAGCCGTGATGGCAGGAGCGTCTTTCCGCCGAACGAGGAGCTCTGCGGTGAAGTGGTCGAAGTCCACTCACCGGAAGCTAGCGGGATCGCGTCGGCCATGTCCGGGCGCCGGGAGACGGGCTCGATCCGACCGGCAACGGGCTCACCTCGACGCCGACGCCTTCGTAGCGAGGAGGTGGTGCTGAACAGCGAACGCCGTAGCGCTCGCCCGTGACGACACGCCGATCTTCGTGAAGATGTTCGACAGGTGTCGTGACACGGTCTTGGGGCTGAGGAAGAGCTCGCTGGCGATCTCGTTGTTGGTGAGCCCGCCGGCGACGAGCCCGAGTACCTCGGCCTCTCGCTCGGTGAGGCCCGCGGGCAGGGCTGGCCTGCTGTCACCAAGCGCCTCACGAGCATCGAGGCGCGCGCCGATCTGATCGAACAAGCGGGCAGCGGCGTCGAAGGACCTGATCGCGCCCGTCTCGTCCCCTGCCACCTGTAGCGCCTGGCCGAGAAGCGTGCGAGCGGTCGCCTCCTCGTATGGGACACCCAGTTTGTGCCAGGACTCGACGGCCTTCTGCAGCGTCACAGTCGCGGCCGGGTCACCATCGGCCAACATCAACCGGCCGCGCGTCGACTGCTCCGAAGCCCGAAGCGAAGCTGTTCCGAAGCTGGCGACTGTCGTCTCGAGCTCCGACAGGGCACGATGCGCGACATCAAGGTCCCCAGCTCCTACCGCGATTTGCACCATCATCGGGAGCAGGCTCGTGCGACCGAGCGGATTCGATTGCTGGGCCACGCAGCTTGTGACGATCCTCAAGGCCTCCTCGACGCGACCCTGAGCCAGGCGGAGGAGCGCGAAGCCACCACAAGGCGCCCCACCGACCTCCTGTGATCGGGCGAAGGCGCCCTCCGCCTGATCGAGCTGGCCGAGCCGACGTCGAATGTCGCCGACCTCGGCCCAGGCGGCGGCGCTGTTGGCAACGTGGCTCCCCCGGAGCTCCTCGCAGGCTCTGGCGGCCTCCTCCTCGGCGTCGCTGAGCACACCCCGCCGCTTGAGGACGATGGCCCGGTGCAGCCGACAGATGCCCGGGAAGATGGCGAATGGATGTTGCTTAGCCCAGCGCAGCGTCGCATCGGTCCACTCCGCCGCCCGGTCGAAATCGCCAAGCTCCTCACACGCGGCGATGAGGCTGCAGTACACCTTGCCCGTCGCGAAAGGCCCCAGGCGTCCTTCGACGGCGAGGAGCATGGCCTCGTCCAGGTGGGCCATGCCGTCATCGACATGAGCCTGGTGGATGAGGATGCGCCCTAGGGTCTGGAGCGCCTCCGCTTCGAGGTCGGTCGACCGCAACCGCCTCCCGAGATCGAGCGCGTTGGAAGCGAGCTCGACTGCACGGTCGAGGTCACCGGCGCCATGGGCCATCTCTGCCTCGCGCAGGAGCAGGTTCCCGAAGGCGACGCTTTCGGTGTCGCCGTCGAGGGCTCGCCGGGCTCGCCGAAGCCAACCGGTGGCCATCGCTGGGCGGGCGCAGATGGCGTGGTGTTCCCAGAGCCATACCGCGCACTGCCCAGCCCGGAGCCGGTCCTCCCGTTGGTCGTAGATCCGATACGCCGCCTCGCGCGCGGCGATGCACTCCTCGAGCCGTCCGAGCCACCACGCGGCCTCGGCCTCCGAGTCGAGCCGGTCTGCCTCGAGGCTTGGGGTGCCCACGCTGGCGACGCGGGCAGCGTCCAGCGCAGCCTGCCAGTCGCAGCGACGCAACGCCTCGTGGACGGACTCGAGCGGGTCGGCGACGCTCACCGTGGCGCCCCCTCGATCATGTGAGGATGCTAGTCAGGCGGGGACAATCGAAGCCGCCGGCCGCGCACTACCCAGCTGTGGCGAGCTGGGCGCTGATGTGTGCTTTCGCGCTGCTGCAGGGGTCCTCGGCGGTGGTGAACTTCAGGCTCCTCGCCTTCGGTGCTCGAGCGGACTCGGAGGCTCGAGCGAGCATGCGACGTCTCGCGGGCCAGCATCGGAGGGGCGCACTGACTCCTCGCGACCGCTCGGCGACGGAAAGGGCGAAATGGGGCGTTCACCCCATCGAGGCGCAGATGGGACTTCTGGAAATGGTGTGCTCGGCCGACGACGGTTGCGGTGCACCTCGCCATGATGATGCCGTGGTTCTCGCCTATGGACCTTGCGACGTCTTCGAGCTCATCCAAGTTGGGCGCGACCGCGAGGCTGCCGAGCAGGGCGCCACCCGATGCAGCGAACAGGAGGAGAACATGAGCGAGACCCTGACTCCCGATGTCCTTGCGGCCGTCAAGGAGAAGCAGCACGGCACGTGGGCCTCGGGGGACTACGCCGTGATAGGCACAGCGCTCCAGCTGATGGGAGAGCGGTTGTGCGAGGCGGTCGACGTGTCTGCTGGCTGGAAGGTCCTCGATGTCGCCGCCGGTAACGGCAACGCTGCACTGGCTGCAGCTCGCCGCGGTTGCGAGGTCGTCGCCACCGACTACGTGGAGGGCCTGCTCGACCGGGCCCGACGCCGGGCGGACGCCGACGGGTTGACGCTCACCACGAAGGTGGCGGACGCGGAGGATCTTCCCTTCGCGGACGGCACCTTCGATGCCGCGCTGTCCACCGTCGGCGTGATGTTCACCCCCGATCCTCGACGCGCCGCAGGCGAGCTGGTCCGCGTCGTCCGCCCCGGCGGCCGCATCGGACTCGCCAACTGGACCCCCGAGGGGTTCGTAGGTCAGATGTTCAGGATCGTCGGCGGGCACGTGCCGCCGCCCGCCGGCGTGCCGTCTCCTCTGCAATGGGGCACCGACGCCGGGGTCGAAGCGCTCCTCAGTGCTGAGTGCGATCTTGAGGTGACTCGGCGAAGCTTCACGTTCCGGTACCGCTCCGCCCCCGACTTTCTCGAGACGTTCAGCACGTTCTACGGACCGCTCGTCAAGGCGCTGGCCGCTTTAGACGAGACTGGGCGAACCTCACTTCGCGACCAGCTCACAGCGCTCGCCGAAGACCACAACCGCAATGGGAATGGCGCACTTGCCATCGACTCCGAATATCTCGAAGTCGTCGCCGTTCGCCATTGAGCCGCCATCGGTCGAGCACTCATGACAGAGACCGTTGTTCCTATAGAGGCCAGCGCTCGAACACGCAAGAGTGTGCCTCGGGCAAGTCGTGGCGGCCGCCTCGATCAAAGCCGTGCTCTAGCAGAGCTCTGCTGTAGAGCGTTGCCATCATGGAGGAAGTCTCCATATCGGCGGAGCTGGTCCGAGGCTCGGCACACAGCAGCGGCTCGCTGGAGCGAGCAGTCCTGGGCGGTGGTACTGGATCCGTTCCTAGACCCGACCCTGGGCGTACGGAAAAGTCCAGGTGGAGCGCCTAGAACCCAGATGCCGTGGTAGCCGCATGAACGAGTTGGCAGCCCCCGCGGTTCACGAGCATTGTCGCGGCGATCGATGATCGGCCGAGAAACTCAAGTCGCCACTCTCGCATTCCGCTCGACTCGAATGTCTTTCGAGGAAGGAACGATTCCGAGTGCTTCGCCGGCGCGACACAGCGTGAGAAATCGCAACGCGAAGGCCTTGTACAAAGCGGGTCGCCCCTCGGTCAGTCCCGGGTAGGGGCCATGCTTGAGGAGGTGAACGAGACGCTCCATCGCGACCGTCGCGGCCTCCCATCTCGGGGAGGGTGGGCGGTCGCCACTCGAAGCCGCTAGAGCGCGCGCCACGTCACGTCCCGAACCACGCCGTCGGTGACCCGGTCACGTCGGAGGGCGCCTGCTCTGCTGATCCTGGCCGCGGCTCCGCTCAGTGCGGACCCCAAGGACCAGGTGGAGGTGGTGGCGGCGGCGGTGGCGACGGGGAGCCCTCGTAGATCTCGGCGAGGGTCTGGGAGGGAGGAGTTCCCAAGATCTGCCCCGTAGCCACGCACACGCTTGCCGAGGTGCACGACACGCGGAACAGGCCGTCGGCGGCACCCGGGTTGGTCGTGGCCATGGTTGACCACGTGGACCCGTCCCACTGCTCGGCGAGAGTCTGGTTGGCGGAACCGTTGTTGTTGTTCCCCACAGCGACGCACGTGCGTGGCGAGGAGCATGACACGCCGTTGAGGAAGTTGTAGGCGACGCCCGAGTTGGTGGTGTTCATGGTTGACCACGTGGACCCGTCCCACTGCTCGGCGAGGGTCTGGGAGGAGGCGTCGGAGAACGACCCCACGGAGCCAACCGCCACGCATGCGCGTGCCGAGGTGCATGACACGTCGCCAAGCAGGTCGTTGGTACCTGGGTTGGTGGTGTTCATGGTTGACCACCTGGAGCCGTTCCACTGCTCGGCGAGGCTCTTGTTGACGAAACCGTTGTAGGACGACCCCACAGCCACGCAGGCGCGTGCCGAGGTGCACGACACGCCGTTAAGGAGGTTGTCGAAAGCGCCTCGGTTGGTGGTGTTCATGGTTGACCACGTGAACCCGTTCCACTGCTCGGCGAGGGTCTGGTTGACGGAACCGTTGTAGGACGACCCCACAGCCACGCATGCCCTGTCTGAGGTGCACGACACGGCGTTGAGGGTGTCGCCAAGGAATGGGCCGCCGTCGTTGGGACGGAGGGCGCCGTCGTTGGGCGGGTTGGCGGTGTTCATGGTTGACCACGTGGACCCGTTCCACTGCTCGGCGAGGGTCTGGCTGACCGAACCGTTGTACAAGCCCCCCACGGCCACGCAGGCGCGTGGCGAGGTGCACGACACACCAGTGAGTCCGGCGCCGGGGCCCGGGTCGGTGGTGTTCATGGTTGACCACGTGGACCCGTTCCACTGCTCGGCGACGGTTCCGAAGGAGCCACCGACCCCAATCAGGCTGCCGTTCCCGACGGCCACGCAGAAGCTCGCCGAGATGCACGACACCCCGAAGAGGGAGTCGTTGTCAGTGCTCGGGTTGGTGGTAGTCATTGTGGACCAGCGCTGCGCAGGCGGCGGCGGTGGTCGATCCGCCAGGGCGGTCGGCGCGGCGGCCGCGAGACCAGCCAGCAATCCGAGGAGAAGGGTCGACGCGCCGCCCACCAGAATCGCCGTGCGCCACCTCGAGGTTGACGACCTGATCCTCATCTGTCGGAACTCCTTGTAGTAGTTCCACGGGTGGGGCGTCGGGTTCGCCGCTCAGTCCCAGGTATGCGGCAACCAGCTCGGCTCCTGGAGCGTCCCCTCAATCCCCCAAAGAGGGTCCTCCCTCGTTTCTCCAAAGTAAGACTCGATGTCGGGATCCGCAAGGGCGGGTGTCAACGCCGGTCGAAAACTGCGCGCTGGTCGCCGGGTGAAAACTGCGCGTCAGCGTGACTCTGGGAGGACGACCTCCTTCCTGCGGTCTTTCAGCCGGTAGCTGTCGCCCTGCAG